>WLWD01002419.1_pt1:60000-146740 | contig 146740 bp, 118 predicted proteins | sample 6712731 | NCBI WGS metagenome assembly WLWD01 (sample SAMN12718690, study PRJNA576275) | sponge metagenome | isolation source: marine sponge | host: Mycale hentscheli | place: New Zealand: South Island, Marlborough, Capsize Point | collected 2014-11-01
GACCGTCGATCGAAAAAATACTTAGACAAACTCGCAGATATTCCTTGGCGAACGGCCACAGTAAAAAAGAACGACACACTCTCCCAAATCTTTAAGCGAAACGGCGTTGGAATCGCTCAATCCTACCGAATTGCCGAATTGAAAGACGCTGAGGCTCTACTAAGAATTAAGCCCGGACAAAAGATCCAATTCAAACGTAATGAAGATGAAGAATTGCTAGCCTTGAGATACAAAATCAATCAACTCGAAACCCTAACTATCTATCGATCAGAGCAAGGGTTTGAAGTTGATTTCTCGAGCCGACAACCCCAGATTAGACTTAATTCAGTGAAGGCGACAATCTGGAGTAGCCTGTTGGAAACAGCAGAGAGCGCTGACATTTCATTCAATACCATGTATGACTTCATCACTCTTTTTGGCTGGCAAATTGACTTCGCTAAAGATATACGAAGCGGTGACCAGTTTTCTATTATTTTTGAGGAAAAGTACCTTGATGGAGTAAAAATTGCCAACGGACGCATTGTTGCCGCCGAAATGATCGCCAGCAAAAAAAGTTTAAGAGCAATTCACCATGCTGACGAGCAAAACCAGATCGAATACTATGCACCAAATGGTGATGGCGTAAAAGGATCATTCCTTCGGACCCCCATCAAGCTTGGGCGCGTCACATCGAAATTCACTAGCAAGCGGTTACATCCGATCAAAAAAACTTGGCGTGCACACAAAGGCGTCGACTATGGTGCCCCACGAGGAACACCTGTACTAGCAACGGGAGACGGTGTAATCCATCATGCCGGAAAAAAAGGCGGATACGGAAAAACAGTGATTATTCGACACGGCGGAAAATACGATACGCTGTATGCACATCTCAACAAAACAGCCAAAGGCGTTCGAAAGGGTAAACGAGTAAAGCAGGGGCAGGTCATTGGGTATGTCGGCAGCACTGGCCTAGCCACCGGTCCGCACCTGCACTATGAGTTTCGAATCCATGGCATTCACAAAAACCCCCTAACCGTGGAGCTTCCTAAGTCTTCGCCTATAGAAGAAAAATACAAAGCTAGCTTTCTTAAAATTGCCAAGGTTTGGTCAGATAAACTTGACCAACTCACTGATCCAGCATTGGTAAATAATCAGATAAGTAAGTGATGCAAACAACACCAATCAACGAAATTCATTATGCTATTGGCATTATGTCCGGAACCAGCGTTGATGGGATTGATGCCGCCGTACTAGAAATTAGAAAAAATAATCGATTTAGTGTTGTATCGACAAATAGCGTTGAGTTCACTAGCGATGTGCAAACTCAAATAAGGCAACTCTCTCAATCTGGAAGAGATGAAATCCAAATCATGGGCTCTCTTGACACAAAGCTAGCTCAACTCTACTTCGAAGCGATAAAACCACTAATTCACGGAGACAACGCTTATCCGGTTTCAGTTATTGGCTGTCATGGACAAACCATTCGACACCAGCCAGATCAAACACATCCATTCACCCTCCAAATCGGTAATGGTGCGGCGCTGGCATATCTATCAAATCTGCCCGTCGTGTCCGACTTTAGAAGCGCTGACATTGCAGCAGGCGGCCAAGGCGCTCCACTAACCCCTGCTTTTCATCACGCTGCTTTTGCTTCTACCTCCCAACATAGAGCCATTATCAATATTGGGGGTATCGGCAATTTGACACATCTACCAACAATAGGGCATCGCGTCACTGGCTTTGATACGGGCCCAGGAAACACACTTCTTGATCACTGGATTCGTTCCCATCTGGGTAGGGAATTTGACAAAGACGCTGAATGGGCGAAGCAGGGCACAGCGATTAACTCATTACTTGAACTACTACTTAGTGATCCCTACTTTGATCTCCCTGCTCCCAAGAGCACGGGGCTTGAATATTTCAATTTGCAATGGCTACAAAAGGCAATAGACACTCACAATCGCCAATACAAGATCGATCTGTCAGCCGCAGACGTGCAAGCCACTTTGGCCTCCCTTACCGCCCGCACCATTACAGACCAACTAAATCGTCTCCAACCACAGATTGGAGCAGCCTATGTGTGCGGTGGAGGAGCGAACAATCCGCTTGTTATGAAGATGTTAAGCTGTGGAACATCAGTCCCTCTGTCCACAACATCTAATCTTGGCGTGGATCCACAATGGGTAGAAGCTGCTGCGTTTGCATGGATGGCTCACAGGACATTGCATCGATTACCGTCCACATTACCCTTTGTGACTGGCGCTCACAAACCGACCATTGCAGGCGGCGTTTATTTTCCATAAGCCTATCTCCCCCGGATACTCCAATTTGCCTTTTTTGACGCAACACTTATCCAATGAAGAGACCTTTTTCTTCAAGAGAACTAATTACCAGTTTTAGTTGGAGGCCCCTATTCGTCTAGACGCTTCTATGTTGTTCGACCACAGCTTTCAACCAATTTCTTGACGCATGCAGGATAACCAGTCTCTGTTTGTTTCAGATGTGGATGAATCAGCGAATGCAATTCTGGCAGTTTGTAATATGGAACTCCTGGGTAACAGTGGTGCTCAACGTGGTAGGGCATATTCCACGCGAGCCATCGTATCATTGGATGTGTAAATACAGTACGAGTATTTTCTAGCATATTCTCAACATGAGGGCATCCGGTATGTTCCGCCATAAGATACAACCTTAGAAAAGGCTGCCCAAGGAAAATGGGAATAATCCAGACATAGAGCAAGAATACCGAATTCAATGCCACTGACATTGCAATCAAAATTCCATAGCAAGACAACATCACTCTGGCCTCTCTACGTAATGCAAAATGCCGCTCTTTAGGAACGTAGGCATAATTCATATCACCAAAAGCGTTAATAGCAAGCGTTGAAAACTGAGCCCACCAAACCGGCAGTCCCGAAGCTTTCAGATAAAACTGCCTAAGCGTTTGAGGTTGCAAACCCTGAAGCTCCGGATCTTTGCTAGGGATATTGGTATATCGGTGATGCTCAAAATGGAAAGATCTAAACCATTCAACAGGCAAAATGACCAGAAACCCACAGACGATACTAACTACCCGGTTTAACCATAAGGACCTGAAAGGAGTTCGATGAACCGTTTCGTGGAGAAGAGTAAAGAGAAAGATGATCAAAACCCCCTGAAGTACCATCGCCATCGGCCAAAAGGGGTACTGCTTAAGAATAAACCCACCTAACACCAAAATACTTCCCCAATGCGCAGCTAGATGTAACAGGCTCCTACCATTTGACCGCTTAAGCAGTTGCTTACGCTGGTAGTGTAATCTGAGGTCTGTAATTTAGCTTTCTATTGCAGCTTCGCTATTGGCTTTGGCGGAGTGAACGTAGAGAGCGAAGCCAAAGCCGGTTTTTCAGGCTTTAGTATTGAATGTTGAGCCATCAAGTCGTTCCATTTTTGTTACTTACGCAAATGTGGAGACAACCCAATGACCCAACCTGATTACCCTAACCTATATGAAGTAGTGATGGAACAATTGATTCAACATGGCCCCCAGGCTTTTCGTGATGTCATTACCGCGATGATGAATCAGGCCATGCAGATTGAGCGGTCTCAGTTTCTGGGTGCCGCCCCTCACGAACGCAGCAACGACCGTCAGGGCCATGCCAATGGATTCAAACCCAAACTGGTGGACACGACTCTTGGGACACTGAATTTGTCGATACCCAAGACCCGTAACCACGGTGAGTCCGGGTTTTATCCACACAGTCTGGAACAGGGACGACGCAGTGAGCGCGCGTTGATGCTGTGTGTGGCTCAGATGTACGTTAGTGGTGTCAGTACGCGCCGTGTGGAGAAGGTACTGGATCTGTTCGGTATTGAGAAAATATCTTCGACTCAGGTGTCCCGTGCAACGGCTTTGCTGGACGATGCCTTGTCAGTATGGCGGGATCGTGGTCTTGGCGAGATACGTTATCTGGTACTGGATGCGCGTTACGAACGGGTCAGGATGGATCATGAGGTGGTGGATGCCGCGGTGCTCAGTGCGGTGGGAATACTACCGGATGGTCGACGAAGCGTACTGGGTGTGCAGATTGCCACCAGTGAAGCCGAGATCAACTGGCGGGAGTTTTTACAGTCGTTGGTGAAACGAGGCATGCATGGCATCACTTACATTGCCAGTGATGATCACGCGGGTTTGAAGGCGGCAAGGCGTGCCGTGTTTCCGGGTGTACCGTGGCAACGCTGTCAGTTTCATCTGGCACAGAACGCGATTAATCATGCCCCAACGGCAAAGGTTCGTAGCCGGATTGGTGGCGAATTGCGTTCGGTCTGGAATGCGACGGACGAGGCATCTGCCCGCGCTCAGTTGGAGCAACTGGCGGCCCGTTACGAGTCAGACTGCTCGAAGCTATCGCAATGGCTGCTCGATAACGTTCCTGAAGGATTGACCGTGTTCAATTTACCGGAATCGCATCATCGAAAGATGAGAACGACGAATGGAATTGAGCGTCCGATCCAGCAGGAAATTAAACGGCGAACCCGGATTGTCCGGGTCTTCCCGAACGACGCATCTTTACTCAGGCTTGTCAGTGCCATTCTCGTTGAGATTGACGATGAATGGAGCAATGCCGACAAGCGATATATCGTGTGGAACGACAATAATGACTCAAACTAAACCGAAGTTACAGACGTAGGGTTGCACAATCCGCGAACACAACAACACCCGGATCATCCAATTCATCGCCGCAGGCGGTACTGGTAAAACCAAGCTGCTGCGCCGCTGGCTAAATGAACGCGAAGGCGAAATAGGCAATTACCTCGCCTGGTCGTTCTACTCCCAAGGCACGTCCGACAGCAAACAGGTTTCGGCCACGCCGCTCTTTATCGAAGCGTTCAAGGCTTTCGGTGTCGATGCCGGCCAATACACCACGGATGAAGACCGTGCCGATGCACTGGCGGGCTTATTGTCAGAGCATCAATGCCTGCTGGTGCTGGATGGTCTAGAGCCATTGCAACACGGTGGAAGTGGTTTCAACGGTCAGCTTAAAGACCGCGCCATGAAACGCTTGTTACAACGCCTCGCGCAACAACACCGCAGCCTGTGCATTATCACCACCCGCATCCATGTGCATGAACTGCGTGATCGGGCGAATGTGATTAGTCAACCGCTGGATAATTTACTCAACCAAGATGGAGTGCAATTGCTGCGCTCGTTGAAAGTACAAGGCAGCGATAAGGAGCTGCAAACCGCTGTCAGCGAAGTGGACGGTCATGCGCTAACGCTGCATCTATTGGGTAATGCGCTCACCACCTATCTGGACCGCGACATCCGCAAGCGCGATACGCTGGACGAGCTGGTGGATGATTTTGATGAACAGGGACGACATGCGTTTAAAGTCATGCAAGGCTATCAACATTGGTTTACCGACGATAACGGCGAGCCCATGGCGGAGTTGCAATTGCTGTATTTGTTGGGCTTGTTTGATCATCCTATTGAGACGGCGGTATTGCAGGTGTTGTGGGATAAACAAATTCCTGATCTTAGCGCAGGCATACGCCCTAAAGCGTGGAAAATTGCTGTGCGAGACCTACGGGACAAACACCGCCTGTTATCACAACACGGCGAACGCCCTGACCTGTTGGACTGCCATCCGCTGATCCGGGAATACTTCGGCAGGCAATTGCAGCAACAGCAACCGGACGCATGGCGACAAGCCCATGAAGCACTGTATCACTATTACAATGCCCTGCCCAAAGAGGAGCAACCCGATAGCGTGGAAGAGATGCAACCGTTGTTTCATGCGGTGGCCCATGGCTGCGCAGCGGGTTTGCATCAGCAGGCATTGGGTGAGGTTTACTGGCCGCGTATCCGGCGCGGCGGTGATAATTACCTTTGCAAAAAGCTCGGTGTCTTTAGCGATGATTTGGCGGTGGCAGCGAATTTCTTTAGCCAGCCTTGGGATGCTCCTGCTGCGGGTTTGGAGGAACATGCTCAAGCGTGTGCATTGAACTGGGCAGGTTTTAGCTTGCGTGCGCTGGGACGGCTGAGTGAAGCGGTGGAGCCGACGCAAGCAGCTATGAGAAGGGGTGCTAAGCAGGAAAACTGGACGGGCGCCGCACAAGATGCCAGCAACCTCAGCGAGCTACTACTCTCCCTTGGACAGATAGCGGAGGCAGTGATTAGCGGGGAACGCAGTGTGGAATTTGCTGAACGGTCCAGTAGTTGGTTTCATCGTTCGTTTACACGCGCCACCCATGCCGATGCCCTGCTTCAGGTGGGGCAACCAGCCAAAGCCCTTGCCCTGTTTAAAGAAGCGGAGCGGCTTCAAAGGGAACGCCAGCCTACTGATCCGCTGCTGTATTCTTTGCGGGGTTTCCAATACTGCGATCTGCTACTGGCCCCGGGTAGGATAGCGGGGGGTAGTGCAGCGGAGGTGCTGGAACGGGCCGAACAAACGATTGAAATAGCGATACGGAATAAGTGGTTGCTAGATATTTCGCTGGACCAACTCAGTCTCGGGCGTGCCCACCATGCGCAAAACGATCTACCATCAGCCCGCAATTGGTTGAATCAGGCGGTGACGAGTTTGCGGGAGTCTGGGGCGCAACATCAGTTACCTCGTGGCCTTCTCGCCCGTGCTGCTCTACGGCGTGATCTAAGTGAATACGCCTTAGCTCAGCAAGATTTGGCCGAGGTTTGGGAAATCGCTGAACCCAGCGGCATGCGATTGTTTATGACCGACTACCACCTAGAGATGGCGCGCTTATTGCTTAAAAAACCGATGCCTTCTTCCGTTGAAAACCAAACGTTATCCCTTACTGATCACATCAAGGCCGCCGAAGCCCTAATCAACGAAACCGGTTACCACCGTCGAGACGCCGAACTCACCGCGCTTAAAAACGAGGGTGGCCATTAACGCTAAGGCATCGTCTCAGTCTTACGACGAACAACTATAATGCGACGTTCCGCCGGCCTCGAAAAACTGAGGTGGCTTGAGCCGATCGTATTTTTCCTCAACGTCTTTCGACTGCTCAGTGTAAGGCTGGGTCATGATGTCCTGTAGTTCACGAACCAACCCGTAATCCCCCGCTGCCGCTGCTTGATAAGCCGGCACCACAAACCATTCTCGCAAACTGTATTTTGGGTTGACGCGCTTCATCTGCTTAGAAATCGCTTCAGATGAGAGAGAAGACGACCGATTACTGATGAGTGTCTTCCATTGGGTAAACCACGCTAACCAGCGCTCGTCCATGGCATCTGAGCCCCGGTAGAAACTCCTTTTAAGCGGAGCGATGTCATCCGGTATCGCTGACAGTTCACGGAAGAAGATCGTGTAATCCACCGACGTTTGCATCATCAGCGTGACTAGCTCGCGGAATAGCGCTTCGTCAAATGTGTCTAGCCCAAGTTTAGCCGCCCACATTTCATTCATCTGGGTTTGCATCGCGTTTGGAAAGCCCCGTTGAATCTCTTCGAGCTGATGCAAAGCGTCTGGATACGACGCCAGTAAGGGCTGCAATGCGGAACAAAAGCTCGCGAAATTACGTTCCGCTGCCACTGGTTGATTCAAGAAGGAATAATGTTCCCCGCCCCCGGTCCAAGGCTGGAAATACGGATCAAACACATCGCAAAATCCAAACGGACCGTAGTCGAGGGTGAAGCCGCCGGCGGCACAGTTGTCGCTGTTAAAATTACCCTGACAATAGCCGACCCGAATCCAGTTGGCGACCAGCGAAGTCAGGCGATTGCGAAATTCCCTCACCAGTAGCACGACTTTTTCAGCTGTGGGCAACTGCTGCTCGATAACGCCAGCGTACTCACGGTCGATCAAGTGCAAGATAATTTTCTCAAGCTCTGCCATCGCGCGGGGATGCGATTCCCAACGTGCGCGACGACCAAAAAGTTCGAGTTGACCGACTCTAAGAAACGACGGAGCAACGCGAGTCGAGATGGCGACGGGATCAGAAACAAGGATGTCCGGGTCTTGCTGGCGGGATCCTTCCGAATACCACGGGCGCTCTACGGTTTCGGTTTTCGATACGTATAAACTCAACGAACGTGAGGTCGGAACACCCAACGCATGCATGTGCTCCTGGGCTAAAAACTCACGCACGCTTGAGCGCAACACGGCGCGACCATCCGCACCGCGAGAGTAGGGCGTGCGTCCGCTGCCTTTGAGTTGCATTTCCCAACGTTGGCCTTTGATAACGGCCTCAAGCACTGAAATTGCCCGACCATCGCCGTATCCGTTGCCAGTCTGAAAAGGGCATTGCTGGATATATTCCCTGCCGTACATCGACAACGCATAGCCCGTTGACCAGCCCACTTTGCTCATCGGCTCTGGAATGTCTGACACATCGCCGGAGAACAGTCGGGTGAAGTCATCTGATTGCGCCATGCTGTCAGCGAAGCCCAACTCGCTAAAGAAACGTTTGCTGTGGATGACGTATTCGGGGTTTTCAATTGGCGTGGGAGTAACGGGGACATAATGGCCGGAGAAGACTTCCCGGGGCGAGTGGTTGGCACCGTTTGCATCCGCATCAGGATCAACATTGAGCGACTCGATGAGCGAGTAGTTTGCTAATTTCGCGAGATCGCTAAGCGTCTGGACCTCGGCAGCTAACGGTTCGCCCAACATATTTTTCTGCCCCTTTCCCATCGTGTTTCCTGTTCTATGATTTTAGTCATTATAAGCTAGACTCTCATTTAGAGGGCGGCTTGATAGTATCGATCCTCATCCCGTTGATAAAATACCCAGCTCGGAAAATCTGGGGCAGTACATCTATTAAGGCTAAACGAAGGGTGACAATCACGACTGTGGGATGTAAGGTTTATACCTATAAGTGCTTGAAGTCTCGATTGTGTGTGAGTGTGTTTTCCAGACGCTGAAAGCGCAAGGCAGCGTCAGCTTAATAGGTATACTGTCCCTAGAATTCACCTAAAGTGCACGCCTAGCATCGACCTCCGTTGTTTATACCAGTTAGACGCCGAGCCCTAAAAACTCAAATCAACTAAACTAAACTAAGTATTCGACCACCGCATGCACTACGACGATATGAGTTTGGATCAGCTAGTGAGCCGCTTGAGCTTGCAGCGCCATGATGAAGGAGGGTGGTTTAGGCGAGTCTATGAATCTTCGAAAACGATACAGTGTGATGATCGGGAAGGAGGTTCTCGTCCTGTAATGACCGCTATTCATTACGTCTTAGGCGGCGACTATCCGGTTAGCTTGTTGCATTGCAATCGTTCAGATATTGTTCATTTTCATGAGGCGGGCTGTTCAATGCGCTATGTATTATTGCATCCCACCGGAGAGTTGGAAGAGCATATCTTAGGGCCGATGGGAGACCCCGAGCTTGTGGTTTCAGGTGGTGTGTTTAAAGGCAGTGAAGTGATAGGAGGGGGTTGGGGAATGATCGGAGAAGCCGTGAGCCCCGGATTCGACTATCGTGACCGCACCCTAGCATCAAAAACCGACATCGCGACGAAATATCCTCAGCATATCGCAACGCTGTCAAAATTCTTGAGATAGGTGCTATGGAATGGGAGACAGACCTACAGTTAAGTGGCGACAGCGCAACAAATCCGGCAAATCCGGGATACTCATAAAAGTAAGAGAAATATCCAGACCTTAGAAAGTGAGTGTCCTGAAATTATCTCATTCGTTACATTACCGCTATATAATTCATTTATGAAAGTAGCTAATGAGCTTGCTATGTATGGAGCACTAAATCTTCAATGGAAAAATGTCTCGTCACCTGAAGGCGAAAAACAGGTCACCCAATACCTAGCGAATATATGGTCATCAACCTACCGTAAAAATACCAAGGGTCTCGAGATCTATCTCATGGAAACGGTGTTGGATGGAGTGTATTATTTGTTCGATGTTGAGCAGCAACGCCTCGTTACAGCTTCTTGTATTAGCAAAGGAAAAAATTCTCATAAGCGGGAAACTTCCCGAATGAAGGGTCATCCTCTCAGCGATGGTAAGGACTACCATCGCGGACACGCAATTCCGCATTCAATGGGAGGTGGCACCGGAATCAATCTTGTTCCCCAACGAGCAGCATTGAACATTGGCCCCTTCAGGGTGTTGGAGAACCGGGCCGTTAAGACACCGGGTTCATTGTATTTCACCCATTGGAAATACGAAGGCGACACCCAAACCCCATTTGCAGTACAACAAGGGCTGTTATGCCCTGGTCACGATGCCGACATCCGTGAGTTCTCGAACGAATGAGGCTCCTGTCGTAATCGCGTAGCACGTTTCAGACGTACCCATACTATTTACAGAAGGAAATAAGGGCAGGCCACACTCAAGTAGCGACGAAACACTACCCATAACGACCTAGCCCTTCTGCGTGTGGATTCTCTCTTTTCCTTTGACCCTGATTCAACAAATCCGGGACACCCACAAAAGCCAGAGAAATATCCAGGCCTAAGAAAGTGAGTGTCCTGAAATTATCCCTCGCTCATCGGCTCTGGAATGTCTGATACATCGCCAGAGAACAACCGGGTGAAGTCAGCTGATTGCGCCATGCTATCAGCGAAGCCCAACTCGCTAAAGAAACGTTTGCTGTGGATGACGTATTCGGGGTTTTCAATTGGCGTGGGAGTAACGGGAACATAATGGTCGGAGAAGACTTCCCGGGGTACGTGGTTAGCACCGTTTGCATCCGCATCAGGATCAACATTGAGCGACTCGATGAGCGAGTAGTTTGCTAATTTCGCGAGATCGCTAAGCGTCTGGACCTCGGCAGCTAGCGGTTCGCCCAACATATTTTTCTGCCCCTTGCCCATCGTGTTTCCTGTTCTATGACTTTAATCTTAAATCGGGGGACAGTATACCTATTAGGCCTCGATGAAGGGGTAATCGCGGCTATTGAAAGTGAGGTCTATACCTAAAAGTACCTGAGGCCGCGATTTATGCACGAGTGTATTCCCTAGGCGTGAAAGCGAGCGGCGGCTTCAGCTTAATAGGTAGGCTTCATACTGCCCCTCGACTTTTCCAAATATGTAATAGGGTGTAATCAGTTGTAACTCTGTGTAATGGTGAGATAGTTAGCCAGTCGATAATATTAGCTTGCACGGCAAATCCGGGACACCCACAAAAGCCAGAGAAATATCCAGGCCTAAGAAAAGTGAGTGTCCTGAAATTATCTCTTGAATTATCTTGAACAAAATCGTCTAGCTTCAATTATGAGTGCTAATGAATTGACTGGTTTATTTGCAATCTTTTATCAAGGCCTACGAGTACAAGCTAGAATCGCCCCGTCCGAGGGAGTGTTGCAACGATCGATAACGGGCTTTCTTGATCTGATGAGGTCGTTGGAAAAAGCATAATAGCCTCAAAATTCTGTATGTAATTATAGGTATATCAGAGCCGCTCAATAAACCAAAAGGATGGTTTTAATGATAAGGCTAATCCTCCAATTACACTTTTATGCGCCACAAAATGTAATCATTCACATTTTATAGCGCATATTGCTGTTAAGCTATAATGTATTTTACTGACTTAATGGCATGGAAGGCCAGGCCCAAACGCAAGCCCTTGGTTATCGATGGAGCCGCCATTGGCGGCCTACCAGAAAAACAATCAGGTGAAATTGTTTCTGTTTGATGTTGGACTACTTAATCAGAGATGGCCCCCCAAATTAGGACAGTGAGCTAAGTGTATTTTCTGCTAAATTTTCACTCATTATGAGAGAACAGAAGATGCGAAGAAAACGACGAAACCATTCACCAGCCTTCAAGGCCAAAGTGGCACTGGCCGCCCTCAAAGGCGATAAGACACTGGCTCAGTTGGCGAGTGAACACGATCTCCATGTCAATCAAATTCAAACTTGGAGCAAGCAGCTGAAAACTAATATGGCCAGCTTGTTTGAAGACGGTGTAGACAAAAAGAAAGATCAGGACGCCGAGGTGAAAAACCTGCAGGCAAAGATCGGCCAACTGACCATGGAGAATGATTTTTTGGCAAAAGTGCTCGAGCCATGAGTCAGGCAGAGCGCAAGCAAAAGATCGATTCGACTCAGGCCCTTTCCGTAACAAAGCAATGTAAGGTGTTATCAATTTCCCGATCCAGCGCCTATTATCAGCCCCGGCCGCAAGAGGTCGCTTCAGACCTTCTGCGTCAGATCGATGAAATCCATCTGCGTTATCCTTTCTACGGCTCCCGTCGATTGTGTGACGCCATGCTCGATGAGCACAATGTTGTGATCAATCGCAAGCGAATGCGACTGATGATCCACATGGGGATACGGGCAATCTATGCCGGAAACAAGGGCACCAGTAAGCCGAACAAGGCCCATCGTATTTATCCCTATCTGCTGGCCAACATGACCATTGAGCGTTCCAATCAGGTGTGGTGCACTGACATCACTTTTTTACCGATGGCGAAGGGTTTTGCCTATCTGGTTGCGGTTATGGACTGGCATTCCAGAAAGGTGTTGAGTTGGCGGGTCTCCAATATCATGGACACCGATTTCTGTCTTGAGGCACTCAATGAAGCCATCAATCGTTATGGTGCTCCAGAGGTTTTTAACACTGATCAGGGTTCACAGTTTACCTCAGCGGCCTTTACCGATGCGCTCAAGGCAAACGATATCCGAATCTCCATGGATGGAAAAGGTCGCTGGATTGATAATGTATTTATTGAGCGATTGTGGCGAAGTGTAAAATATGAAGAGGTCTACCTGAATGCCTACGAAGATATCAATCAGGCTAGAGCGGGGCTGAAGAAGTATTTTGAGTTCTATAACAAAAAACGAAAACACCAGACCTTGAAAGCGACCCCTGACAGCACGTACTATGCTGACCTGCTTCCATTAAAAGAAACAGGATAAACCCATTTTACTTGAGGCAGGAATACACTTAAGAAATCAAACTATCTGTCCAACTGTTGGGGACCACCTCTATCACATGCTGGGCACAAGCTATAAGGAAATCAAGCTACGGGGCTACGAATATAAAGGCTACATCGCGGAAAGTTTTGTGCAGCAGGAGTTTGCCGCACAGGGTGTAGAGCCAAGCTTTTCCTGGAATGATGCGCGAGCTGAGATTGAATTTATTATTTCGAATGGTTCCGGTCAGCTTGTTCCTATCGAAGTTAAAAGTGGCAAACGGACACAGGCAAAATCACTGCAATCTTATATCACTAAATGCCAACCTCACCGAACGATCAAGCTAACGCACAGGGTTCTTCGCTGCTTGAAGAGAAGCATCTGGTTATGCCGTTGTACTTTGCGGAGTATGTGTTGCAGCGGCTTGAGTGATAGCCCTAAAAACCAATTGACTCATAACTCTATGAAGAGAGAAGTTTACGTGTCGACTGGGGACATACGCATCAAACGGACAGAGGGTTTGGTTTGTCGCTGTCGATGTGGTACTTCTCTAGTGCCGACTTGATCTCATTGCTATCGATCAGTTCTTGTTCGTTCAGGCCTTGCAAAGCAGTTAGGACGATGTGATATCGGTCTACTTCAAAAAAGTTTCTCAGGCCCGCCCGGGTATCACTACGTCCATAGCCATCCGTTCCCAGCACATAATAAGCGTTAGCGTTATCGAAAAAAGGACGGATTTGTTCGGCGTATTGTTTCACATAATCCGTGGCGGCGATGACAGGGCCATTCTTGCCTTCCATGCATTGCTCAACATGGCTTTTTTGCCCGAGAGCCGCGTCCGGATTAAGCCTTTTCTGTCGCTCGGTTTCGTGTCCATCTCTTGCGAGCTCGTTGAAACTGGTGACGCTCCATATTTCCGAACTAATCCCAAAATCCGCATCCAGCAATACGGCGGCGGCTTCGACTTCCTTTAGTATTGTCCCGCTGCCCAATAGCTGCACATGTCGTTTTTCTTGAACACGGCCTACTGAGCTTAGCGCATACATTCCTTTAACAACATCTTCCTCGATCCCTACTTTGCAGGGGGGTTGGGCATAGTTTTCGTTCATCACAGTAATGTAGTAGAACTCGTCGATCTGTTCTTCCATCATCCTTTTTGCACCATAATGAAAAATAATCGCCGCTTCGTAAGCATAGCAAGGATCATAGGACCGGCAATTTGGCACGGTGGATGCAATCAGTTGACTAGTGCCGTCTTGGTGTTGCAAACCTTCGCCGCTCAGAGTGGTTCTACCTGCAGTCGCGCCGAGCAGAAAACCCCTAGCTCGCTGATCACCGGCGGCCCAAATCAGATCACCGACTCGCTGAAACCCAAAAATAGAATAATAAATATATACCGGTAACATGGGTTGGTTGTACGTGCTATAAGACGTTGCGGCCGCGATCCAGGACGACATCGCGCCGGCTTCGGAAATCCCTTCTTCTAGTAACTGACCATCTTTTTGTTCCTTATAACTCAAGAGACTTGAAGAGTCTTCTGGCTCATAAACCTGACCTTCAGGAGAGTAGATTCCTATCTGTCTGAACAGGTTAGCCATACCGAATGTTCTGGCTTCGTCCGCCACAATGGGCACTATTCTTGGGCCAAGCACTTTGTCTTTAAGTAAACCACCCAGCATACGCACCACAGCCATGGTGGTCGAACTACCCTTGTCATTGCCATCTAATGCGAACTGGCCAAAATCGGCGATATCGGGAACGGAAACGGCAATGGATTTTTGTCGACGTTTCGGTAAGCTTCCTCCCAATACCAGACGCCTTTCCATGAGGTATTTCATTTCTTCACTGGACGGCTCCGGTCGATAGAACTTCAATTCCTCGGCTTCCTGGTCATTGAGGGGAATGGCGAATCGATCGCGAAACTCTAGCAATCCTTCGATATTCAATTTCTTAGCCTGATGAGCAGTCATCTTCGACTCACCCGCCGCACCCATGCCATAACCCTTTTTAGTCTTCGCAAGAATCACCGTGGGCTTGTCTGGGCTTTGTTTCGCTAATTCAAAGGCAGCAAACAGTTTACGAAGATCATGCCCGCCTCGTTTAAGTGCATCAATTTGTTCATCGCTCATATGAGCAACCAATTCCATGACCTCTGGGTCTTCGGAAAAGAAATGCTTAAGATTATATGTCCCATCATTAGCACCGAGGGTTTGGTACTTTCCATCCACCGTTTCTGAAAAGCGCCGTAACAAAGCATGGTTAGTATCTCTTGCAAACAGCTCGTCCCATTCACTGCCCCACAGGACTTTAATCACTTGCCAACCCGCTCCTTGAAATGCCGCTTCTAGCTCTGGAATGATTTGTCCATTGCCTCGAACAGGTCCATCGAGCCGTTGCAAGTTGCAGTTAATGATAAAGGTGAGATTGTTGAGTTTCTCTCGGGAAGCCAAGGACAGCGCCGCTAGTGATTCTGGTTCATCCATTTCGCCATCACCAAAAATACCCCAAACATGGCGACCACGAGTATCCGCCAAAGCACGGGCATTCAGGTAACGCATAAATCGCGCACTATAAATTGCACTAATCGGTCCAAGACCCATGGAGCCCGTGGGAAACTGCCAAAAATCTGGCATTAGCCAAGGATGTGGATAAGAGCACAATCCCTTACCAGAAACCTCCTGTCGATAAAGGGAAAGATCTTCCTCATCCATTCGACGCTCTAGAAAAGCCCGGGCGTAAACACCCGGCGCAGAATGTGGTTGAAAGTACACAAGATCAGCAGCGTCACCACCACGAAAGAAATGGTTGTACCCAACTTCAAATATCTCCGCGGCAGAAGCATAACTGGCAATGTGCCCTCCCAATTCACCATGGGCGGCATTCGCTCGCATTACCATGGCTAAGGCATTCCACCTCAGAATCGCGGTCACCTTCTCCTCAATTTTCAGATTGCCGGGATATTTCGGTTGTTCTTCAAGGGGAATGGTATTGCGATAAGGCGAGAAGCGCGGTGCGTCATGAAGCAACCCCAGCTCCATCGCCCGGTGGTCTAACGCTTTTAAAATCGCTTTTGCGGCGTCATTTCCGCTGTGAGCAATCACCGCTTCCAAAGATTCCAGCCATTCTTTTTGCTCTAACTCTAGCTCCAACTCGTCGTGTTCTTTTGTTTCCATTGCGGTATTTGGTAGAAACTAATAAAAGGATTCTCTGCATAAACTTGGGCGAATCAACATGAGAGTCAACATCGGTGATAAGGCATAAGACCCACGGTCACTGCGTCTAACGGGGCCAGATATCGCGGGACCCGGGCTCAAATTGATCGGTTATTATGGCTTCAGAGGCTTCCAAAGATTGAAATAGTAAAACCGCAGAATAGCAAAGTTAAGGCGAAATGGTATTGCTTTATTAGTCGTAACTAGGAACCTATAAAGCATATAATTTGGATAATTTAACCATACTCAGCATCCTATGCCGGAAAGAAAAATTGACGCTTTGGACAAAAAAATTCTCCAAGCACTACAGAAAAATGCCCGTCTTACTAATGTGGAACTCGCTGATCTAGTGGGGCTCTCTCCGTCGCCCTGTTTAGCTCGGGTAAAGACACTGACCCAAACAGGCATCATCAAGCGACACGTTACCCTGCTAGATCCAGAAAAGATCAACCTATCTTTAAGCGTCTTTATTCAGGTTTCGTTAGAAAGACAATCTGAAATCTTATTGGAGAAGTTCGAAAAAACCGTGATTGCTTTTCCAGAAGTACTGGAATGCTATTTAATGACGGGGGATTCCGACTATTTATTGCGAATCGCCGTGCGGGATGTGAATGAGTTGCGAGAGTTTATTATCAATCACCTCACCCGAATAGAAGGCGTGTCGAATATTCGATCTTCATTGGCACTGAAACAAATCAAATATGAAACCGCGCTACCTATTCATGCCTATTGATACTGAACCCAGCAAACGTTTCTCTTCACCATGGCAAACGATCAAGATCGACATTCCCTCCACTTAGAATGATGCCAACCTTTTTATCCCCTAGGCCGACTTCCCGGCTCAAGAGTGCGGCAAGAGGCACCGCAGCAGATGGTTCAACAACAAGTTTCATGTGTTGCCAAATCAGGCGCATGGCATGGACAATGCTCTGTTCGGACACCGTTAGAATCTCATCGACATTCTGCATAATAATCGGAAAGTTGGTCTTGCCAACGGAAGTTAACAACCCGTCCGCAATCGTATTTGGCGCCGTCTGTTCGATTAAAACTCCCGCATCAAAGGAACGCTTTGCATCATCAGCACCCAAGGGCTCTGCGGCAATCACTTGCGCCTCGGGCAATAAAGAACGAGCCGTGAGCGCTGTACCCGCTAACAATCCGCCACCGCCCACGGGACACATCACAATATCAAGGGAATGGCCTGTTTTTGACAGGTCCTCAATCATTTCCAATGCCGCCGTCCCCTGCCCAGCGATTACCCGTTCATCATCATAAGGGTGTAAAAACGTCGCCCCGGTTTCTCGAATAATTTCCTCCGCCGTGGCCTCCCGATCCGCCAATATCGGGGCGCATTCAATCACCGTCGCCCCATATCCCATAACCGCCGCCTTTTTTACCGCCGATGCATTGGACGGCATCACCACATGAGCAATGGTATTTCGGCTGTTCGCAGCCAAGGCCACCGCCGCCGCATGATTACCGGATGAATGCGTCACCACCCCTTTTTTGACCATCGCTTCGTCCAAAGAGTGCACGGCATTAAAGGCACCCCTTGCCTTAAACGCCCCGCCTTTCTGGAAGTTCTCGCATTTAAAAAATAGTTGCCCACCAACAATGTCATTGATAATTCGACTACTGTAAACCGGTGTGCGATGAATGAACGGCGCAATACGGCCATGGGCCTGGGTAATATCGTCAAACGTAACAGACATGGATCGGTTCTGGCTTTGTGGTTGAATTAGGGCTGCCCTAATGGGCGGAGAAACCCGAACTGATTATGACAAATTCGATTCCAAGGTGAAACGAATATTCACCGTAATCCCAATCCGAGACCACAATCCAAAACCGGTTCAGGACCGGGCGTATTGCTCACTGAAAACAACGTGGAAACTCAGTACATTTTTTCTTATCTTCGCTTAAGAAAACCACTTAAAAATTCGTGCTTTACACCTAAGAACAGAGCTAGAATCGCGAATCGCGCCGTCTTGCCATTTGCAGACGGAAAACACTACTCGATTCTTGCGAGATACACAACATGTGGAATGATTTACGAGCATCATGGGCCTTATTGATCGGCATGGGACTCATGATGGTGGGCAATGGTCTCCAGGGAACATTACTTGGTTTACGCGCCACGATGGAGGGGTTCGCGACGCTTACCACCGGTATTATGATGTCGGGTTTTTTCATTGGCATCTTTATCGGCTCCATGATCGCTCCGAGACTCATTCAAAGAGTGGGACATATTCGGGTGTTCGCCGCATTGGCTTCCCTGGTCTCCATCGCCATCTTAGTTCACGCACTATACGTTAATCCCTTTACTTGGACCTTCATGCGATTTCTCACTGGATTGGGCTACGCCGGTTTATACGTGGTCTGCGAAAGCTGGTTAAACGATCGTGCCAGTAACGAAACCCGGGGCCAAGTGCTATCGGTTTACATGGTAATTTGTACTTTGGGGCTAGCAGGCGGCCAATTCCTGCTTAGCTTAAGCAGCCCCATGGAAGTCGATCTTTTTATCCTAGTTTCAGTGATTGTTTCCTTTGGTTTAATACCGATGCTGCTCACCGCCCGACCCGCTCCTTCCTTTGAGGCTTCCAGCAGTATGTCTTTGGTTGCGCTCTATCGCGCATCTCCCCTCGCTGTCATTAGTAGTGGCTTGACCGGCTCTGCCCACGGCATTATGTTCGGCCTTGGTGCGGTTTATGCCCGTCAGGTTCTCAATGATGTGGATTTGGTTGCGCTTTTTATGGCGTCTTTTTTGGTTGGTGGTTTAGTCTTCCAATGGCCTATTGGTTGGGTTTCTGATCGCATTGGACGACGAAGTACTATGGCGGCGGTGTCTTTCTTTTCCGTCATTGCCTGTATTGCTGCGGTGCTATTACCCGGTGGAGATACCATTTTCTTTATTACCATCGCCGTGGTAGGCGGGCTGGCCATACCCATGTATCCACTTTGTATCGCTTATGCCAATGATCGATTAGAGCCGGATCAGGTCGTGGCCGCCAGCGGTAGTTTGGTGATGGTATCCGGTATTGGATTGAGTATTGGGCCAATTCTGGCTTCCTATTTGATGGGGGAATACGGCGCTAATTTTTATTTCTTTGGTATTGCCAGCGCCTTCGTATTAATACTATGCTTTACCCTTTATCGAATGACAAAACGGGAAGGTATCGATATCGAGGAACAGGGACCAACCGTTGTTCCCGGACAAATTGGTACCCCGGTTGCGGAATACAATGCACCGGACACAGAAATTTATGTCGAGGCGGTAGCCAGCGGCGACGTTGAAAAACTTGATGATGATGAGTTCAATGGATCAAACGCGGAAGACGAACCCAGAAAACTTTAGGGCGTTTTTACAGTGGTTAACCATCAGCTCGAAATCGCGTCGATCATGGCTAAGAACCTAAACTGACAAACTTTGAACACAAAGCAATGAACATTAACGATCAGAAAATGAGTCTTCAACGCATTGAGGTGAAACGTGTCTGAATCAGTAAAGAATCGCGTCATCATTAAAACGGCCAGTACTGAGTTCGAACCCTATGATTTCGATGGGCCATTGCAGGAAGACATGAGCCTATTGCGACTCAGTCATGATAATGAAACAGGCCAAGGCGCGTACATGATTAAGATGGAGCCTGGCGCTGAAACCATTCGCCATGTACATAAACGCCGGGAAGAATACCTCATCATTGAAGGCGACCTCATTGAAGATGATGGCACCATCCTCGGTCCCGGCGATTATGTCATTTATCAAGCAGGCAGTGAGCACAATAGTCGAACCAAAAATGGTTGCTTTCTCATTGGTATCGATTACAGTTTTAGCGAGCCAAATGTTAATGTGACGTAGATCGCGAATCCGCTTTTCTCCCGCTTAATTATTAAAGACAATGCATCCACCTGAACAGATGCTTAGCCCATCCCAAGTCACTGATCATTGCCATGCCTTTTTGAGCGACTGCGCACGATCCATCGATTTATGCGCTGAAACACCAGTGCTGGCCGACATCGCTAAACGACTTCGGTCACAGGTTGCGACGAAAAAACCCAAACCGTTTGACGCCAATCCATTGCCTGCTTTAGCCAATCTTTCTCTGGTAAAAGATATGGCACTAGCGAAACGGTTTCAAATGTTTGCCCCGGGACTGCCTTGGGATTATTCACCCAGAACTTCCGATGAGGGCACGGAGTTAGCAGTTTGTGACTTTGGTAAGGTGCTTGATATGGATGGTTTAGATGTGGGCGTTATCTACGTCGATTGTCATCGCGAATACCCCTTGCACAACCATCCACCTCATGAACTTTACTTTCTTGTGTCTGGCACTGCCAAATGGCGATACGGCCAACACCTGGATTACGAGTCCCTCACTGCGGGAAACCTGATACACAATGAACCGAATGACTGGCATGGCGTTATCGCCGGACACACACCTGTTTTAGCCCTATACGCACAATGGTGTTAACTGAGCGACTCACTAAAACAACGTCTTATGTACTTTTCCATTCACTCGGGCCCACTCACTCGCAAATAACCATAGAGCAAACATGACAGATCAAGCAACGCAGGAAAAACTGGACGCCATGCTACAGGGCCTATATTGGTGGGGTGTACCAACGCTATTTCGCTGTCCCCATGACCCCGACCCCGCGAACTGTGACATTGCGCTGGTCGGCGTTCCCCACAGTACCGGCAATGGCACCACTGAAAGAGATCAGCATCTCGGCCCCCGTGCAGTACGGGATGTATCGGCGCTGGGTCGCCGCTCCCATAAAGTGTTTGGCGTGGACCCTTGGAAGCAATGCCGCATTAATGATCTCGGAGACGTCGCATTACCTGAAGCCAATGATAACGAAGCCTCTGTTCAGCGCATGACGGACTTTTACAAACGTCTTGATGCTGCGGGAACCCGACCGGTATCTGTGGGCGGAGACCATGCTGTTACTGGCGGTATTCTTCAAGCCATTGCAGGAGAGAACGCCAAATTAACCGGGGGAAAGAAAGTGAGTTTGCTGCATTTCGACGCGCACACGGACGCATTCCACCATATCGACCACTTTCTTGGGGCGAAAAAGTCCGCCGCCCATTGGGCAAGTTATCTAGTACGGGACGGCCACGTTGACCCCCATACCAGCGTCCAAGTTGGCATACGCGGCAACCCTCGAACATTGGATTGGCTAGAACCTAGCTACGCGCTAGGTTATGAGGTGATTGATATCGAACGCTACCAAGAGATCGGTACCGACGGTGCTATCGACATCATCAATGAACGATTGGGTGACAATCCCGTATACATCACCTTTGACCTCGACTGTCTGGACCCCACGGTTGCCCCGGGGGTTGCTAATCTCGAAACCGGCGTTGAGGGGCTTAAGATTAATGAAACCATGAAAATGCTGCGCTCGGTTAAGGGTAAGAACATCATCGGTGGAGACGTAGTCTGCCTCATGCCGACCAAGGATTCTCCAAACAAACAAACCTCCATGGTCACCATGTCGATTATGTTCGAAATGATTTCATTAATTGCGGATCGCATAAGCAACAATGGTTAATAGTGATAACCACGTCCGGTTAATTTCCTTTTCCACCATCGACAAGCCACTTAACCCATGCATCTACGCTGGTTAAAAGACTTTGTCGCGGTGGCGGAATTCGGCAGCTTTTCTAAGGCTGCCGATAGTCGAGCGATTACCCAACCGGCCATGAGCCGACACATAAAGGGATTGGAGGAATGGGTTGGCGTTGAACTGATTGACCGCAGTGTTTTTCCTGCACAGTTGACTGACGCTGGAGAGAAATTCCTCAAACTCTCTAGCGACACCCTTGATCAGCTGCAAAACGGCATCGCCGACCTACGTCAAGCGCATCATAACGACGCAAAGAAAATCAGTCTTTCCATGCAACACGTACTTGCGGCCGAATTTTTCTCTCAGTGGTGGAGTCAGCTACAGATTGATGACCCCGGAGTGAAAGTAGTTGTGGAAGCCAATAATCTGCATGATTGCATGCAACGGCTTGAATCTCGTCAATGTGAATGGTTGTTATGTTTTCGTCACCCATCGGTGCCGTTGTATTTCGATCAGAATAAATTCGAAAGCAAAAAAGTGGGAGAAGACATCATCGTTCCGGTATCGGCGAAATCCGATCAATCTAATAGCAACGAACCACTTTACGATCTCGACCGCCTTGATGTCGATAGCCATCATATTGGCAATGCCCAACACCAGCAAATCCCATTAGTGGGTTCCGGGCCAAATGATTTCATGGGAAAAATCATCACCGGCATCATCCATCGTAACAAAGCCGCAGCCTGCTTCAACCCGGTTTACGAAGATTCTTTTTCTGAAGGCGTACGGTCGCAAGCGCTCATTGGCACGGGGCTAGCCTGGTTACCTTCCATGCTCGTGCAGAGTGACATTGAGCGAAAACGATTAATGATCGTCGGCAACACGCATTGGCAAGAACCGCTGGCGATACATCTCTATCGCCGAGTGGATAACGAACACCCGGTATTGCAGAACATTTGGCAACAGATCTAGCCAGCCTTCAGGTTTGCTCTACTGACAGAATCTTAACGCCAACTCGCCCTTCGCAGTCAACAACCTGATCATACTTCAAGGATCAGACAAGATCCTCGATCAAGCCCGAATCTCAAACTCGTCGCAATCCATTCCAGCGGGGAATTCCTCTCGAAATGTTGATAACGGCTCCATGGATAAACTTGTATTCGCGATCATTACCTTATCCTCGCAATCGACTATGGGCTTACCCATAAAATCGAGAATGGCACTTCCGCCACGATAAGCGTTTCCAACCGGGTCAGATCCTAATCGATTGCTCGCCAGAACATAAGCTTGGTTTTCAATGGCCCGAGCTTTAATCAAAGTATCCCACGCATACTGTCGCACAACCGGCCAGTTTGCTACATAAATGCCAATGTCATAGTCTCCGCGATTTCGACTCCACACTGGAAACCGTAAGTCATAACAAATAAACAGCGCCACACGCCAACCATTGATATCAACAACGACTCGTTTATCCCCTGAAGTATAGTGAAGGTGCTCACCGCCGAAACGAAACAAATGGCGTTTATCATAAAACACCATACCACCATCAGGCTTCGCCCAAATCATCCGATTTACATAGCTTTCATCCAACTTCACAATGAGGCTACCGGTAATCACCGCACCAAGCTCCTGAGACCGCTGTTTCATCCACAGCACCGTGTCACCCTCCATGTATTCGCAGGCCTCCCACGGGCTCATGGTAAAGCCTGTACTGAAAGTTTCCGGCAACACGATCAGATCCGTTTTCTGATCGTTGTCATCCAAAGAGTCAAAATGCTCGTCATATCGCTGTCGATTCGCCGCGGGGTCCTGCCAAGACAATGCATCTTGGATAACCGATACGTTTAAACTGCGCATATGATCTTCGCCGCTTCGGCAAGCGTATCGTCCTGCTTAGCAAAACAGAACCTGATAATTCGAGTATCCGGCGCTGTTTGGTAAAACGGCGACAAAGGAATAACCGCCACCCCTTTTTCTATGGTCATCCAATTAGCAAAATCGGTGTCTTTGAGATCCGAAATATCACTGTAATCCGCCAGTTGAAAATAAGTTCCTCTGGACGGCAATAGCTTGAATCGTGAACGCGTGATCAAGGACCGGAAAAGATCCCGCTTGTGCTGATAGAACGCCGGGAGTTCGAGATAGTTTTGAGGATGGTCGTTAATAAAATCTGCCAACGCCCACTGCATAGGAGTCACCGTGGTAAAGGCATTAAACTGATGTATCTTACGAAACTCCACCGTCAATTCAGGTGGCGCAATGCAATATCCAATTTTCCAACCCGTGGCATGGTAGGTTTTTCCGAAGGAGAACACAGCAAAGGATTTGTGGCGCAATACCGGATGGGACACCGCACTGGCATGGATCTCGTCGTCAAAGATAATGTGCTCATACACTTCGTCACTGAGCAGATAACAGTTCCGGTTTTCAATCAACCCCGCTATCCGATCAAGATCTCTTTCCTGCAAAATAGCCCCCGTGGGGTTGTGAGGCGTATTGATAATAATCAATCGAGTGCGATCAGTGATTGCCGACCCCAGTGCGTCCCAGTCAATTTGGTAATCCGGCAGAGTCAACGGTAAATGAATGGTTTTCCCCCCGGCTAACGTAATAGCAGGCTCATAGGAGTCATAAGCCGGATCGAAGACAATCACTTCATCGTCTGTTTGAACAACCGAATGAATTGCGCAAAATAGTGCTTCGGTTGCCCCACTGGTAATGGTAATTTCCGTGTCAGGATCGATGTCCACTCCCCGGGTTTGGGTGAATTTTGAGGAAATCGCCTGACGTAATTCCGGCACACCAATCATCGGGGGGTATTGATTTTTCCCCGTTTTCAAATAATGGCTTACTCGATCCAACAATGCCTCTTCCGGTTCAAAATCCGGAAACCCCTGAGAGAGATTGATGGCTCCGTGGTCTTGGGCCAACTTAGACATAACGGTGAAAATTGTGGTGCCGACATCCGGCAACTTACTTTGGATCGTCTGGCCGGGGGATTGATTTGTAGTTTGATTCATAACGCTTTGACTCTCGTATTCTACCTAAGGAACCGCTGAACAAGTCGCGATCGATCGTTTTGTCTCTCGAACTTAAATTCGCCTAGAATTATTCGGAGGCTCTCCCTAACTTTTAGTTACGATAATGTAAGAGTTGTTGAACCAAAATACCAGCAGTCAAAAGACGGGGCTGTACGCCGATACGTCCAATGACATCTGTGAATGAGGGGCTTGAAACTAGCCCCTAAACCGATTTTTCGTACCAAAGCGCCTGTTAAAATTTTCGAATGCATTCCCATACAACACCCACCCTGATTCACGACTAAGCGCAGTCATTAAGGCTTTATTTCAACACTTCCTCAGACAACTAACCACAAGGCTCAGTATTTCCCCCTCCCGCTCTCGGCTCGTCGTCGACTTGCGCACACTCGACCTTATCAGTGATCTTTTTCCTGGTATTCCCTCTTTTATTGGCGCAGATATCTGGTATCGTTATACATAGGTTAGCGGGATATTGGGACACATTATGCTGCTCGCCTTAGGTAGGAAGAAAAAACAGACACTTTCTCGATTTTCTCTTCGCTGAACGAATGCTAGTTATGGCCCAATCCTCAAACGATAATTTATGAAACTGATTATAAAATTCAAAACCGCAGCGATCGCCACCGCACTGCTTATTAACCCCGTTCTTGGGTTCGGAGATTCCACAACCACAGAATCTCTTGCGCTAACAGCGTCAAAATTATTAAACGCTGGAAAGGAGGTGGTGGCAAAGGGAGCTGATGCTGTCGCAACAAAATCAGCCGAGGCGTGGGACATCACGAAAGAAGGGGCATCGAAAGCCGCAGATACAACCACAGATGTTTCCAAAAAAGCGTGGGATGCCACCAAGGATGGCGCGAATAAAGCCGTGGATACAACCACGGAGGTCTCGAAAAAGACATGGGATGCCACCAAGGATAGCGCGACCAAAGTCGCGAACACAACGTCAGACGTCGCCACGAAAAGCTGGTCTAAAACCAAAGATGTCTCTAAAAACGCCGTTGATTACACTACCAACAAAATCAATAAGCTCGGCGATATTCTGGCACCCAAAGATGCGACAAAGCCCATTGTTATCGAAAAGAACACCGACTAGGCTAGCCTCACTGGCGGGTGTCCTTAAGTTTCCAACTCTACCGGCTTTCTCACAAGCATATAGCTGCTGGTACTGACACCATCATCAAATTCATTAGTCGCAAGCACATCATAACTTCCGAACCAGTTAGATAGTTCTCCAGACTGAAGAACAAAATCCACGGGGAAATTAGGTTTATGCACTAAAAAGCGCTGGTTAAAGGTCTTGAAGAAGAGAAGGCCTCCCGGTGCCAGTGCATCAATCAAAGGGGCAATTAGTGATCGTTGCAGATACCGGACAACCGAAATGAGTTTGAACTGACTTTTAGGGAGCACGACTTGCTCTAAATCCATAACCACGGGATAGACTGGAAGTTCGAGGTGAGAAGCTGATCGCTGACAGGACCTAATTCCTTCCAAGGAGCCATCCACCGCGATAACATCATAGCCCAAGGACGCTAGGTACATCGCGTTTGCACCACGGCCACAGGCCACTTCCAGCGCAAGGCCATGTTCTAACTGTGGGACCTCTTGGTCTCGGGTGAACCAATCCACTAACTCCGATTCACCTTTGGGCTCAATGAAAAATGGGGTTACTCCATGGCGATACTTTTCGTCCCACCGAACAAGTTCTGGATTAACAGACATGATCAAAAGGCTGAACCTCAACCCATTCGCCAATGTCAGCTCCCACTGAGTCGGTGGGTAGAATCACGTAGCAATTCGCTAAACTCATGGAACTCAAAATCCCGGACCCTTGTTCCCCTGTTGAACTTACCACTGTTTCTCCATTTTCATTTAGCGACAAAATCCCCCGTTGGTACTCTGCTCTACCAGATCGCTTTTTTAACTTCGAGCGTGTCTTAACATTTAGTCTGAGCGGCACCGAATATTTTTCACCTGCTAATTGCCTAAGTGCCGGCTTGACGAACAGCTGAAACGTTACCATCACCGACACCGGATTACCTGGTAATCCAAAAAACAGGCTGTCGCGAACCCGGCCAAATGAGAGTGGTCGCCCCGGCTTAATCGCCACCTTCCAGAAACTGACATCTCCTAATTTATCCAACGTCTGTTTAACGTAATCTGCGTCCCCCACAGATGCTCCTGCAGATGTGATGACCATATCAGCACAATCCGCAGCGGTAACAAAGGCTTGGGCGATATCGTCTTCATCGTCTTTAACAACGCCCAGATCAATCAGTTCGACGCCCATATCAGTTAACATGGCATACAATGTGTATCGATTGGAGTCATAGAGCTCACCAATTTCCAAAGTCGTACCAATGGGTTTCAACTCATCGCCATTAGAAAAAAATGCGACCCTCGGACGACGAATTACCGGCAGCTCAGCAAATCCAAGCGATGCGGCAAGGCCAAGATGAGATGCGCCAAGTCGAATGCCTGCCGGAATAGCAATATCCCCACTTTTCAGATCCTCTCCCGCATAACGTACATTGTCTCCCTTACGTTCACCGAACTGGATGCTAATCGCATCACCTTCCTTTTGCACCCTTTCCTGTACGACAACGCTATCTGTCCCATCGGGCATGACCGCACCTGTCATTATTCGAACACATTCATCGGGTCCCACTTGGCCATCGAAAGGCTTGCCTGCAAAGGAGGCCCCCAACACGGGAAAGGTTTTTGATCCCACAGACGGCAAATCAACGCCACGAACCGCATACCCATCCATTGCTGAATTTGTGTGGTTCGGGACGTTTACTGTGCTACACAAATCTTTCGCCAATATTCTCCCAAGTGAGGCCCTGATGGACACCGTTTCAACCACCGTAATCGGCGTAATCGCTTCAATGATTTTCTTTGTTGCCTGATCAGCAGAAATTGACATAGGGTCAAAACCACAGGATACCGGCGTCTCGTCTTGCTTCATATACTTTCTCTTTTGATACTTTCTCGTTTCACTCGATAGACGAAAAACCGCTCTCTCAAGCTAGCCCACTAAACACCAACCAGAAAATCTTAGTCTCGATTCCAGACTCCGGATTTTCCGCCGGATTTATGAATCAGCCCAATTCCATTTATCTCCATCCCACGATCCACAGATTTGCACATATCATAGATGGTGAGTAGCGTAGTTTGTACCGCAGTAAGCGCTTCCATTTCCACACCGGTTCGCTCACTGGTCTCGGTGGTCGCCTCACAATGAATCGCGTTCTTTTCCTTGTCCAAAGAAAGATCAATCGCGACTTTGGTCAACATAATCGGATGGCATAAGGGGATCAGATCAGAAGTACGCTTCGCAGCCATAATACCCGCGACCCTCGCGATAGAAAGTACATCCCCTTTTTTGTGATCACCCTGTTCAACCATGGAAAGTGTATTCGCCATCATGGTAATGGTTCCCTTTGCAATTGCTTTTCTTGCGGTCACTTGCTTGCCGCCAACATCGACCATGTGGACATCACCCTGTTCATTAAAATGGGTCAGCTTGTTTTCATTGGTTTGGGTCATTTCAGATCGCTATGGGATGGTTATCGCTTGTTTGTAGATTCAGTGGTATTGTAGTGTGCGAGTATCCACTTTGAAACCGAAGATAACAGACTTTTGCAGAGGTTCCTTAATATTGTGGCCGTGGATTTCGTGTCTTAACCTCGCCGCTTTTATCTACCAACCAAGGCCGCCCAGACGTATTTTGAAATTACTTTATAGAAGCTTCTTTGATGCACGGTGATTCGATTGTTTTCTCGATCTTCCTGATTTTTACAGGAGCGGCCATCATGGCAACTATCGCACTGTATTTGCGGCAGGCAATGCTCGTCGCTTACCTTGCATTAGGCGCTATTCTTGGCCCTTGGGGGCTGGCGCTCGTCACAGACGCGGACTTGATTCAGGACATCGCCAGAATTGGAATTATTTTTCTGCTGTTTCTTCTCGGTTTGAATCTGTCGCCACAAAAGCTTTTCCAGCTACTCAGGGAAACAACGCTGATCACTCTTTTTTGTACCTCCATTTTTGGTGGTGCCGCTTCCATGGTGGCCTGGCTCTGGGGCTTGGGAATAGTCGACGTTTTAATTATCGGGATCTCGGCCTCTTTCTCCAGTACCATCATTGGCCTTAAATTGTTACCCACTACGGTGCTCCATCACAGACATACCGGTGAGGTCATTATCAGTGTTCTACTGCTTCAGGATTTGATTGCCATCATTTCCATGCTGGTGATCCAAGGCGCTGGAGAAGATGGATTGCCCTTAGTTGATATCGCGCTGCTATTTGCTGCGCTACCGCTGGTTGGATTCGTCGCATGGGCTGGACAGAAATGGATCATCCTTCGATTGTTCCTCAAGTTTGATCGTATCCAAGAATATATTTTTCTCATCACCATTGGCTGGTGTCTAGGCATCGCACAGCTTGCTGAAACGGTAGGGTTGTCTTATGAAATTGGAGCATTCACCGCAGGCGTTGCCATTGCCAGCAGCCCCATCGCATTTGATTGTGCAACCCTACGTCTGTAACTTCGGTTTAGTTTGAGTCATTATTGTCGTTCCACACGATATATCGCTTGTCGGCATTGCTCCATTCATCGTCAATCTCAACGAGAATGGCACTGACAAGCCTGAGTAAAGATGCGTCGTTCGGGAAGACCCGGACAATCCGGGTTCGCCGTTTAATCTCCTGCTGGATCGGACGCTCAATTCCATTCGTCGTTCTCATCTTTCGATGATGCGATTCCGGTAAATTGAACACGGTCAATCCTTCAGGAACGTTATCGAGCAGCCATTGCGATAGCTTCGAGCAGTCTGACTCGTAACGGGCCGCCAGTTGCTCCAACTGAGCGCGGGCAGATGCCTCGTCCGTCGCATTCCACACCGAACGCAGTTCACCACCAATCCGGCTACGAACCTTTGCCGTTGGGGCATGATTAATCGCGTTCTGTGCCAGATGAAACTGACAGCGTTGCCACGGTACACCCGGAAACACGGCACGCCTTGCCGCCTTCAAACCCGCGTGATCATCACTGGCAATGTAAGTGATGCCATGCATGCCTCGTTTCACCAACGACTGTAAAAACTCCCGCCAGTTGATCTCCGCTTCACTGGTCGCGATCTGCACACCCAGTACGCTTCGTCGACCATCCGGTAGTATTCCCACCGCACTGAGCACCGCCGCATCCACCACCTCATGATCCATCCTGACCCGTTCGTAACGCGCATCCAGTACCAGATAACGTATCTCGCCAAGACCACGAGCCCGCCATACTGACAAGGCATCGTCCAGCAAAGCCGTTGCACGGGACACCTGAGTCGAAGATATTTTCTCAATACCGAACAGATCCAGTACCTTCTCCACACGGCGCGTACTGACACCACTAACGTACATCTGAGCCACACACAGCATCAACGCGCGCTCACTGCGTCGTCCCTGTTCCAGACTGTGCGGGTAAAACCCGGACTCACCGTGATTACGCGTCTTGGGTATCGACAGATTTAGCGTCCCAAGGGTCGTGTCCACCTGTTTGGGTTTGAATCCATTGGCATGGCCACGGCGATTATCACTGCGTTCATGGGGCACCGCACCCAGAAACTGGGATCGTTCGATCTGCATGGCCTGATTCATCATCGCGGTAATGACATCACGAAATGCCTGCGGGCCATGTTGAATCAATTGTTCCATCACTACTTCATATAGGTTAGGGTAATCCGGTTGGGTCATTGGGTTGCCTCCACATTTGCTTAAGTCACAAAAATGGAACGACTTGATGGCTCAACATTCAATACTAAAGCCTGAAAAACCGGCTTTGGCTTCGCTCTCTACGTTCACTCCGCCAAAGCCAATAGCGAAGCTGCAATAGAAAGCTAAATTACAGACCTCAGATTACACTACCTCGCATTTTACATCGCAGAAAGCCTCAAACCTTTGAGGGACTTCTTTTTGATCATGTTCTTTTTTGGGCTGGGTGCGGGATTTGATATCACTGCTGCTTCTCAGGTTATCGTACCAGCGGCGATTATTGGTTTTGGTTTATTGTTATTGAAGCCGATGGTGTTTCGATATCTGTTGGTCAATCAATCAGAGACGAACAAACTTGCTTGGGAAACTGGCGTTCGCTTGGGGCAGATGAGCGAGTTCTCGTTACTCATCGCGTTTGTTGCTCAGCAATCCCAGCTAATATCAAATGATACGTTTTATATTATTCAGATGGCGACCATCATTACTTTTGTTGTGTCTGCGTATTGGATCGTTGCCCGATATCCAACACCCATTGCTTTGGACGACAAGCTCCGGCGGGACTGAGTTTCAACTCTGCGCAGACCTGGGGAATTGAAACCGAAAGACAAGGAAGCTTTGAAAAAGCCATAACGAAGCAGAGGTTTGCAGAGCTTCCACAAATAGAAAAACCGCAGTAGTCTGCGGCTTTTCTTGTTGATGTACCCGAAGTACGTTACGTTAATATTTCAATGTTTCCAAGGATAGTATTTAGTGAGCGTTGATCTGGATTTTTTTTGATTCAGCCTTTGCACTCTTTGGCAGCGTCAACGTCAGCACACCATTGACATACTCTGCACTTATCGCTGACTCGTCAATCATTGCTCCGAGTTTTAACGAACGGTAATACTTCCCCGTTCTCCGCTCACTTGCAATCACGGTTTTTTGCTCTTTTTCTTCGGCTACTTTTTCTTCCGGGTTTGCTTCAATACTCAACACACCTTCTTTAACACTGACCGAAATATCTTCTTCCCTTACGCCCGGTAGATCTGCTTGTAGTTCAAACCCAGCACCTGTTTCGACGATATCGATTTTAGGGCTAGTCACCTGAGCGGTATTGACCTGCCGAGTCACCGGGGAAAACCAGCTACCTAACATATGATCAAAATCGACAAGCCTTTCACGGTTTCTATAAGGGGACATTGCTACTGCGTTCATATTTAAAACCTCTTAATAAGTTAATTCACATTGAGACTATTAATGGGTCTGCACAAACGTATTTCAATCCCCCATCTAACCAAACGTGATTTACCACAGCACAAAAATCGAATCTGTCAACCAATAATTTCCACTCTTTCTAAAACCCGAACCCTTCTTGTCGGTAACTAAACTGTCATTGAAACATCAACTTTCAAACAGTGTTTTTATGGATGTACTAACCGACTGTAGTGTCTCACCATCTTCATCATCGATCACAACCGCAGCCACTCCAAGATTCTGGTTTTCCCATTCATCTCCAAGTGGAATCTCTATGGTTTTTTGATGTTCATTTTTATCCAGACTCAACCCTTGAGGATGACTCCAATAGCGAACCACAAACTCATGATGCAATGTCCTCCCCTTGTTTTCGCCAGCCGGTATTTCATTCACCAGATCGTTTTCAAACACAGCAACGTACAGCTTCGCTGCGCCATCGATATTCATGTTGTTAACTAATACTTCGGCCTGAATTTGGTTTGATTGTTCAGACGTAACATGGAGCTCAATGGATAACTTGGCTGCTTGGGTGTTGGAAAAATAGACCTGTTCAATCAGGTTATTACTGCCCTTTGCATCTTTACCGCTAATGACAAATTGTGGTGTGTATAACGTTGATTGTCGATTGTCCATCGCAATCATTTCCTGCCGCTTTGTGAATTCGGCTTTGGCAAACGGGTCTATCCAACCCAATCGATTCCAATAGTCGACATGGAATGCCAAAGGTAGGGCATGGAAATCAGCATCCAGAGCAGCGCCTAATTTACCAAGCCATTCATCAGCGCGAGGGCAACTACTACATCCCTCCGACGTATATAACTCAAGCAAAGGCGTTACAGTGGATGCACTTTGTACCGAGATTTTTTGCTCTGCGACAGCGCCCACACTCATGAAAACAACACTGAGGCAAAAAACCCGCGACAGATTTATTGCCCTCTTAGCGGCCCTTTTAATCGACATGATAGCTACTCGAAAAGATGGACGTATTCTTCATATCCTTCGCTTTTCAGATCCTCCTTGGGGATAAATCGCATGGCGGCAGAGTTCAAGCAATACCGTAGCCCAGTTGGAGCCGGTCCGTCTTTGAAAACATGTCCAAGATGAGAGTCTGCCTCTGTACTCCTCACTTCTGTCCGTGGCAGAATGAGTTTGAAGTCTAGTTTCTCTGTAATACTATTGGCGTCCAATGGCTGGGAAAAACTCGGCCAGCCGGTTCCAGAGTCAAACTTGTCGATGGAAGAAAACAGCGGATCACCACTGACCACGTCCACATAAATCCCTGCTCGTTTTTCATCATGGTAAGGATTAGTATACGGTCTTTCAGTCCCATCTTTTTGAGTGACCTGATAGGCAATGTCACTCAACTCAGCTTTTAACTCTGCATCGGAAGGCTTAACAAAAGCACCCTCTTCCTTATTCATTTCTTCACTCTTCGCTGTCATTTTCTTTTTTCTCTCTTCAGTGTCAAAATTTAGTTCCAGATCCTCTCCCCACACTTTCGCGAGGAATTGATCTCTCCCCGACCCGTATCGATATGTTTTGTATCTGCCTGGGCTTTTCCTGTAGTAGTTCTGGTGATAGCTTTCGGCTTTGTAGAACGCAACCGAAGGTTCTATTGGAATCGTTATTGGGTCAGAGTATCGGCCGGAGTCTTCCAACGCCTTTCTTGATAACTCTGCTTGTTTTCGCTGTTCATCATCTCCTACAAAAATAATGGGACGATACTGCTTACCACGATCAACGAACTGCCCTCCATTGTCCGTGGGGTTTATCTGGCGCCAAAACACTTCCAGTAAACGTTCATAACTCACCACCTCAGGGTCATAGTAAACCTCCACAGCCTCTACGTGGCGAGTCTTTCCCCCAGCGACCTGGTTATAACTTGGATTTTCGATCTCTCCACCGCTGTATCCAGAGATAGCCTCAATAACCCCTGGCACCTTCTCAAAGTCGCTCTCTACGCACCAGAAACACCCACCGGCGAAAGTAGCTACTTGAAGGTGGTCTTGGGCAACAAAGTCATCACTTGTAACAGTGTCTTCTTTGCCTAACAAAAAAACGGCAGCCAAACCCACGGCAACCAAAATACCAAACACACTAATTCCTGCTTTCATATTTCTCACAATGATGATACTTAGCAGTTGTGACCACCCAAGTGATGAACAGTTCGGCAATTACTTGGGGTTTTAGGTTAACAGTTTTTAATCTTCACCAATTGATTTCGAATAAACACCCTTTTCTGTCTCGCTCCCACCTTACGGCTATCCATTTCTGTCGAGGACACTAATGAGTCCAGAAATGTCGTTAAGAACGAGGTCTCCGAAACCTTCTAATTGGACTCGATCATGGGCACCTGTTAGCACTCCCACCGAAAGCGCCGCCCCGGCGTTTTTGCCCATCACTAAATCCCTTGGGCTGTCTCCCACCATCATGACCTCGGTGGCTGTCAATTGACACTGATCACAAAAAGCCATGATCATGCCGGGTTCAGGTTTCACGCCGTATCCGCTGTTTGCACCGCAAACGAAATCGAACAAACCGCCTAACGATAACTTATCTAACATTCCATAAGCATTTGATTCGTCATCCATCGTCGCCAACCCCAGTTTGATACCTCTGTCACGTAACTGCTGCAAGAAACCTCCGAGGTCCTCAAGCACGGGAACATATGCATTCGATGCGTGAGCGAAGATCGCATACACCATATCTAGTCGCTCACCTTCCAAGGGCTGCCCGATCTCTTTAGACCAAAAATCAAGAATTTGCCGATTGCTACCTGAAGCCAGCAATGAGTCCTGAATCCAACTATTCGACTCCGCAATATAGCCTCCCTTAGCCATCAGCTCTGACGCCAACTCCGGTCGACCGATACTACTAGCAAGATACTCCGAAGCTTGTAGATATGGAGCTAACCAACTGCGGTTGAAGTCCAATAAAGTACCATCTTTGTCGAAAAGAATGCCTTTGATCATTTTTAATAGTTAGTATTCGTTTTTAGGAACTGCACGGTGTTGATATCATTTTGCATGAAGAAACCATAGAGCGGCAGGGCCTTCATTTACTGAGTCACTTATATTTTCAACGATGGCACCCAACAATAACCATCCGGGTCGAGTAAGAAACATTCCCGCAGCCCGTGTGGTTTGTCTGCTGTGCTTTGTAAGACATGATAATCGCCTTCCAGCGCTTTTCGTTCCGCTTCATCTGGGTCCACTTGGAATAGGCGCAGCTCGATTCCCGCCCCTCTTATCCCATTTTCCGGTAACACTGATAGCAGCGGATGATCATTGTAAGTAGCGTCAACATGCAACTGATACAAGTTTTCTCGATGTTTAAGAACGGCGTAATCCACAGATAGCCGCAGCCTAGTGAAGCCAAGCACTCCCTCAAGGAATTGGGCTGTTCGTTCTGTATTTGAAACCAGAAGATTCACGCCGAACCCGTTAAGCAAATGCCCCATTTCTGCACCACTAATGGTTTCTATGGAAGTCATGATTTATTTCTAATGATAGCTTTTGTTGTTAAGGAACTTCTGAATATTCTACCGAAAACGGCACTACTTCGCCGCTAGCAACATCTGTTTCTTCATTTCAGTGATCCCATGAATTCGTGCATTTCGAATCGCCATACCAATTTGTTCCCCTCCCTCGTGTTTTGATGCTATCTCTTTTGTATTTACCGACATCGCCGCCTGATGAAAGCGGCAGAGTCGTTCTGCCTGTGGGTAGGATGCCTGTTCTAGCCCCGTCCTTCCACGCTGGTCTGCTTTGCAGCACGTCGCAAAATTCCCGACATTTTCCGGCGTACGAAAGCCGTCGAGTTTTTCCAGTAAGTTGAATATCGTGGCAGGCTTGAGTTCATCTATTCGATGACAATGCAGATGGAATTCACACACTTTTAGCGCAAAATCTCGATACTTTTTTGGAACCCGCAATCGATCACACAAGTTAGCAATTGGTGAAATCCCTCTGCTTTCATGCCCGCGATGAGAAGGTAACTCAGCCATCGGAGTCAGTGCTTTACCTAAGTCATGAACTAATACCGCGAACAATAATATCGGATCTGAGGTCAATACTTCAGCCGCATCTAGTGACATCATGACATGCTTTCCCGTGTCTATTTCGGGATGATACTTTTTTACCTGCGGCACACCAAACAATGCATCCAGTTCAGGAAATATTCTCTCCAGCGCACCACATCGCCTCAATGCCTGAAAAAATACCGCAACACCAGACTGGGATAGTACCGACTCTAATTCTTGCCAAACCCGCTCTGGCACCAACGCGTCAACTTCACCAAGTTCGACCATTTTGGACATCAGCGCATTCGTTTCTGGATCAATCCACATTCCTCGTTTTGCGTAACGAGCGGCGAATCGAGCCGTGCGAAGAACTCGAACAGGGTCTTCCTCGAAAGCACGAGACACATGTTTGATGCGGCCGTTTCTTATGTCCTCTATTCCTCCATGGGGATCCACCAAATCACCGTTACTGTCTTGTGCAATGGCATTCATCGTCAAGTCCCGACGAATAAGATCCTGTTCCAAGGTAATGTTAGGGTTGCTGACTATCTCAAACCCCCGATAACCCTTTCCAGTTTTTCGCTCTGATCTCGCCAAGGCATATTCCTCTTTGGTGCTTGGGTGCAAAAAAACAGGGAAATCTTTACCCACGGGTTTGAACCCTCTACGGGTCATCTCTTCCGGCGTTGCTCCCACCACAACCCAATCTCGGTCTTTTACTTGCAGCCCCATAATCTGATCACGCACCGCTCCACCGACCAAGTAAACATCGAGATTTGCTTCAGGCTCTGTCATTGTCACTACTCTGGTCCATGGGTATTCAGGAGGCTCATCGTTGACCAAATTATCGCACTACCAACAGATAAATCCAGCCGAAAAATAGAGAACATCTTCGAGGAAGCGCCATCGAGGGAATCGCTGAGCTAGCCCTTCAGTCGATGTTCTCTGATCGTCACTTTCCCGATGATACCTATTCGCAGCTGGGTTCAGAATAAAATACAATCTCTTCTTCGATAAGCCAACAATCACTTAGATCATCTTATTCAATGAGTCTCCCAGTCAGGCAAGAGAAACCGCAAAACAAAACTCCTAATATCCAAACCCGCGGTTACGCGGTTGCCCGGATTGCAGCTTTTCTGTCATTGATTATGTTGTTGTCCGCTTGTGGTCATCTCTCATACTATGCTCAGGCGACAAAAGGGCAGCTTGAGATCCTTGTAAAACGAAAATCTATTTCGACACTGTTAGGTGATAGTCAGCAGAAGCCGCCATTGCTTGATGCGTTACGAAAGGCGAAGCAGATTCGGGATTTCGCATCGCGAACCCTCGGGCTACCAGACAATAAAACGTTTCGATACTATAGTGATATTGGCCGTCCTTATGCCGTTTGGAACGTGATTGCAACGCCTCGCTTTTCTTTGTCACCCAAGACCTGGTGTTTCCCCATCGCGGGCTGCGTTGCCTATAAAGGGTATTTTTCCGAGTCAGATGCCAAGACACTGAATCAGTCTTTGATAGACGCTGAACACGATACTTTTCTTTATGGCGTTTCGGCTTACTCCACGCTTGGATGGTTCTCAGACCCCTTACTCAATACGTTCATTCACTATGACGAACTTTCCCTTGGGGGATTGGTTTTTCACGAGCTGTCCCATCAGGTTGTTTACGTAAAAGACGATTCACGATTTAATGAAGCTTTCGCCACCGCAGTGGAAATTGAAGGCTTACGACAATGGATAAAACACACGAAAAGCAAGATTGTTTTCCAAAAATACCTTAATAACCGAGAAAAAAACCATGCGATTACCGAGATGGTGTTATCTTTTCGTCAACCACTTACCGAATTGTACCGAACGTCCAGTGAATCGATGACAATCAGAGAAAAACAGGGCCAAAAAGAGCTACTATTTGTGGCAATGAAAAACAAGTATCAAGAGATGAAAGAAAACGGACAGGGAACAGCCTATTATGATTGGTGGTTTACGTTGCCTTTAAACAATGCACATTTGATCGCAGTTGCCACCTATTATGATCTTGTTCCAGCCTTTTCTAATCTCATCAGCCAATCCGAAGACCTGCCCTCTTTTTTTGAGAAAGTCAGGACTATTTCAAAAATGGAAAAGGCGGACAGAGACAAAGCTCTCGCGTCTTACATGAAGTAAAACTCAATATTGTGAATACCACAGAAATAGAGGGGCCACACTTGAATTTGGACCTAGATCTGGATCTACATGGCGCTGAAATCTCAAATCGCGATGTATTTATCAAGTTTCAATCCTACCCTCTGAAGGTCAGAGGAAAACTGCTCTTTCTTAGGCGATTGATTTTCGACGTCGCGAGTACGCTTGATGGTGAGTCCCAATTAGAAGAAACCCTTAAGTGGAATGAGCCGAGTTACTTACTCAAAGGCGGCAGCGCCGTTCGCATTGATTGGAAAGCCAAGAGCCCCAATCAATTTTTCATCTACTTCAACTGTAAAACACGACTCGTGGAAACCTTCAGAGAATATTATGGAGATCAGCTCGATTTCGATGGCAATCGTGCCATCGTTTTCACCAATGGTAACGATGCATCCATTGAATCAATTCACGAAGAACTAAGGCATTGCATCGCATTGGCCTTGCGCTATCATTCGATCAAACACCTACCAATGCTTGGAGTCTCATAATTCAATCTTGTTTGGCCACCACAACGTTACCAATCATGTGCTACTGCTTCATGAATGATCTCTAAACCTTAAGTCCTCCATATCGAGGACCTAATACGATGAACTTAGGGAACCGAGTTCAAAAACCCCTCTAACTCATCATCACTAATTGACACATCATGAACAGCTTCAGGATAGCTTCGATTGTTGATGTCCGCAATGTACTCTTGATAAGCCTTAACTCTTTCGCCCTGCAAACGATCTCGCTCTTGCGCAAAGTTGCGATAAACCTTGGCATGACGAGGAATATGGCCTCGGTTTTCTCCCAATAAATCCGCTGAAAACAGGTAAGTCGCATCGCAATTCTGTCCCGACCCTAGAGATATTGTAAGGATAGAAACACGTTCGGTTATTTCTGCGGCAACCCGAGCAGGCACTACTTCCATTTCCAGCGCGAACGCACCGGCAGACTCAAACGCTTTCGATGCCTGATAAACTGCCAACGCCTGTTCTCTAGTGCGGCCCACTGCCCGCAGTCCGCCGACCCAAGTAGCTTTGGGAGGATTTAACCCCACATGCGCGATCACCGGCACTCCTTCTCTTGCCAATGCTTCGACGACTTGTGGACTCATGCCACAATAAATTGATTCCGCCCCAGCTTCCATGGCTTGCATCGCTGTGCGAAGCGCTTCCTGGGCACTAGCGTGTTGGCCCCAAATTAAGCCGAATTGAAAATGAGTGTTTGGAACCAACGACGCAAAACGCTGTGTCTCGGGGCGAAAGCCTGTACCGATCATGTCCATCCCAGCTTCCGATGCCGCAATCGCTTCCTCAGCCCCTGCAACCTGCACAAATGCGATTTGGCGAACCCCCTTCAAATCCAATAGTTCTTTAACGGTAAGTTTTGCCATTGTTGCATCTGCCCTTGAAGAAATATCCTAACCTATGCGTCATTCTCAGTTTAGTCAATACCAAGGACGCTCATGCATTATGTAATCCTCGAAACTCTAACGACAACAGCTGGGCTCTTGGCTTATCTTGGGCCACATTCACGTACCCTCCACTCTAGTAGGATTCCGGTTTGTTTTCCTCCAAACAGATGGATTGGTTCCCATCACTCGTTTGAATTCCCGATTGAAATTTGACTTGGTATTGAATCCCGCCTGATAGAGCACCTCGGTAATCGTCGAATCGGTTTCGGTAAGCAGTTTACACACGTCCTTTATTCGATAGTTGTTTATATAAGCGGAAACGTTCTGACCTGTTTCGAGGTTCACCGATTGCGACACCTCCCTCGGGCTTATTCCCAACGCTTTTGCAATTTTCGTGACGCTAAGGTCTGGATCACGCTGCAAGTTGCTGACTTTCATCAGCTCACTCATTCTAGCCACGGTTGCCCTCGCGGTTTCGGTATCGCCAACCTTATTCTGTTCTAAGCCAAGCCTGGCTTTCCTGCGAACTCGGAACTGCCATATCGCAAAGATCACAATCATCATCACTGTCACAATGGGTGCCCATTTTACAATTTGGTTGAGGTTCAAGCCTTCGTGTTTCCAAAAATCATGGGCAATCAGTAGGTCAACCATCCCGGAAACTGTAAGATAAAGTATCACCACCCATAAGCCAGCAAACATATTTCTAACGGTGTTGAACGCCATCCGTTCCCTTTAGCCCTCTCCTTATCAGCACACCGACATAGCTCAGGGCATTAATCCCAAGTAAGAAATCTATCAGACTCCTGCTCAGCAGCATTGCCGTCGCAACGAGAAAAAGCGACAGTATGGGCAAGAAAACCCGCCAGTCCCTTTTCGCTGGATTAACGAACCCGAGATATGCCAAGGGTGGGATTAGAGAAGCAAAAAGTGGTTGATAGCGCCCTATGCTTTCCACCCCATAACCAAACCGACTACCAATTAATATCAACTGAAAGGCGACGAGCCCGAGAAACATCAGATAAAACGGATTTGACTTTGACGAACTTCCTAGTTGGATCAATCTCACCAGCAACAAAAGAATGAAAGCAGCTGGAAGATAGGTAATCGGTATCAAAAACATAACTAAGGGGTCTCTGAATAAGTTCGGGCGAATCAAGTTGAGAGATAAAATAAGCAAGATCGAGTCGCGAAAACCACGCCCATAATATAATAGGGGTAGGGCTGTTGCGAAGCCCGCCTCTGTTTTTAGGGGCAACGAAGAGCTTGTTTATTTTAGGCTCAAATTGATCGGTCATGACTTGTTCAGAGGTTTCCTAATTTAGGTAAATACTCCTTTGTCAAATTACCTGTCTTAATTCGCCTAAAAACAGACCTAAATCATGATTTAGGTCGTGCAACCACTTCGACACTGCTAAAAAGAAGCCAATTAAACACGAATTACGGGAACGTTCTTATGCTTGGATCACTGTTAGTGTCACTGTTAGGTTTTCTAATGTTTGTAATCACCAGCCAATTAGCTCACTCTGGCTCGACGGACAGCACAAACACCCGATTTAATGTTGGCTTTGCCCGATCAACCATCGCCGACCCAATGGGCGGAACAATGAAATACTCGGTCTGGTATCCAACTCACACCCCCAACAGCGTGGTGGAACTCGGCCCTTTTGAATTTGAGGGCACCAGAAAAGCGCCAATGGCACCCGGGAAATTTGGCCTAGTCCTCATATCCCATGGAACCGAAGGCAGCGACCTTGGACATCGAAGTATTGCCGTTGAATTAGCGAAAGCCGGCATCATTACCGCCGCACCCCTTCACCCAAGAAACAACTTTCGTAATAACAGCGGCGTAGGCCAACGCATCGTTTGGGATGGACGACCACGGCAAATTTCCTCCATCATCGATTCGCTACTACAATCAACACAGTTTGGTCCATCAATTAACACGGACCAAATCGGCATCTTTGGTTTCTCAGCAGGAGGGTATACCGCTATTTCATTATTGGGTGCGCCCGCTGATTTTCAGCGGCTCGTTGAACATTGTAAAAACCGTCATCACATGGATCCAGTTTGCCATCATATTGATGGCAAAGCTGACGAATTTGAAAAGATGATTGACACACAATACCCAGATGCACCATTAAATTTCAAGGACAGTCGAATTTGTAGCGCTGTACTGGCAGACCCACTCGCCGTCATGTTCTCTGAGAGCGCCCTGAGAAAAATCATAGATTTGCCCATTTTGTTATATCTCCCCGAGATACAAAATGAGCTTGCTGCCAAATTCCACGGACAGCATGTCTTCAATACGCTGATCTCCTCAGGAAGGGAGAAGATCAGAATCGAGCAAATTCCGGGGGCCCATCATTTCTCTTTCATTACCCCCTTTCCCGAAAAAATTGCCCGATCAATTCCAAAGATCGCTAACGACTTTGGTGACTTTGATCGAGAGGTTTTTCACCAGACTCTTAAAGTAGCTATCAGCCAGTTTTTTCTGAACGCCTTTATTGATTGCGAATAGTCTCCCGCTCAAAAATTTTGGATATAGGGACTGAACAAGACGTTGAAAGGAGAATATCGGACGGAACGCAACCTTGAGGACCAAACCAGCAACCCGAAGGCTCAAAAGTTCCCTCCCTGATTCGTCTCTCTGGCTCGACTTACAAGTTCATTTGACAGCAAAGAAAGCCATGTGTCTCAATACTGATTCTAGGCAAATGTCTTGGCATCAGGCAGACAAAATGCCCTAGTGAAAAAAACAGAGCCGAAACGGCTTCGATAGAAGTTGTAACGAGTGGTCGTTATTGAGTTCTTTGCAAAGAGGCTATTTGATTCGTTCGAGGATACCGTCCAGCTCGTCCAAAGAATGATAATGGATCACGAGTTTACCTTTCTTTTTACGATGCTGTATCTCCACCTTGGCTCCCAGACGGGTGGATATATCATCTTCCAGTCGAAGAATATCGGCATTACTTTCCGTGTGCTGCTCATCGCTTCCGGTGTCATCAGCATCGGCTGCCAACATCGCTTTCACCAGCTGCTCGGTCTTACGTACGGACAAACCGCCCGAAATTACCTTATGACCAGCTTCAACTTGGATCGTTTCAGGTAGCGCCAACAATGCCCTAGCATGCCCCATTTCCAGTTCTCCCGATTCCAATTGTTTTTGCACCATGGGGTGCAAAGAGAGCAACCGAATCAGATTGCTCACCGCCGTTCGGGATCGACCAACCGCTTCGGCAATTTCCTGATGGGTAAGGCCAAACTCATCCAGAAGACGCTGAAACCCCCTCGCTTCCTCGATGGCATTGAGGTCCTCCCGTTGAATATTCTCAATCAACCCCACCGCCATTGCGGTTTGGTCTGGAATATCACGCACCACGGCGGGTACCGTGGATAAACCAGCGAGTTGGGCACCTCGCCAGCGCCGCTCACCGGCAATGATTTCGTATTTGTTTTTTCCCCGAACTCGGACTAAAAGAGGTTGAACCACTCCTTGCACCCGGATTGAATCCGCCAATTCCTCTAATGCCGCTTTATCCATGTTGATTCTGGGCTGATACTTACCTCTTTGAAGCTGTTCAATTGGCAGCTCCCGGTACCCTAACTGGTCGTCTTTGGACGAGGCACCCGCGTCCTTTTGTGATTTGGGGGATGTTTTTTCCTTAGTGTCATCCACGGTTCGATCAGTGACCGTGGTTTTTACATCCCCAAGCAAAGCTCCTAGTCCACGCCCTAACCGCGCCTTCTTTTTCTGTGTCATGCTCCGGCTCCCGAGGTAGATGGTATTGTCCTTCTCAACACTTCGCTGGCCAATGCCAAATACGACTGGGATCCTGCGCACTGTCGATCATAATCGAGTACGGGCTTTCCATGGCTTGGTGCTTCAGCAAGCCGAACGTTACGAGGGATCACTGTTCTGAATAGCTTATCGGGGAAATGGGCTTTTAACTGATCAGAGACTTCGATGGAAAGCGTATTTCTCCCATCAAACATGGTTCGCACTAAACCCAAAATTCTTAGCTCAGGGTTAAGTCCTTGGGTAATCAGGTCAATAGTCTCTATCAAACTGGTCAAGCCTTCAAGGGCATAATATTCCGTTTGCACAGGAATTAGCACCTCATTCGCAGCGGTCAGCGCATTGATGGTTAGTACGTTCAGCGCTGGCGGGCAATCCACCAGAATAAGGTCATATCTATCATCTAACTGTGTGAGCGCCTGATCGAGTCGATAGTCTCGCCCGTCCAACTCACCCATCTCTACCTGAGCGCCGGATAAATCCGGGTGGGAGGGCAGCATGTCATACCCCACACCGGTTTCGATAATCCCTTCGGACACACTGATCTCCCCGAGGAGAACTTCGTATATCCCCCGTTCGATTTCACGCATTGCCACACCGCTACCCACAGTGGCATTGCCCTGTGGGTCCATGTCAATCAATAAAACCCGACTGCCGGTGCGGGCCAATGACGCAGCCAGATTGATAGCGGTGGTGGTTTTACCAACACCGCCCTTCTGGTTTGTGATCGCTACTCTTCTTGTCAATTTAAAAATCTATCAGTATCAAATGCCTTTGCGCCGCGAGAAATGGAATGGATATCTTCTCTACACGAACACTTCGCTGTACTTCTGGTAAAAGCGAATCAATCTCATCAACAGGCATTTTACCTTTGAGTGCGGCCAGTCGACAGCCTGGATATTGCAATGTCTTAGTCCACTTAAGCATGTCTGACATCGACGAAAACGCACGGGTCGTAAGCGTATCAAACTTTTGTGATGGTCGGTAATCTTCGACACGACTATTTACCAATGAAACGTTTTTTAGACCCAGTTTTAGACAAACGTTACGTAAAAACTCCACTCGCCTGCCTCGAGTGTCTAATAACGTTACTTCCAATTCTGGATTCAAAATTGCCAACGGTAACCCAGGGAAGCCCCCTCCTGTGCCAATGTCTAATAGCCGACCCGGCTTAATAAATGGAAAAATGGCTAGTGAATCCAGCGAATGCTGGATAATCATTTGCTCCATGTCGGTGATTGCCGTCAAATTGAGTGTCTTATTCCATTTGGCGAGGGTTTCCAAATGGACAATCATTTTTCTTTTTTGCTCAGAATCGAGATCGATTCCCAACTCCCTGCAACCCTCGTCCAGTTTTTCTGTGTTAAATTGCTGCCTGTTCATTATTTAGTTTTTCCATACAAGTCAGATGACTACCGATTTAAAACGGGCTCCCGCTATTGACCATAAAACGTCCCATCAACTGGATAGGCACACCGTATATCAGCAAGCTGTCCAGTCTCCTGAGGCCGATGCCGAGTTAGTACAATACTTCTATCGCTTAAACCGCAACAAAACGGCCTACCATTTTCGCGAGGACTTCTGTGGAACCGCGATCACACTGGCAAATTGGATCCAACAAGGGCCGGAGTTTAGCGGAGAAGGCTTCGACATTGATAGCGACACGATCAAATGGGGTCAACGACACAACTTCGATCCACTGGGAGAAAACGGTAAGCGCGGTTTGCTTCATCGCGCTGATGCCCGAGCACCTAGCACCAAGTCGCCTGATGTTCGTTGCGCTTTTAATTTTTCCTATTGGATTTTCACTCAGCGCAAACAAATGCTTGAGTACTTTCAATCCGCTTATCAAGACCTGGCGAAGGACGGCGTATTCGTGCTCGATTTTCATGGCGGGGCTGAAAGCTTAGCCGAAGAGGAGGCGATCACCGACTGTGGTGAGTTTTTATCGATATGGCACCAAACAGGGTTTTCACCGGTTACTCATACCGCGGATCTCGCGCTACATTTTCGTTTCCCAGACGGCTCGGCCATGGAAAATGCTTTTCGCTATCACTGGCGTATCTGGTCGATACCTGAGATCACTGATTTGCTTAGTGAAGCCGGCTTCGCCTCCACCAATACCTATTGGTATGATGGGGAAGGGGAGTACGAACTCACCCGAGTGGGTCAAAACGACCCAACCTGGATTGCGTGTCTGGCCGCCCTTAAATAGAAAGTGTGAGCGTTTTGAAACAAGCCGGGCAGGTGGCAGTCCAGCGCTATCAGCAAGCTCGCGGAATTCTGCGGCAGGAAGGCCTTGGGGTACTGCTGAGCCGCATCAAGCTAAAAGTGAAACGCCTGCTAGGTCAAGAGACACTGGGTAACTTTGATTTGGGTTATGAGAAGTGGCGGCATAAACACCATCCACCGCTTTCCGCTAAATCGATCGTTACGATTATCGACAACTTGGAAGTCAAACCCGTTTTCTCCATTCTTGTGCCTGTTTATAACGTCGATCAAAAGTGGCTCATTCAAATGGTCGAGTCCGTGCGAAATCAACACTATCCGCATTGGCAACTCTGCCTTGTTGACGATTGCTCAACCGAGCCTGGGTTAAAGCCGCTATTGCAGCACTTGACTGAGACTGACTCAAAGATCTCAGTATCATTCAATGAAATCAATAGCGGCATTGCGATTTCCTCCAACAACGCCCTCGAGCTTGCGGTTGGTAATTACATCGCATTGGTCGATCATGACGATACATTGACCGAGGATGCATTATTGCAAAATGCCCTCGCCATCAACCAACATCCCGATGTCGAACTGTTTTATAGCGATGAAGACAAGGTCTCCCTTCAGGGAAAATACCAAACCCCTTTTTTTAAGCCGGATTTTTCTTTAGACCTGCTGCGTTCGCAGAACTACATCGGCCACTTCGTGGTGGTTAAAAAATCCGCTATAGACGATATGGAGGGATTTAATAGTGGCCTTGATGGCGCCCAAGACTACGATCTAGTCTTACGACTGAGTGAACGAAACAAGCCCATTGTGCATATTCCAAAAACGCTCTACCACTGGAGAGAGATTCCCGGCTCCACTGCCACTGCGTTTAGCGCTAAAAGCTATGCTTGGGAAGCCGGAGAAAAAGCACTACAACAACACTTCAATAGGCTAAACATTGCGGCCAAAGTACATCCTGGAAAGTACCCGGGTTCCTATGTCCCACGATATGCTATTTCCGGTACTCCCCTCGTTAGCATTATCATCCCCTTCAAGGACCAAGCGAAATTATTAGACAAGTGTTTGACTTCCCTATTTGAACATACTCAATGGTCCAATCTGGAAATCATCGCCATTGACAACAATAGCGAACGGCCAGAAACCCGACAGATGATTGGTCAATGGAAAAAGAAAAATCGACCCATCCACTTTATCACCTACCCTCAACCCTTTAACTTTTCTCAAGTCTGTAACCACGGCGTTGAACACGCGACTGGAGATTTCATTGTCTTGATGAACAATGACATTGAGATTACCGCTGAGAACTGGCTTGAATTACTACTTGAGCACGCTCAACGCGATGATATCGGGGCCGTTGGTGCAAAGCTTTTTTATCCGAATCAAACTATCCAGCACGCAGGCATCATCGTTGGAATTGACAAAGGTGCTGGACATGCATTCAAACATTTTCCCGATACCCACACTGGCTACTTCCTCCGGCATCATCTGATTCACAATGTCAGCGCCGTTACCGCGGCATTGTTAATGGTGAAGAAAGACCGGCTGCTGCAAGCCGGTGGGCTGGATGAAGCATTTGGTATTGCTTACAACGATGTCAACCTTTGCCTCTGCCTGAGTCAAAACGGATACCGCAATCTCATTACTCCCGAATGCACTGCCATACACCACGAATCCGTTACCCGAGGCTATGACATTGATACCGTCAAACAAGCAAGACATGACAAGGAGAAGAAATTGTTACAATCCAGATGGCCCCAATTCTTCGACCAAGGTGATCCATTTTACAACTCAAATTTGACACTGAGACGAGAAGACTACTCGCTTGACACATCACTTGAGCTACCAAGCGATTAATGTCCTGTCCATTTTAAGGATGCGGCTGTTACTCTCTGATTATGGTTCCGCTTCCTTAGGCGACCTTTTCCTAGAAAGATCAAGCTTCGTCCTGCGGGCCAAACACAGTTCATTAGATTTAATGGACCGTTTCCTGCTTTCATTTCGGCCACCCATTTATCATCCTAAGGAGTGTCAACATTGGCTAATCCGGCCAACCGAATTAGCTCGTCTCATTCTTTTAGATGATACAGATGGCTAAAAATAGAAGACATGATGTTTTTCTAGGGTTAGGCAGAAACCTCTCCGTTCGGGGTCTTTTGTTAATCAGTAACAACCATGCCGCACTTATTCATTGAACTCAAGAGAGTATTTGATCCACCTTTGGCCATTCGCGACGGAAATCATTGTATGGTGTACATTTAGCGTTACCTAATCTTCACGAATGATTGTGCAACCCTACGTCTGTAACTTTGATTTAGGTTGAGTCATTATCGTCGTTCCACACGATATATCGCTTGTCGGCATTGCTCCATTCATCGTCAATCTCGACGAGGATGGCACTGACAAGCCTGAGTAAAGATGCCTCATTCGGGAAGACCCGGACAATCCGGGTTCGCCGTTTAATCTCCTGCTGGATCGGACGCTCAATTCCATTCGTCGTTCTCATCTTTCGATGATGCGACTCCGGTAAATTGAACACCGTCAGTCCTTCAGGAACGTTATCGAGCAGCCATTGCGACAGCTTTGAGTAATCTGACTCGTCACGGGCCGCCAGTTGCTCCAACTGAGCGCGGGCAGATGCCTCGTCCGTCGCATTCCACACCGAACGCAGTTCACCACCAATCCGACTACGAACCTTTGCTGTCGGCGCATGATTGACCGCATTTTGTGCCAGGTGGAACTGACAGCGTTGCCACGGTACCCCCGGAAACACGGCACGTCTCGCTGCTTTGAGGCCCGCGTGGTCATCACTGGCAATGTAGATGATGCCGTGCATCCCCCGTTTTACCAGAGACTGTAAAAACTCCCGCCAGTTGATCTCCGCTTCACTGGTCGCGATCTGCACGCCCAGTACACTGCGTCTGCCATCCGGCAATATACCCACCGCACTGAGCACCGCCGCATCCACCACCTCATGATCCATCCTGACCCGTTCGTAACGCGCATCCAGTACCAGATACCGAATCTCTCCAAGGGCCCGGTCACGCCAAACCGATAGAGCATCGTCCAGCAGGGCCGTCGCACGAGACACCTGAGTGGAGGAGATCTTCTCAATACCAAACAGATCCAGCACCTTCTCCACACGACGAGTACTGACCCCGCTGATGTACATCTTTGCCACACACAGCATCAAAGCACGTTCACTACGCCGTCCCTGTTCCAGACACTGTGGATAAAACCCGGACTCACCGTGGTTACGGGTCTTGGGTATCGACAAATTCAGTGTCCCAAGAGTCGTGTCCACCAGTTTGGGTTTGAATCCATTGGCATGGCCCTGACGGTCGTTGCTGCGTTCGTGAGGGGCGGCACCCAGAAACTGAGACCGCTCAATCTGCATGGCCTGATTCATCATCGCGGTAATGACATCACGAAAAGCCTGGGGGCCATGTTGAATCAATTGTTCCATCACTACTTCATATAGGTTACTGTAATCCGGTTGGGTCATTGGGTTGCCTCCACATTTGCTTAAGTCACAAACATGGAACGACTTGATGGCTCAACATTCAACACCTAATCCAGAAAAACCGGCTTTGGCTTCGTTCGCTACGCTCACTTCGCCTAAGCCAAACGAACATCGCTAAAGAAATAAATTACAGACCTCAGGGTACACTACCTCACGAATCCAGCAGATGCTCAATAAACCTTTAGTTTTAACGATGCTGGAAACGCTATGTGCAGAAATAAACGCGACCGTTATCTATGAGAAGGAGTTTGGCTATGCGGGGTACATACTATTTGAAGATGGAAGAAAAAGTATGTTTCGGGGAACGAGCTTTAATGTTAATGGCCAAGGTGCTTCGGCGATAGCAAAGGATAAATACTATTGCTCATATTTTTTAAGGGAAGCGGGGTTTAATGTACCAACAGAAATTTTAGTTTACGCTCCCAGCTATATCAGCCAAATGGAGATTAAAAATGAATCTGTTTCAAGACGGCTTTCAGGAATACCTGCAGCGCTATCCTTCTCTAACCACCAGGGTTTTCCACTGTATATCAAACCAAATGACGGAACCGAAGGGAAAGGAGTGCTTCAGGTAAAAACGAAGCATCAGCTTGAAAAATCACTAGAGCAATCCTTTGAAGAATATCCCTTAATGCTTGTTCAAAAATCGATTACTGGCAGAGACTATCGCTTAGTGGTCTTCAACGAAGAAATATTATCTGCCTATGAAAGAATCCCTTTTAGAATAACCGGGAACGCCAAACATTCAGTAGACACGCTCATTCAACGGCGGTTGAATCAACTGCGGGAAGTCGGGCAGGGACGCAAGATTGATGCCAATGATCCGCGCATCGATTCTCGGTTATTGGAAATGGGTATTCAACGCGCTGACGTAATCGAACAAGGTAAATCCATAAATCTGCTATCCAATGCGAATCTATCCAGTGGCGGTGAAGCCGTTGATATTACCGATAAGATTTCTCACAGTACTGCGAAAGTTGCAATTGATGCCGCTAACGCACTAGGCTTGACCCTCGCCGGGATTGATATTTTATGCGACGACGCACTGGTCGAAAATGGAAAATACACGATTATTGAAGTCAACTCTGCTCCGGTCCTCAACGGTTTTGCCAATAGTGGTGACAATCAAAATGCCAAAGTAATGAACTTATATCGAAAGCTACTAAATCACCTTAACAAAACATAACAAAACTAGGACATATTTGGATGCCCGAGTATTGTCAAGACAAGCAAACGATTTCTTAACTAAATCAAAAAATTATTTTCCCATTGAATAAATCTATCAGTACTGAGGTTTCCGCCATTATAGAAGCACTTAATATTGAGCATACTGTTATTAGCTGTAGACCAGAATTTGCAGACACGCAAGCGTTTTGTGATCATTATGGTTATGCTGTTGATGAATCCGCGAATGTTTTATTGGTCGCATCGAAAAAGGGTGAGCTCAAATATGCTGCCTGTTTGGTACTGGCAACAACTCGTTTAGATGTGAACAAAACCGTGCGGAAGAAACTAGAGGTTTCGCGTATATCTTTCGCCAGCCCAGAACAGACGAGAGATTTAACCGGTATGGAATTAGGCGGAGTTACGCCATTCGGTATGCCAAATAACGTCCCAGTATGGATTGACTCACGCGTAATGCAATGCAATCAAGTGATACTAGGCGGCGGCAATCGTAGCACTAAGATTGTTGTACCTCCCGCTATGTTATTGAAAATTCCCAATGTCGAAGTAGTAGAAAACCTTGCTTACGAGATGTAACGGACGTACCGAAGCACTTGGCAATTGTAGTGGCACACTTAGACACTTTTCTCCTTAAAAACGTTAGAAAGCGAACGGTATTTCTTACCAAGTTGATTCTATATGAGTACTATATCGACCTACGTCATACATACCCATTACAATCGATTACATCGAATTACGGTCAGCCATTGAATTAACGCAGAAAAATAGACCGGTTAAAGTGGTAGGCTTCATTTACCACCGAAATCAATCCTCACTCCAATCGGAATCGCAACAATGTCTGTCCTCAAGTTACACAATGAACCGCTACAGGAAGCATGGCTCGATGCTTATGGTCACTTAAACGAGGCTTACTACTTGGTTCCTTTTTCCAATACCACTTGGAAACTACAGGACCACTTTGACATTGGTGTGGATTATTTTGAGGAAACTGGTTGTGCGATCTACACCGTTGAAACACATCTACGCTATCTTAGCGATGTGAGAAAAACTGCCTTAATGGAAATAGAGAGCATGATTCTTGGTGTTGACGCCAAGCGAATCTGGTTTGCACACAAGATGATGGTTAACGATGTCCTGTGTGCTACAGGGGAGTTTATGGTCTTGCACTACGACACAAACGCAAACCGGACCACCGCCATGCCAAACTCCGTGATCGAGACACTTGGGAGAGCGGCAACTGACAGCAGGCCAGAGTGGGTCGGAAGACGTTTAAGCTTGGATAAGCGTTAAACTGTTGCCCATCCTTCCCGGTGTTGGCATTGGGTTGAAGTCGGTTTAAGTTCGAGCAACACGAGGCAGCTTAGCCACTCGTATCCCCTAATGCTTTAGACTATTTCGTACAGTACAGATATAATTTTGCCTTCAACATTTTCTGATAGATTCAGGTCAATATGCAAGAACAAGCACAGAACATTATCGATTCCAATTTGATTAACTTTGATACAGACGTCATTGACGCATCAAACTCTCAGTTGGTGATGGTGGATTTTTGGGCTGAATGGTGCGGCCCCTGTCGCTCTTTAGGTCCCATACTAGAGCAGCTAGTTGAAGACTATGGGGGATCAGTGAAACTGGTCAAAATTGACGCGGATGATCAACAGAATCTGTGTCGTGAATATGGTGTCCAAAGCCTGCCCACTGTTTATTTTTTCAGCAACGGTTCCGTTGTTGAACAATTTATGGGGCTTCAGACAGAACAAGACATCCGCACATTGATCGATAAACATGTGGTAAGCGACGTTGACCCTGTATATCAACAAGCAATAGCGGAATATCAAAACGGCAACCATGATGGCGCCATTTCCATTCTTGTGCAATTGATAGAAACCGAGCCTGACAATGACAAACCCAAGCAGCTACTCGCCGGATGGTTAACCACCGCTGAGCGCTGGGAAGAAGCCCACACCGTTGTAGAATCCTTATCAGACGAATCCAAAGCGACCCCCGAATATCGCGCGTTCACCGCACGATTAGCATTTAGTGAGTCAGCCTCCGGTTCTTTATCCAATGAAGACTTAATCGAAGCAATTCGCCGCGATGAAAACGACTTAGATTCCCGTTGCCAACTAGCGGATCAACTCGTCGTCCAGCAGCATTACGCCGAAGCCATGGACCAATTGATTGAGGTAATCAAAAGAGATCGTGGTTTTAAGGATGACATTGCTCGTCAGTCGATGATAAAAGTTTTCCACGTGCTAGGGGGAAGGGGAGAGCTTGTTTCTAAGTACCGTCAGCTCTTAGCTCGAACACTGAATTAGTCCGTAAGTTGTTTTTCGTGCTAGATAATTTAGGTATCTGCTGCCAACTAAATAGTCAGATTTGGAAATCAGAAATCCTACCCGCTATCCTGAGTGATGGTTTTAAGAGATAATCTCCTCGCGATTTCTCTCTTATCAGCAAAAACTAAAATTACGCGATAATTTATTCTGTGACTAAATTCCTTGTTAAAACACTCTGCGCTGCCTTGTTAACGATTTACCAAGTACAAGCGCAACAGGCTGCGTTGGTGTCTGTGGATGAAGTTATCGAGCAACCGTTTACTCAAACTTCACCGATCATCGGCCGGTTGGTGGCGGTTCAGTCCGGTACAGTTGCTGCGCAGACCAGTGGTAGTGTTTCTGAAATGTTGGTCCGCTTGGGTGACACCGTTTCTCAGGGCCAAGTGCTCGCTACCATTGATGCATCGACCCTGTTGTTACAAAAACAATTAGCAGATTCTCGATTGCTTGAATCCCAAAGCCGCTTGAAAACTGCGAAAGCACAACTTGGCCTTGCTATCCAAGAACGCAAACGACTGGAAGGACTCAAATCAACGGCTTCTGTCAGTCGCGCGGTTTATGACGACGCAAAGCAACAACAGAGTATCGCTTTGTCCAAGGTGAACGAAGCTAAGGCTACGATTAACTCTAGTAAGGCCAGCTTGAGGCTTGCTGAGTTGGAGTTAAGCTATACCAGCATTATCGCTCCGTTTAATGGCACGATCATCGCAAAAAATACTGAAACCGGTAGTTATCTCCAGCGGGGGCAAGCCGTTTTGCAGCTTATTTCTGATCGAAACCTGGAGCTCGAAGCAGACATTCCCTCTTCCCAATTATCCGGCTTAAATTCCAACGTCCCACTCTCGTTTATGCTGGACAATAACAGTACGCACACTGCGCTATTTAGAGCCATTATTCCTGAGGAAAACCTGAGAACCCGAACGCGCAAGGTTAGGTTCACACCAACCTTTGAGCAGGATTCGGGCATTTTAGCCAACGACCAAAGTGTCACTGTTCTCGTTCCGATGGGGGAAAAAGAGCAGATACTTTCCGCCCACAAGGATGCAATTGTCAGGCAGGGATCCAGAGTGATTGTTTACGTCGTCGTGGACGATATAGCAAAGTCAACTCCTGTTCAAATTGGTAGATCCATTGGAAATCGACTAGAGGTTCTAGAAGGGCTTAATATTGGAGACAATGTAGTTGTAAGGGGAAATGAACGACTAAGACCTGACCAAGCAGTGAAGGTTAAACCGTGAATCTAATACGTACCGCCATTGAGAGACCCATTGCGGTTATCTCCGCCGTTTTATTAGTTGTCCTTTTCGGTTTAGTTGCACTTAACACCATTCCGATTCAACTAGCACCGGATGTTAATCGACCTGTTATTACCATTTCTACCAATTGGTTTGGCGCCGCACCTGCTGAAATTGAGCGAGAGATTATCAATCCACAGGAAGAGCAACTCGCCGGCTTACAAGGGCTGACCTCAATCACCGGCCGAGCTGAGCAAGGCAGAGGAAGAATCACTCTCGAGTTCAAGATCGGCACCAACATGGATCGAGCCTTGTTACTAGTAGCGAATCGCCTTGATCGCGTTCCAAGCTATCCCGCTGAAGCTGATCAACCGACCTTAGATACGGCGGGCAGCGAAGACAATGCCATCGCATGGATGATTATTAAACGAATTGAAGGCAATGAACGACCTATTCATGAGTACGGCAATTTCATCGAAGACATCGTAAAAGAACGCTTGGAACGGGTTCCCGGTATTGGCCGGATTAATGTCTATGGGGGTAGCGAAAAGCAAATACAGGTCATCGTGAACCCTGAATCTCTTGCTCGATACCAATTGACTGTGACGGATCTTGTTGGGGCGTTAAGAAGTGCTAACGTCTCATTAGGCGCAGGTGAAGTTAATGAAGGAAAGCGTCGATATGTTGTACGCACCGAAGGAGAGCTCGACAACCTCGACATCATTAAAAATGTCCCGATTAGAAGTAGTGATAGTTCAGGTGGGCTGGGGCGAGTTGTGGTTGCGGACATTGCCGACGTCAAGTTTGGTTTCAAAACCCCAACATCTTCCATTCGATTACTCGGAAGCCCTTCGTTGGCAATGAGTGCAGAGCGGCAAACCGGCGCCAATGTCATCGAAACCATGCAAGGCTTACGAGAGGCGATTGATAGTCTTAACCAAAATACAATACCCAATGCCGGACTGACGCTTACGCAGGTATATGACGAAACCGTTTATATTAATTCTGCTATCGATTTAGTCCAGCAGAACATTTGGGTTGGTGGTTCATTGGCGGCATTGATCTTATTGTTATTTTTGCGCTCTTTTCGCGCCACCGTGGTCATTTCTCTCGCGATCCCCGTATCCGTTGTCGGAGCTTTCGTCGCCATGGCAATATTGGGACGATCGATTAATGTCATTTCGCTGGCGGGGTTAGCTTTTGCTGTGGGCATGGTCGTTGATGCCGCGATTGTGGTTTTGGAAAATATTTATCGACACAAAGAAGCGGGGCACTCTAATCTGAAGGCAGCTTATCTGGGTGCGCAGCAGGTCTGGGGTGCGGTTCTGGTTTCTGCGCTGACCACTGTCATGGTTTTTATTCCGATATTGATAATGGAATTGGAAGCGGGACAGCTTTTTCGAGATATCGCGGTAGCGATCTCCGTCTCTGTTGTGCTGTCTTTGCTGGTGTCCATTACTGTGATTCCGGCCTTATCCAATCGATTGTTGCGTGAAACAAAAATAGCTAAGGAGACCAAAAAACCCAATAAAAATGGCTTTAAGCTCCCCGTGGTTGACTGGTTGTCTTCTTTGTTTGTCCGTCTGATCATGGGGTTCGTTAGCGGGGTTGTTAAATATCGGACTCGGGCATTCCTCGTGACGGCACTAGTGACCATCGTCGCCTGTTATGGTTCCTATCTGCTATTGCCAAAACTCGAATATTTGCCCGAGGGGAACCGTAACTTGTTGTTTGGCGTTCTCATCCCTCCTCCTGGATATAACCTAGATACCACGACCAGAATCGCTCAAGACATCGAAAACGAAACCCGCTATTTATGGGCGAGTGAAACCGGTCCGGAATCTGAGGAGGGTGGGCCACCAAAAATCGAACGCTTTTTCTATGTAGCGACCCGTGCTAGCACTTTTCTTGGCGCAATCTCAGTTGAACCAGAGCGCATTGGCGAGCTAAAAGCCCCCTTGAGGAAACCCGTTTTTCGAGAACCGGGAACGTTCGGTTTTATTACACAACCCTCTGTGTTTGGGCGCGGCATCGGCGGTGGGAGAAAAATTGATCTCGATATTTCCGGGCCAGACTTGGAAACTGTTTTACAGGTCGCTAACCGTTCTTTTGGAAACATAGTGGGGTTCTTTCCAAGATCAGAAGGTCACGAATGGCGACCGAGGCCGGGGCTGGAAATGGGCGCACCCGAAGTTAGAGTGGTACCCAAGCGTTCCAGACTCAGCGATAGCGGAATCAGCACGGTTGAACTAGCCCAAAGCATCGATGCCTTTAACGATGGATTAAGAGCCACTCAATCCACAGTGGACGGCCGATTGATGGATATCGTCCTTAAAGGCAATAGCGGCGTTGATCAAACTCAGGGAATTGGCGCATTACCATTAGTAACGCCGAGCGGGCAGGTCATACCCGTGTCTTCGGTCGCAAATATTGAACTCACTTCCGGCCCTACTGAAATCCGACATCGAGAACGTTTTCGTACTATTACACTCGAAATTCGCCCGAATCAGACCCTCGCATTGGAGTCTGCCATCGATCTTATCCAAACAGAGGTGATCGACAAGCTAGAACGAGAGGGGCTTCCCGATGGCATAAAAATGAGAATTTCGGGTACCGCAGATAAACTCCTAGAAACCCGTAATGCCATGGCAATCAATCTAACTTTGTCGCTCATTATCGTCTTTCTTGTGATGGCTGTGTTATTCGAGAGTTTTGTTTATCCACTTATTATTATGCTTTCTGTGCCCATTGCTGCCGTCGGCGGCATAGCTGGGCTGGCTGTGCTCAACCTCTATACCTATCAGGCACTCGATATGCTGACGATGCTGGGGTTTGTCATATTAATTGGTATCGTGGTAAACAATGCTATCCTACTCGTTCATCAAACCCTTCATCACATCAGGCAAGATAAACTTGATGCCGGGGAAGCCATTCGTTTAGCAACCCAAAATCGCATCCGACCCATCTTTATGTCTACACTGACCAGCGTTTTTGGTATGTTGCCATTGGTGTTGTTTCCCGGTGCGGGCTCCGAACTGTATCGGGGACTTGGCTCTGTGGTGGTCGGCGGATTAAGCCTTTCCGCCGTTATAACATTACTAATTGTGCCTCCCATGATGTCGTTACTTGTGGTGCCGCTAGAGAATAAACGTCAACGTAAAAACCAGTCCATCAATCATCTCACCACTACCTAGCGAATCTTTCGGACAAAACCAATGACTAAAAATCGCTATGTTATCGGTGTTTGTGTGGTTTTACTCGGAGGTGCTTTCTTAAGCCTCTCCGGAATATTTTTGCGGCATATTGAATACGCCGACGGTTGGTCGATTTTGTTTTATCGATCCAGCGCCTTTTTTGTCACGATGACCACTATTCTTGCGTTCCAGTATCGAAAAAGAACCTTGGTTGCTTTTAAAGCCGTTGGTAGAAAAGGGCTTTATGCTGCAATACTTTTGAGTCTTGGAAATGTTTTTTACATTTTCGCTATGCTCAATACTACCGTTGCTAATGTCGTATTTATTATCGGCTCTGCTCCTTTGATCACCGCTCTACTTTGCTGGTTGTTCTTGAAGGAGAAAGTGACTGGTTGGAGTATGCTAGCAATGGTCGTCGCACTATTCGGTATTGGATTGATGTTCGCAGACGGACTCACCTCGGGTGGGTGGATCGGTAGTGCATTAGCGCTGGCGATGGTCGTTATGTATGCGTTTTATTTGCTTCTGCTGAGGGGTAGTCAATCCACTGACATGGTACCAGCAACCTGTCTTTCTGGTGCGATCACCGCTTTGATTGCACTACCTATGCTGTCTGGCTTTACTATCTCCCAACATGATCTTGTTATTTGTATCCTCCTCGGCACGGTTCAGTTCGGTGCGGGGTTTTGGTTGCTAACCATCGGCGTTCGATATATCCCGGCCGCAGAAGTAGCGTTGTTTTCGTTGAGCGAATCCATTCTTAACCCCACGTGGGTATTTATTGGCGTTGGTGAAACACCTAATGACTTGACGCTCTATGGAAGCGGTATCGTATTAGTTTCCGTGATTGCCTACAGCGTTATCGCGATACGCAGAGAGAAGCGGACCACATTGAATAGTCTTCTCTAGTGTTCGGTTGTCACTAATTCACAAACAAATTGAATTCCGTTATGAATGCATTTAGTAACCACTTTCCCTATCCCTCCCAGCGCATGCCGGTAATGGCAAAGAACATGGTCGCCACTTCACAACCACTAGCGGTTCAAGCGGGCATCGACATTCTGCGAAAGGGGGGCAACGCAGTGGACTCGGCACTTGCTACCGCGATCACATTGGCAGTGGTTGAACCAACAAGTAATGGTATCGGTAGCGACGCATTTTGCATTGTCTGGGACGGAGAAAAACTCCATGGCTTAAATGCTTCCGGCAGAAGCCCCGCTGGGGTTGACTCAGCTCAGTTCGGTGACGCAACCCAAATGCCTTTATGGGGGTGGGATGCGGTCACTGTTCCTGGATGCGTTAGTGCCTGGGTGGCATTGTCTGATCGATTCGGGAAACTACCATTCGAGGACCTTTTCCAATCCGCTATTTACTACGCACGAGAAGGCTACTTGGTGTCGCCGATAACCGCCAACGCTTGGGCAGACATACCTGATGAGTACTATAACTTTGGCGACTTCTCTTCGTTTTTGCCGAATGGCAGACCTCCATTGGCGGGGGACCTTTTTCGATTTCCCGATCAAGCAGCTACCTTGGAAGCTATTGCATCAACCAAGGGTGACGAGTTTTATAAAGGAGGTATCGCAAAAAGAATTGCAGAGGCCGCAAAAAATGCAGGCGCTAAGCTCACCGCCGAAGACATGGCAGCACACCAATGCGATTGGGTAGATCTGATTTCTGTGGAATACAACGGTGTAGAGCTGCATGAGATACCACCTAATGGGCAAGGGCTCGCCGCCCTAATTATGCTCGGAATCCTCAGGCACCATAACGTCTCCCAATACCCCGTGGATTCGGTGGATAGCCTGCATTGTCAAATTGAAGCCATGAAACTGGCCTTTGCTGATGCACATCGATACATTGCCGACCCGGCTTTTATGGATGTCTCTGTGGATGACCTGCTAAAGAGCGATTATCTCGCTGAACGATCCACACTCATAGATATGAACAGAGCGAGCCTACCTGTTCATGGCTCACTCCCAAAGGGAGGGACGGTGTACCTAAGCACAGCGGATCAAAGCGGAATGATGGTTTCAATGATTCAGAGTAATTATCACGGTTTCGGCTCTGGCATCGTGATTCCTGGAACAGGAATCAGTCTACAAAATCGAGGGGCTGGATTTTCGTTAACAGAGGGACACCCAAATCAGTTTGGCCCTTCGAAAAGACCATACCATACGATTATCCCAGCGTTCTTAACCCAGGGAGGAGAGCCATTGATGAGTTTTGGTGTAATGGGAGGCCCCATGCAACCTCAGGGGCATGCTCAAATGGTTGTCAGGACAGTCGATTATGGCCAGAACCCTCAAGTTGCTAGCGATGCACCCCGATGGCAAGTGATGGAGAACCAGGAAGTTGCTTTGGACAATGGTTATGGCGAAGAAGTACGAACTGGATTAGCAAAGAAAGGTCATGTACTTTATTCTAATGAGCTCGACCCATCTTTTTCCATGGGTGGGGCTCAGCTAATTCAAAAAGTGGATGGCGGATATATTGCCGGGTCCGACCATAGAAAAGATGGGATGGCGGCTGGCTTTTAGATTCGTAGCCACTAGTGCCCCAATTCAGTGCTAATCGCGAAAAAATGGAACAACGCTCGACAGTTTTTGCGCAGTAGGCTAGGTCGTTTAAAGCTAGCAAGCTATTTTCGTAATTTTCTATTTGCGTCTATCGCCGTGCCTGTTGTCCTAATTATCTGCCTTCGTTGGATAGATCCCGTGACAAGCGCCGTGATGCTAGCTCACGATGTTCGCTCCATTTTTAATAAAGAGCTGGAATGGTCTAACTATCAATGGAAAAATTGGGAGGATATATCCATTCAGTTTCCCATGGCTGTCATTGCAGCGGAAGACCAGCGATTTCCTAACCACTTCGGTTTAGACTTTACCGAATTGAGGCAGGTGCTTTCTAAAAAACAAGGAAAACCAAGAGGAGCTAGCACTATTACCCAACAGGTAGCGAAAAACCTATTTCTCTGGAACGGCAGGAGCTACATTCGAAAAGGGTTGGAAACCGGATTGGCGTTTACAATGGAGTTCGTACTCAGCAAACAAAGAATTCTTGAGATTTACGTGGTAGTGTACCCTGAGGTCTGTAATTTATTTCTTTAGCGATGTTCGTTTGGCTTAGGCGAAGTGAGCGTAGCGAACGAAGCCAAAGCCGGTTTTTCTGGATTAGGTGTTGAATGTTGAGCCATCAAGTCGTTCCATGTTTGTGACTTAAGCAAATGTGGAGGCAACCCAATGACCCAACCGGATTACCCTAACCTATATGAAGTAGTGATGGAACAATTGATTCAACATGGCCCCCAGGCTTTTCGTGATGTCATTACCGCGATGATGAATCAGGCCATGCAGATTGAGCGGTCTCAGTTTCTGGGTGCCGCCCCTCACGAACGCAGCAACGACCGTCAGGGCCATGCCAATGGATTCAAACCCAAACTGGTGGACACGACTCTTGGGACACTGAATTTGTCGATACCCAAGACCCGTAACCACGGTGAGTCCGGGTTTTATCCACAGTGTCTGGAACAGGGACGGCGTAGTGAACGTGCTTTGATGCTGTGTGTGGCAAAGATGTACATCAGCGGGGTCAGTACTCGTCGTGTGGAGAAGGTGCTGGATCTGTTTGGTATTGAGAAAATATCTTCGACTCAGGTGTCTCGTGCGACGGCCCTGCTGGACGATGCTCTATCGGTTTGGCGTGACCGGGCCCTTGGAGAGATTCGGTATCTCGTACTGGATGCGCGTTACGAACGGGTCAGGATGGATCATGAGGTGGTGGATGCGGCGGTGCTCAGTGCGGTGGGTATATTGCCGGATGGCAGACGCAGTGTACTGGGCGTGCAGATCGCGACCAGTGAAGCGGAGAGATCAACTGGCGGGAGTTTTTACAGTCTCTGGTAAAACGGGGGATGCACGGCATCATCTACATTGCCAGTGATGACCACGCGGGTTTGAAGGCGGCAAGGCGTGCCGTGTTTCCGGGTGTACCGTGGCAACGCTGTCAGTTTCATCTGGCACAGAACGCGATTAATCATGCCCCAACGGCAAAGGTTCGTAGCCGGATTGGTGGCGAATTGCGTTCGGTGTGGAATGCGACGGACGAGGCATCTGCCCGCGCTCAGTTGGAGCAACTGGCGGCCCGTTACGAGTCAGATTACTCAAAGCTGTCGCAATGGCTGCTCGATAACGTTCCTGAAGGACTGACGGTGTTCAATTTACCGGAGTCGCATCATCGAAAGATGAGAACGACGAATGGAATTGAGCGTCCGATCCAGCAGGAGATTAAACGGCGAACCCGGATTGTACGGGTCTTCCCGAATGAGGCATCTTTACTCAGGCTTGTCAGTGCCATCCTCGTTGAGATTGACGATGAATGGAGCAATGCCGACAAGCGATATATCGTGTGGAACGACAATAATGACTCAACCTAAATCAAAGTTACAGACGTAGGGTTGCACAATCACACTCATCGACGGTAAAGCGATCTGGAAAGAAAAGTTTGTAAACTAAACTCTATCTGACAGACAGCTACTGATAAACGGGTAACTGTCAGCTCAAGTCTGAACTTCTACATCTTACAAGTAGCCGATGCAGATGGATTTGATGCAAAAGTGGTGCTTGAGTCAACCCAACCTATCTTATCACCTGCGTGGTCTCCAGATGGAAGTCGACTAGCCTATGTATCTTTTGAAAAGAAGCGTTCCATGGTTTTTATTCAGAATGTTTGGACTGGAGAACGCTCCCGGGTCGCGGAATACGAAGGAATCAATAGCGCTCCAGCTTGGTCTCCTGATGGGCAGAAACTAGCTCTGACGCTGTCCAAAGACGGAAACCCGGAGATCTATATTTACAGTTTCTCTACTAATCAGCTCTCTCGACTCACCAAACACACAGCCATTGATACAGAGCCAGCTTGGTCCCCTGATGGTAAGATGATTGCGTTTACATCCGGTCGATCAGGGGCTCCTCAGGTTTATCGTGTCCCTGCGTTGGGTGGCGCCCCCCAGAGATTAACTTTTAATGGCATTTATAATGCCGGCCCAGACTATTCTCCAGACGGCAAATTCATTGCGCTGATTACTAATCAAGGCAATGGATATAAAGTTGGGTTATACTCGCGGGACGATAGAGCTGTTAAGGTACTAACGCGCTCAAAACAGGATGAATCACCGACATTTGCGCCTAATGGCGACATGATTATGTATGCGACACAAAAGGGTGGTCAAAATGTACTTGCTGCTGTTTCTGTAGACGGGCAAATACAACAAACACTAGAATTTCAAAAGGGTTCCGTGAGAGAGCCCGCGTGGTCACCGTTTAACCGTAAATTATAAAACTATAGAGGAAAATCATGCGTAATCTAAAATTCTACCTAATTCTCTTCATCGTGAGCGTGGTTGTTTCAGCTTGCGGAGGAAGAAAGACAGTGGATAATAATATTGAAGTGGAACCTGTGGCTGGCGTCTCGGGTGCTGATGACGGTGTTAGTACTTCCGGTTTGGGTACAGACTCCACCGTGGGTACAGGTTTAGACGGGGTGGTCGGTCAGAGTGCGAACAATGATCCTTTGAGCAAGCGAGTTATCTATTTCGAGTACGATAGTAGTGTGCTAACTCTTGAGGGAGAAGCGATTGTGCAAGCGCATGCGCGGTATTTGAATTCGGTAGCGGGAGTTGGAGTGATACTGGAAGGTCATGCTGATGAACGTGGTACCAGAGAATACAATCTCGCTCTAGCTGAGGATCGGGCAAAAGCAGTGGCAAATATTTTTCAAGCGCTTGGAGTAAACTCAAATCGAATTCAAACTGTTTCATACGGGGAGGAACGACCTGTTGCGCTAAGCAGTGATGAAAGTGCTTGGAGTCTAAATAGAAGAGTTGAAATTCTTTACTAAGTATATAAGCTTCACTACTTTTGGATAATTTCAATAACACCGAAAATGATTAAAAAAATCAGATTCTCGCTACTTACTATCGCGCTGTTAACGTTACTGGGCTGTTCGTCTGCTCCAACGGTTGAACCTATCGTTGCACCATCCTTGCCTCCGGTGAACACTGAGACTATTCGTGCGCTAAATCAGCTTACTGAATTAAAGGAAGAGATGAAGCATCTGCGAAACTTAATCGAGGAAATGCAGTTTAACGATGAAAGCGGGAAAAGGCAGCAGAACAGGCTAATGGAGAGTTTGACTCAACGACTATTTTTGGTTGAGCAAGCTCAACAACAAGTCGGTACGCAGGGAATAGACTCTTCTCAAGCTCTAAATGACAGCAGTGAGCTTCTGAATAACGGTGATGTTGTTGTAGACATAGAAAGAGATTCAGAATTGCCAGCGGGAATTGATACTGTGACACCTAACGGTGTGTCGGATAGTATTCTTCCCGCACCGGCAATAGGGGCAACTTCCAGTACAGTTACCTTGAGCGAACAGCAAGCCTATGACAATGCTTTTGAATTACTCAAACAAAGCTTGTACGAAGATGCCATCAACGAATTTCGACTTCTTGCTGATACTTGGCCGCAAGGCGGGTTAGCGGATGATGCCTATTATTGGATGTCAGAGGCGAGGTATGTAAATAGACAATTCGAAAATGCACTAACAGGTTTTCGAACAGTGGTAACACGTTATCCGAATAGCCCTCGGGTACCAGAAGCACTTTTGAAAATCGGATATATACAATACGACGTAGGCTCGTATGAAGATGCAGCAGAAACATTTAGAAATATCTTGGCACAGTTTCCTGGTCATCAGGTGGCTGTTTCAGCCAAAACACGGTTGCGAAGAGTCGAAAATACAATTCAATAATTTTTGTTTTTGAGTTTTAGGTATTTTTTTGCAAATACATTTGAAATATTGCCTCAGAAGCATAATTTCAATTTGACAACTACCTATCATATCTGGATAATCGCGCCTCCACTGGATCGATGTCTAAACGTTATCGAGATGGGGCGTTAGCTCAGTTGGTAGAGCATCTGACTTTTAATCAGGTGGTCGCGCGTTCGAGCCGCGCACGCCCCACCATTTTTTGATCGACATGTTTGTCTAGCCATTAACATTTTACCCTGTTTTTCACCGGCGTGAGTTGATTCTAATTTCAATTTTCAGGGTATGATGTAGTACGCAATAATTGCGATATCTTCAAAGGGAGTGCCACCAGGGCAGCTATCTCCAATCTGACTGAATAGCTGACTGACTCCATTTGCTGGGTATTCTCCGTCTGTTCCAGATAAGTTTTATTGGGCATATTCCTTCGAGAGTTTTAGTACTGCATCGGATATAAATTCCCATCAGCTATGTGTACCTATTCGTGCTGCAATACACTATGTAGGTTGTCACGTTTTTCCTCATATATTTTCGTGTTTCAGACTGCCAAAGAAACGCTCAACTACTGCATTTATTTTTCCCCAATAGTATTGGGCAGATTATTAAGGGGCGATTTCGTCAATAGGTAAGGCCTCGAAATGAGCTAAAAAGTAGCGTAGAACCAATCGTGCTCCCCCCATAAAAAGAACCATGAAATGGAAGAGATTTCCGATTGATCTAAGTTGATAAGACCTATGTCTTATAGACAGATTTCTGCTTCATACAATATTGCTGTTCGAAAACCGTTAGCGGTAATCGATCATTGTGAGTATGCCGCCTTTTGGGATTGTAGAACATCTCAATATAGTTGAACACAACCGCTCAGGCTTCACCTCGAGTTTTGAAAATCCAACGACGAATTTCCTCTTTTTTAAGTTTGCAAAGAAGCTTTCTGCAACGGCATTATCATGGCAGTTGCCCTGACGACTCATACTTGGTTCAATGTTGAGCGTCGTTAGTAGTTTCTGAAAACGGCTGCTGGTCTATTGGGACCCCTGGTCTGAATGCAGCATCACTTTGTCTGTTGGCTTCCGTCTCCAGTAAGCCATCGTAACCGCATCCAGGACAAGATCATGTGTCATTCGAGTCAAACGAGCAATCTCCAGTTAAAGATCTTTGCCTTGCTCACGAACCTGACTAAATTCTTTGATCTAGACGTAAAGACTTTTGTTCGAAATACCCAACCGTTTGCTGACATTAGCCACCGAGTAGCCATGAGTCGTCACTTGATTGACGGCTTCCAGTTTGAATTCATCTGTAGATTGTGCAACCCTACGTCTGTAACTTTGATTTAGGTTGAGTCATTATCGTCGTTCCACACGATATATCGCTTGTCGGCATTGCTCCATTCATCGTCAATCTCGACGAGGATGGCACTGACAAGCCTGAGTAAAGATGCCTCATTCGGGAAGACCCGTACAATCCGGGTTCGCCGTTTAATCTCCTGCTGGATCGGACGCTCAATTCCATTCGTCGTTCTCATCTTTCGATGATGCGACTCCGGTAAATTGAACACCGTCAGTCCTTCAGGAACGTTATCGAGCAGCCATTGCGACAGCTTTGAGTAATCTGACTCGTAACGGGCCGCCAGTTGCTCCAACTGAGCGCGGGCAGATGCCTCGTCCGTCGCATTCCACACCGAACGCAGTTCACCACCAATCCGACTACGAACCTTTGCTGTCGGCGCATGATTGACCGCATTTTGTGCCAGGTGGAACTGACAACGCTGCCACGGTACCCCCGGAAACACAGCACGTCTCGCTGCTTTGAGGCCCGCGTGGTCATCACTGGCAATGTAGATGATGCCGTGCATCCCCCGTTTTACCAGAGACTGTAAAAACTCCCGCCAGTTGATCTCCGCTTCACTGGTCGCGATCTGCACGCCCAGTACACTGCGTCTGCCATCCGGCAATATACCCACCGCACTGAGCACCGCCGCATCCACCACCTCATGATCCATCCTGACCCGTTCGTAACGCGCATCCAGTACGAGATACCGAATCTCTCCAAGGGCCCGGTCACGCCAAACCGATAGAGCATCGTCCAGCAGGGCCGTCGCACGAGACACCTGAGTGGAGGAGATCTTCTCAATACCAAACAGATCCAGCACCTTCTCCACACGACGAGTACTGACCCCGCTGATGTACATCTTTGCCACACACAGCATCAAAGCACGTTCACTACGCCGTCCCTGTTCCAGACACTGTGGATAAAACCCGGACTCACCGTGGTTACGGGTCTTGGGTATCGACAAATTCAGTGTCCCAAGAGTCGTGTCCACCAGTTTGGGTTTGAATCCATTGGCATGGCCCTGACGGTCGTTGCTGCGTTCGTGAGGGGCGGCACCCAGAAACTGAGACCGCTCAATCTGCATGGCCTGATTCATCATCGCGGTAATGACATCACGAAAAGCCTGGGGGCCATGTTGAATCAATTGTTCCATCACTACTTCATATAGGTTAGGGTAATCCGGTTGGGTCATTGGGTTGCCTCCACATTTGCTTAAGTCACAAACATGGAACGACTTGATGGCTCAACATTCAACACCTAATCCAGAAAAACCGGCTTTGGCTTCGTTCGCTACGCTCACTTCGCCTAAGCCAAACGAACATCGCTAAAGAAATAAATTACAGACCTCAGGGTACACTACCCATCCCAAAGATTAAGCACCAAAGACAACGCCATGAGTGATTGCTGAGGTATACGGCACCATTAAGCCAGTAGCCGTAAAATGGGTACAGCATGAAAGCGTCGTCCTTTCACTAAAAACGGTAAAACCCTTGTTTCGCCATAAAATACGATCCCCGTTTCCAGTCGCTCACCCACAAAATCAGCAAGACGAGACAAGCCTTTAAAATCGCCCTCATTCACTGACGTTGACGCTGACTCCTTAACGTCAATACCAATCACCCCTCCACTTTGCTTGGATAATTCGGTATTAGTGCTGGTAGGCCGAGGAATGCCTTAAGACTTACTTGCTACTATCCTCGCTTTATTCGGCCGATATTTTACGACCATTATTCCACTAACCACTATCAGGACAGTACCTATGATTGCATAAATGTCTAACCATTCTCCCCAAAAAACAAACCCGAGGATGGCGGCGAACAGGATGGACGAATACTTAAAGGTCGATAGCACTGTGGTCTCAGCCCACCGAAAAGCCTCTACCATCAAGACCATGGAGATAGAGAAGAGTGTGCCGGCGCCCAGTATTTGGACAAGTTGTACCATGTCCGGCTGTTTCCATCCAAAGGGCAACGTCATCCCACTAACAAGGATAGTTAGAATGTTGGCGCAGATGACAATCGTTAGGGCCGACTCTCGGGAGGCAATATGGCGGGTTAGGATATCTCGCAAAGCGACGATTAATGCCACGGTGAGTGGAAAGATAATCGCCCAGTGTATTTCGCCTCCTGCGGGCTTTATTACCAGCGCTGCACCAGCGAAACCGATAAGCACGGCCGCCCATTGGGGCAAGCCCACCCGCTCGTGGATCAGCACTGGGACCAATGCCACTACCCATAGGGGGCTGGTGTAAGCAAGAATAATGGCATCGGCCAAATCCATATAAGGCAAGCTCATAGGAAATAGGAAGACGTTAATCACCATCAATAAGGCGCACAAACCGACATCGCGCTTACGGTGTACACGTAGCTTCCTAGTACCGCCGACGATGGGAAGAAGAGCAAGCACCACAACTAGTGCGACGATCGCGCGTATAAACAGGACTTGTCCCAAAGGTAAATTCGCAACCAACGATTTCATTAACGCATCGTTAACAGTTAACATACCGCATGCAACGATCATAAGGCTAATGCCCCGAATTTCATTTCGCTTCGTTGACATGCTTTATTTACAAACGAGTGATGATGGAATGCTTCAATAGGATCAGGTCTTAAATCGTGAAGAGGATAAAAAGTGTCGATTATAGGACGAATAAAGCCATCGGAAATATTCTATATTGATGCACAGGGCACGACGAGAAATAAATGGATTCTACAGACCTAGCAAAACCAATCGCATATTGCTGGAGAAATAGAGCGTTGTTTTGAGCGTCACCTCTCTACAGTTAGCAAGCGTCGAGAATTCACGATTGAAGACCTGATCTGTAGAAGTTCAGACTTGAGCTGACACCGTATAATAGGCTGGCTTATTAAACGAGAATGATTACCTTGCTGATTTCACAACATCCGCTGGGCTGGGAAAATGACCGATTACCTTTTCTTGGGGCGTGTTTGACCTCTGGGAAGATTGCCCAGGATGTCGAATGGATGATGGGGTTGGAGGGCGGTTGTCAGGGGGTGTTTGGGCGGGTGTTATGTCGTTGACATACCCACTTCTGCCCAATGGATTCGCAATATACCGCCAGCGCATCCGGTGAACCCACCGCTTTGGGACGCCACGGTGAGCGTGGGCGAAGTTGTGAGGCCCACTGCTGTTTGGTGTCGCCCAACCGGCCCAAGATATTCGGCATTGATGGATTCACTGCGCCGGATTTGTCTTCCCTCAGGATTCGACTGCTCCAGTCCAGCAGCTCAAGGTACTCGGTGAATGATATCGGTAATGTGTCCAGGGTATCAGTGAACGGGGCGTGATCGTCATCGTCGTGGTTCGACACCATGAAGCCCATCAGCTCAGTCGGGGTTTGATTCCTTTTGCTTTCAATCCGGCGTTTGATTGATGTGGGTCGGATTCCTCCGGGGTAGCGCAGATGCCCGCTCGTACCGGGTTTAAATCCACGTATGCCATGCAGCGCAATAATGCCGCCTCGTCAAGCAGGGCCTGACTGTGAAACCGGCCCTCCCAGAACCGTCCCGTGCAGTTGTCCTCGGCATTCGCCTCCCTAGCAATGCGTTCATTCAGGTAGCCCATGAATCGACTGATACTGGAGAGCGTGGTACGCCAATACGTCAGGGTATCTTCAACCCACCGCTGCGCATCCTCACTCACTGACCCGCCGGCCCGGTATACATTCATCAAGTTGTCCGTGTTGTATATCTTTCCCCACCGTTCAATGACCTCGGTATCAGTCAACGAATTAGCTAGGTCAAGATCGATTCTCAGAATCACGTGATAATGATTCGACATTACCGCGTAGGCGACAATGTCAATGCAAAAGGCTGAACCAAGTTTCAGCAACAGTGATTCGACCCACTCCCGCCGGTGTTCATAGCTTTGCCCCGTGTAGTCATCCTGGCCACACAAAAACGCGCGCCTAACGCATCGGGAAGTGCAATGGTAAAACGGGGTTGATTCAACGTTGATAAGTTGCTGTCGCGCAATGGGCATTCCTGACTCCTGTCTGGTGGGGTTATTCCGTTAACTGAAGCTTATAGGATTGTCAGGTGGTGTCAACATTTTTTGTGGGTGTCTCGGTTTGACTGTTCGTGTAGACCGATAAATCAGCACGACTCCCAGAGATTCTTCCAACTGAGAGATATGATGACTGACGACGGAGGGGGATAATCTAAGCGCTCTAGCTGCGCCTCGAAACGAGCCATGATCGATGGTTTTCGCGAAGATTGCCAGCTGGCGGAGTTGATCGAGCATTATTCAAATATTCAGAACAGTATAATTTATTTATTCTATCTTATCGTACAAACAAAATCAGGCCATAATTGATTCACCCAAGACGAATCTCGGTTTGGGGAAATGACACATTGGAGAATAAACCATGAATTACCGAAGAATTATTATTGCCGCCTTCTCGATGCTTTTAGCAATGACAGGCAATGCCATGGCAGGTGACAAAGTGACGGTTCAAGCATTTTACGATTTTCTGAGTAACCCAAGTTCGCAAGATCACGCAACGGCCTTTAAAGCAGCCACGATGAACGAATGGGAAAGTGTTGGTAATTATTCCGGAAAAAATAAGTCACGTGAGGCTTTTGCTGGTCAAGTCGGTGGATTCGGAAAACTCATTCCAGATCTAAATTGGGCTGTGCAATCCATGCATCAGAATGAAGACAGCGTCACAGTGCTCAGTCGGGCAACCGGAACGCCAGTTGGGCCGCTTTTTGGCGTAGATGGTCAAGGTCGTAGTTTTGACATCATGACGATCGATATCCACATGATGGAGGATGGCAAGATTGTACGTTCCTACCACGTTGAAGATTGGGCTAGCGCTCTACGACAGCTATCAGGAAAGTAACACTATTGGTCCCTAGGAGCGTTGTCGGTGGTCGCGCTTTCGCCTACCTAGGCACTGTCATTAACAAATTCCATCATTTAAGTAAGAGAGAATCAAATGAATAGAAGAAAAATTTTAACTGGATCAGTCTACGCAACACTCGCGTTAACTCTGGCAAAAGGGGCGTCCGCGCGCGCCGCATCCACGCATTCGATGGATGAGACAAGCCAAGCAACCTTTGATACAGTTATGGCTTTCATGGGTGCCATGGGTAAAGGAGACATGGAAGGAATGTCTGGGCTGATGGCGGATGACATGGTTTGGCAGAACGAAGGCGATCCAAGCCTACCTTGGATTGGAAATTGGGAGGGAAAAGAGGTGATTTTCGGTTTTCTCGGTGAATTTTCCAAGAATGTGCAGGTGACGCTTTGGAAAAACCTGGACGCTTTTGCGTCGGGAGACACCGCAGCTGTATTCGGCCAGATGAAGCTTTTGACCACGAATTCGGGCAAAGAAACGGATATGTTCACCTTCGCCCTTCGTGCAAAAGTGCAAGATGGTCAGGTAGTGCTCTGGAATTGGTTCGAGGATAGTTTTGCCGTCAGTAGCGCTTATCACAACCGATAGCGTATAAGTCCTAACATGGGCTGGATAAATTTTGTGAGATGGGAATCCCTAAATGAAAATTAAGACCGCAATTCTCGGAGCAATGATGGGGGCCCTCGTCTCCACTGTGACTGTCCCAAGTTGGGCGGAGGATTGGAGTTTACCAATCCGTGCGAACCCAAGACCCTTAACCACTGATAGCGTACCTCACGTCCAACTCGACGTTGAAGTCATACCGGAGTTAAAAGAGGAACTATTACGACGGGTAGCGGCAATTTCTGGCATTGAAATTCGTAGAACTGTCATATCGCTACCCGGTGCAAAAGGGTTTTGGATCAAAGACGATATTCCGTTAGCACGCCCTGAGGTGATTGTCGGAGGGAGAGAATTCGCACACATTCATCCGGACGGTAGCTTACACGCATCCTTGCCTCCGGACCTTGCCGAAATAGCTGTGGAGACTGGGTGGGCCACAAAGCATCCTTGGGCTGACAAACGGCCAGATTGGGGTGGTTTCGTGATGATCTATTCTTTGCAATCAAAAGACGAATTGGACGTGGTCTTTCAACTCGTTTTAGCGTCTTATAATTTTGTTACCGGAAGAGATGCAACGGCTAAGGACAATCACTAACGATGCCGTTTGGCTTGTAGGACGCTCAAGAGATCACAAAGCAACATTGTTTCCCAAAGAATGTGCGGAAATCAATATGCTTATGGCTGTCTTGTAATTTACCTGCTGTAATTTGGGAGTACTCTTGTTCACGAGTGGCGTGTCTTCGTAAGACCAAATTAATCAGATACGCCGCTTTTCTTCGCCTATTTACACACCCGTTTCGGCTATCGCTCTTAAGCGGAGTGCTTGGACTTAGCGAACACTTTTTTGAACAAGCTTATCGATAATCTCAAGACGCCTCGTATAAAACTTGGGTTGTTTGTCCAGCTTCTTAGGTATGACGGCACTAAGGCGATGGTTTTGACGGTGGGTGTTTTTCGCGTGGATAGTCGAAATCGATGCCAGTGGAAATCGATAATTTCCCCAATACTTGAAGGTGGATCTAGTCGGTAACTCCAGTCTTGTAATCCATGATGACTGTAGCTGCCTTCGGCGAGCTGACTCATAACCCAAGATGGGATTGCGACTTGTAGTTCTCGTGCTAACCAGCTGAAAGTTGTGAATAATTGCGGTGAGGTGAGAGTACGATTGGCGTTTTGTACTACCCAATCCCAATCAACGTGATGGTTACTGTTTTTGATAATCTGATAAGCATCCATCGCCCAGCGTACGTGAGGGGCCCCATTTTGTGCGATACCGTGATTGCAAACCTGGATGAGGTTGTCAGTGTCAGATAATCTCAGCATTCCACGGTAACCCAACAGGGGTTCGGCACGTTTCCAATAGGGTTCGTCGACATCAAACCAAAGTGCGCTGTGATGACAATGGCAGTGAAGATCCAATATCACTGATTGTGCAACCCTACGTCTGTAACTTCGGTTTAGTTTGAGTCATTATTGTCGTTCCACACGATATATCGCTTGTCGGCATTGCTCCATTCATCGTCAATCTCAACGAGAATGGCACTGACAAGCCTGAGTAAAGATGCGTCGTTCGGGAAGACCCGGACAATCCGGGTTCGCCGTTTAATTTCCTGCTGGATCGGACGCTCAATTCCATTCGTCGTTCTCATCTTTCGATGATGCGATTCCGGTAAATTGAACACGGTCAATCCTTCAGGAACGTTATCGAGCAGCCATTGCGATAGCTTCGAGCAGTCTGACTCGTAACGGGCCGCCAGTTGCTCCAACTGAGCGCGGGCCGATGCCTCGTCCGTCGCATTCCACACCGAACGCAGTTCACCACCAATCCGACTACGAACCTTTGCTGTCGGCGCATGATTGACCGCATTTTGTGCTAGGTGGAACTGACAACGCTGCCACGGTACCCCCGGAAACACAGCACGTCTCGCTGCTTTGAGGCCCGCGTGGTCATCACTGGCAATGTAGATGATGCCGTGCATCCCCCGTTTTACCAGAGACTGTAAAAACTCCCGCCAGTTGATCTCGGCTTCACTGGTGGCAATCTGCACACCCAGTACGCTTCGTCGACCATCCGGTAGTATTCCCACCGCACTGAGCACCGCGGCATCCACCACCTCATGATCCATCCTGACCCGTTCGTAACGCGCATCCAGTACCAGATAACGTATCTCGCCAAGACCACGATCCCGCCATACTGACAAGGCATCGTCCAGCAAAGCCGTTGCACGGGACACCTGAGTCGAAGATATTTTCTCAATACCGAACAGATCCAGTACCTTCTCCACACGGCGCGTACTGACACCACTAACGTACATCTGAGCCACACACAGCATCAACGCGCGCTCACTGCGTCGTCCCTGTTCCAGACTGTGCGGGTAAAACCCGGACTCACCGTGATTACGCGTCTTGGGTATCGACAGATTTAGCGTCCCAAGGGTCGTGTCCACCTGTTTGGGTTTGAATCCATTGGCATGGCCACGGCGATTATCACTGCGTTCATGGGGCACCGCACCCAGAAACTGGGATCGTTCGATCTGCATGGCCTGATTCATCATCGCGGTAATGACATCACGAAAAGCCTGGGGGCCATGTTGAATCAATTGTTCCATCACTACTTCATATAGGTTAGGGTAATCAGGTTGGGTCATTGGGTTGTCTCCACATTTGCGTAAGTCACAAACATGGAACGACTTGATGGCTCAACATTCAATACTAAAGCCTGAAAAACCGGCTTTGGCTTCGCTCTCTACGTTCACTCCGCCAAAGCCAATAGCGAAGCTGCAATAGAAAGCTAAATTACAGACCTCAGATTACACTACCATATCACTAGCTTGTCAGGATGGGATAGATGGAAAGCGTGGTCAAAGTGGCTGTTAAAGTAAGGGGACTGTCCAGCGTATTCGAGTTCAGGTTTCCAGCCCTGTTTTGCGAGGGCATTGAGAGCGGCTGTCATGCTGCGTTCTGGCACTAGTAAATCGATATCACTCATGGGTCGGCAGCCGAGGTCCTGATAATAGGTTGGTGCGAGTGCGGCTCCTTTGAGAGCCAGCGTGGGTATGCTGGTTTGTTCGAGGTAGTCAGATAACTGACTCAGTTCATGCATGTAAAGACGGTTACGCATTAACGATGCAAAACGAATTTTCTTAATCGCCCTAGCCATGCTTTTCGGCAGATGAGCGGCAATGTTGGCGTGTAGTTGAGGTAATACCTGTCTTTGGATGGGATCATCTATATCGAGTTGATGCTGTATCCTGCGAAAACTGTCAATGGCGGAGTGAGTATCCAAAAGTGAGGCACGCAGCAATGAAGATGGCATGTGTTTCTGCCATCGGTCCAGCCCTTTCTCAAGGCGTTTGTTCATTGGAAAAACGGTTGCTGGTGGGTTGTTGATGGCTGGGTTTGACAAGGTGTTCTACAGTGATACGTAATGGCAAGAACAATATAGCAGGACAGCGTATATAAATGTAAGTTTAATCGGAACGAGCCCACGAAAGTGTCTAGTAGTAGCGGATATGAATTTAGCGGGTGTGGGAAAACCTGAAACACACTACCTAATCAAGCCCCCCCCTGATAGTAGTCACCCATGTAGATCCTTTTCGGGGCCTCGCAAACGAGCGGTAGTGAATTTTATTGGGTATTGTATTACCGAAGCTCAGTCGGAAAATTGGAAAAAGTCAAAACAGCTAGGGCCAACTCTTCGGTAGAGGCATTTGGAGTTCCTTGAGTACATTTATCAGTCGGTCAGGGTAGTCGGTGATAATGCTGTCGACGCCGAGTGCAATTAAATCGATCATTTGCTGGGGTTCATTTACCGTCCACACAGACACCCTCAAACCAATTGCGTGGGCCTGAGCGAGTGATTCAGCGGTGACTTCTTTGTAATAGGACGACCAAACATCACCGCCGGCGGCTTTTATCATTTGCGGCAGACTCCCGGCGTGTTCGTTGACATCCAAACCGGCCGTCCAAGGCGATGCACCTTCTTGATTCCGACCCACGGTATCCATCCAGTTTTGCTCAACCGAAAGAAAAGAGGTTTCCATCTCTTGCTCCAGTTGGTGAACTTCTTTCAGCACTTGCCAGTTAAAGGACTGAATGATAGCGCGGTCAAGAAAGTCTTCAGCTCTCAATACGGCTAATACCGCGCTCGCAGCTCGGTGAGGTGAAGGTGAAGGATCGCTGGGACTGAGCTTGATCTCGATATTTAATCGAACCGAATTCGGTCCAGACCTTTTGAGTAAATCTATCACTTCCACCAGTGTTGGAATTCGCACTCCTTCAACGGCAGATTGATGAGGAAAGCGCTTGGCGTATCGACTCTCTGGGTTGATACCGCCGACGTCGTATTTCTTTAGTTCGGCTAAAGACAGCGTCTGTATTGCAGGCCCTTGTTCATGTAGCCATTGCCCGTCTTGGTTCCGGGTTGTTTCAGGAGCAAGGTGAGGATTATGGGTTACTACAACCACGCCGTCGCGAGTCATGACCACATCCAACTCAAGGGTATCTACCCCTATTGATAACGCTCGAGCAAAAGCAGGTAGCGTATTTTCTGGCAATAAACCCCTAGCCCCTCGGTGCCCCTGGGCGTCAAAAGCAAACACGGCGGCAGACTTGGCAGTTGAAAGTAGTATCAGCAGAATAAACCCTAACCAGTTGATGCGCATTGTCGGTCTCCCAAAAGTGGTTCATAGTCTCTGCCCGGTTGTTTTATCAAAAAGATGAACATTCTGCGGTGAAATCGACAGTGGAATCACCTCGTTACGAGAAAAGGATTGGACACCTTTTAGACGCACAGTTAATTCCAGAGCGTCCTGTGAAAATGCCCCGTGCACTAAGGTATCTGCACCGAGGTGTTCGACTACTTGTACATTAAGTGATGTGTGGGGTTGGGATGGGTCGGCTATCTCCAAGTGTTCTGGTCGTAGCCCCACTGTGACTGTTTTTCCTTCGTGGTCAGAGTAATCTCCAGAAAGTCCTAAGCTAGCGTCCGCCGCAAAGTTCACGCTCTGCCCACGCTCGCCCATCGTGGCGTCTAGGAAGTTCATAGAAGGTGAACCAATGAACCCTGCCACAAACTGAGTGGCAGGGTTTTCATACAGATCGATCGGTGTGCCAAGCTGCTCAACATGTCCGTTGTTTAGCACCATCAACCGATGCCCCAGCGTCATTGCTTCGACTTGATCGTGGGTCACATACACACTGGTAATACCGAGTCTTTCTTGTAATCTTTTTATCTCAAGACGCATCTGAACTCGCAGTTTTGCATCGAGATTAGACAAGGGTTCATCAAACAAGAACACGCTCGGCTCCCTAACAATTGCGCGTCCCATTGCCACACGCTGGCGTTGTCCACCGCTAAGTTGGCGTGGAGCTCGACGCAAATAGTCTCCAATCTCCAGTATCTCGGCAACCTGTTTTACCCTTCGGTCAATCTCCTGTTTGCCCACGCCTCGGATTTTTAGGGAGTAGGCCATATTCTTATATACCGTCATGTGGGGGTATAAGGCGTAGTTCTGGAACACCATCGCGATGTCACGATCAGCCGGCTCCAGTTTGTTGACGACTTGCCCCCCAATGGCAATATCACCTTGGGTAATGCGCTCCAGACCCGCAATCATGCGAAGCAGCGTCGATTTGCCGCATCCACTTGGGCCAACGATAACAACAAACTCACCATCGGCGATGTGCCAGTCAATACCGTGGATGACATCTGTTGCGCCATAAGACTTTTTGACATTACTTAATTCGATGTCTGCCATTGCTATTTCTCAGTTTCGGTCAAACCTTTTACAAACAAACTTTGCATTAATACAACCACCAACACAGGGGGCAACATCGCAAGGAGCGATGTCATCATGATTAAATGCCAGTCTGGAGATTGTTCGGCGGCATCTAACATTTGCTTGATGCCCATTACAACGGTGTACATGCTTTGGTCCGTTGTGATTAATAGGGGCCACAGATACTGATTCCACCCATAAATGAAAAGGATCACGAACAAAGCCGCTATGTTGGTGCGAGAAAGTGGAATCAAGATGTCTCTAAAAAACCTTAACGGTCCTGCGCCGTCTATTCTGGCAGCTTCCAGCAGCTCATCGGGAATAGTGAGAAACACTTGTCTGAACATGAAGGTTGCGGTTGCAGAAGCGATAAGCGGAATACTTAAACCCCAATAGGAGTTCAACATCCCAAGATTAGCCACCACTTCAAAGGTGGGTAAAATTCGAACCTCCACAGGTAACATTAAGGTGATAAAGATCATCCAGAAGAAGGCCATGCGAAACGGAAATCTAAAATAAACGATGGCGAATGCAGATAACAGCGAAATAGCGATTTTGCCAACGGCAATCATCATCGCCATGATGAGACTGTTTAGCAGCATAAAACCCACCGGGGGCGCGCTGGCGCCTTTCATCCCTCGGGTCAATGTCTCTTTCAGGTTTTCAAAAAACTGATCCCCTGGTAGTAAAGGCAATGGGATTTGCACCATGCGCACAGCGTCATGGGTGGCCGCGACGAACGTAATCCAAATCGGGAAAGCAATAATGAGAATGCCGAAAATCAGAAACAGGTGAGATAAAAATGTGATGATAGGGCGATTTTCAATCATGTGTATTCAACCTTTCGTTCGACGTAACGAAATTGCACCACGGTTAGTACGATGACGATCAACATCAAAATAACCGACTGAGCCGCTGATCCGCCCAGGTCCAGCCCAATGAAGCCATCATTAAACACCTTGTATACCAGTATCTCTGTGGCCTTAGCTGGTCCTCCTTGAGTGACCGTGTGAACAATTCCAAAGGTCTCAAAAAAGGCATACACCACGTTGAGAACAAGCAGAAAAAAAGTGGTTGGTGAGATCAATGGAAACACGATGGTAATAAATCGTCGCACTGGCCCCGCGCCGTCGATAGCGGCGGCCTCGATGAGGGATTTTGGGATAGCCTGCATACCCGCGAGGAAAAATAGAAAGTTGTAAGCCACTTGTTTCCACGCCGAGGCGAAAATCACTAACAACATCGCCTCGTTCCCATTCAACTTATGGTTCCACTCATAGCCGAAACTACCCAGCATGTAAGTGAAGATACCGAGGGTGGGGTCGAGCATGAAAACCCATAATGCCCCAGCCAGAACGGGCGCTACTGCATAGGGCCAAATGAGTAAAGTTCGGTAAGTAGTCGCCCCCTTAATCACGCGATCCGCCATCGCGGCGAGCGTGAGTGCAAACCCCATAGACAGCGCTGCAACAGAAAAAGAAAAGATGATTGTGCGTTTGAAAGCACCAAAATAGTGTTCGTCTGTGAAGAGCTCCTTGAAGTTTTCAAACCAAACAAATTCGGTGCTTAATCCAAAGGCATCCTGTATCAATAAGGATTGGTATAAGGCCTGACTCGCTGGCCAAATAAAAAATATAAGGGTAATAATGATTTGCGGCGCTACAAGTAAATACGGTAACGCCGATGGACCGAAGTGGACTCGCTTAAGCATGTTAACCTGTCTGAGGCTGGTCTGATTCCCGCTCTGGAAATCAGACCAGAGCGGAAAATCATATCAGGTCAATGACCCGTTTATCTAAAGGTGACTTAGTTATTTGCCTTTTCAAACTTTCGAAGCAAGGCATTTCCTCGTTCAGCTGCATCGTCCATTGCATCAGACGCAGTTTTTGAGCCATTCCAAATGGCCTCCATTTCTTCGTTGATAACGTCGCGAATCTGAACAAAGTTACCAAATCTCAAACCACGAGAATTAGGTGTTGGGGTATTGAGACTCAATTGCTTTATCGCGGTGTCGGTGCCTGGATTCGAGTCATAAAAGCCTTGCTCCTTACTCAACTCATAGGCAGGGGTAGTGATTGGTACGTAACCCGTTTCCTGATGCCACCAAGCTTGAACCTCTGCGGAAGATAGATAGGTCATGAACTGCGCAACGCCTTTGTATTCGTCTTGTTCATGCCCTTTAAGCACCCATAAGGTGGCGCCACCAATGACAGAGTTTTGCGCTTTATCAGTGACTGCTGTGTCCAAAGGCAACATACTTTGCCCAAATTCGAATTTCGCCTGTTTTTTTATGCTGCCGTAATAAGCAGAAGAGTTCATCCACATCGCACATTCACCATTGGTGAACATAGAAAGACTGTCGCCTCTGCGGCCGCCATACTTGAAAAGGCCGTCTTTAGACCAATCAGCCACGTTTGCAAGAAGGGTTTTAACCGCATCATTATTAAACACAAATTCGGTTCCAAGACCGGTAAACCCGTTCTCCATTGTACCGATAGCGGTGTCGTGCCAAGCGCTGTAGTTTTCCATCATAACCCAAGATTGCCAACCGAATGAGAAACCACATTTATAACCTGCGGCAACTAATTTTTCGGAAGCAGTTTTCATGTCGTCCCAAGTAGTCGGAGCGCTATCGATACCTGCTGTGTTAAACGCATCTTTGTTATACCAAAGAACGGGGGTCGAACTGTTAAATGGCATCGACAAAAGCTCACCATCAGATGTTTGGTAGTAACTGATAACCGCAGGCAAGTAGGTCGATTTATCAAACGCCTCGCCACTGTCTGTCATCACCTGCTCGACGGGATAAACCGCTCCCTCCGCAGCCATCATCGTGGCGGTACCCACTTCAAATACCTGAACGATATGCGGCTGCTGCTTAGCACGGAACGCTGCAATGGCAGCGGTCATGGTTTCGGTGTAGTTTCCTTTATAGACAGGTACAACCTCGAAGTCAGATTGTGTGGCATTGAAATCCTCGGCTATTTTGGAAACACGTTCTCCATTGACGCCGCCCATGGCGTGCCACCATTGAACCTCAGTAGCAGCAAAAGTGGACGCGGACGCGCCACCTAAAGCAAAAGCTACAGCGGTAGCCAAAGTCAGTTTACGAAAATTCATAACTAATGTCCTCACAATTTGGTTTAATTCTTAAGTTCTCACTAAAACGCCACAAACTCCCTACACAAACCCTGAAAAATCAACGCCTCTCCAAACTCACCCACCTCACCCGAATCCGTATATTGAATCCGGAGAAACAAAATCGAGCCTTTTTCCGGGAACAGAAAATCCCTTTCATTTTCATGGACTCGAATGATGAGTAATAACAGTTTTACACTGTTGTTCGTATAAATCAAGATCAATTTCCAGGTGACAACTATAATGTAATGTTATAGTTTGGCGCCCTTAATCATGGAGTAGATCACCTTGGTGTTACCTTTACGTCAACTCGAAGCCTTTCATGCAGTGGTCATCAATGGCAGTATGACCGAAGCCGCAAAATCATTGCGCATTTCACAACCCGCAGTCAGTCGATTGGTCTCTACCCTTGAGGAAACCGTTGGTTTTCGATTGTTTAAGCGGATGTCGGGTGGTTTACGGCCCACTCCAGAAGCGAGTTACCTGTTTGATGAGGTTGAAAAGGCACTCGCCCATCTCAACCACATCACCCGTTTAGCCGAAGATTTACAAGACCTAAAAATGGGGCATCTGCGGGTGGCGTGTTTGCCGGGCTTTGCTACTTCGTTGTTGCCGCGAGTTCTAGCTCAGTTTCTAAAAAGTCGACCAGGTTTAACCCTGACCCTGGAGCCACGAGCACCAAACAGAATTGAGGAATGGGTTGCCGCACGCCAATTTGACGTTGGATTGTCAGAAGGTTTTCAGGAGAACCCCGCAGTTGTGTCTGAGCCAATTCTGATTCGAACAGTGTGCGTGGTTCCCAAAAAACATAAGCTTTCCAAAAAGAAATCACTCACCGCCGCTGACCTTAGAGATGTGCCCATGATTGTAACCAACCGCGAACACAAGATTTTTTTGGCGCTCAAAGAGCAGTTCAGACAGGCTGGGGTTCCGTTACAGATATCCGCAGAAACCCGCCAATTTGCACCGGCCTGTATTATGGCTTCCGAGGGCCTTGGGGTATCGGTGGTCAGTGAGATTGATGCGAGGGAATATGAAAACGAACACTTAGTCGTCATTCCTTTTTATCCTATCATTCCATTCGAGATCAACGTACTTTTCCCAGCGTACATGCCGCGTTCCATTGTCACACTGGAGTTTGTCGAAGCGTTCAAACAGAGCATAAACTCCTTCAGAATCGACACAGGCTAAGTTTTATTGGATTGCCAATTATATTTATAAAGAGCTTCTGAACAAGTCATGACCGATCAATTGGAGTCCAAAATCGGCGATCTCATCGTTACCCCTAAAAGCAGAGGCGGGCTTCGCAATAGCCCTGTCCCTGTTAGATATACGGGGCGTGGGTCTTGTGCCTCGATCTCACCGATAGTGGCTCTCAACTTAATTCACCCAGACTTATGCAAGAGGCTCCCTAATTCTAATTTTCCTAGTTTGCCGGTAGAAAGTAATAGGAGTCTGCTTCCGGTTTTTTTACTCATTGCTTCCCCTGAAAACTATCAAAGCCATTTGATTTCAGCACAGGAAAATCATCAGTACAGCCCGATACTTCCTGATCGAAAGTCACTAAGCGTCCTCGTGCCTTCGATGACTTTTGGGCTTCAATAAAATGTCCATAGCATTTCGAATGACAGAAAAACAGCGTACCTCGCTGCTTGGATATTCGCTTCGCTGAACCGTTATTCATCGTCACCTGGGTGTTTTTCAATGTTCCCGTCATGATATGACATGAATCGTCTTCTGTATAAATATCAACAGTAAACTCCAAAGGAATGATTGTGCAACCCTACGTCTGTAACTTTGATTTAGGTTGAGTCATTATCGTCGTTCCACACGATATATCGCTTGTCGGCATTGCTCCATTCATCGTCAATCTCGACGAGGATGGCACTGACAAGCCTGAGTAAAGATGCCTCATTCGGGAAGACCCGTACAATCCGGGTTCGCCGTTTAATTTCCTGCTGGATCGGACGCTCAATTCCATTCGTCGTTCTCATCTTTCGATGATGCGACTCCGGTAAATTGAACACCGTCAGTCCTTCAGGAACGTTATCGAGCAGCCATTGCGACAGCTTTGAGTAATCTGACTCGTAACGGGCCGCCAGTTGCTCCAACTGAGCGCGGGCAGATGCCTCGTCCGTCGCATTCCACACCGAACGCAATTCGCCACCAATCCGGCTACGAACCTTTGCCGTTGGGGCATGATTAATCGCGTTCTGTGCCAGATGAAACTGACAGCGTTGCCACGGTACACCCGGAAACACGGCACGCCTTGCCGCCTTCAAACCCGCGTGATCATCACTGGCAATGTAAGTGATGCCATGCATGCCTCGTTTCACCAACGACTGTAAAAACTCCCGCCAGTTGATCTCGGCTTCACTGGTGGCAATCTGCACACCCAGTACGCTTCGTCGACCATCCGGTAGTATTCCCACCGCACTGAGCACCGCGGCATCCACCACCTCATGATCCATCCTGACCCGTTCGTAACGCGCATCCAGTACCAGATAACGTATCTCGCCAAGACCACGATCCCGCCATACTGACAAGGCATCGTCCAGCAGGGCCGTCGCACGAGACACCTGAGTGGAGGAGATCTTCTCAATACCGAACAGATCCAGTACCTTCTCCACACGGCGCGTACTGACACCACTAACGTACATCTGAGCCACACACAGCATCAAAGCACGTTCACTACGCCGTCCCTGTTCCAGACACTGTGGATAAAACCCGGACTCACCGTGGTTACGGGTCTTGGGTATCGACAAATTCAGTGTCCCAAGAGTCGTGTCCACCAGTTTGGGTTTGAATCCATTGGCATGGCCCTGACGGTCGTTGCTGCGTGCGTGAGGGGCGGCACCCAGAAACTGAGACCGCTCAATCTGCATGGCCTGATTCATCATCGCGGTAATGACATCACGAAAAGCCTGGGGGCCATGTTGAATCAATTGTTCCATCACTACTTCATATAGGTTAGGGTAATCAGGTTGGGTCATTGGGTTGTCTCCACATTTGCGTAAGTCACAAACATGGAACGACTTGATGGCTCAACATTCAATACTAAAGCCTGAAAAACCGGCTTTGGCTTCGCTCTCTACGTTCACTCCGCCAAAGCCAATAGCGAAGCTGCAATAGAAAGCTAAATTACAGACCTCAGATTACACTACCCTTAGAGATGTTTATGGAATATGTGCAAAGAATTCCTAAGCTGATTGAGAAACACTCTGGGAGGTATCTTGTTCAGGGGGTCGAACCAACGCCTGCTCAAGGAGAGAGGGACTACCCTCAGCGGAGCGTACTACTTGAGTTTCCCTCAAAAGAAGACGCACATTCTTTTCTAAGCGAACGGGCTGCCACCGATCTTCACGACATTTGGGAGCGATCTACGAATAGCCGTATTCTTTTGCTAGAAGGTTGTACAGAATAAATTATAGCACTGAAGAGACAGTCGATGCGTATCTTTCTTGGTAGTGAATTAAGCTGATAACTAGGCGAAGGAGCCGTCTGCTACTTTTGGCTGTTGAGAAAACTTCGCACAGAGCCCCATTACGGATGTATTAGGTAAAATTTCATGATGAGGGATCAATAAGTACGACCATTTTTTGCCGCCCACACGCTCAGAATGTTGATTGGCATAACCACACCATCGCTGAGCTGCGCGAGACTTGGCTTGGACCTCTGGAGTATTTACTTCGTCATCGCGTTTTACCTCGACTAACAGGCAATGATCCGTTGTCTCTACCACGAAATCTGGCTCATACTGCTTCGATGCTTCCCATTCGATTCGGAATTTATTGGGAGCCGGCTTCATCCATTTGACCACGCTATCATCACTTTCGAGAAGTTGGGCTAACCTCAGTTCTCCTTCAACTGAATCAAACTTCTGCAGGGAGTAACAACAACGCTGAAACCCAGTGAACACCATCGTTTTAATAGCGTGTTTGTCGTTCACTGGGGTTCGAAAATGTCGGGGTACTTCATTGGCGGCCATGGTAAAGGTGTTTGGTTCCGGCAGATCAAACCCTTGGGTAACTTTTCCTTCATAGTCAGTCGGCGTTTTCCACTGGTGCTGTCTCATCTGGGCCCAAATGAATTCGCCCAACTGTTTCTGGTAGTAGATCAAAATATTTTGTACGTTTTTTGGGTCTGGCCATTTCTCTTGAAGATGGGAAACCACTTGTCCGGTCAGCTTGAAAAGTAGATCGGAATGAGAGTCGTAATCAATTTCGTCTCGATCCATAAGGTGACGAACAAGATAGTTTTCGGGCCTTTCTTCCTGAGTAGAGTCATCGCCGAAATGAATCTCCCGACGTTGTTGATCGCCTTCCAGGTGTTGAACTATGAGCTCTTGCGATACCGGTGGGTAGGTGATCTGTTCCAACCCTGTGAGCTCAAAATTGCTAAACCCATAATTCACTTCACGGGTTGGCAGAATCACAATTTTTGGGACATCGATGTTCAGCCTAACGAATTGTTCGCTTACCATTGCAATAACATCGCGCACACGTTGCGGATCTATTACCGGCTCCACACTGGGTATGGGGGTTTGTGGGTCGATATTGAGGTGTTGTTTCACCCTCGCCTCTATACTTTGTTGCACCTCGGGCTTCTTGAGATCACGGCTGGAACCGAGCCTTCGCGCCTCCGAGCGAATGGCTTGGAAAGTAGCTTCAGCGATTTTACGGCCCTCTTTATTTCCAATTACGGATTCATCAGGAGAAGATTCGTGATGAGAACTGAGGCCGTCAATAACGGTTTGCTGACCAGTGATCAACGTATCTAACAGAGAAGGGGTAGTGATGGTTTGTGGTCTGTTATCCGGCACATCGCTATCACTGTCACCGCCGATATAAACGGTTTTACGAATGATGGAGTCTTCGTCTTTGGCCCGATCGAGAATTTCCTGAAAGCGATCGTGGGCAATGATGGTCAAACGGTCCACGGGTTCAACCCCGGTTCGTTTACCGTAGGGCAGGCGCAGACCACGGCCGATGGTTTGTTCGGTAAGGATTTCTGATGCTGAGGCGCGAAGGGGAACAATGGTGTACAAATTAGTGACGTCCCAGCCTTCTTTGAGTTTATTAACGTGAATCACAATTTCTGTATTGGTATCGGTTTCCACGGACAACAGGCGCTGGGTATTTTCATCTGATTCTTCGCCCTTGAGATTAGAGTGAACTTCGATCACTTTGTCTTGGTATCGGCCCTCAAATAATGATTCGATGACCTTTTTTAGCTGTCCAGCGTGATGGGTGTCTTGGGCCACCACTAACATAAAAGGTTTGACTGCCTCTTCGCCAATACGATTGGCATAGATTTGTAATTCACCCTTAACGCTTTCGTGATAATGAATGCCGTCTTCGAGTTTAATGGCCTCCAATTGTTCATCACTGTAATCCCGAGGGTTGAATTCCTTGCGAGTAGCCACTGCGGGAATTTTTACATACCCATCTTCCAGTGCTTTGGAAAGAGGGTAGTGGAAAATAACGTTGCTCAATTCTCGGGGTTTAGCGCCCACGGTCTTCGGGGTCGCTGTCAGTTCGATGCCTAAAACCGGTTTGAGGTCATTAATGGCTTTTGCCCCGGCGCTGGCGTAATAACGATGAGCTTCATCCATGAACACCACTAAATCCGGCAACTCTGCCAAGTGGTTAAAATACGAGTCGCCAATGTATTCCTGTAATCGGCGCATTTTTGCCACGGAAGATTTGGCGGCGCCCTTTTTGTTTTCTCGGGCGTTGATTTTAGAGATATTGAAGATGTTGACATGAGCGGCGGTATCCGCGCCAAACATGTCGTCGGTTCGCGCCCGTCTTCGTAATCATCCCCAGTGATGATAATCGGCGGGCTTTGGGCGAATTCACTGATGCCTTTAAACACGTACTTCTTGTGGCCGAGACTGAAATCCTGTTTAAGTTTTTCGTAAATGGTCAGATTGGGGGCGAGGATGAAAAAGTGCTTGCTCCGCCCAGTGAGATATAACCACGCAATCATAGCCCCCATTAAGCGAGTCTTACCGACTCCGGTCGCTAAGGCAAAACAAAGCGAAGGAAACGCCCGTTCGAAAGCGTTTACCGTTGGATAATCTGTAGAAGTTCAGACTTGAGCTGACAGTTACCCGTTTATCAGTAGCTGTCTGTCAGATAGAGTTTAGTTTACAAACTTTTCTTTCCAGATCGCTTTACCGTCGATGAGTGTTTCCATCGGCGTTCTCCCAAGGCACATTTTACCCTGATGAGTTCGTTGAGTATTGTACTTGATAAGCCACTCGTCAAGATCAATCTGTAATTCGTCAACTGAATCATAGATTTTCTTGCGTAGGGTTATCTGATAAAACTCGTTAAGAATGGTCTTGTGGAATCGTTCACATATCCCATTTGTCTGCGGTGATTTCACCTTGGTTTTCGTGTGCTCAATGTTATTCAGTGCCATGTAAAGCTGATAATCATGCTGATCGGCTCGACCACAATACTCGGTTCCCCTGTCAGTAAGAATGCGCAGCATGGGAAGGCTGTGCTCTTCGTAGAACGGGAGCACCTGATCATTGAGCATATCCGCTGCGGTGATCGGTGTTTTGGTCGTGTAGAGCTTCGCATGAGCCACTTTGGAATACGTGTCCACGAAGGTCTGTTGATACACTCTGCCGATCCCCTTGAAGGTACCGACGTAATAGGTGTCCTGTGACCCCAGATAGCCGGGATGGGCGGTATCTATCTCACCACAGGCCACATCGTCCTCTTTCTTACGTTCCATGGCCGCGACCTGGGATTCAGTCAAAATCAATCCCTGCTCAGCCACTTTATTAGACAACGCTTTTAACCGGTCTTTAAAGCACGCTAAACCATGTCGCAGCCAGATACTGCGAACTCCGCTGGGTGAAACGAAGGTACCTCGTTTACGCAGTTCATTACTGGTTCGGCTTTGGCCATGGGCAGGTTCTTCCAGTGCGTAATCAAGCACGATGGACTCGACAGCAGGATCGACTCGGTTCTTGATGTTCGGGCTGCGACGGTTGCGATCAAGAAGCGCTTCGACTCCTCCTTCATCCGCCGCCGCTTTGTATCGGTAGAATGTATCGCGCGACAATCCCATCACCTTGCAGGCTTTAGAAACGTTTCCGAGCTCTTCAGCCAGATTCAGTAAACCGACTTTATGCTTGATGACTTTTTCGTTAGTATGGATCATTGAGAGTTACCTCGTTGTGTTTTGATATTGTTTGGTAACTACATCAAAACGGGTAACTCTCATTAAATCAACCCTCGCTTCGATTGTGCAACCCTACGTCTGTAACTTCGGTTTAGTTTGAGTCATTATTGTCGTTCCACACGATATATCGCTTGTCGGCATTGCTCCATTCATCGTCAATCTCGACGAGGATGGCACTGACAAGCCTGAGTAAAGATGCCTCATTCGGGAAGACCCGTACAATCCGGGTTCGCCGTTTAATCTCCTGCTGGATCGGACGCT
>WLWD01001363.1_pt1 | contig 146641 bp, 86 predicted proteins | sample 6712731 | NCBI WGS metagenome assembly WLWD01 (sample SAMN12718690, study PRJNA576275) | sponge metagenome | isolation source: marine sponge | host: Mycale hentscheli | place: New Zealand: South Island, Marlborough, Capsize Point | collected 2014-11-01
TAATTTCAAAACTTCGCCGTTTTATGGGGGGATACGAGAGTGCCGGTTGTTGGTTGTCAAGAGCCGTTGATAGTCAAAATGCCATAGTATTAATGCTATGGAAGCTACTACTTCTCGAGGGAAGCTGAGATAAGTACGCAATTCCATATTTGTTAGCTAAATATGCAAAATTAACTCTGGCCTTTCTTTTTTGTAGCTAAGAGCTAGTCAACAGTGACTGGTAAATTCAAATAGTCAGATTGGCTCAAATTTGGTACTACAAAAGTTACCACTGCTCAAGAAAATGAGGTAAGAAAGTAAGTTTGTATTTGTGTGCTAAATTTGATTGTCTTTTGTTTTTGTAGGTGAGAGCTTGTTGTCAAGAATTCAAGGTAATTCAGATGGTCAAAGTAACTTCAATTTGATACTACAGAAGTTATCAATACTCAAGAATGATGTAAGTAGTAATTCCATATTTGTTGGCTAAAATTACAAATAATAACACTGGTTTATTTCGTAGCTGAGAGCTTGTTCAAGAGTTACTGGTGATTGAGATTATCAGCATGGTTGATGTTTGATACTACAAAAGTTACCATTAATCAGGTAAGAGAGTGATTTTGTATTTGTTTGCTGAAATAAAAGGTCATAACTGCTATTATAGTGTTGTCATGAAGTAAGCTAAACATTAACATTTTATGTTACCTAACTATCAGGCCGCTCTCGCCATTTGTGCTCAAGCACAACCCTCAGTTTTATTTATCTATATGGACTTATGTATGTCATTTACTTGACCCTCCGTATTTTAGTGTTCGCTCGGCGTTCGACCCCGTCCCAAATTGCACTAAACAGAATCCTCTGGTTTATTGATCAGTACCCGTATCACCCTAGAAATTGAATTGTTTACAGTTTTGAATTCTTTTGCGGGTGCAGTTTAAACTTGAAAACTTAAGGGACTTCCATTTCTATTCGAGTTAGTGGCGGTGGTAAGTCAATGCGCTCTTTGTCGTGGTTATAAGCCGTGCGCAACAGTATTTACTTGAAAATACATTGTCCACTAGACTACTGCGAAAGTAAGTCTGTGTAGGTGCATGTCCAGTTGTGTCAAAGCATTGTGTGTTACAACCACTACTTAGCTAAAGAATATCACAAAGAAAACTTTTAAATAACGTGTATTGTTTTGTTGTTGTTTTTCTCCTTCAATTCAAGCAGTTGCTGCAAAGAGTTGTTACTATGGCACTGAAATCCCTTTACTTTGTATGCGAAATAAAAAAAACTGGACCTTATTTTCAGTAGCTTCAGTGTTAAATCATTCATATAAAAATAGTATAGTCTTTAGGCTCGCTCGCCATTTGTGCTCAAGCACATCACTAGTATAGATAGCTAGATTGATGGATTTTATCAAATGTATAATAGCATTTTTCAGTCTAAATAACACTGCCTGGTTAATGTACAAGATACACAATAATAATAGTAGTCTATGAAATGAATCTATGATGTAAATTGCTAAGAATAATAACAGGAAATGAGGTTATGAAAGTACATGAAAGCACACAACAAATCAGTTCTGAGCAAAACTAATAATGTTGCTCTCCTACTGTACAGTTGTAATAGTAATTATATAATTGTTCTATAATTAATTAATTGACATAGCTATTTATCCAATCATGGATTTCATCGTACAAACTTTTTGTAATTTTTACGCCGGTATTCATTTTTTGTGAAGGATCGTATGCAGTGTTAATTCCATACACTCGTTTATCTTGCTTGTTATAAATAGGACCTCCGCTCATTCCGGTCATCGTGTCACAATTATGAGAAATTTCATAATTTAATTCTTTTGTTATTATTCCTGTTGAAGCATACATACAATAGTCCTTCTTATCAACGGGGTAACCGGACACAGATACGTCCATATTTACCATAGATCCAGTTTTCCAGCCCAAGTCTAACACCATGTCAGATTCCTTATCAACAATAATTAGTGCTATATCGTAACTCCTTGACTTTGTCTTGAAATACTTTTCAAAGATTATATACGACTCCATTTCAAAGCAATAATCTTTGTTTTCATCACATGGATCGCAGGTACACTGCTTTGCTCGATAAGCGTAGCTAAATCTGTAAAAGCCTCTTCTTTTACAGCCTTGTTTTTGTTTCTTGTAGTTGTAGACACAGTGACCTGCAGTAAGGATATGCTTAGGCCCAACAAAGAACCCAGTGCAAGCATAATCTATATACACTATTGCATTATATGGATCATCAGCACTGGTTATTTTCTTAACAGGAATTCTTCTATCTTGATTTCCAAGAATTCTTCTTGGTGCCATACTTTTTTAATCTTTATGAGAGTTGTTGAAGGATTTGCTGTTGACATTCTCATCGTAGTCTTCGAAGGAGCATTCTTCTGAATCTCTGATGCCTCTGTATCCACCTTCTTCATTAAACACTACTACTTCTTCATTGTGTCGAGCAGTCAGTAGATTATCATCAAGTAAAGACTTCTGAGATGCTGTCCAGGTGTGGCCATTTTCTGTAAGGTGCATGCTTTGTGTTGGTGGTTTACCAGCCACCATGCATCCTGGAATGATCATACCCAGTAAACAGAAGCTTGCCATTGTGAAAAACACAGCCATGTTTACAAAAAATAAGTTTGAGTTGATAAGTCCTTCTTGTCTTTTATAGCCTGTGGCTGTACAGCTGTATTTATTACTGGCTCACACTTGAATGTGTGGTTGGTTTATACGAGGTTTCGTTCAACAAGGTGGCATAAAGAAGTAACAATGTCAAGAACTTCACAGCTGAGACCTCAGATGAAGTTAAAAGTTTTCTTACAGTTATGAAGCAATAGAAGAGAAAGCACTGACTCAATCACCTTAAAACAATAGAGTATAAAATTCTTGAGTTGGCTTAAAAAAAAAAAATATATATATATATTATAGCTATATATAATACTTATAGCACGAGTCAGAGTACAATATGGGAAAATATTTTACGAGCACGCAAAATATTTTCACGAGCCAAAGGCGAGTGAAAATGTGGCGTGAGAGTAAAATATCATTCCCATATTGTACGACGAGTGTGATAAGTGATTTATGGCTTCTTTGAAATTTTTCTCAACCGGTTACAATACAATTTTCATTGATTTTACTCGCTACGCGCGCGCTACAAGGAGCGTACAATATAAACCGTACAATATGGGAGAATACAGAACGCTCGCGTGATGCGGAAATATTCAAGTAAAAATATCAAAGCTGCAATAAATATGTGACCGTCTACGGGAAAACCGGGCACAACGCGGCGTGCGTAATATCGAGAAAAGATCGATCGATTTCTTAAAAATGTATTGTTTCAAGCCTACGGAAGGGAACGGTTAGGTCTATTTGGCGAGCGAGCGTAGCGAGCGAGACACTTACAGGGGTAACACAATCGAAAATCGGGGATGTCAGTTTATTTTTTTATTTGTATATATGTATGGACGTACGTAAGGCATTTTGTACTTTGACCCTCGCGTTTTTGTGTTAGTTCGGTTGTCGACCCCGTCCCAAATTGCACTAAACAGAATCCTCTGGTTTATCGATCAGTACCCGTATCACCCTAGAAATTGAATTGTTTACCGTTTTGATTTCTTTTGCCGGTACAGTTAAAACTTGACAACTTAAGGGATTTCCATTTCTAATCGAGTTACTGGCGGTGGTAAGTCAATGCGCTCTTTGTCATGGTTATAAGCCGTGCGCACAGTATTTACCTGAAAATACATTGTCCACTAGACTACCGCGAAGGTAAGTCTGTGTAGGTGCATGTCCAGCTGTGTCAAAGCATTGTGTGTTACAACCACTACTTAGCTAAAGAATATCACAAAGAAAACTTTTAAATAACGTGTATTGTTTTGTTGTTGTTTTTTTCCTTCAATTCAAGCAGTTGCAGAGAGTTGTTACTATGGCACTGAAATCCCTTTACCCTGTATGCTAAATTTAAAAACTTGACCTTATTTTCAGTAGCTTCAGTGTTAGAAGTCAATAAAAATAGTATAGTCTTTAGGCTCGCTCGCTATTTGTGCTCAAGCACATCACTAGTATAGCAGGAACGACTAAAGCTGCGACGATAAAACTTGGAGAGCTCAATATCTGGACGCCGACAACTCCGTAAGTGCAAAAAAAAAAAATTCGAAGGTGCCGCGTTGTGCCTGGTTTTCCTATAGACGGTCACATATATATATATACCAATGCATTTGAATCTTTAGCTTTTTTGTTTTACAATTCTTTCTCTTGTATTGCTTCATACACAATGCAAGACAAAGAGGACAGACAAAATGCATGCTAGAAATATTTTTGTCTACATAGCAGATTTGAGAAGATCATTATTCTCTTCTCTCTGAAATACATTTTATAAAAGGACATCTAGCTAGATGTAGTGAGATCTTATACTTCTATAACAGATTACTCTACAATTTCTTACTGTTATATTTCATAATGAGGTGCTTATGTACCTCAATTGTTACCTTTCAGTTACTCCAATACAAAGATGCAGCTAATAATAATATAAATGAATACAGAGACTATTTATTTATTCCATGAATTCTGCTCCTCACAATAATATGAAAGAATTGAACCAAATGATAATGCGGTGAACTCCTGTTGAATATCAAGTACTTCAAAACGAGACTTTTCAGATGCTATGCAAGTTGTTTTATCACACTCTGTATGTAGCTAAAACATGAACACAATCATCTTAATTAGCATGGTGGAACTACCCAATAGAGAGAGTACTTTAAACTTCTAAAGCTTCTAGCAGCTCAAATTTGCGGCTCAGGATAGGGTTGTAAAAATTTCCAGGAGTTGTTACACTGTATTACTCATAAGACTGCTTTAAATTAAACAAGACAAGTGCATTAAAATGATAATGCGTAGTATTCACAAATTTTCAACAATGGCTAAATGATATGGTTTCATAGAAAACTGGAATTATGTAACAGGGGGGCTATTATTTTCTTTCCTGAGTGCATAAATATATTATAGATGCTAAATAAAAATAATAAATGAGCTTAGCCGCATCATATTGCGGCCACATTATTTTGTTCCAAGTTAGGACATTTTTGGATATGAGTTTTGACGTGTGTTAAAAAGGATTATAGTCATTCAGCTTGTGAAATGTTTTGTCTGTCCGTTGTAACTATGGCATGTTAAAGTATTAGAAGAAAACGAAGAGTACATTACAATAAATGAATTCTAGAGTTGGCTTAAAAATATCTAATGTACTAGCTACACATTAAACTTTTATTAGCTTCAAAAAAATCAATTTTTTTTCTATTATGTTCCTCAGTTCTTTCTCTTCATGGATGACAAAGAGACAAATGAAATATTTCCTTCCAATATGTGTTAGGTTTGTCTGTCTCTTGTGAATATAACAACATCCAATGCATTCTATGTCTTCTCTCTATGACAAATATTTGTAATGGATTTGACAAGACTAGAAATAATGAGACCGTATAACTGAGCTTGTGTATAATATTACCATTATTTAATTTGAACATAATTATTTACCCAAGAATGAGCATATAGGGTGTTGTCATTTGAGGATTTAATCAGTGCTTATTGGTTTTAATGGAATGCAAATGATTAAGATATAATAAGTGATACTTTGTGTGGCTTATCTCTCTAGATATAAAATATACAAATGCTATTATATGTAATGCTATATATGTAATACTGTAGCCCCATATAGAGTGGCAACTTTTGTACAATAAAAGTAACATAAATTGTGTTAATAGGGCACAACTATTTCCAACACTGTCTTTATGCCAGTATTTTTTTTTTTAGAAACCTGTTAAACTCTAAATACTATCTCCATGTCATTATTTCTATGAACCCGGCACCTTTACACTTAACATTACATGTACCTCGATGTCAGTCAATCTTTCTAGGAAACTGTTGCGTATATTATCTTGTATGCTCGTTCAGAAATCATAAAAGATAAAAGAACTTGAATGGAACAAAAAACCCATAAAACACTTACAGCAAATATTCCAATAACATGTTAACTATATGTTGAGTTCTGTCAGGCTAACACAAAGAATTTGATACTCTATTGTTTCCTTCATGCGTTTAAAAGTCTTTTCTCCTATTGTTCTCTTGTGACAATCTCACAAACTATAGCTACTGATGGGAGGCAGAGGAAGAAAAACCAGATCGAAAATTGTCAGGGTGGGGCTGAACTCAGGACCTCAGGCCCTGAGCCATAACACACACACACACACACACACACACATGCATGCACGCATGCACGCACACACACACACACACACACACATGCACACACACACACACACAGAAATGTAATTTACTTGCTCTTGTGGCCATGCATTTCTGTAACGTTCCAAGTACTGCTCTCTCTTGCTCCTGAAGTACTATCATCTTTTTCATCACCAACATGTTCTTCCACTCTTTTATGTTTCTGTTCTCTGTAGTCCCTTTGGATGTTAATTAGTGACGGAAAGATACTGTTTATATGCAGATATCCAGATTGTGTAGTTCAGGAGGTAGGAGAGCAGAAGCAGGAGGTCCAAGTGCCTCCCACTTTTTTCACATTTTGTAGTATAATATTGGCGTAACTATTGGCTCAGAAGATGGAAAAATTGTTTGCTTCAATTTAAATAGAGTTCGAAGAAATTCATCTTAGATTAAGCACTCTGCGGTTGGAGAAAAGGGGAAAAAATTAGCAACTAACTTTTGTATTTTTTAAATTGTGGTGACCTTAAACCCCTAACATTTCACCTTTCTACCATAATTATTCACCAAAAAATTTTTTTCTTCAAATTATGTTTTCTGAGATATTGTTAAAGTAATTGAGCCAAAATGTAGCAGTCAGAACATCCTATTATGAGTTATGCATGCTGCTAATTAATTTGTCCTACCCCCTCATAACACCCTCCTTTTCGACTTGCTCCTACCCATTTTTAGTTGTAGTAAAGAAGACAAAAAGCTAATCTATTCATTTGTGTATTTGTATATAAAATGAATTAAATACTTCAATCATTACTCATGACTCTATAATTCCCAGTTACCCAACTCATCATTCCACACTGAATACTAAATGGTGACTCTGAGGAATTTAAAGCAACAAAAAAACTAAAAACTAAATGAAATAAAGACCTGATGTAAAATTTAGATTAATACACATGAGTTATATAAAATTATTACAGTGTAAGTGAAGATTTGCATGCGCAGTCTTTCAGCATGCTATGCATGTTCACTATGTTTATATATACTATACATATTATATATAAAGTTAAATTTAGGTAACACTGGTGATATACTAATACACATACTAGAAATAGAACAAAATCTAAGAAGTGAATATTAAAAAAATTACATGACTGAAATGACAGAGTAAGAGGAAGCAAGGAATAATAATAGTTCTTAAAACATAGACAGAATCGAACTAACTACAAAGATTGTTTACAATTAAAGTAAATATGATTATGATTGCTAAATTTAATAACTACGAGTTGGCTATTAATGATACTGGTCCATCCAATGTTGGATAGTTTTGTATAATCTTTTGGTAATTTTAACTCCAGTATTCAAGTGTTCTGACGGATCATAGGCCGTGTTAACTCCATATACTAGTCCATCCCACACATTATAAATTGGACCTCCACTCATTCCAGATGTCGTGTCAGCATTATGGGTCACTTCAAATTTTAAGTCCTTTTTAATTTGACCAAATCCAACATACATACAATGGTCTCTCTTTTCACTAGGGTAACCAGACACAGATATATCCATACCTTCCATTGATTCTGAGTCAGTTTTCCAGCCCAAGTCTAGCCACTCTTTGGATTCCTTATCCACAATAATCATGGCTATATCATAGCTCCTTGAACAATGTGTGTAATACTTTCTAAAAATTATATATGTCTTCATTTGGAAGCAATCATCCCTATCTTCATCACATGGTTCATTAGTACACTCTTTTGCTTGATAAACATAGCTTTTTTCATAAAAGCCTCTTCTTCGATAATTGTAGACACAGTGCCCGGCTGTAAGGATATGCTTTGGCCCCACAAAAAACCCAGTGCAGGCATAATCTATATACACTACTGCTTTATAAGGAGGGGGTGTATTGCTTATACTCTCCAGAGGAATTCTGGTATCTGTATCTCCAAGAATTCCTTTTGTTGCCCTATTAGTTGAATCTCTATGAGAGTTGTTGAAGGATTTGCTGTTGACATTCTCACCATCTTGTTCACAGTAGCATTCTTCTGAGTCTCTGTTTCCTGTCAATTCACCTTCTCCATTAAACACTACTATCTCATAGCCTTCTTGTCGACTAATAAGTAGATCATCGCCACGTGAAGACTTCAATTTAGATGCTGTCCATGTGTGACTATTTTCAGTCAGGTGCATATGTTGTGGTTTACCAGCCACCATGCAAGCTGGGATGGTCGTGCACAGTAAAAAGAAGCTTGTCACAGTGAGGAATATGGCCATGTTCAACAATAAATTTGAGTTGAAGACCTCCTTTGTCTTTTATAGTCTGTGGCAGTAGCTATATACAGATACATTTATTACTGGCTCACAATTCAATGTTCTGCTAGTACTTGTGAGGTTTCATTTCAACAAGTTGGGTGTAAGAAATTGCCAAGAGCCAGCACTTTGAAGAGAGACGTTTAAAACATGATAGGAATCTTCTAAAACCTGCACTTGGAGCCATTCAAATGAACCCTTGAGTTGGTACTCATATTATATGAGTACAACTCCAGCAGTTCAACTTACCCTCAATCTGCTGCAGAGGATGGTGTTGTAAATGTCTAGGTTTGATTGTCTACATGTGAATATAAGAATATTGAATGCATTCTGTGTTTTCTCTCTATGACAGGTATTTGTAATAGATTTGAGGATATGACAAGTTTGAATCCTGAGATTTCATGGCTCAATTGGTGTAATAGATTTGAGGATATGACAAGTTTGAATCCTGAGATTTCATGGCTCAATTGGTGTAATAGATTTGAGGATATGACAAGTTGAATCCTGAGATTTCATGGCTCAATTGGTGTAATAGATTTGAGGATATGACAAGTTTGAATCCTGAGATTTCATGGCTCAATTGGTGTAATAGATTTGAGGATATGACAATTTTGAATCCTGAGATTTCATGGCTCAATTGGTGTAATAGATTTGAGGATATGAAAAGTTGAATCCTGAGATTTCATGGCTCAATTGTGTAATAGATTTGAGGATATGACAAGTTTGAAATCCTGCTGGATTGCATGGCTCACTTGGTGTATAGATTGAGAATATGACAATTGAATCCTGAGATTTCATGGCTCCATTGGTGTAATAGATTTGAGGATATGACAAGTTGGAACCTGAGATTTCATGCTCAATTGGTGTATAGATTTGAGATATGACAAGTTGAATCCTGAGATTTCATGGCTCAATTGGTGTAATAGATTTGAGGATATGACAAGTTTGAATCCTGAGATTTCATGGCTCAATTGGTGTAATAGATTTGAGGATATGACAATTTTGAATCCTGAGATTTCATGGCTCAATTGGTGTAATAGATTTGAGGATATGACAAGTTTGAATCCTGAGATTTCATGGCTCAATTGGTGTAACCATTACTGTTATATCTCAAACTTACTTATTACCAATTATTGATTTTTTTTCCTGAATAGATTGAATAACAAATTGCTGGATTGGATTCCTCGTGGTCTTGGTGTAAGCATTTATTCCCATTGTACTGACGTCAGTCTGTTCACAAGGAAAGGTCATGCACTTGGTAAGGATCAGTGATATGTGCTGGGAATTGTATATTTGTAAAGACTTCAAGAAGCAGTACAAGAAAAAGGACTGGCATGACTTAAACTATTGAGTATCAAATTATTCTGTCAATTTAGAGACTCAACAATAGTTCAAGAATTCTTTTGACTGTTATACTCTTTTGTTTGTGCCTCAATTATTGCTCTTCTATTCACAATTATTTTCACTAGAGCTATCTTTTTTTTTCCTTCAAACATATTAAGGTTTTGAAATTTTGCTATGTAAGCTATGTAAGATAAACATAGCCCTTGAAAGAAATTTTAAAGATACATTAATAAAACAAATCTTTCCTAATGATCAGAGGAATAGTTAATAATATATATATATATATATATATATATATAATATATATATATAAGTGTAATAAGAGAGTCACAGTCTTTTGTGACTGCAATATGAAGATGTACAAACACTTCTACACAACTTTAAATTTAAATGACAATCATTCATTCACACAAAGGAGGAAAACAAATCATTGGGTGAAAGCTGTATAAAACCCTCCTCCTTTTTGTGCAGTTGTTTCTTCTTTATTCTTTTTATTAAACTCTCTCTCTTTCTCTGGTATGCAGTATATATATTTATTCCACCCTAGATAATTCTTCACAATATTTTTAGGTGAAATAACTCACATCTATACTGGCAAGCTCATTGCCCCTGTAGTTATAGCAACCTGCCAAACTTTTCAATTTTCTGGGGTTTACAGCTACCTTCCTCTGGTGTACCCTGCTCTTTACCCAGCTCAACAGTAGTCTCGCGGGCCAGACCCTTTACCCAATATGAAGAGAAAGAAAGGGTCTGGTCAAGTTCACGTATGCGTTTGGTCTCGCTGGTCCTGGAATTTCTCGGACCGGTAATTGGTTTTAAGTGACAGTGACCTCACTATATAAACAGAGACGTTCGCGCGCAAAGTTAGCTTGGTTCTATGGAACTGTAGGAATGAATTGCTGCTTATGCCAGAAACGTCTTGCAACGGACTTTCCATAGCCTGTTGGTAATGTATCCCGATTGCTTCCAACTGCTTCTCCTTCAGTGTAAGTCCGAATACTCGAGCACTCTCCACCACCGCTGCAGTTACATCCATAATGTCGACAGTAATTTCAGCGCGCTAAAATCACCTGAACCATGATTACCGCGTAATCAAAGCTATATTACCGCAGTGGTTACACTTGTGCTGACAGTGCAAGACCAAACGCATACGTGAACTTGACGAGACCCTTTCTTTCTCTTCATATTGGGTAAAGGGTCTGGCCCGCGAGACTAGCTCAACAGAGTTAGAGCAGCTGCTAAAATATCAGCTGGGGGTGTGGGTAGCCCCTACAACCAACTTTACATGTGAGTTACCATTTCTCTAGTACTAACTACAGTAGTGGAGGTATGTATCTAGTGTGGAATAAACCACTTATTACACTTGTCAGAGTGTTATGGCAAGATATTTCACTCTTAGGCTTTATTTTCACTCCCCTCTGGCTCATGAAATAATTAGCCTGCTTGTGAATATTTCGCATACAACCCCAGACAGGATCAAACACTCTGACTCCATGTAATATGTATTTAATCAACTAGCTTGAGGAAATATAGTAATTTATGGTACCTTCCCCCCCCCCCCCCCTCCCCTCCACCCCCAAACCCCATTCTCTTCACCCTTTTTCCCCTCTTTCTTTTTTTTTTAATTAAAACTCTCACTAAGCTATAAAGAAGTCTCCATGATACAATGGACAAACAGTATCCAGCCATTCAGAATTGTGGTGAGAGTAGCTGGAGATGTTAACATTATTTTTATATTCGTAATAGTATTGTATGAATGATGTGATGAGATAGCGGGCCTAGCTTTTTCTTACTGCACTGCCACTATTTCACATATACCACTTCTTCCAATGAAGTGGCTGCAGCACTTTATTGTGTAAGTACTGTTTTAAGTGCATGTTTAATTACAAAAATTGTGAGAAATTGCAAGAAATTATTTTTATCAGATAAGTCTAGCTACTGAAGCTATTTCATGACTATAACTGCACTATCCTTAGTAGAAGTCTTACATTCTATGGAACTAGGGGATCTTCAATGTTACTAAGTAGCTGGCTGTCTAATATTAATTCACTGTAATCAGTAGTTGCAAGTAGTTGTACAAATTTTCCGTAATTGTTACGCCTGTGTTCTTATTTCTCTTTCCATCGTATCCCGTGTGTATTCCATATACCATTCCTTTAAACTTCTTGTTGGGATGATATATTGGACCTCCACTAGTGCCTCCAAATGTGTCGCAATCATGAAACACGTTAAATTTAGTTTCGCTTGTGATTTCACCAAATGAGGCATACATGCAGTGGTTCATCTTGTCACCAGGGAAACCAATCACAGACACTCCCAATCCTGTCATTGGTTCTTTTATCCAATCCAGTTCGAGCCATTCTTTAGTTTTCTTGTTAACTATAATCAGGGCAAAGTCGTGCTCCGACAAGCCATATTTCTCGTACCTATCTGAGAGCAGATACGTAACCATTTTAAAGCAGTTGTCTTTTTTTTGATCGCACGGTTGATCTGTGCACTCCTTTGCTTGGTATACATAGCTTTTCTGATAATATTTCTTTTTTTGGAAGTCGTAGATACAGTGTCCAGCAGTTAAGATATGCCTTGGACCTACAAAGAACCCAGTACAACCGTAGTCAAGATACACAACCGCATTGTAAGGATGGGCATATTCACGTATACGCCGGACAGGTATTCGATCATCATTGAGACCAAGAACTTTTCTTGGTGCCAAATTGGTAGAGGCATGAGAGTTGTTGAAGGATTTTCCAGCATTATTATTAGTCTTGATTTCATAGTAGTATCCATCTGTATCTCTGTTGCCAGTTAGCTCACCTTCTCCGTCATACGTTACCACCCCATAGCCATTGATGTCGTAGTCATCGTTTTGGGAAGAGGCCGCATTGCCATTTGATTGGCTACTATGAGGTAGAGGATTTGGTGGAGTTCTTAATGAGATGCGGCCATTTTTTCTCAAGTGCGCTGTTGTGGCTCGACTATTTACCAAAACATTTGTTGACCATGCCAAGTATATCAATAGGTAAGTTTGCACAGGGAATAATGCAGCCATTATTAATTTAATTTTTTTCTCTCTTTAAGTCAATGATTTTTTCCTCAATTTATAGCTTGTAGGACAGTACTGGTTTGTGTAGCATTCAACTGGTATCCTTACAATGGCTTCTAGTGAAGTGCAATCATTTGTTTTTAAATGACTTTTGTTTAATTACAAGGAGGAATTGTTTGTTAGTGTTAATAACAAGTTAGCAACAGGAGATAGCATATTTCTCTATTCATTTCTCCTTAAATAGTCCATGTCTGAAACATAATGCTATTAGTCTAACTTTAACTCAGCAGTAAATAAATATATATTACATAAAGTTAGGCTAATAGCATTATGTTTCAGACATGGACTATTTAAGGAGAAATGAATAGAGAAATATGCTATCTCCTGTTACTAACTTGTTATTAACACTAACAAACAATTCCTACTTGTAATTAAACAAAAGTCATTTAAAGGCCTCTCTGAATGATTGCACTTAGTACCATGGTACGTTCAAACTGTCCAATCAGATTGCCCTTCGAGGTTAATATATTTTGTACCGACCTCCTAGAAGGTGAATAAGTAAACCGTCCAATCAAAATTTATTTTTTGTGCATTTCCTATAGCCTAGAGCCATGGTACAAGTCGGTTGCACCCCTCCGTTCGGTCGGTATGGGATTTATGCTTTTCCCGGGCCTTCGACCCTCAGTTGTGTAAATCCTGTACCAACCTCCACATTGTGGTGTAATTATACATAAAATATTGTAACTTGGATATTTTTCCTTGAGTATTTCTGCATCATGGGGAGCATTCCATATTACCCCATATTGAACGCTGGATGTGAAATGTGCCAACATGCTTGCACATAGTTCTGGTCGACTGTATTTTTAATGTATGGCAAAACTGTGAAGCACAACTGTTTCACTGCTTTGGAAAAACATCCAATGTACAATAAACAATTTATTACACTCGTTGTACAATAGGGATAACATATTACTCTCACACTTGTGTTTGGCTCTGAAAATGTCTATGTGTTCTCTTACACTGACTTGTGCAATAAGTATTTTATGTATGTACATACATATGTATTATGCAGTAATTAAAATCTGGGGCTCACTTAAATATAACAATAATTAAAAAATGAACAAAATTGATTTTGAAGAGAACTGGGATTGTAAATACAATGTAATTATAATCTATAACTATTTGACATGCACTAATATTAACATAAAAAGCAAATTAAAAAATATGAGGCTACTACTACATGCTATGGTTACAAAAAATTATGGACAAAGGTTTTTTTAAACTTGCTATTATATACTCAGTACTGCCTCCTCCTATTCCCGAAGTAATACCCTCTTCCTCAATGTCATCCTCTTCCAATTCCCTCATCTTCTTCTTGATCTCTGTAGACTTCTTGAGCTTGAAGAAGCCAAGCTGCACAAACGAAAACAGTAACACCGCCTTCCAACAATCTAGTGTTATCTCTTGGTTGTTGCCATGGTTACACAAAATGAGCATTATTCATTAAAATTAATTTATTGATTCAGTCATTCTCGGCTGAAATAATTATAATAATAGCTAATTTTTCTAGCATCCAATGTTAATTAAACTTAACTCGATGCTTCCGACTTCTTGTCAAAGTCCTCTAGGTCCCTGAAAAGGAATTCGGCAATAAGTTGAAACATCGGGCTAAGCTTTAATTGACTTACATCGGCTGTTTGAAAAGTTGCTATTATTATAATTTAACTTATTGTACATACACTCCAGAGGATGACTGTTATAACAGTGATGATGATGAAGGCAGCTGCAATAGGCAGAACAATGACCCACCAGGGAACAGCACGGCGCTCTCCAATTAAAGTGGCTTCAGCAGGAATGACAAGCACTGAGGCCTGGTAAAGGGTGAATGAATTGATTAAGTGGAATTCTTCAAGCATTAAAAAACTAATCATGTAAATCATAAGTTATGTGACAATATTTTTTATGAAGTTGGTAAAAAGCTGTGGTAGTCAAAACTATACCATGACTTTTTCTAAATAGCAATTATGAATTAGGTATCTAAAAGTTTACAAGGTCTGTGTGAATGGTAGAACTCCTTTTTTAATGCTGGGTTAGCAAGATTATACTTTGAAAATTTCGCAGCCTAAAAATTCTATCAAGAAAATAGCTTAAGCTGTACTGCCATTGAAAATTTTATATTAATTGTAATAATAAATTTCAAGCTGTCTCTGATAGTACAATTAATGAGTTATGCTGTCTTCAAGTATATCTATTCTATACAGATGGGGAGGTGGGTTTGTTAGATGACTTTCTCTTGTATTCACTAGTCTTGGAACTCTTGTAGTATAAGCTGGTTAAATTGAAAAGCTTTGTATTTTATAGATTAGTTGTACAGCAGTGTCAAGTCCCAATGAACTTTCACATTACTTGATGGAGTCACCATGACTGTTGCATGTTTTGTAATGTGTGCTCTTAGCAACTAGTGCCTGTTGTGTGTTCGTTTGTGTTGTGTATTAGTTACGTGTCTCCGTTATTTTTATGTCACTTTTTCTATGGGCTGAGCCCTGGGTATATTTACCCTTGAACCATTGCTTACTTGGATAAGACAAAAGCCTAAATTTCTCTGGTTATTAGTCAGGTTGGGCAACCTAGTGATGGAGCCATTAGGCGGCGTCTGAGAGTAAGCCAGCTGTTCTGGAGATACAATGCTAGAGGAATAAGAATTGTGCTTGACTACATAAACTAATATTAAAAGAAAGTGAAATATCTATCACACAATATTAGTAATTTTTTGTGCCAATGAAATCTTGGCTGAGTTAGGGTTGTGCTATAAGTGAGTTAGTTAGCTGGTTAATTATTTTTATAATTATTGTACATTTAGCTTTGGAATACATTATCTCAAGGTTTTGATCTTCATTAATTTTGTCAAAAAATAAGTTGGTCAGATCTATTAATTGCAGTCTGTCGACAACAATTATATAATAGTTAGGCGCTGCTTCAGAGGGAACTACTGTATTTAGGGTTCCTGAAGGTGCTTGATTGTAGTACACTTTGGGCCTGAGGGACCCTAAGAACAGTAGTTAACGACTGCTGCACAGCGCCTAACTAATTTAGAACCTAGAAACAATTCCTAACAACACAATTGGAGAGACTCTACATATAGAAGCCCTGCCCTAAAGGCAGGGACACTACATATAGAACCCCTCCCTGAAGGACCTAAGACATTTAAAGTCCCTCTGTCACAATACAAAAAACTACACCAGCTATATTCTAAAATTCACATTGACAAAGCAAACAGCAACAACATTGTGTAATCAATTAAATTTCTTTTCTTATGACTATTTAAAAAGCAGTATTTTTTTCTTAGTTGTCTGTTAATCCTGAATATACATGTAAAGTGTGTGAATTATACTAGTATAAAATGTAGCTAGTGACAGGGAACCATTTATTCCTTCCATTAAATAGATAGTTACTTCAGCTCTTGAGTGTTATTATACCTCTCACTACACTTTATCATACCTCTCACTACACTTCACTACACTTTATCACGTATCCTTATGTGGTGAAACCTGACAATATAGTACCAATTTATTCACAGGCAAGCATCCTGAATTTCAGACCTTTTATTGTGCTACGTTGTTTTTTTAATTTTGGACTATTTTTTGAGAAGAAGCTGTCAGCTCGACGTACATATACGTAGCTTTTGTGGCTAACACCATTTGTTGTCTTGTCTTATTTATGCCAGCAGTTTATCTGTATGCTGAAAAGTTGGAGTGATTGAACTGTATATGCCGGAGAGTATTTCTTGAATGTCTAACTTTTATTCTTATGAAGAACGTCTACTGCTGTCTTCATTGCTGAGCTATAATTAATACTTGGTTAAGAATAGCCTAATTAATTACTGTTTTGTCTGAGAAATGATTGTGTAATAGATAGCTAAGTGTAGTTATAGTAGTGTTGAGATTTCATTGCTTCATTATTGTATTATTGCTATTTTACAATAATTGATGCATACTAATGTTCTAAACACTGAAAATGTTCAATGAAGAGCACACTTTGCTATGATTTATATTGTTAGATTATGCAATGAATTTTCTATATCAAAGCTCTGATCCAATCCTGGACATCAGCATTAGGTCTGGCTTCCCAACTCAGAGCTTGGACACATCAGAGTATACCCAGAGCTCCTAGACAACTATTACTGGACCACTGAAGAATCCTTAGATTTATACCCAACAATTTTATAGCTACTGCCACCTTATTCATTTCTACAGGTGTTGCAGTAATGCGGGGGCGTAATATAGTCAGTCACAATTGTCACCCATAAAGTTATTAAACAAGTCATACATAAGAAATACTGATAAGTCCAATACTGTTAATATACATCATTTATAGTTCTATATCTGTTCCATTGTGTCTATTGGCTTCACATGAATTAGTGTAGGCTTCATATCTTCATCATTACAGGGTCAAGGCAAATCAGTAGAAGTGGATACTTTCCTCATGGTGTGTAAGAATCTTCCTGGGAAGAGGTGGCTATATGATGAGCTATCGTTATCAGAAGTAGATTGAACACATTCACTTGTATGTGGTAAACTCAAATTGGGGCTGGAGTCAGAGAGTTTCATTTTGTTAGCAGCTTGTTGTTGTAGATATGAGCCTGAGAGGATTACTGCAGATGAGGATCTGTTGATGGTGTTGACTTGATGTTCCAGGTTTCCAGGTTGCTGTGGTTGGACTGTGACTTTGCTTACGTTGGGAGTACTGGGGATACATTTAATAATGGGAGCCGATTGTAATCTCTGTCGAGTTCTGTGAAAATAATTAATTGCAATAAATAGGTAGCTAAAAAAATAAAATAATATAAAACAGGATGATAATAATGTATCCAGTATTTCATCTTAACATGATATGAGTATTTAAAATATATGTTTGTGTGGTGTGAACATTATGTTGAGGTTTCATTAATTTGAACTGCAAATGTAAATTCTCTACCTGGAAGCTGTTAGTCGGATATTATTAGGTCCTTTTCGAGCCTTCTTCAGCATTATACGTGGAGTATGTCCTGATTCTACATTATGAGATGAATTTCTTTCTTTGTTGTACTTGTGATACATTATTAAACTGATAATCATGACAGAAATGAAGGCAATAATACCCACACTCAATAGAGAAGCTGCAATGATAGCAGCAATACGCCTGCGTTGATTTTTCTTTTCATCCAAGTTGTTGCCTAATTCCTTATCTTTTGATAATACAGCTCCAAAGGATTTCCATCTCTTACCTGATGACAAATAATATGTAAGAATACAGTTTAAGAAAATGTTTTGCGGTAGACTATAATTGTTTACACAAACCTCGAGTATATCTGTCCTTATGAATATGATTAAAATCTGCAGGCGTCCTTATGGCTTTCTTTATATCTAAACATATAAACCCAACAGCTAATATTTTTAAATATTATTGATAATTAAGTATTGAATTTGGTTTCATGCTTTTGACTTGATAGTTAGCTATCAAGTCAAAAATGTTGCAATTAAAAATTCTCTGTTTCTAATAAAAAGGCAGGGCTATTTGCTATGTTTAATTCAGATATCAATTTTGCTATTTCATATCAAGGCAGCATAGATATCTACTAATTTTGTATTGCTTACCGTTAACTAATGACTTGATAGTAGCATCTTTTTTATTAAAACTTCTATAATTCTCAGAAACTCTCCTTGTTTCACCTAATGACATTAACATAAAATAATGTAAATTTTTACTCTGACTGCTTCTATAACATAACAGTATCAAGTAATCAATTACTTACTTAGCTTCACAGGCTTTATTTGTCCAATAATCTGTTCTTTCAAGAGATCCATAAACTTTGTCCTTAAAGATTGTGGTAGTTGAAGAATGACTGATATGACTTTGCCAATAATTGGGTAAAGAGTTTCAATTTGATAATCCTTAATGTTTGTAGAAGAAGTATTGAGTCTAGTGCTAGTAGGTGAAATGTTTGAGGAAGTGGAACTCCATTTGGTGTTGAAAGTGATACCTGGAGATCCTCGGAAGAAAGTTGAGTAAATAGCTGTCATAAATTCATTATTCACTAATTCAGTCACATCTAAATCAGAGCCAGCTAAAATGGGTAAACAAAAAATAATAGCTACATGATATATATATTTATTCTTTCAATTATCTTACTGAGGTTAAATAAAAGAAGATCTTCGAAGGTATACGTGGTGAAGGAAATTTTACAATAGTATTTCTCTTTACTAGGGATACGGAAATTAGTCAAGTTGACAGAGAAGTTAATGTTCTCCAAAACAGGGTCCATGCTGTTAAGAAAGTCCATATCTTTATCAAATAACACTGATGCTTCAAACCACAGTTGAGCTTCTTGTCCATTGCATTTTATGGTAATGTCTGAACTGTAAGGTATTGGTAGAGCACTAAATATGTCTTTTAGGATGTAAGCAAACTCTTTGTTCCAGTTGTAGGAAAATTGTGCTGTTGTAAAAACAACAATTTTATTAATAAAACCAGTTAAAGAATACAATTAACTATCATTATTTCAATTGTTTATTACCTGAACTCAGCACTAATGCTGGTAAGATACATAGCCTTAAAGTAATCATTTCACTTTAAGACAGCCAACGTTTTTCACCCTAAAAATAATACAGATTGCGTCCTTACCAACGACTGCGTCCATTCCCGAGCAAAGGTAGCGTTTATACCACCAGCCACAGCATCTCGGACATCCTTTACCTGATATCTATGGGTGTAGGATCCTTTCAATTCTTGGTGTTTAGCTTAACCTCACTATTGTTGGTGAGCTGGCTACTAAGAGCGCCAAAATCTATACCACTTGCGATCAAGTAAATTCAGCGTAAAGTTTAGCGCTAGGCTCAACTCGCGTGCGCTGCCACAGAGTTTGACTTGAATGGACATTTCTCTATGCTGTTGTTTGTCTTGTAGCATAGGTGGTTGATTCAGTTTAAAGTGGGGGGAGGAAGGAGGGGGCTCAGCTAAATAGCTATCACTACAGAGAAATTAGGTAATTTAAAACAATGTATTTAGCTAATTTAAGCTGTGAGACTCGTGCTTGTTCTAAGAAGAGACAAGTCACATTTCTTCTTAAGCAGAGTCCATCATAGCTACCAACCTGTTTTAATATTAATTGGTGTTTAGCTATATAGCTAGCACCTGGTGTTGTACAGGGACTGGATATTGATAAACTTGTTCAGTGTATGCAATACAAATGTGCACAAAGCATCATTCCCAAGGTGGTGTGTGTGTGGGGTGGTGGGATTACCGTCCAAGTTAAAGTTAAAAGGGCTAGTGCAACTTGATCATGAGCTGCCATAGTTTGTTTACTAGATTCTTTCAAACTGTTTCCAAGATATCAAATTTATTTTATTTTAGATGGCATACATACAGCAAGTATAAAAGGAGTAAAATTTGTTCCATGCACACAATCCAGCAGTGCAACATTATTATGTTACAAAAAGATCAGACATCTCAAGTTGATCATCACAATTAACTATGTCAGAGTTCAAACCTGACAATTATAGCGTAGCTTGCTTATACAAAGGAAAAGGTCCTTTTCCTTGTGAGTCCATACATAACAAAAATGAGAGTAGTCTCATAAACTCATGATAAAGTCCCAAGCCTAATTATTATAGAACTTATTTTGTCATGTAAATTTGCCTAGCTCCTTGCAACAGATTGCTTTCCATTTGTGGGAAACCTAATTTTTATTATTTCTAAAACTCGTGTTGATTTTCCTACAGTGACGATTTTTCAAACCTTACAGTTGATACTTTAGTTCACTAGACTCCTATTCTTCGTGAGATATTATTCTTTGGCATCTTGCTTTATGAAGTGTTTCAAAAGGGATCCTAGCTAAGGCTAAATTCTTTTAATAGGCATTTAAAGATACAACTATGAAAATTAATTTTATGCTTTTGTATACCGAAATAGAACAGTAATCTTGCAAATAACTCGAAGCTGTCTGACTATGAAACTACAGTAGATAGCTAGTCAGTTAACCTTACAGCTACCATAGCTTTCAGGTGTATTTCTCATAAATATTGGATGTATCATCCTCTTAAACACACGTATAAACACTACATGCACTATCACCATCGCAACAAACAAAACAACTAATTAAGTGTATTACTTCTATAAACCCTATGTTTCTGTAGCATTTCAATTTTCTTCTATCATATTTTAGTTATGTTGATAGATCACACAGAACTGCCGCATAGCTAGATATTTTTCACTTTTAAAATTCTTCTCTAACCTTTACTGCTGACTAAATTAATAGAAACAGAATAGTTATTTGATTGATGCTAGTTTAAAAATTCATCATCACTAACAAAAAGGTATTACAATAAAGAAGTACAAAACTGAGTAGAAATGTTTTGATCTCAACAAGTTGAATAATGAGGAGTTATGACATTCATGATAGAATGAAATGAACAGAGAAAAGAGCTATACATAGTTATGAAATGCACTCAGGTGAATGTGCAGAGGTACAAAATATTAAAAATGACAAGCAATTTTTAAATAATAAGAAAAAGAAAAGCTAACAGTAAAAACTACAACAATTAATACATAATTTCTTGGAGAGAAGTTTTCTTTATATTAGTTACTTCTAGCTTGCAATGATGTTGTCAGTACTACCTCCAGCTGATCCTATTCCAGGAGTAACACCATGGTCCTCAAGGTTTTCTAACTCTTCCTTCTTCTGTTTGATCTCTGCATGCTTCTTGCGCTTGAAGAAGCCAAGCTAAATACAAAATCATAATAATATATAAGCTTTAAGCTTAAAAAAGCCTCTATATAAGAAAACCAAAGTATGGTCCACTAGGTTATATACTTGTTTATAAATTATTCTACTTTCTACTGCTGGATGTTCCTATTCATGTATTATGAAAGTTATGATAATATGTGAGCGGGTCTGGGAAAAGGGACCTTATGGCGCAAAAATTGAAATTGAGATATAGGCTCCAGAAGTAAAGTCATCGGAAAAATTCTTTCTTTCTCCTATTTTTGTTTTTTTGCAGAATTAGTCTTAGTGACCCTTACTCTACGTCTATGCCAAATTTCGCATGTCAAAACGACTTAAAAGACCCCAAGCGTGCCGTGAAAAGACAAGCTACTTTTTATTCTCTCTCATTCTCGAAGTACAATAAACGGGGAATGGGCGGAGTTTCTAGTGCTAGCTAAAAAAAACGGCATAGCTTTGAGACTACTGCATGCACTCTACAGCTTACCTTTAGCTTAAAGTTTACCGCTACAGCGAATAGAGCAGCCAAGGATTCCAACAAGACAGGTCGTGAGACGCTCTGAAAGCTAAAAAGAACTCTACGCAAACTTCGTTAGTCGCCGAAAAAGCGGCTGTACGATTTAATTGCGTATGCGGAGTACGCCGTTAAGTATGCGGAAACGTTAATTATACCGGAAGTGGAAATTCAATTATGTTTTCTCGATTTCTAGCTCAATTGCTTTGCTGAATAGGGCCCAGTTCAACTGCCAGTTTCTCTGCGTGTCGAAGGTTTTACCCTCCAGTATTTTAGCACTAAGTTGAGATAAATTGTATCTTTTTATTAGCATAAAAAACTCAATTTTTTTGATTTGCGCCATAAGGTCCCTTTTCCTAGACCCACTCACATATGTAATAATGTAATGTAGTGATAAACTTACAGCCCAAAGGATGACTGCTACTACAGCAATGATGATAAGGGCAGCTGCAATAGGCAGGACAATGACCCACCAGGGAACAGCACGACTCTCTCCAACTAAGGTGACTTCAGCAGGAATGACACGTATTGTGGCCTGGTAAAGAATTAACAAGAACAATAGCTTAATAATAAGACAAAGACTGAGGTTTGGTGGACTTCATATACATACAAGAGATATTATAAATGGTTCAATAAAGGACCCAAGGCATGTACCCCAAAGTGATACTAACACTGTAGCTTTAATAAAATCATTAAAAAGCTAAAAAATATGCAATGGACACTTATCGATAGTTTGAACATGAACTATCAACTCTGTCCATGTTAAATAGTGGCAATTGTGTAAATCATTTTTCCATGTTCATTGATTATCTTGTGATACTACATGTAGCCATAATATTTCAACAGAAAATTAGGAAGCTGAATGACTGCAAGTAGCAGGAAAATGTTTGCTCACATGATTACAATGCGATGATTGGGGGTGTTACTCAAATTGCAACTCACAGCCTTATGGCCAAAAAATGCCAATTTTTTTTTTTTACATTAAAACAAAACTTCAGGGAGATTTAATGGGACTCAGTTTGTCATGGCTTAGCAGGCCACTATCGAGACCTGTTGTTAATTACTTTAATACTTATGCACTGACTAATTGACAGATAAAGCGAGTATTATATATAACCCTTTTACACGTGTGTGCTGAGTAAATTACTTCCTCTTTATTACAAGGTGCCTTATAACAAAGTTACTTACCGTGGCTGTCTTGTCTTTGTCTGGGTTTGGCTGTGTGATAAAACTATCTCCAACAATACTTATGGTTGCATTGGGCATAATTGAGTAACGATCAATGCCTTTCTGCAAAATATAACAATTATTGTTCACTAAATTAAAAGTCACAATATATATAAAAAATAAGGAAAGTGCTGCTTGTTCTTACAATAAATTTAAATTAATATATTTAAATTGAAATGCAAGAAGTGGTCAGACTTTTCAGTCTGTGCATATGAACGTACTGAGAAGAATCTCTGGTCGATGTATCCGATTATGTTGACTCTAGCCCGAGAGTTTGTAGATCCTTGAAGTCCAATGATATTACATACTATAGGGACACAGTTCAAAACTGCTCCAGCATTGGCACAGCTCTGTATGGTATATGTGTGTAAGTGTGTGGAAAGTGACATACGTACACAGACAAAACGTTATGATGAAAAGTAAAATAATGAAAACAGCTTTAAAAAATGTTTGATAGCAAAATAAAATCAAAACATTCTATCCAGATAATTTGAAATAACACTACATTACTCAAGCCACACCTCTAACAGTTTTCCTTAAACTTTGACCCTGAGCTCAATACTCACAATAGTTTGGTTGACTGTGGACTGTTGAGGAGTTTCAGTAACAGAGTCTGCAGGTACTGCAATATTCTGTCTCTTGCGGATTGTGTGATGAGAATTAGCACTTCTCTTCCTTCTCCTCTTGCCATTTGTAGTGGTACGAGTGTTCTCTGAACTTTCACTATCATCATCAGCTAGGGTCAAATTCCTATTTGGGTTGATATTCTCATTACTGCAGGAGATGGTAGCACCTGTTTCTGATGTCTATATACACCAATAAAGTGTACATTACAAAATATTACTCCTAGTTTTTAAACTACACAAGAAGATTTTGAATTGATTAGAATTAGCGTTCACAGGAGGACTCAAGATTTGGTCAGGTAATGACAGTATTAACATTAGGGGAAACCGCACTCTGAACTTTTAAGTTGTTATTTATTTTTACACACATTAAAAAATGTAGTTGAGGTAAAATAATAATTCTCTGATGACTAAGGGGTGACTCACAGAGAACTGGGCGGGATAGAGGTAGTAGAAGTTTCCAGTATCGGCCCCATTGAGTGGCCACCAAATGGTGAGTCTGATGGTCCCCACTGTAGAAGGGCCAGCATTCCTGACTACAAAAGACATAGAGAACCTGGGTCCCAGCTGAGTCACACTAGTGATGGAGCCATTAGGTGGTGTCCGAGAGTAAGCCAGCTGTTCTGGAGATACAGTGCTAGAGGAAACAATAAAGCAGGTATAAGTACATACATGTACATGCAGATATTGTTTGACAAAAGCATTCTTAGTGGTGTATTTTTAACCGACACTAAGATTAGAGAACAAGATGTTATTTAAGTTAAGGTCTCGACCATGTTTTGTTTTAAGTGTACAATTTATTTTACACTCAATCCCTTCTTATCCTGACGCCTCTATTATGGGCATGCCTCTTTATCAGGTAGAAGTTCCGCATGATTATGCAAATTTGACGACCATTACCAATTACCAATTACAGCAGCGCAAGCCGGTTATTTCAAGTTCTAGAGTGTTGCAGGGAAGCCTACTGAGGGTTGTAAATGAAAGAGGACTGTTCTTAAGCTTGAAAAAAGCCTGAAACTTATTGAAAAAGGTTGGTTCAACGTGTACTAGGAGAAAACTATGTCTTTCCTTGAGTAATAGGCATTTATGAGATAAGGGCACCCTCAGGTCCCAAGGTGCCCAGATAAAAGGAGATTGAGTGCACTAATTTGCCAGATTGTTGACTCTATCATACCACACATGACAACTAACACTATTTCATTTTTATCTTGATATTTACATACATACTGTACATAGAGACGTAACATTTGTTTCTGTTTTATTAACATTATAATTCCTCAATCTAAGTCTACCTACCCTGGTGTATCAAGACGGATGTCAGCCTCAGCCCCAGTCCTTAGAACGGTAGAAACCATGTTGTCATTTAGCGTAGTGGCATTCTCTGGGTTGAGACTGCCTGCAGTGAAGCGAACAGTAAGATCACCCTCATTTCCTCTCAAGCCCCTCCTGGGCATGACTGTTGCCATGACGTCCACCTTGTTGCCAGGGCCTCTGAATGGGTTGCCGATGACACAGGTAGTGCTGGAAGTCATGGCTGTCTCATCTCTTGAAGCAATGCTGCATGTTAAAGTCACTGTATTCTAAAAATACACACACAAAATAAAAAAGATAAACACCAATCTTTCTCATGTAATCATTCTATTAGTAAATTGATATATATTATTACATTCTTATTAACAAATTCTTTGAAATTGCATTATTATAACCCAAGACTACACAATGAGTGACGAAAGGGTATACGTAAGGGTTTCTAAAGATACATAATCCACGAAGTATTTGACTGTACACAGTGACCAGTTTTATGTGAGTAAAACAGACAGTTGTGCAGATCTAAATTCTATGTACTAACATCATTTTGGAAAGTCCCCGTAACTCTGCCAAACTCCAGCTGAAATGGTATCACTATAGTGACAGATGCCTGGAAGGCATCCTCAGCCACATTCAATACTTCCAAATTAATCTGTGCACTCCTGACACCTCCAGTTATAATGATATTAGAGCCTGCTTGAACAGATCCACCAGTGGTCCTGTTATATATATAAGTCAACATCACAATGAAAAATAAAGCAACAACAGCAAAAACAACAACAACAACAACACACACACAAAACACCATTGACGCTAACACTCAGCACTTTAACGCTTTGTTATATTTCTGAATCTGGACATTATGTAGCTACCAAAAACATTTGTATGGTACATATGTATGTATGTATGCATAATAAAAAGTTCCAATAGAAGTATTCATTGCTACTATTCTCTTCCTCACACCCTCAGAATCTTACAAATCTCCTCTTACTGTATTGGCCCACCCTTAATATTCTCTACGAGCTACATATACCACTTGTATATTGTACTAACGTGGTGGAAGTGCCCAATACTCGTATTCTGAGATCTGGAATACAGACTGTGCCATTGCAATCTTGTTCTGGTTGCACCTAACACATACCATACAAACCAAATTCTGTGAATGGCTTCATATACATAAATCATATCCTGGTATCCTATAAATTAAGTTGGCAACAAGTGACAAGGTGCCACGAGTGTAATGGTAATGAATATAAACATATTGTAGATGTATTAATGGCACAAATGAGCAAGGCAGCTGCAAAGATAGCTAACCAGCCAATGGAAATCTGTACATTGAGGAACACACAAACTATTGGGCAAACATTTATAGCAAAAGCAGGTGAGCTTTGGGTCAATGTTTCAACTATATAAATGTAACATTCCTGACATAGTGTCCCCTAGCAGCTTGCATGTAAATACACTATTCTTAACGAATGAACATTCAAATTAAGCCATTAAACACAATTATTAAAATACCATTCTCTAATTGAAATTGTAATTCTATACGTACTTGCACTTCTCTATTGCCAGTAATTTGCAGTACTGGATAATCATCAAATGACTGAAGGGCAATGTTGCCATTTCCTCGTTGGATCACTGGCTCAGGAACTCGCAGGCCCAAGGAAACAATATAGGGATTAAATCGATCTTGAGTATTATTCTATGTAAATAACACCCACAATGTGAAAACTTGCTGGATATTGTAACACACACACATACATACATGCACACACACACACACACATACATACATGCACACACACACACACATTGTACATGCACACATACACAAACACATAGACACACACACTAACACACGGACAGTATACCATTACAAAACATACACTCTTACACAGAAATCGTTCAATAAAACTGTATTTAAATTTTCAGAAGAGAAATCTAATGTCTTATCTAAAGCCCAACTCAACAAGGAAGCCATATCGTTCACACATATACTTACAATACCAACTTGCTCAGGATTCATGTTCTAATTACATCCATATTTACTCACCATAAGGTAAGCTGTAAAACTTTGGCACATCCTGTTATTGGCATTAATACTAATATTGGTCAGTGTAGTGGGAGACATAGTGGCAAAGAATATTCTCTTCTCCATGCTCCTGGTGTCAGCAGTCAGGTTAAACTCATATGCTGAAAAAGAAATTATTAATAATAATACTGCTACTAATAATAATAACGATATTATTACATATATCGTTATTATTATTATAATTATTAAAACTAGTGATGTGCTATAGCACACATGGCGAGCAAGCTGGTCTGACTGAAATTCATGTTAGTTATGTTATGTTGATTGCTAGTGGTTATATTTCTTTGCTAGTTGAATGTTAAATGTTTATTTTATTGTGTTATTCTTTAGCAACACACAACACTTGTACACACATAATATGTATATATTATATACACTTGATCGCTGGATATACCAGCACAATATTTACATTGTATTCTCTTTGCAACTTGACTATTGGGCAATTGATTTTCTAAGGGTAAGCAATCAAATTCCTGAGATGGATAAGGATCACTAAACCCAAAGATTCTGCTTATCAAGCCGACTTTCCAAAGTACGTTCCGTTGAAAATGCTCTATACAGTAGACCCTCAGTTATCCGAACCCCGTTTATCCGAACTCTTGCTAATCCGAACACCATTTTTGGGGGGGAATTATTATAATATTCATTGGAATTTTGCTGTGCATTAAATAAAAAAGAGATTAAGACCCCATTCAAAATGACTTATTTCGAATATCCGAACATTTCAAATATCCGAACAACCCTCGGTCCTGAGGTGTTTGGATAATTGAGGGTCTACTGTATTACCAGACCTCTAGTAGATAAAGCATCGTATTGTATTCTCTTAGTGACTTGACTATTGGAAAATGGATTTTAAGAACAAATATGTTATGCAAGGCGTATAGCTGGAACAAACAGTGCATTAACCAAGGTAACTTATCACCGCCACTAATAGAATAGAAAATAAATTCCGCCAAGTTTGTAAGACCTAACTGTGAACATCTGTCCTCTTCTGTCTCCGTAGCTCTTCGTCCTTATTTTTTTCTGGCATTATTTCGAAGTCTTTTCTCCTAAATTTCTTGCACCCGTGCTAATGTTAACGTTTTTAAGTGGCCTCCAAGGGTGGACACGCATTGACCTCTTTGAACTTTACCATATATATATATATATATATATATATATAAATACCAAAATTTTAAGACTCGTTAGTGAGAGTCTCGCTTTACTCGCCCAATAATAATAATAATAATAATTAATACCATAGCCGAGTCATTTTTCAATACAAAAAGTTTGGAATTATTATGAAATATGACAGCAGTGGAAAACTGAAATAATGATCTGATTGGTCACATTAATCTCATTGCAACCTTGAAGCACTTTTATCCGCTAGGCATATAGCGGCAAATTCCTGGGGAATGCTTTTAGCAATGGTAAGAAAGTATGAATAATAGAAGAATTGGAATAAAAAGATTCTTTGAAAGAAATATAACACAAGATAGTTTTTAATAATAGCAAATTTTTCTCTTTCTAAAAGCCACTTTTGTTAATTATAACTTAACTCGACGTTTCAACTTCGAAAAATCAACAACGTCGGGTTAAGTTATAATTAACAAAATTGGCTGTTAAAAAGAGAAAAATTTACTATTATCATAATTATTTCAGCTGAGAATGACTCATTGAAAGATAGTTTTTCTTAGCTGCTAAAATAAACGGAAATCTTTGGCTATAGTATTAATATTAGGCGCCAAAATGTTCCAGACCCAGTTCCATACAATGGCAGTCACAAAATTACAAAAATTGGGGGGGAGGAGGGGGGAATGGTTACGCCATTTGGTAAAATACGGTTGTTCTGTTTGACCGTATTACCATTTAATCTTTTCCATTTATCGTATACCTTAGACCTGATTAAAGTGGTGTGCCCATAGTAATTTCAGTCGGCAAGCATTATTGAAGCAGTTGGATTATTGTACGAGTTGTTTGCACTATCCCATGTGTTTAACAGTTGATACAAGGCTGATATAGCTATGGAAGAGTTTCTAGCTAGAAAATATTGGTGAATCGACGGAAATGCTCAACCATTTTTTACAGTTTTAGTAAACGGTGTCGGCCATTTATTCAAAATGGCACAGAAGGCAACGGTAATAACTACAATAAAAATACTAATTTTTATGGCCGTACTACGGAATGGAATCTGAATGTTTTTTTTTTTTTGGCGCCTACTGTATGATAGCATGGAAAACAAATAGCACTCGTATGGCGAGAAATTTCAATTGGCTTCACCTTCTAAAATATTTCTCCCTCCACTCGTACTATTAATCCTGAATACCACAGCTTTCCGTGCCATTATATCTCCAAATAAAATGATACACCATATTATATGAATTTCTCTTAGTAAAGACGGTGTCAGATTGAGCTGGTAAAGAATCATCACTTTCAGTTGGTAAATTCGAGTCATATGCTAAGAAAGATACAAAAATTAAAAAAAAAGAGACATCAACTTGGTTGATTTAACTTCGTAACCAAATCATGGATAGAATAACAGAAAAGCTTAACTTATTCTATTGACACTGAAAGAGACAGGGACAGAGAAAGACAAAGGAGAAGAAAAATAAAAAATTGGTGAAGCGTTCTAAATCTGGTATACCTGCATATAGACGATTGAGAGTGTTTGAATATACTTTCAATGATTTAGTCATTCTCAGCTGAAATAATCATAATAATAGCAAATTTTCTCCTTCTAACAGTCGAAACGTCGGGTTAAGTTTTAATTAATAATATTATTGGCTGTTAGAACAAGAAAATTTGCTATTATTTGAATATACTATGTACTATGTAAAACATAACCAAAAACAACAACAACAAAACTTACTCAGCTGATTGCTTAACCCAGAACCACTGTACTTCACACATGCCTCCAGGATAAAACTAAGAAAGAGCAAGGAGTACTAATTGGTTACAATCATCTTGTGAATGTAATGTATCCTTACCAGGCGTAGAACCGATCATTCAAAGAACAAGAAAATGACTCCAGATTTACAATTGGTGGAATGGCTCTCACAGAGCTAACTGTTTGGGTTACAGGGCGTGTCCTAAAATAATTGAAACATCCAGTAACATTATATTTTCTCGAACATTTGTCTGACAGTGATGTGTCACCAATTTCCTATATTACACATGGCAATATGTAGCCATCATTTTTCAGTTTTTACTGAGCTAGAAATCCTACTCATCTACTTGTGTAGCTCATCATTACTATAAGAGTACATATTTAGTTGTAGTCATGTGATCCACAATGTACCTATTTGAATTGTTAATAGTTGTAGGCAATGGACTTGTTTATGCGGTTAAATATTAATTCAATAAGTTGTGGACATTCCTGGAGTGATATGGACATTCAGTTTGTGAGAGGTTAGACTTTAAAACCTACGTATGATACCTACCTGAGAAGAAAAACTTTCTGAGATCCAAAACTTCCTATAGCAAGATCTGTGGGGGGAATATACATGTATTGAATGTACATAATACAATCCGTGCAAGTATATATAAATGAATGTTGCATGTACTAATAATATAAGTTTTGTAACAAACCATTGTATGTGTTTCCATCGACGTCAATACCACTAGTAAGGGCTGTCCCAAATCCGGTAAAGGGATCTACTCCAGATAAAGACAGACTGGACCCAATTATAGTCTGAAAACAAAAAGCAAGTCAGGCCACACCCATAGTCACACCCACTGATTACCTGCTGTGGGGTGAGAGAGAGGCCCATTGAATTGGAGCCGTAGTAGAGGTAGACCACACCAGAACCACCCGTGCTACTGAATGGGGCACTAATAGCAATGTCTGAACACAAAACATAGAAAAGATAGTCAGTTTTAAAGAATAATTTAGATGTACTTTAAGTATGGTGTTTGCATACATACCATCATATCCATCTCCATTAATATCTCCCATATTTGCCATGGCATAGCCAAACCTAGCGTCCGCTTGAGTACCAGTGATTACTCTCAGAGAGGATAAGCTTCCCTGGAGAGACAAATAACCACAACTTGATCATGTACATGTACACACAGTGTATCGAAGATAGTTTAGAAACATACCTATATCACAGGGCTATAAAAGCTTGATATCTAGTATTTAGCTATCGAGTGTAAATGAATTATATTGGAGTTTGATGCTGAAATGATTACAGCAGACAACTAAATACTCATGCATGTATGTGTTTTTATGCTTTGCGCAGATCATTTGTTCAGTAGATGACATGTGGTTAAATTTTAGGCGACTGGGTAAGTGGGTAATACTTATCAACATGTAACTCCAACTATAAAACTGGTTACTAGTATTATTGTTCAGGTTTAAGGTGTCTCACCGCAGTGTTAGAATATATAAACACTCTTCCTACATCAGACAAACTTCCACTGGCATAAAAATATGGTGCTCCAACCAGCAGCTCTGAAAGACTACAAATAATAGTAATAATAATAATAACAATAATAATAATAATAATAATAATAATAGTAGTAGTAATAATAACACATGCACACTCAACACATGCACACAAAGCAACAAACACACACTGAGCAACACACATACACATTCACACAAACTACACACACACACACATTCAAAACTACACAAACATACATACCCATCTCCAGCCAGGTTGGCAGCTAGTATGGAGAACCCATAGCCCTCTCCAGTTTGTTCCCCTCTGAGGGCTGCCTGAGAGACCAATGTCAGTCCGTTGTCACGAAGGATTATGTGAACCTAATGCAGCAGTGAACACACAATTACTGTACAAACTCATTATGTGTGAATAGAGTGCTCAATATTAGAACACACTTTATTGATAGAAAAGAATGCCAGGGTAGTCAGCATTCTCAGTGCTCAAGGAAAGCTCCACTCACTACATACACACCTAGATTTATTTCTCCATCAATGAGCATGCAATGTGTATCTTTCCCTGCATTCAATTCTCTCCAGTACCAAGCACACAGGACTCAAGCAAGAAAGGGAAACAGAACAGGTATGGATGCCATCAGTAGGTGGCTGCAAGCTTACAAAGGCTAAAAAGATATTAATAGGTAAGGTTTTATGGTGTAATTAAGGTGTGTATTAATAGTGGGACAAATCCACAACAAATTCAGTGAACAATAAAATTCCTTACGTAAGTAATTTACACCGAGAAGTTCACTTACAGCTCCAGTATAAGATCCGAATCTGGGAACAGACACGGCATAATCCAGTCTGTTGGTCACACTGAAGTAGCCAGCTGTCGTAGCGTAGCCGAGGTAATTGACTAAGTCCGTTGTTCCCTGGCCGAATCCGAGTCTCATAATGTTCGATGCAGAGTTAGAGGTCATGCTGACGAGATTACCTCGCCAGCCATAGTAGCCGGGAGCACCAAGACCGTACACAGGACCAGGCTAATTAACACATACATGATATTACACTTGTGAAAACCAAAAGTGGGCATAGCTAGAGGGTGTGTATATACAGTATTTGGTAAGTGCAACTTGTTGGGAAGAATGTTAGTGGATAAAAAAAAAAGCCAAACATTTGTAAAACATCAGCTAAAATTATGATAATTGCTATTCACTACTCTGCAGTTTACAGTGACGGAGTAACCTCAATTTGGAATAAAAACTGGTAAAGCATCATCATAATTAGGTGGTATTTGTGTCAAATTTAACAGCTAAATCATTGCAGTAATGTCTGGATATATACACACACTTATTACACACATAACATGGTGATGATATATGTGTACAACGTACCAGGATAACTGAGCTTGTTCCAATCTGACAGAATCCTGCAGAAATTACACTGGTCGAATCCACTTGCCGACAAGGCTGGAAGTCATTGAAGGCGGTCAAGGCTCTGTTGCTACTGGCAAAACACCGTCCCGACATTGTGTTGTCTATATTGTACCGATGGGCACACACCTACGAAGAGAGAGAGGGAGAGAGAGTAAGGCTGTAACTTTTCACACACCACATATAAAAACATAATTATTATGAGCGAGCGAGACATTGTTAGGGGTGAACAATTGAAAATCGTTTATATATTATTGGCGAGCGAGCGAGACACTTACAGGGGTAACACAATCGAAAATTGGGGATGTTTGTTTATTTATATATATGGACGTATGTATGTCATTTTGTACTTTGACCCTCCATATTTTTGTGTTCGCTCCGCGTTCGACCCCGTCCCAAACTTCACTAAACAGAATCCTCCGGTTTAGCGACCATTACCCGTATCACCTTAGAAATTGTTTACCGCTTTGAATTGTTTTGTGGGTGCAGTTAAAACTCAAAAACTTATGGGAGCTCCATTTCTATTCGAGTTAGTGGCCGTGGTAAGTTAATACGCTATTTGTCACAGTTATAAGCCCTACTCAACAGTATTTACTTAAAAATTTATTGTCCACTAGACGAACCACGAAGGTAAATCTTGCGTAGGTATGTTCAGTTGTGTGAAAGTATTGTGCGTTACAACTACTATTAAGAATATCACAAAGAAAAATTTTAATAACGTGATTTGATTTTGTTGCTTCTTTTTCAATTCAAACTGTTGCGGGGAGCGGTTACTATGACATTGAATCACCTTTATCGCATACTTAATTTAAAAACTCGACTTATTTTAGTAGCTTGAGTGTTAGTTGTTAAAATCAAATTTTACAATAGTGTAGTTTAAGGCTCGCTCGCCATTTGTGCTCAAGCACACCACTAGTATGTATGCATATTTGGTACGTATGCCCCGGCTGAAACGTGCATGCAGGGTGACTTTTTTCTCCTATAAACACAGCTTTTTAGCTTGACCCCACTTTCTTCTGATACTATAACATTAAGCAAGTCTTACATATGAAACTTGGGCTCCTAATTGTGAGATAATTCCTGTAAAACGCAAGTCACAAAATGTTGCTGTGACTGGTACTATGGCATTGAAAACCCTTTACCAGACAAATTATCAAAATTGCGTTTTGGTGGGGCTGAAGTGCTGCTTGTTTAGTTGTCAAGATCAACCACGGGTAATTGTAATGATTGAGGTCAACTGACACATATATAGAATCCACTTTTGTCATCATGAAAGCATGAAAAAAAGAAGCTTCTTCAGGTGTAAATACATCACATAACAATATTGGAGTTGATAATTGTAATGTTGTAGTTTTGTGTAGCATAATAAGGCAGACTCGCTCGATATTTGTGCATGAGCACACCACTAGTTATTAATTACATACATGTACATATATGACCATACTGTATGTAAACAAGCACAATAAAAGATATACGTGTATGCAGAGGGCTACCTATTACATGTACATAATAGTTCTCAGTTTGAACCTACAATGTTGTACATACAAACAATTTTTACCACAAGGTTTTCTCCATCACTGGCCATGGAGGCTCCAAGAAACTGGTTAGTCTTGTTTTCCGGTGAAGTGTTGCCTGGTAAAAGATACACATCAATCTCAATCATTCACTGTATGTATGTATGTAAGTATAAAACTTATTAGTACAGGTACATAATAGTTAGCAAAAAATAAAAACGAGGAAACTATTTTACTAAGTGGGGCTTTCATCTGTTGTTAGTGTTTGCTAACTGTTTCATGAAACTCAGTTGTTATAGCAACATTGTCAGAGTGTTTGTTCAAGGTGTGGGCACCCAGACAATTTAGCTTAAACAACTATAGAGTCATAACTTCGTATTAGTATCTGTACACAAAATGAGGAAACATGATAATTTACAAAGCTAAGCTTTTTATCTGGTTATTTTAATGTGGCTGTCTGTTGCCATAAACAAGTGCCTGATGATACCGTTGGTCTAGGAGTCGGCAAAACTTGCATAATAATTAATGTTAGCTGTTTTGGTTGAAAGAAAGTTAACCATAACAACGTTTTTTATCTGTTACATGAAACTCGGTTGTTATAGCAACATTGTAGGAGTGTTTGCTCAAATTGTGGACACCCAGGCAATTAGCTTATCGTACAAACAACTGTGTAGTCACACGTAACTAAAACCAATAACAACAACAACAACAAAAAAAAAATCGTAGAATATAATAATTAAAATTCTCCACACTTAAAGTGAACTCTTAGTCAGAAATAAAACGGAATAAGTTGAAGTCCCAGTGCTCTTTTACAACCTTGTCAAATTTGAAACAATATACAGAGGTACCAAAATGATGTGCTGGTTATAGCACTTTATCCAGTATAATAATATGTACATAGGACAGCCATCAGCAGGTGACTTACAAATCAAGACATGTTTGTTAGACATTATTCACCCTCAGTTCAAAACATGAGACAGCGTGAGAGTTACCATGACAATAGTCAACTTTGTCTGCCTGCCTGGTCCGCCTTTGATGTCTGTCTGTCTGTTTATCGGTTCATGAGTCTGCCTGTTAACACTGTGTAAACTCAAATATGGCACCGTCGTCCCATTATTAAAAAAAAAAGCCATCAAACTAAATTAATACTTCCAACAATGTCACTTCCATGTGGCATTCAAGATTGTTTTAAGACTAAGTCTATTGATGTTTGGGTAAGGTAGTGTTTGTATCTGTGATTGTTCATTGCATACCAGAATGGAGTAAGTAGCTGTTATTCATACTTTCAACTCTAAAGAATACAGATGTATGTAGTACAGATGCCTATGTATGTATATTATTCGTTCTTGCATTTGAACTTGTTGACGCTGTCTTGTTGTTGTTCTATCTGTAACCACAGAATTAAAACAAAAACAAACTAATTTAAGGACTACAGAAGCCGAAAATGAATCCTCTTTCCAAAACATACATAAACTACATAGCTAAAAATACTTTCATCCCTTGATCAATATCCTAACCTTGCTCGCCAGGTTCATGTCCCACCCATGTGTTCACGGTGTGAGTAGGCGTGTCTACAGTCCAACTCATGTGCTCATGTTTTGGTTGCCTACATTTGCCGGAATCTCACACTTGCTGGGACAAGTGAAATTTTGCATTAATTTTTTTGCGCATCCACGTACAAATACATGTAGTTTAGCTAAAATTACTGACCACCTGCAACTTCTGCTTTGCCATGACCACACCCTTTTAGGCGCACATTGATTATTTACATACTGTAGATACAAAAGTTTTATCTACATGCATCAAAATGTGATTGAGTGTTAACAAATTGCTATTGGATTCCATTCCATTCTAAAAAGCAGATTTCACTTACAGAGTTACATTCTGGTTCCATATTTTATTTCCGGTTCCGCATGGAATTGCTACGGCAGTCATGAGAGTAATGTGGGTGATTAATCTGCTGGTATGACACAAACAACTTTTATCTCGTTAGTCAAATATTTGCACAGCTAAATATAACCAAATCTAATATGTCTACTTTCCATAGCAGCAATGGTATGCACCAATTTAGTCAAGCTTGAAATATTTTAGGCTTCAGACGTGGGAAACTAAATATGGAACTCTAACTGAAGCAGTGGATGATTAAGCTCAAATGTCTCCAGCAGTCCATAATATTATAATATTATTAGCAACCATAGACAGGCTTCATTGGACATCGGTTAGGGCATGGCACACTGCCTGCAGGCATATGATTTACTGAAGTGTACTGCTGGAAAATCTGTAGTGTGCTTGAGACGAGAGGAAACTATGTAGTAAACTCTTACTCTGGAACAAAAAGTACACTGGATTGGTAAAACATGAGTAAACATAGGAAGTTGTACATGTGGTTTGTAGTTTGTTCCAGAATTAGAGTTTACCACACGGTAAACTATGCAGTAACGTTACAGTTAACTTCGGTAAAACAAGTACTGGCAAGCAGTGGCATTTGTAAGGCAATTGCTGAGACGATTAACAAACCTACAAAATGGTGCAGACTACTGGAGGATTCTCAAGTTAGCTTGGCTTGTTTGGTTTGTGTGCACATTTGTGTTGGAGTATACTCGTACGTGTGCGCGTCAATGGAAGTTTACATATGAGACGAATGGCACAAAAATGGGTGTTGCAATATGCCGCTTGTCACTTTCACAAACTATGAATACCAGTTCCCTTTATAAATTCTACAATACATTCTGATATGCCTACCATAAGTGATTTGATGCAATGTGTCACATGTGTACTTGTATAATCAGGTTTTAAAGATGTTACAAACCCGCTAGAATATTAACATTAGTTGTCCAAATACACATTTGGGTTTTGCTGTATAAAAAAGTCATCTCAAATAGACTGAGTAAAACAGGACGCTCTGTGTTATGACTGACCCAAAGAAGAAGACAAAATGCAGTTAGCTAGAACTTCCCCCCAAAATAATCATGTTTAGCAAAAAACAACAACAACAACATGTACATTATTTACAATGTACGTAGCTGCACAAGTTTACCAGCATAGCGTGATATATGGTAATACAGGTAGTAAAAAAATCCTTGACCCATTTTTCAAGCAGATGCTGAAGTCACACATCATCAAACAAGTTCCTTAGGAATGCTCATGTAACAATTGCGAAGACTGTATTTAGTCTAATTAGTATTACGGTGGTTATTTAAGCAATATGGTGGTGGCTGTTTAGTGGCTACATATGATAGATATATGGTAGTTGCTTTGACCTTTACGGTGTTGACTAAATTGTAAGAGTAGACTTAGCCTTCTTTAGGTAAAATGACACAATTCAGCAAGCAATCATCCATCTATAATATCATTAACTCCAAGTACCCAATTTTTTTTTTGGCTATATTAGGAATTAGTTTAACTGTGTGCTAGTAATTTTGCTAGACTAATCCTGCTGTATGTCATCATGCCATGGTCTGGTGTTGACATGTATTTAGATGTATTTGCAGTCTAAATACAAAGATTGTGTCTGAAGGGAAACATGTTGAGAGTTGAGCCTGAGGTTCACTGAGTACACGACAGAAAATCTATCAATATCCATAGAAACCAAGCAAAACTATTGGTATTATGACAAATTTTCATGATTGCCTAATGAAACATTTAAAGTCTGTGGTTTTTTATTTAGATTATACGTACAGCATTTCTCTTGTACATGCTATGTGGAGCCAAGTGAAAAATTTGTACAGCTTTTTTAAATTATGCTTTCACAAAAGCAAAGCAAAACAACAGACAAGCAAACAAACAAACAAACAATTGAAGTAAGTTCATATGCTAAAACAGTACTGTTAGCAAGACACAAACAAAATTAAAGGCAAATTAAGCGACAGTATAAAAACAAAGTTAGATGAAGCCCACCACAACTGTATGAATTCCAATAGTAGCTGTTTTCAATGATACTTACATGCATATGTGCACACTTCTAGTTAGATATTACTGTAGTATAACTACATTTGTAGCATGGTACGTTCAAACTGTCCAATCAGATTGCTCAATTAGTGGTGAATATAATATTTCACATCACCTCCTAGGAGGTGAATGTAAACCGTCCAATCAAAACTAGTCTTTTTGTGAGTTTCCCATAGCCAAGAGTCATGGTACAAGTCGGTTGCACCACTCTGTATTTGGTTGGTACATGATTTACACTTCGGCCCTCGTTTGTGTAAATCCCGTACTGACCTCTATGTCGTGGTAACTTATACATACTGTAGTGAAAAACAAAATTCAGTTTTTTTGACAAGGGTATTCCTCAAAGCTTACATACAATCTATTCCCAAAACAACACTAACATATTTCAGCTGGATTACATGCACCAAATTAAGCCAGTTTCACCATACTTTCAATTTCCTTCCCAAAATAGTGGGACTGACACAATAAACATAAACTAAATTTAAACCAGGTCAACCTCTCTCTTAGTTCACTATTTAGTTTATTGTTTATGTATGTACTGTAAGTTTTCAGTGTGTAAGGCTTTTCTTATGAATCCAAGCTAGGGTTCTTCCTGTTTTCCATACACATATGTACATGTATGTACGTAGTGAGAAAATGAGATTAATTAAGGCCACAATAAAGCCATCTCTAACGAGACGTCAAATGATTCAATCATGCTCCATCACTTCCAGCATAAATAAGTACAGCAGCAGCAATGGAGATGAAAGAAACATTGTTACCAAGATTGATATTCTAATATTGTATATATATGTTTTAGTATATACAATATATATATATAATTATATTTGTTTATTCCACCCTAGATATCTTCACAATGATATCTTTAGGTACATGACCTGTGAAATAACTCATGATATTTCACGACATTTCAAGGTTGTTTTTTCACCTTGTACTGAGCAGGCTCAGTACCCTGGCTACCTTCCTCTTTGTGTAGAGTACTCAACAGGGTTAGAGCACCTGCTAAAATATCAGCTAGGGTGTGTGGGTAGCCCCTACAACCAACTTTACGCTGTGAGTACCAGTTCTCTAGTACTAACTACAGCAGTGAAGATATCTAGTGTGGAATAAACCATTTATTACACTCGGCAGAGTGAAATGGCTAGATATTTTTTCACTCTCAGGCTTTTCATCTCTGGTTCGTGAAAATAAATTAGCCTGCTCATGAAATATTTCACCATATCACACTCTGACTCATGTAATAAGTATTATATATATATTGTATAATATACACATCAGAGAAAAGAGGTAATAATTCATTATTTCATCTTGAAAATATAGTTTATATTTTTATGATATACTGTACGTTGCCTATAGGGCCAGAAGTCCTTTTCAGTTGTTCCCTCCCCCCCAAATAGACTGGAGAAACCAACTAAGTCAAAGACTCCTGGTGACGACCACACATCCCATCAGCTGTATATTGTTTTGATTAGATTGACGCAGACCATACCAATCAGTCCCAGACAAAACCGGTCCTGCTACCACTGGATGATGGCAAACAAACACCTTCCAAATTACCACTTAAGAGACGGTGTTTTAACCACAAACAAAGATTCCTGCTACAATGTGTTTGTGCATACATATTGTGTATATATATGTGCATGGGTGTGTATGTATACATGCATGTAGTAAAAAAAATGCAATTTTTTTTTTAGATTTTCTAGTTCATTGGGCAAATCTTAAAAATTTCCGATGTGTCTCCCCCTCATATAGTCTCTGAATCTCATTATTTTTAACACTGTTATAATGTTCATGGACTGCATGTTTTTTCTGAAGCAAAACACAGCCAGAAATTAGCATAAACAAGTGTGAATGCACGTGTCATAATAGCAAATCGCTAAAAGCGTGGAGTGAGAATACACATTTATATACTCACGAAGGTAGGCCGGTGTTTGTTGTTTATCCGTTTAGACACCAAACTTGGAGAAGCTAATGATACCATTTGGTTATCTTTTCATCACAGTAACAGCTTACACTCTTCCCTGCATGGCTTTGCAATTTTCCTTTCAAACTTGTGCACACACACATACTAACCAACCAACCAACCAAAAAAGAGAATGATATCGAGTTTAAGCACTTTATAAAACCAACAGATAAAGAGTAAGTGAATGATCTATAGAGTCAGGACACTTGATGTGTTTTCCTTAGGCTTCCTGCACTACCAGGAAAACAGTCTTAATGAAAAGGAAATCTCACATATGGTAAAGCTTTCATGAGGCCACTCAGCTGTGGGAACCAGGAGTTTAAACTGACTGGAATGGAAGCCAGCTATGTACTATGATGTAAATATTAGACAACTTAGTCACATCTTTGAAAGTGCTGCATGTGTCTCGAGTTGTCCAGAGTGATGAGACATCCTCTGTTTAGTTAGTTTGTCATGGTTTATCGACACTGGTCACTCCTGCAAGTTTGGGAAAATGAACAGCGTACTTTCACTTTCCCATCCTAGCCAATCCGATTACAGTTCTTAGGCCATGTCTGACGGCTATGCATGAATAAAAACGACATGTCTGCTAGTCTTTATTAACTTGTGTCATGCATGATGACATGCTGCAATTGAATTTCGAAGAAACTATTTTGGCAACTCTCGTAAGTACATTACTTATTCTTGCTGCTAAGTGAATTTCAGGACTCATTGTACTATAAATATTATTCATTTGATATAGGAGAATAACACAAGTCTGTTTGTTTAGTTTCACACGAGTGCCGCAGGCATGTGTGTAAATACGGCCAATCAGACGAGTGATATTTTGTGGTGTCCAATGAATAATAAATATTATTATGTAATTCTCATGTGTTAACACCATAGTAACGAGTATGCATTTCCTATAATAATGACTACAGATATTAGGCCCTGTTCAGTACACAATTAATATTATTAAATAATATTATTGTTGGTTATTGTTCTTCAACCCCTCCTCCCTCTCTCTCTCTCTCTCCCCCTCCCTCTTGTGAATGAACTATTTGAAGTACAGAAACAGCTCCAGCTTGTTAAAAAACACAATGTTTGTACTAACTACATCATCATCTAACTTGCCTATTCACCATTAGATATGCGGAAAACATAAGTTTGAGAAACCCACAGGTGTTTTTTAACACTGTCTAAGCAGTTTTTAATTTAATAGTATGGCGCGTAAGTTGCCCATTCAAACATGTATGGGGAAAAAATCGCTGTTCAATTGAAATTGTATGGGGAAAGTGAAATATCTAGCCATATCACTCTGCTGAGTGTAATAAGTGGTTTATATCTTCACTGCCATAGTAAACTAGGACTGGTAACTCAAGGTGTAAAGTTTGCTGCAGGGGTTCCCCACACCCTCAGCCAGATATTTTAGCAGCTTCTCTAATCTGGTTGGGTAGGCTGCACCAGAGAGAGGTAGCCTAAAAAATGGTAAGCTAGGCCCGTTGCTACATGGTACCAAGCTTGGGAATCCAGCATGAAATAACACTCAAGCTCATTCCCTAGTAGTTATAGCAACAGGCCCAGCTTACCAGGGTTTTTACAGCTACCTACTCTAGTGGAGCCTACTCAACCAGGTTAGAGCAGCTGCTAAAATATCACCAAGAGTTACCAACAAACAACGTTCAGTGAAGATATCTAGCGTGCCATGGAATAAATCACTCATTACACTAGGAAGAGTGATATGGTTAGATATTTCATCACTCTCAGGCTTTATTTCACTTCTGGCTCTGTGTGAAATATTTCACCATAATCACACTATGACTCATGTAATAAGTACTATTTATATATGCTATGCACACACACACACACACACACACACACACACACACACACACACACACACTGTCTTTTAAACACGTTAAACTATCTATAGTCGTGCCTTCCTTAGTCTCACATACATTCCATATGAGGAATTTACAATGAATATTCATTGCCACAACTACAACTACTATGTTGTGCTGGTTAATGATGCTTTTGGCAATGGATTCTTCTACACTTATCCATCCAATAAACTTCATATAAGTCTCCTTCCCACCCAAAGTGTTGTTGGCAGCTTAGGCTCCTCTAGTCTACCTCCTCTTTAGGCTTGGCCTCTAGTACTAGCCGACACAATGAATAAGGCCAATTGGCAGCTACTGCATTTGTTTGCACTGCCTCAGGGAGTACTCCTATAATATTTCCTTTTATGCTACACACTATGAATAGATACTAGACAATTGATTTTTTAGCCATTGTGTGTGCATGTGTTAGCATGTATGTAAATGAGTTGAATGACTACATGTACAGTATTCAAATGCTACAGACATTCAGTCTCCTTACCAAATGATATGTATGTATGTTAGTGTCCTAATATGAAAATGAAAGTACTGCTCAACTGCTATTAAATGTTATTGGTAAATATAAAAAGGAGGATGCAATTTTTTAAAACTTTCTCACTACAATAACAAGTACATGTACTTGTGGTATACTTCAGCACTAGCTTATCTATATTTACAAAGTGATAATGGCGAATTTTCTTGAAGCCAAGTGTAGTGTAAGGCAAAGATGAAGAGCTCACTTTTAAACTATGCTAAACAAACCAAGCGGCTCAAAATGGTCGCCAAATTCACAATCTATGTAGCATAATCAATTAATTAAAAAATCGACCAGCTCTTTAATTTTAATTACCATCTGCAAACTTCTACCAATGCATAGCATTCATGGTTACAGTGAACACTATAATAGCATTAATGCCACCAATATTTTTTTATCTCTGGCTTTTATACTCTATGCAATAGCACTATTTGAAAATAACCACACCCATTCCTGCTCACCTTGAACGTCATAGAGTCTCGGGTGAGTAGACCGCACACAATTTCCAGGAGTCACTGGGCATATGTACACAGCCCCAGTGCCTTTCAGCTGACCTCCTACTGTGTCTCTCTTGGGAGCACTCACTACAATTCTGATAGACACGGAATATATATATATATATATATAGAATGAAATGAAAGTGTTTCTAAAAATATATACTCAACTCCTTAAATCAAACCAGGTTACTGTGAGAGTTAAAAGGATACATTCTAGGACAACACCAGCACCCTCACTTAAGAAACACTAACACTTTCTTTTATCGATGCTTAGGCTCTACTGTGTCTGGAATCCCACCACCAGTTCGCATCTCACCAAGAAAAAAATAATCAGCAATAATGTTACCAGCAATTCCTACCATAAGACACTAAATACGTACAGGTTTGATCTTACAGCTTCCATGTACGTATTATAAAAGAAATTGTTGAAATCAATAGAGAAGATGTTTTTGAAATTTGAACTTTATTGATGTTACATTGAAGTTGCCATTGTCACACAACTTGTTCAACAGATTATTTCAGGTTGATCACAGACTGACTAAATCGGTGTTTGCCTGGTAATGCTTGCTTTGAATGGAGAACTGACTCCCACCTAAAATGCACAGAGGCATCAGCTTGAAATATAACTATTTCAAACATGCACATCTCTAAGCACACAATTTAATTATTATTCTATGCCACTATCATATCATTTTGAATGGTGTGGGGGTAAACACTTAGTTGTAGTAAACTGGTGGTTTCCGGCCAGCAGTCCTAATAAGTGAATCCTTTGAAAATTATGCCAATTATAGTCATCTTGCCGGCAGATGATGAAGGAAACGCATATGTATATAGATGAAATGGCTATCCTAATAGGGATGCAAGGGAACCGGGTAGTGGTAACTGGCTGTTATAGACAAAGCATGAAGTCAGACTAAACATGAGATTTGATCAAATATGGCCACTTGAGATCACCAAAGGTACAATGGAAGTCTGTTTGTTCCTGCAGACATGAATATTGTGTATTTGTCCCACAGCAGCTGCTGATAGACTAAGATATGCAAGGGCCCAAAATAATAAGCAAATTCAGCCTCTGGGACCATCACTAGCCTGACCAATTAGCAGTTATTCACACCTGATGTGAATTTTATTTCCAAATGCATGTACATGTATGCATAGCCTTCTGCCCAGTTATATAGGACATGTCCTATATAGCTGGGCAGAAGGCTATGAATTGTAGCAAGTGTAGTGTGTGTTATGCATGTTACCATGGCATTAATGTTAAACCCCACAGTGATGAACATAGCTTTGTCCTGCTCCTTTTGGCAAAACCTGTTGGAACATTACTTTCATGTTCCATTAAAGTTTCTGTTTAAATGAATGGTAAAGCTTTTGTTCCAATCTTTGTTTGGCAAAGCAACCGAATCCTCCTGCCCAAGCCGGAATTGGTGAGAACAAGTTAGGAGTCCATTTTGACACAAAGTAATGGGTCAAGTGAAGACTTGCTATGCAAATGTGAAATGTGTACACATACTTGTGTGAGTTATTTAGACTATGGTACACATTTGTGGATCTGGGTTTATATTCAAAACGGATATATCTACATAACTTCTTACATAAGTTAATTCACATTAAGGTCATAATTGTTGATCACCAATACAAATATTTTGGTCTCAATCTGTATACATATTTAGAGCAAAGCTTGCCCACAGTTGATAGTTTGCACAAACACACATAGATATATTTTGAAAACGGTAGTTGTAAGTGACTGCCATGTGTATCGGGAGATAGTTGGGTACAAGATGAACCAGTCCCCCACGTTTGGATAACAAAGCCTTTACCGCTACAATGGTACTGAATGTAGTTGGTACAAAGTGCATTTAGTGGCATATACGGTCTTATGTGACACTTGGGAAAACAGTTCCAGATTCAATTCTCACCAAATGCAAACTTGCGAACATACCTAGCCAAGCTAAATCCTTAATCACACCATGGAATTAACTTTGATTAATCTGAATTAGTGTAATTTAATGTGTGGCAGAAATCAGATGATTGTAGGCCCATCAAAATCTGGCATATATATATAATGCTTGGTTGCAACTGATAAATAGTATATTCATCAATCTCACTCCATGCCAGGATTTAAAAAATAATAATAAATAGAAAAAATAAAATGCATACAATCACACACACACACACACACGCAAACATGTGCACACACATACACACATCTAAAATTACAACAACAACAACAAACACATTTTGGTTGAAGGTTAGTGTCTTAATTAATTCTCTGGTGTCCATTCAATCACTTAACTCTGGTATTTGCATTCAGTATGCAACTCCCTAAACTTGTCACATGGACTTCAGTTGTCACGGAGGATCTGGTAGTGGCAGTAAACACAACAGGCCCACGCATAGATGAATGCACAACTTGAGTTCAGATATGAGCTGAATCTATGTGGTTTGTCACATATTGAATGCCTTTGATTCCATTAAAACTTGGGAATGGAATGCTAGATGCACAGTTCTAAATTAACGTCAACAAACCTTAATTATGACTCTGTACAGCATAATACCACACAGGTCTGCTGGGTAACAAGAATGCCATTGACAGTACAATCTGGTCGGCATGGTGTTACCACATAGTTGTGCAATGTTTCACACAGAAACTGGGTATTGATACTTCTGTCTTCAAACACCCTTCATCTCCCTTGCTACATTTGCACACATTAAACTGAGCCTGCAAGCTAGTAATCTCTTAGGAAAACCTACTCTATGTTTATAGTATAAGACCTTATCAAAATCTTACCTGGTGTTGTCCATTGCCATCTGCATATCGTTGGGTGGCACACTCAGTATTTGGTGGAGAGACAGTGAAAATCCGAACAGGCTGCCATTCTGGAAGGTGTCCGGCGAAGTTCTGAGGATGGGCTGGAGGATGTCAATGTTACTAGCCTGGCACACTGCTACTGCTGCAAGCAGCTGCAACACGAGCACCGTCTTAGTCTCCATGCCTACAGGGACCTAAGTCCGTGCGTGTTTTAAAATACAGTCGAAGAAGAGTAAATCAGAACCTCAGACCTCGAAGAGTTTTCTAAGCGAAACGGGTGTATTGGTCGCTTCTAGCTACGCCTAGCCTCAGGCAAATCTGCAGATGATAATAAATAGCACTATTTCCGTTCGAGCGTACCACCACATTCCATTCCAAGATCTTGGAACTGGATTAATTCGCGAAATTCGGCTACGTTGCGGTGGACTATAGCGTAATCGTTGCGTTAGATAACGCAAGCAACACCGCCAGTACGTAGTGCGTTTAGCCCACAAGCGTTTTGGCGAGTAGCAGCTTTTTCAAGATAATAGCAAGGTCTTCAGGCCACCGTTGCAAGCTGTCTTGTCATTTCTTACATTCTATGTGCATCCCTTTTGTAATCTTGCACCTTAAAGTTTCTCTTCCACTCATTGTATGCACATAACTCTAGACTAGAGCGTCAGACCATTTATTCTACCACTAGAGCTATAGGCTGTGCTGGACACTATCTCCAATTATTTTCAGACAGGTCGGGGCACCGAACCGGTTGTAGATGAGGCCGTGGATTGAGAGGAGAGGAGATAATAAATAAATACATTCCATTCTTTTTGTAGTTTGTCTCACATTCTGGAGAGAGAAACAGGTTAATTATTCAGCTGCAGGCATGCGCGCTGGGAAGTGAATTTGCGTATTGGGCAAAATGTAGTCCTGCGCCACCGCAGTCTGGACGACTAATTTATCCTGGGGTAACGTTTCCATCGGTTGCCACTTTACTGAATATGTTTCTGTGTAGTAGATTGCTGCTGTTGCTGCTGGACATAAGATGTAAGTGCTTCCAAATAACCATAATGTTATTAATAATTTATATGCTTTTTTATGACAACTCTTTCTGCAGTTATCACCAGCCAGAGCATTGGTCTAAAGACCACTTGCAATTCTCAGTTAACCTGCAGTAGCTGCATTGGAGCCAATCCGGGCTGTGTCTGGTGCCCTTCTGTAGTAAGTCTCTTGGAATGGTGGAACACTTGTTGTAAGCACCACTATTCACTGGTCAAATCATTCTAAAGTCAATATGAGTATCATAGCAGCCTGTGGGGCAGAAGATGCCTTAGCAATAATCTAATGGCCTCATTATGTGAGATGAATTAACGTACTGCATTTTGATATAGTTAGAATATATAATACTTATAGCACGAGTCAGAGTACAATATGGGAAAATATTTTACGAGCACGCAAAATATTTTCACGAGCCAAAGGCGAGTGAAAATGTGGCGTGAGAGTAAAATATCATTCCCATATTGTACGACGAGTGTGATAAGTGATTTATTGCTTCTTTGAAATTTTTCTCAACCGGTTACAATACAATTTTCATTGATTTTACTCGCTACGCGCGCGCTACAAGTAGCGTACAATATAAACCATACAATATGGGAGAATACAGAACGCTCGCGTGATGCGGAAATATTCAAGTAAAAATATCAAAGCTGCAATAAATATATATATAATATGTATATAATATATAATTTACCCACATGAGCAAGCAACCAGGAGTAAAACAGTGTTTATTTGGTCTATTATATCTATATAGTTGTAACCAAAAATTTTGCCAAAACTAGAGATTTACGAATCTTACCTCTTTTTGAAAAAATAACATCACTGCTACTCACCAAACTCAAGTTTACTTGCTGTACTGTATACAGTCATGTTTTTGTCAGTGACTTGGATATTCGTTACCAATATTTGACTATAAACTGCACCTATCATAACACACAGGCAGTTCCTATCAATGCTTGCTAAATGGGCAGAAAAAAGCAACAACTGAAGCACGCGCGTGCAATGCTCTCTCGGGCTCTAGTTTGCGAGTGAAACAACTATTATTCAAGCGTATTTCTAAGTATTATTTTAAAAATTAACAAGTTAGCACCTGAAAATAGTTCTAGAGAGCGAGATGGATATAAAAAGTTCAGTATATTTTTATATCCCAATGACTGAGATATTATAGAACTCGGTTCCTTGAGGAAGTAAAGATTCTAAACACTGAAGATCTTGTTTATGTTTATTCCACGAAAACAGGAATACAGGAGCTACCTCTCTTTTGATTTCCATTCACCAAGTAGAATGGCAATTCAATTTGATCCCATACAACTAGAGCTTTCTTCTTTCTCCTACTCTTCCTACCTGCCCCCTCCACCTCCCCCCCCCCCCCCCACTCTCCCACCCACACACTTGTTTATTATCATTGTTTTATGATTGTGATAGAACAGATTCCCTTAAGTTCTGAAACTCTATACAGTATAACATTGAGTGATCCATCCTGAGCTATTCTCCGTTGTTTTCATCTTTGAATTCATACCACGCTTATAATTGGTGCATTTTAAGCATGGTCAATGCATTCTATGCTAACAATAATGTATACAATCCTAGCTATAGCTGACCTAAAAAGTGGAATACGTAAAAACATTATGTCTCTGATAGTACAAATTTTACATGTCCTTTTATTGAACTTGGACAGTCATATCCATCATACATTAACAGTAGCAACCATCAGAGTCGTCTTCTTGCGATGTAAATCCAGAACCAAATTTCTTTACTGTCGTTATGGTGGAAAAACAATCAAACTTGTAATGGAAATAGCTACATTGTTTGTTTGTATTTTGTGCATTTTTTTGTAATGAACATCTAGTTTAAAGGTGATAGGAGTAGGAGTTTACCCAACACGCAGTAAACAAAGACTTACCAACCCCCATGAAAATAATACAAAACAACAACAAAAACAGGCAAAGATGTACACTACCAGATCGAATAATGCACATTACATACTGTAGATATTTTAACCCTATCTAATATTTACACAAATAGGTGTTAATGTTCATCCCAAGTGAAATAATGAGGTGTTAATAGCTCGTAATGGTGTGAAGTCTTAGTATATTAATATTCGATTTCACACTCATCGTTTGTTCATGCAATCTTTACAAAGTAGGTAACTGTTTGAAATTGCAATCTATATTCAATTAGAGTTGATATGATAGAAGCTGTTCAAGCCATATTGGAAACTGCACTCTTGATTGTAACTAGTATATACATATGCAGGAATAGGTTTAGTGCTAATTATGAGCATTGTTATAAATACGTAGGATTAGAATTTTTATTGTACACAAAAAGAATATTTTCTATTATAATGTATCAAATGCATTTTACTACGATATAGTACTTTGCTTTCTTAATTATCACTACGTTAAATAAGCATAATAGTCTTTTTTTTTTTTAAAACGTATCATAGTAGTGAGTAAATCGAATGGTGGCACGACATTTTGGCTTCGTGAATCCTCTATCCATCACACAATGAAGGCTTCATGAAGCCAAACTGTCTTACTATCATTCCATTTACTCGATACTAAGACAAGTTCAGAAAAGATTTTATGTTCATATAACTCAGTTGAAGCTTTCTTGGGTGACTTGGTTTTGTGGGGTTAATACCTATTGTGTAGTATAGAATTACAAGTTTTTGTTTGTTTTTGTTTTTTGCTAAGGCTCAGGCTTCAGGACCAAATGTTTTTAATTCTGCATTGATTAAAAAAAAAAAAGTGCAATGCATTTTTAATGAGTAAGAGAAGGCTGAGAAAGAAATTGTGAAGAGTGTTATTATGTTTCCTATTGTTATGCTGTTATTATGTACATTTGTTTCAGAACCTCACTTCAGATTCTCCACGTTGCTATGGTAATGATGACCTTAGTCAGAGCTGTCCTAATGGTGAGCTTCAGAATCCTCAAGGCAAGGTGGTAGACATAAATACTGTAAGTACAAATTTCAAATTTAGTTTCTTTTTTTTTACTGAAATTCGTGCATCAAACATGAACGTAAGGTCACTCTGTCCCCATCAAAAGTCAATTGCAACTTTGTCTTGTGAATGTTTAGGTATCACAGTTCTATCACTATTACTTGAAGGTTGATGAAATGATTAGAGCAATTCTTGCTGCAGTAACTGTTAATATTGGACATATTGTTTTCATTGGTCATTAGATATTATCACTTCATCACCGCTGTTTTTGTTTGAAAGAGGTGGAAACAAAACAAAGTACATTTCATGCATGCAAATCTAGTAACATTAGACATAGCTAGTGTTCCCTCAAAAACTACTGGTAACCACTTCCTTTCAACTATGGGAAGTGTTTCATATGGTCTCTTACCCATTTCAAAATGGTAACTATGGAAAAAAGTTGGTAAAAATATGGCAATTCTTGGGATTACTGCTAAATTACCACCCTTTCCTGTTAGCTTTTCCCTCTGGATTGGAATAGTGTCAGTGATATTCCTTAAACTCATGGTTTAACTAATATTAAACAACAGTGAATTCTCTCAACAACGGCCTCCCAAAGAACGGTCAGCCTCTCCACAGCGGTAGGTTTTAGTGGAACGAAACGTTTACAGTACAGTTCCAATAGTTTTATAGCGTCCGATGAATGGCCACCCCCGAATTCTTAACAATGGCCAGGGATAATTATCCTAGAGCGGTCAAAACAGTAAAATTATAGCTACATAAACATATATATAATTATATAATAATTGTTCTTAATAGCTAGTTACAAATGTCCAGCAGCGATCAGTGGTTCAAGAGTATCTTTCAATCTTTGTATATACCGTGGCCGACCGTATAAACGATAAACACAGGGTATTTCCAGTCCATAGCCACCACCTCTGTTCACTTTTTCACCCTTAACTTCAACAAAAGCCTTGTTGACTTCTCTTCTTAAAAACTGGAACAGAATTGGAGCCATGTTAATGTGGACATGTCCAACAATTGATCCGTCTTTGAAGATTGCTACAAGCACTCTTGTCTCTGACATTGGAAGGTTCGGGTTTGGCGAGCAAAATCTGCAAGAAAATCACTAACACAGAGATCATTATTTGACTATTTTTCACCTCAATAAATCATTCATTGGTCTATTTCTATTATATTATGGATTATCATTGTTGCTTGGCATAATACTCTAAGAATCCCCGAAGAGAGGCAACTCTCTCAACAAAGGTCAAACGATCTGTCCCCAAGACCTGTTGTTGTTCGGAGGTTTTACTGTATATACCTTTGTATATATATGTATATATTATATATATTTGTATATATATATGTATATATTATATATATATGTATATTATGTATATATAATATATATTTCTCTCACTCTCTCTCTGTCTCACTCTCTATGCAAATACCATACAATAGGTTTCATTCAGTGATGATGTCCAAGTATCTCCATCATTTGTCAATGTTCAAGTTCGGCCACAGCAACCTGTGAGCTTTACTGTTCAAGTAAAGCCTGCCAGTAACTTCCCCATTGACCTATACTTGCTCATGGATTTGTCTAATTCTATGGAAGATGATTTGGGGAATTTGAAGGGTTTGGCTAATAATCTGGGTAAATACTGTGGTATTATTGTTGTATATTGCTGCGTAGTATACACTTACATAATGTAAAAATTATGTTCCATATTATTATAAATTTAATGTAGAGATGTATGAAAATATTTGTTATCACAAGTAATGATTACCGACGCCTGTATTCACTGACCACTTGCTTCTGCCAAAGAAATCTGGCTGGTGTAGAGTGTCAGGCAAATACTTTTCAACACATACAGAATACACGGAGCAAAAAAAACTTGTCCGAACCACGCGGTTACACAAAATTGCCAGTGCACCATGCCCACCGAAAATATCAATTCGAGAATATTGATATTGCCATGCCTACTAAGTTGAAGCCTCAAAAGTGGTCGGGCTCTGGCCCAAGTGGCCCGACCATCGATACTACCCCTGTAATTTCCGTTCTATTATTTCTGTTATATAAAATACTCTTCTTGTGGTAGCAATGATTCCCCTTGCAGAGCCTTGATTTATGTTGTCATACTGAAGAAGGCTGCAAAGTTGAAATAATGTTTGAATTATGTATTACATCACTATTACTATGAGAAATTACAATATTGAATTACTCTACAATTAATTTCTGTGATTCACTTGCTGAGTACATCGTGTTAGGATTATTAAAAGTTCACAATATTATTTTAAGACTGATATTGGTACAGAGCATAGCTACACTTAATGGGGACAGCAACATTTTAAACTTAAATTTTTTAATTTTATATTTAACCAGAGCAATCAATTTACTACAACATGTGGAGACAGAGAATGAAGCACTAGCAAACTATGTCTAAGAATGTACTATTTGATATAACAGAGTAGATTGCTTTTTTACTATACAGTCCACTGATACAAGTTAAAAAATATATATGTATATAATATGGTCCTATTTTGTGCCTCAATTAACCCCATATTTTCTCTCTTCTCAGCTAATCAGCTGAAAATTCTATCTACGAACTATCGTATTGGGTTTGGATCATTTGTGGACAAGACTGTGGGGCCGTATACCATCATGCGAGATAACCCGTGCCAATCTGACCCTCCGTGTGAAGCTACTTACTCTTATAGACATGTCATTAGCCTCACAAATGATAGCCAGTTATTTCAGGTGGGTTTAATATGATTCATCCTCCTTTCTATGCACATTTATTGAAATGAATGAAGGGAAAAGAGACACTACAGGAGTTGACAGATTCTTGCCATTGAGATGAAGCATTTATATGGATATTACATGTACCACAGTATCAGTAGCATTATGTGACAGCATAACAAATTCTGGGTATAGTCTTTTAAAGTCTAGCCTAGGGACAAAAGGAATTAATTAGTCATATGTGCAACACATTATGCAAGAATTGGCTAAAAGATGGCAGTACTTTTATTCAGCATGATGTATAGCTAAACTTTGACTAGAGCACTGTCAAATTGAAATATACTTTGACTAAGTATTTTAAGACACCTATATTTGTTCATGTGTAAGCAAGTTCTCTTTTCCTTTAGTTTTTAGTTACACAAAAGAAAGCTATAAATGTGTCCAATTGTGACCAATTAAGTCTGGCTTTTATTTTGGTTTTTATTTGTGCTGAACCTCAGAACAACTTTTAGTGGTGTGTGGGATACAATTGATCTTGGAAAAGTGAAATTATCGATTAGTTTCTCCATAGTAATGAGCAGCTGTGATGAGATATAACTCAGCCAGTGATGATCATAGGGATATAACACAGCAAGTGATAAAGAGAGAGATATAACATAGCAAATGATGATGAGAGAGATATAACACAGCAAGTGATAAGATAACCCAGCTAGTGATTATTTAGTTGATCAAATTTATATTCATGACAATTGATTACTAACTATTACTAACATTATGTTAAAATGAAAAAGTGGGATGTTATTTTACCCAAATGAATTTAACAAGGCATTAACAATAAGGAAAATTTACAAGCTTTAGCAGATAAGACTTTACCCATATTCACCAAAATATAAACTTATACTGTTTATATGTTTATCTTGTGTGCATTGCCACAATTTCAATTGAGACTGGCAATTTTGATTAAATATTGATCACCATGCACCTGTAATTATACCCCAGTGGACAAAATATTATTTAAATAGATGGATATATGGATGTGCTTAACTTATCACTTGAAGTTAGCTATAGAAGACTAGTTTGATGTAGTTTAATTTTCTAGTGAGAACTTTTTCTTCTATGCTATTAACATTTTTTAAAGAATAAATTATTGACATTATTATCTCTGATGCTTGCATGAAAACTCTTGTGGTGCTGTGGATTTCAGAATGCTGTGAAACAACAGCGAATTTCTGGTAATTATGACCAACCAGAAGGAGGATTTGATGGATTATTGCAGTCTATTTTGTGCACAGAGGTATGTGAGTCTATATTTAGGTCTAACAGGAATAATAGTTTAAAAGCCTTAATTAACAATCTTTAAGTTATCTGTAGTGCCTCTGAAATATAAAACTCTGTGTGTCACAGCTAATTGGGTGGCGTGATGTTTCAAGAAAACTTCTCCTTTTCATAACTGATGCTGGCTTTCATTTTGCTGGTGATGGAAAGGTAAATGTGAGTAGTTCAACTTTACGAGTAAGAAAATATTCAGAACAGTATCTACAATGAACATGATGTTACTTTTATGGTCATAAAAATATTTATAAAAAGATAAAATGATAAACTGTAGTATTTGAAGAGCTCTTATGAGCCACATAAAGTGTAAATTGCACCTTTCCCCACAGACAGGATTTATTTTTTTGTGAAAAATTTTACGTTTGTAAAAATGAATTTTGGAAATTTTTTTTATTTCTGAACATTTTACATAGCCTTGTAGACTCTTTCATAGGCTTTCAAATGAGCTATAAACCAACTCTTAAAAACATTTGGGTGGGAAGCTATAAATGTTTTTGTAGGTGATGGTCAAATTAGGTACACTCCCCCCAAAGTAGAAATGCCAACTGATAAGTTTGTTCATACGCTAGCAAATTGAAAGACACCACTAGCAAAAAATGATATGGATTATAATTATTAGAGCAGCTTGATGTGCTATACTGTATCAACTGTTTGTTACTACTTCAGCATAATGATTTTCTTTTATAGCTGGGAGGTGTGGTCCGTCCCTATCCGAGTACTTGCAGAATGACTCCCGTACCTGGAGCCTCATATGTGTCATACATGGACACTGAAATCTATGACTACCCATCTGTGGGTCAGATAGCCACTGCACTCCGAGAAGAAGGAATTATTCCTATATTTGCAGCAACTTTTGACACACTTAACATCTACAGTGTGAGTATAGCAAGTCACATTCACAATTCTATCCTTTTCCCTTATTCTTCTCACACTTTCTTCCCCCACAATTTTTTTTCCTCTCTGTCAGATAGCTATTTAAGTACAAGCTCAATTGAGATTTGTGATGTATAGGCTCTGGCAAATGAACTAGGCCAAGGAGCCTTTGTGGGAATTCTGGCAAAAGATTCATCAAATGTAATAGATCTTGTCACGACACAATATTATGTGAGTATTTTTTGTAGTATGTGTGAATGTTTGAGCATGTGCAGAGTTTACATCTCATGTATGTTATAGCTATAATGTAGTTTACAATATGACATATCAAAATCTGTGTTAATCTATATGTGGGAAAGACTAATACATAAATCACCAATATTGCCATATGTAACAGCAAGAAGTGGGATAATTATTAGAGTATAATATGTGTAATAATTAAACCATGGGATTTGAGGATTATCACTGATAACTGTCCCGATCCTGAGGGCTTATCCCTCATGAGGGGGTGGTTATCTAGCGATAAACCTGGAGTTACGATGGTTTTACCTTTTTGAACAGAGTAAGACCAAATAAAAAGAGCAATTTTTTAGGGAGATAATATGCCACTTATTACAGCGAGGGTCCTTCCAAAACACTGACAACAAGATAGTGCATTTCGCTTCGTTTCCGCTGCCTTCAAACAAAAGCAGTGATAATTGACATGATATCCGGCGATGTTCACTTACTCAAATAAATAATTCTCCATGTCAGTTTGGAGTAACCGCTCGTAAAAGAAAGGTACAAAAAAATTTTTTCTGCAGGTAATTGGAGGGGAATAACACGGGAGTAAAATTTTTAATCCATCACTGGGAAAAAACTTGAATTTCCTGTAGTTACGTATTGGGACCTTTCCGTAGAGGATAGGGCTAACTGCCGTGCACTATAGGACATTTAGCCCTATCCTCTACCAGCAAAGTGGAGAAACATGAAATTTCCTAAATATGTGACAGCAACTTAATGAGCCTTCTACTCACTAGATAGTATGCAAGTGTTTTAATTAGAAAAATAGCAATGCAGTACGTGCTAGCTAGTTAAATTTATTTGTTATAAATATAAACTTGCTAATTTAATCAATTCGATGTGTCTTGTTTTGATCAATTCTTTATTGCTAGTGATTCTAGATTTATCTAACCATAACATGTCTAAACAAGATGTTTCTCAAAATGTATTGATTGCATGAAAGTTGGACTATTTAAGTTTGGTAGCTAATTGCTAACGTCTGATGTCCATCCAGGCCATATCTCGGCGAGTGTTGTTTGAAGCAGAGCCAATACCTGGAATCAGTGTGCAAGTGAAACCAAACGTGTGTCCCGGCAAGTAAGTATAGTCACATGTTCAAATTCATTCGTTGTCACCTAATTAGTGCGGATAGCACATGTAGAACTCTATAGCGAAGATGTTACATGTGTTCCAATCATCAAAATGCTACTATGCCAGAATTATGGGTGTCCCTAATCTAGTATACTATTAATTAATGCAGATGTAATGGTACTTACAATGCTATAATTAAACGGAAGCAGGATTATCTGTATGTATGTGAACACATGTTTCGTCAAAGAATTTAGAATTTGATCGAGGAAACTTATGCAATCATTCCAATTACTTAGAAAAGTATATTTATAAATTTATTCTTCACTTTTCCTGCTATTGCTATCATGCATGATCTAATGATTCTCATGATTCTCCTTAGTTTGTTGGTTAGTAATGCATATTGGCTAGCTAGGCTTATAAATATATCAATTTTTGGAAATAAATACCTTGCTATATTTAAAAAATCATTTTTTTGTCACTCATTTACAGTATTATAGTAGGATGTCATCTAAGTATCATTGTTTTTCCCATCAGTAAACAAAATGGGGTTTGTGACGATCTCCCTATTGGTGAAGTAGCCACGTTTGATGCTACAGTCACTATTGGCGAGTGTACTCCGGAATTACGAAATGGTCCTCAGTTGTAAGTGGTCTTCTTTGAGAGTGTTGGGTGAATAGAACAATAAAATGCAGCAGGCTCTTTTCATTGTGTCAGTTATACTATTTTCTAATGAATTGAATAAATTTGTTACGAGTATTCAGTCCCCTCAACAATTTCAATGACTTTATTCTAGTTTAGTGTACCTATAGTTATATGTAATCAGGTGCATCTCATTCTTTCATAGCCATTATAATTGCAAGCCGCTTCTCATTTATATAGCATAGCTAAGGAAGAGTCTCAAATAGAAACGTTCAATCTTTATGCTCTCAACTAATAACCTGAATATATATTTATACAATCTGCTGTTGCTAGGAATAATATCCATAATTATTTTTTTTAATCTTTATCACTAGCATAATATAACCTGAATTTGGTATGTAATTAGCTAGCTACATTTATTTACTGACATTTTTTGTCATATACAGGGTGACAGTTAGAGCTATAGGATTTGGTTCATTCCAAGTCCTTGTTAATGCCACCTGCCGATGTGATTGTGAAAACACACAAGTAAGTTAAGATGTGTGATGTGCAACCCTTTACCTTGCGTGGGAGAACAAGACTTGGATTACTTTATGTACAACCAATACTAATTTTACTGAATTTTACTCTCTTGAATGATTAGTTATTGAAAATATGTACTTTGCTCAGTTGGAAGGTGAATTGGTCAGTGTTAACGATTTTGACTAACTGTATAGCCTTCATTTATTAATAATTGAATTATAGAGTTCTATCATTAGCTTTACTTGGCTGTTTGACTCGTTTTGTAGAAGTGCTTTCCAGTTTATAAAGCACTAGCGCAAGGAAAACGTATCTAGCCTACAGTCCTACAGTGCTCTCACTCTTCTCACATATTTTATCTACAACATACATTAATCATGCCTTGAGCCATCATGGAGTCATTTCTCTTTCTTTGTTTATTTCTCCTTGCTTTTAGTCTTTCTATCATAATGGTGGACTTAGGCTTTGTTAAATGTTTGCTTTCACTTTTGAAACTTTAGCCGTCTCACCTGCTTTTAGCAACAGTCACATTCGTTCTTGATCACGTTTGTCTCATTTGTTTCCCTATCTCCTTCTAAATAATGTTTTACCGAACCGTCTGAGCTCATGAATTTTTCATTTGAATCATTTGCTCAATATGATATTTTTTCTTCCATAGTTTCCCAATAGCAGTGTATGCTCAAGAAAGGGAACTTTGTCATGTGGCTTATGTGAATGTAATTCTGGCAAGTGAGTTTGTGCATGTGTTTGTGTGTGTGATATGCAAATATTCTGACCTCAATATTGCTGTGTTGTATCTGGAATTTTGACATGCATCTTTATGATTAAAGATTACCTGATTCGCATTACTGATGTGAGCGTCCACAATTAAAAAAAAAAAACACAAAAAAAAACAACAACAACAAAAAAAAACAACAACAAAAAACAACAACTCTGTAATATAAGTTATAAGCTAGTTAAAATTATTTAAATTGTATTTGTTCAGTTTTGCTCTATTTGTGTTAGTTTTGGGGACAAGTGCCAGTGTGATGCTCTCAATCAAGGAATGAACATTCAGTGTCCGTACGTTGCTATTATGACATGTAAATAGATACTAGCACATAATTTGTGAGCATGTACATCACCTTGGAGGGCACAATTCAATTTGACTAGTAGTTATTTATCTGCTTATGTTCAAGAGGGCGTAAATCTCTTGAGCAGCTGGTATGCATCTGCTGAAGCAAAAATCTGGTTTCCATACCTGGTTTCTACCCAAGGACTAGATGAGAGTTAGTCTGAACGCAGCTCTTTTGATGGTTTGATGATACATTGGTTGGGCTTGTGGGGTGGTATGAATATGATTAAAGCTGAAGCTTGTTGAAGTTTGTTCAAAGATGAATGTACCATTGGGTGTGATACAGACCCGAACAGCCAAAATGCTGTAAAATCAATTTATTAAATTTGTGTCATAGGGGTCAACATGGAATGGTGGTCACAAATGTGCTTTGTAATCAGTGAATATTATGAGCAAATATTTTTTACAGTTTATGGACGAAATGATTCGGGGTACATACTGGTGTAGCTCTATTGTAGTCACTACCTCTCAGCTCATAGACTGCATTATAAAGTAATAGGACATAAAGAAGCTCCTGTAATGCTATCAAATATAATTGCAGCAATATAAAAATTTTCTAGTTCATTCAATGAGAATAAAAGCCACCTATTATCGATTGACCATACTGGGTTTATTGACTGCATAGTGTATGAATTCACAGAAAAATATATTATTGACTGGCATAATTTATGGATATTCATGTATCGGGACTTTTACTATTGTGTGACCTGTGGGGACAAGAAGATAGAGCATGTTAAACGTTTTGGTCGATAATTGTCAGTTTATGCTAATGTACTGGCCATTTATACATTATTTGTCTCCTTTAGATTAGGCAGCACCAATGAACAATGCACTGGGCGTGGCACTTGTTCCTGTGGTATTTGCAACTGTCAACCAAACTTCTTTGGTCCAGCCTGTGAGTGTGACAGGAGAGATTGTGTGAACCAAGACAACGGGCTGGAGTGCTCAGGACAAGGGACATGTGGCTGCAATGGTCTGTGTGTGTGCAACATTGAGCCATTATCAGGAATGCCCTACAAGGGAGACAGAGGACTCTGCGAGTGCACACCCAACACACAAGGCTGTCGAGACCCTCTTAACAGAACAGTAAGTTATTTTAGAATACCTCACTTTTATGGGTAATGTCAATGAATAATTATGTCATGGAATTACTAGTCTTGATGAGTTCAGCTATGGAAACCATCAATACAACTAACACAATTATGCCAGTTACAATGCCAGATGCAAGCTTGTTGAGTAAAACTAATCTTATGTTTAGTACCTTGAGAATAATCCCCACTTTATTGCTGATTAAAATGTGTATAATAATACGCTTGCCTGCCTGTAACAACACTGATTGGTTACAACAAATGTGTGTTCGTGAATAATTCATGAGCTGAGCCTGGTTGGTAGAGTATCATCAAAATGGGTCCATAAAGCGTCCTCAGTAATAACAATAATGGTGGTATGGTGTGTGTGTCAATAAAGCTGAGCCAGTTAGTAACGAGTCATCAGTAACGACACATACGAGTCAAACAAATATTAGAAAATGTAACTAAACTAAGTGGTAGAGGATATATATATATGTAATATAATTATATATATATAATATAATATATGTATACCTTATGTTACTCAGTTCCTAATTTGTGAAAATTTGTACAATAGGTGCTGCTGAGTGGCAGGGTACTTGCTAGTATAAAATGATAAGACATCTCAGTTGAGATTGGAAGTGAAAGTTAATGTTAGGTTCCAATCTAAACAGGTACAACATTGAACTTTATGTGATGACCCTCTTCTAATAAGTTGGCCGTTTCTTATGTGGGAAGAAAATACATAAAAAATGTTTTGAATACCCATAGATATTATGTAATGGGCGTGGCATGTGTGGATGTGATGGCACATGCGTATGCGACCCATTCTACTTTGGCCAGTACTGTGAACTCTGTTCTGGTTCTAGTGAGTGCCTGGCAACCAACTGCGAGTCCAACCGAGCATGTGCAAACTGCATTCTCGACATCATAGCTCCGGAGGCTGACAATATACCAACAGAAGATTTTTTCAAAGATTCTAGCAATGTGCCTCCAGGTTCTAACGTTACCTTGGATACAGTGAACAATGTCATGAAGAAAATTCTTCCGAGAGATGTTTGTACGAAGGAGTGTTTATCTGGAGCTGCTATTATTGATAGTTTCACAGAAACTATGTACTTGATAGATGGTATGTTACTGGAGTGTTCATGATGCTCCATTGAATTCCATATTATCACAAACCATTTTAGCACCGGGATAATTATGGGTCATGTAGCTATTGCAGAGAGTTGACATATGTGTAATTATTAGGCACATGTAATAGCATACTTTATAGATCTGCGAAGTTGAAGGTATTAATAAAACAGCACCAGAAACAAAAAAATAAAAATAAAATAAAATAAAAGAAAAAAAGAAAAAAAGAAAAAAAGACATTTCTAAACCCACGAACAAAAGTTTTAGCAATAGCACATCTATGTCACTTCCCTCTTTCCCGTAATTGCTTTTGCTCATTACGAAGTGCATTTTCACTTATTGCATCTGCAATTTTGCCAGATGAACTTCAATAGACATAAACTAAACATAGTACAGTTTGTAATCCAGCCAATTAAACAATAGCTACATTGCTATGATATAACGTTAATTGATCAGCAATTTCATAGGAAGATTATTCACATTATAGACCACTCTATACCCTTCGATCATTTGTGACCGTCTACAGGAACCGGGCACAACGCGGCACCCTTTGAAATTTTTTTTTTCACTTACAGAGTTGTCGGCGTCCAGATATTGAGCTCTCCATGTTTTATCGTCGTAGCTTAAGTCGTTCCCACTATAATAGACCTAACCGTTCCCTTCCGTCGGCTTGAAACAATACATTTTTAAGAAATCGATCGATCTTTTCTAGATATTTACGCACGCCGCGTTGTGCCCGGTTTTCCTGTAGACGGTCACATTTAACAATGGACTATCTCAGCTTCCCCAATGTATATGATATAACTTGATTGAGTATGTGAAAGGTATTAAAGGCACATGTTCAAACTTCCAATTTATGGTAGTTAGCTATGCCTTTTACTTGTGTGTGGTTGAAATATGCCAAAGCTTGTACTTCCTGTTCACAGATAATGAAAAAAAAAAAACACATTTATATTGGGGGTCATAACTTACATCCAAGCTATATCCCCAACTGTTGCACTAATACAAAATCTAAACTGGATTTTTTTTTTCATTAAAAAAATGTGTGAAATATAGATTTTTTATTTATTGTTCCAGATCTCTCTGCTGTACGTTGTGAAGAACTACGAGATACTTGTACGTATCAGTATTTCGTGGCTATTAGAGGGCGTGACTTCACTGAAGTGCATGTAGCTTATGACCGAAGTAAGTTATTGTACTATGAACAAACTTGAGTACTTTGTAATTAATATGCTTTCATCTTCCCCATCCTGCACCCTTTTCACCAACACCCCCCACCCCCGAAAAAAGAAAAAAAGAAGAAGAACAAACAAACAAATAAAAAACAACAACAAAAAACAAAAAACAACAAAAGAACAACACCAGTAAAACAAGTAAATGAAGCTTATGTAGTGTGATTTTTTTCCAGCACATAATGCTTGTCTAAAAAGCAACTAGAAATTTTTATTGTACTTATTCCACAATACAGTAATGGACTAACCCATAATTAATGCTTTTAAAGTAGTAACATGGCAATGTTGTCTTCATAGCACTTTTGTGGCAGCGTTATTTCGGTATAACAATTTCAAAATATTTAGTTATTCATACTATAAATAAAGATCTTGAAGGCTTAGTTTTAGTTGTTTATTTTTAATGTTCCTGGAAGATTTAATTAGGTTTAGTGTTTCTTCAATATCATTTAAAATTATTAGCTAGTGTTATTAATCAATTGACTTAGTTTTGGGTAACTTGTGTTGTATCTCAAATTCTTCAATGGAACTCCTTAAAAAGTAGTTCATGTACTTTGCTGAAACAACTTCAAAAGTAGCATTTTTATGAAATCTTGGGAATAACAATACAGTAAAATAACAGTACAGAATTGGAGTGTTTTGGTTGCTGGTTTTGTTGTCATAGCTCAGTTGGAGAGTGCTTGTGTGTTAAGCAAGCAGTCCTGGGTTCAATTCCCGATGACAGCCAAACATTAGTTTAATTCTGTATTGTTAAAAAACAAAACAAAAACAAATGAAGCACCAGGAGGTGCGAACCCTCAGCATATGTTCACCAGATAACCTCAATCAATTAAAACCACTCTTCGTTGCAGAGATCAGCAGTAGAAGCGAAGCCTTTAGCATTTACACACAGACAGTTGCTACTTACGACGATACAAAGAAAGAAGCAAACAACGGAGCGAAGGGAACGCCTCTAGGTTAAAACAGATCAGCTCCACGGTTGCAACAGCAGTACAAGCCCGCAGGCTACTCTCTAGCTGCAATTTTCAGCTCACGTGATTATAACGTGCGGTAAAGGGGCGTTACTGGTAACGCACTAGCACCAACGATCGTACGAACGGCTAAAATCGACTAGCTTTTTCTTGAAAACTAAGTCGAAACAAAAAATTCTAGCACATTAAAGGGACTTACTTTGCAAATTTCTCTATCTCTACATCGTTTCAGAGCCTGGAAGGCCGTTGTCTTCGAGATCCGTTGTTGAATGAATGACACACAGACAGGATGACTACTGTAACCCTCTCGCGCATGCGCGCTGAGGGTTAACAAGCCTGTGAAAGAGAGAGAACACATCTATAAATTTCTTAGCTTTAGAATTTGTTATCCACTCTACTGGTAGTTTTAATTTTAACTGAATTTGCTGTGTTCTAAAGTATTAGTTTTAGTTTTTTCAGGTTCTCTACAGCTTAGTTTTAGCTTTTCATACCAGAAGTAGCTAAAACTAAGTGTTTTGGCTTTTAAACTGAAACAACACTATTTGTGGGTAACTTCAGTAATATGGATGTTGCCTATAATTAGTCAGGTGGCTTAGGGTCATTATGTAAGTTTACCAGTTTCCATTGGACAAAAGCATAAAATTTTGTATGGTTGTTCCTTAGGGCCTACTAAAGAATTTTAGCCTAGGAGCCCTCATGAAACGCGTTCGTAAAGCAAGATGGCTGCCAATCAAAAATAATATCGGACAACTGTTTGGAGTTTGGTGAATCAAAGTAATAACAAGTGTGAAAAATTGTCACTTATAGGGAAAACACTCACAATTAAAGTGTGAAGTAGTAAAACTAAGCCATTACATAACCATCCTTTGGTGTCGGGCTAGGTTCATGCAACTGTGCTATGTGGAGTATTACATTGAGTTAGATTGGAAACGATGTGTCATTTGTCGGCAGGATTAATGACACATAACGATGACCAATGTACAAGCAGTTGCGAAAATGTGGAGAAGGATTTTTAGGCAACATAGCTGAGTTGAGGGACCTGATGCCCTTCCTGCATGTGTTTCTTTTAGTGGCAGTACAAGTGCATTAGATTTTGTTGTCAAGTGCATCTTGGCACAAATCTCATCATTTAAAGTTTAATAGTTCCAAACAGATCCACAAGTTTCTACTTTTGTAATATAGAGTATTTGTGGAGTTGGTTTGAACAACTTATCAATCTAGGTCAGTATTCCCTCTAGGTCAGTCGTTTTCATGATTTTGATATCTCTAAGGAGTACAATAAAATCAAGTTGAAGGAACGACTGTTGGAACAATTCTCAGAAGCCCAAGAACAGTTTGATGGCAGAAATACCATAATCACATTCAATAAGGCTGTCCAAGATATGCTCTTAGGGAGGCTTTACAGAAGGGGACATTTTCTGAAGATGCTACTATTTTAGCCAAGGCTGCTACAATAATTATTGATCAGCCCTTTCAAGTTCAATGGTTCCTTTCCATCTAATTGCCTACAGGAGTCTCGTCCTTCAAGCCTCATATATCATATTCCTTTAATTTTCAATGGTACTAATTTGAAAGACCAAGGGCGATGTGAAACTCAGGCATGACTAACTGTAGGTCAAGTCATTATAGCACATAAGAAAGCTTCTGAATCTTGTACCATGAAACAAGGCATTCCTCTGATCTTGAGCCACCTCTTCCCATTTACATTGGTCTAAACGTTCACCACATGGCTTGGAGCAAGAAACTCATTGAACAACTTATCACATGTGAATTTGTATTTCATATGACAAAGTTTACAAATTGAAAGTATGATAGCTGCAGCAGTATCTGAACAATAAAAAGAAGGAGTTGTGGCCCCGGCCTGTCTTATGTACCTTGCAGCTCCAATCACTTTCAAAAGATAGAAAGATTAACAGTTGTGCTATAGGATGAGATCAGTTTGAGTTCAGTGATGGGGCAGAGAGAAATCGTTTAGCTGTAAGAGCCTAGTTACACAGAACCTAAAATGAGCCCCCCCCCCCCCCCCCCCTTTTGACTATAAGCTGAAGTGTGATAATGGAAGAGTGTGATAACAAAAGTGTGACAACATGATTATGAAAAAAGGTAGTATGGTACAGGATAGCCCCAGTAGTTTGATGATACAAGTGACAATTTCTTACCCGTGTTGATCATTTTAAGCTCGTGTAGTGTTTAGTGGAACACTAAAGTCAATGCATTCTCCTTCTATTCAACATGCTGAAGCCAAAGTGTAAGAAGAAACAATTGGCTCAAATTTGTATACCCATGACAGTGTTTCCTTTTTTTTATTATTCTTGTCAATTATGAAAATTTTGATCATATTTGAGATAACAATTAGCTATAACTTGACACTGGTGTGATAAAGCTATTTCTTAATCTTCAGCTTGTCCACAGCCTCGGGCTAGTGTTGCCCCATGGATCATTGCCATAGGCATCATCATTCCACTGCTGATACTGGGAATCATAGCTCTTATTATGGTGAAAGTTATTCTGCTCATAATAGTAAGTAAAACCACTAACTATAAATAGCTAGCAAGCATGAATGTCAGTCACCTTTACTTTTTAGCTGAAGTAGCTATGTAATAAAACCTTGCGGTAGTTACTATTAATAATACTAGCATATTATTATTATAGTTTTGTTGCTATAATCATTAGCTATTACTGCTATTTAACTAGGATTATGTGGAAGTGAAGAAATTTGAGAAAGAAATTGCTGCAATGAAGTACAGCAAGGTAAGTAGCTGTTTATATTGGGATGCTCAGGGCTTCATTTAGTAATTAATCTAAGGAGGCAAGATCGAGATTGCACTATCTCCAGGGGGTCACAATTTCCATACACAATTAAAATGGAAGAGAGAGAGATGGGCTTTAATTACCAAGACAATAATTAGAGCAGCAATAAACTCATGATTTAAGCATTTGCAATCACCTTCATTGTTCACTTTTTAACTTTGCAATTTGCTTAAAAATTTATAAGAATATTTTAAGGTAGGGGGGTGAAATGAACTCAAGGGGGGGGGGGGGGGGGGGGGGGGGGGGGGCAAGTGCCCCCCTGGTCCCTCCCTAAATGAATCCCTGATGTTTATGGACAGAGTTTAAGTCCATTGTCTTTTCTTGTGCAGAATGAAAATCCTTTGTACCAAAGTGCTGCAAAAGACTACAATAATCCAATATATGGAAAGTAGCTAGCTCAATTTTCAGTGTTTACATGTTATGTACTCATTATAGTTTAGATCATTGCTGGTGTGTTACTGTAGCTATTCAATCAGTCTACTGTTTTCAAAGTATCATGTTCCCTTTTATGGTTATAATCTTAATTAAAACTTTCTCTTTCTTTATGCTAAACAATAGCTACATATATTAAAAAAATCAACAACAAATATTTGCTACAACAAAGAAACAATTACATACAAGAAACAGCGAACCAACGGTAATTAATTTAGAGCCTATTCTAATCAGCAAATTCTGTGTAGGAAAAAAAATACACATTTGAACATCTTGTCAAAAATATTCTACAATTAGTTTGCTTTAAACAAAATGTAGTTCAAATTATTTAATGGTTTGCTTTACAACAAAATTGAAATTGGAATTTTATCCGTGAGAACCTGACTCTTTTTGAAAATTTTTATTGGCAAGCTGTGATTATCCCATCCCAAATAGTTCTAATGAAATCATTAGTCATTTATGCCTCACTGGGCATCAACTGCTGATAACAAATGACCACCGACTGCAAGAATATCATTATCTAATGTATTAGGAAAGGAGTTCATTTTGTATTTGTAACACCTTATAACTAATATGAAGTTATTACATCACCCACCCTGCAATAGTTCACATATGGATACCAATTCACTAAGTAGTAATACACTGACTATCAAAACAAGAAGTACTAGCTATGTGGTTAAACAATAGTTTAATAATTAATGTAAGTGCCAAAGGAATAAAATGATGTTTATTTAAAAAATAATTATACGCAATCAGATTGTGTTAAAATAGCATCCATAGAATCAAAGTCTTCATCTGTCAAATTGTCAAACCAGTTAGACGTGTCCATGTACTTCGCTGGTGGTTTATAATCCTCACTTATTTGTCCGGTAGTACAGGCATTGTCCTCTGGTGCTTTCTTGGTGATACCAGCAATTTCTTTGCTAGTGACCTTACTAGCAACTTCTTTATCAATGGCCACATCAGATATTTCTTCGGCAGAAAAGCAGTCAAAGAGAGTCATTTGATTATCATGATGCTATTAATAAAAAAAATAAAAGAAGCTAAACATGTACATGAAACTGTGCCTAAATGCCAGTTGTTTACGTAATGCTTTTGAAGCATACCTAATACTACTAACATGCAAAATATGCTCTATGGTAAAACAAACAAAACAACAACAATTTCCATGGAGAAGTTAATCTTACCGCAACACAAGTGCTATCTGCTTTTGAAAAATCCTCACCAGCTAAGCCAGCTTGGCATAACACATCCAGCTTCACTTGAATCAAGGGCCTTCCAAGTAATCACAGGATTAATTAACCACTAAGTGAACATATCATTGTTGTTACCATATGAAGTCATCCACTGTGCCACATGCAACAAGATAGTATACGTTTACTGAGTTATGCTGGCCAATACGATATGCACGATCCTCAGCCTGAACCAGAATCTATTGAAAATATTATAGATTGATAATTGCTCATAAGCAAAACCAAACAAACAAAAGACAAAAAAACAACAACAAAGAAAAAACAACACAAATAAAAACAAAAACAAAACCAAACAAAAAAAACAACAAAAATAATGAACAAAAAAGTAAAAACAAAACCAAAACCAAAAAAATCTATGACACCAAATTCCAATACACATTACATCATGGAATACGAACAGCTAAACAAACAATAAAAAAAGTATTTATTTTGTCAGTGAAATATTATCTGGTCTATAACATAGTAGCAAAACATACTCCAGGATTCCAGAATAGCTCTGCAAATACTACTGTTGAGGCAGAAGTGAGTGTCAAACCTGTTAAATAATAAGATGTATATGAACAAAAATAATTGTATGTGGATTGTTTCAACACATGTTAGAAGAAAAAAAAAGAACTATAAGTATTTATAATTTCTCTGGTATCTTGCATTATTAGCTTTCCATCAAAACATTCAACAAACTGATATAATTTAATGGCCCAACAAGCCATCACGTGTGATTAAAGACCAGTTCTTGTGAATTGAGATGAGAGAAGTGATTTCTCAATTAACTGAAGGTTGAATTCTTAAACAAAAATAAGTGTAATGAAATAATCATTTGCAACAATACTCTAAGAAAATAAAGAGGGACAGTAATCAGATAAGCCATAGCCTTGCTCAGGGTTTGGTAAAGGGGTCATGTTAACAAATGAATGTTAATGCAGTTGTATAAATAATAAAATTCTGCTTCCATTTCTTCTAACCTGCATTAGCAGTGGTGATTGATAAAATGGCTACCAAACATTCCTCGTCATGTTGGAACTGGTCACACAGAGACTGCCGTACCTCAGGAGAAGTCTTGCCATCTATCCTGATGTGTTGGATACTCTGGCACAATCACACACACAATAATAATTAACACAGTTATATTTAAGATGTGAACAACTCGATGCCACTCACAAATGTCACCTTAGTACAATTTGTGATAACCTATTATGTCAAACCAGCTAAGGTATGCATCAAATTTGCTCCACTCTGAGGAACGGCAGGTATGATCACTGCACAAGGGCCCACTGCATGAAATACCACAACAAGTGGAACACATATTACTATCTCTCTGTATCTGTCATACAGTCTTCTGCTTATTTGAATTAACATGTTAACAGTTAAAAAAGAATCAAATAAACAAGCTAACAAAAATAAAATCTTCTTGAGGGGGTGCAGTTATTGTTCAAACTTGTAGCAACGTGGACTGAGCTTGAAAAAACCAATACTAATATCTATGTCACTATGATAATTATATTAAAATTAAATCCTCCTTGCGAATTAACTATAAGCATGTATTGGCTATTAGTGAGTGATATTGTATGTAGCCAAAACAATATTGCAGCATTTTATCAATACAATACCTACTCAGAATGAGGAGACTTTGCACTTACTTTTTCATTGAGTAGATCACAGAGTGAGTCAAGCACTACTTGATGATGAGCGAACACTAGAAGTTTTCTTCTTCCCTCCATCAAGTCCGTGATATATCGCCTAATGAAGATATATAGGAAAATGCTACAGAAAAATTTACTAAACACTCACCTAATCGCAGGTATTTTCAGTCTGCCAGTTTTTTCATACAAAGGGAACACAGCATTCTTACGCTCTCTTCCCTACAAAAAAGTAAACACTGTTACTGTTATTCAAGCACCTACTGTAGGTGCTTGAATTTAAGTATTGGATTTACCTTCAGAGTTCCAGCTTTGTCTAAATCTTTCTTCATCTCTTTCCAGTTCTTATCTTTAGTGGCAGAGTCTAATAATACCTACAAATACAAAGAGAGAAAGAACAAATTCAAACTAAGCCAAAAAACAAAACAAAACAAAACAAAAACAAAACAAAATCAAAACAATAACTACAATCAAGAAGTGAAAAACAAACAAGAAAACTTGAATAGTGTTATAAAGTAAAGCAGTGAAATAACAGTCAAAACAGGATTACAGAATGTTAGTATGAAGATAATGTGTATACCGTTTGTCTTCTCTTGTCTGGTAACTGATCCAATACTTCAGACTTCATTCTCCTACATATCATATTTTATATCCCCACGGTGAATGAGGTAAACAATAATAATTTCTTAGATATTTATGTACCAATAGAACTGAAAATTTGCTAGTTAATATATCACATTCACACAAATACTATGGATGAATCCAATAACCTGATCATAAATGATTCCTCCATGTATAATTGAAGTTCCAACATATTAGAAGCTCCTCCAAAATTCCACCCAAATTGATTCTATAGAAAATTTGATGAAATTGTAAAAAAAAAAAAAAAAAAAAAAAAAAAAAAAAAAAAAAAAAAAAAAAAAAAAAAAAAAAAAAAAAAAAAAAAAAAAAAAAAAAAAAAGAAAAGAAAAAAGAAAAGAATAAAACATTACCACACCTTTACCTTGACTCCATTACAGTATCGAATGCCAAACTGAGGGAAGGATATGGTTTGGAAGTTTCTGTCTAGCATGTTGATTTGTGTGTACAACTCAATAGGCCGGGAAAGGGCAGGAGTTCCAGACAGCAACAGAGCCCTTCTAGCATTCTGTCCGCACAAATTAAAACAAATAGGATTAATAGCGATTTTTCTCAGTTCTAACAGCCAGTATAATATATATTTAATCAAAACTTAACTCGACGTTACGACGTCTTGCTGAAGTCCTCTTCAGGGGTCAATAATATGCTATAACTATAATTATTTCATGGCCGAGAATGACTGAATCATTGAAACAAATAGGATTGTAGCCACACCACATTCAACTGTAAAATCATTCACTTAACTGTCTGCTAATGAAGATTGTTGTCTAAGAATGGAGGATATAAGATCTTACACAATTGTGAATAAGGCACCTTGTCATACTATTGTTGGGTTAGGTTTAGGGTGACTTTCAGTCACAAGCTGCATTAAGCTGTTTCACTGCCTCACAAATCTACCATGGTATTATATATAGAATCAAACTTGAGCGGAGTCAAATCAACAGTTTGGAAATTTCAGGAGGGTTCTTGTTTTCATGAAATTGATAAAACTTTCTGGTCAATGTCACCAAGAAGATCAAAGAAAATTTTCAGTGGGGTAAACCCATTTTCAGAAGATTGAAATGTCCCCTCCCCCTAAAAATCCCTGATTCTTTTTACCTTTCTTGTATGTGAACTAGTTCCAGTTTTAATGCTAATATCCTAACCTTGACAATAGGTGCCACAGCCTTGTATCTTGCTGTCTTGTGGTTTTTTAGAAAGTGGGACTCGTCCTGTAATAAATACAAACAGTAAAAACCAACAAGCAACCAGTTATGATAATCTCACAGTTTATACTATAAGATATCCCACAAATAATTTTTAGAGTTTGAATCCTCCCACTCATGATTTGGGTTAGCTTGTAATAGTCTGTAGACAAAGAGTGTATGATAGGCAAGGAGCTACACTTTTGTAATAAGTGATGGCCTATCATTTGGGCTCCTGTTGAGCTATTGGGTTAAACGAAACAATCAAATATAGAATAGATTCAATCATGTATAGAGTAGACACATTAAAACAGACACAATCAAATATAAAGCAGACAAAATCAAATACAGAATTAACACGATCAAATACAGAATGGACACTATTACTTATAAATAGACACAATAAAAAAAAATACAATGATCGATACTAGTGATCATTATAACTGGTACACAAGAAACTAAATGCTAGCACTTACAGCTATCACAGCTTTGAATTTATTCTTCAGGAGCTCCTTTTCCATCTTGACTGTCAAATCATAACTGATGATATTGACATGGTAACCAGATGGAGAGTCTTGAGAAGACAAAATAACATTTACCTTATCATCTTTAACAGATGGAATCCAACGCTTAAGTGCCTGGAAATAAATATATAACATAAAAACCAAAGAATATTAATAGCTAGCTCATTAAAATGTTGAGTTTGCGCTGTCTATCTATATTATATCTATATATAATAGCAAGCCCAATCCATTATTTTATCACGATGCATAATTCTTGGTTGATTGAAACTTTTGAGACATTAATTATTCTTATATATAATATTCTATAATGAGAAGACAAATTTTAAGCTAACCTTGGCCCATGTCAGCCGAACTGACGAAGGACAGATTATCAGGAGTGGCCAATCATCACGAAAATAACTCATGACTGCAATGGCCTGCAGAGTCTTGCCAAGTCCCATATCGTCTGCTATCATAGCACGGCCTCCACGACTCACACAGTATCTAGTGGATGCAACAAGCATGGTATAGAACTAAAGCAATAATGGATGTTATGATTCTGTACATCCAATACTTATCAATCTCAAGCTACAAATAGAGGTTTATATTTAAACTGTATCTCAAACACTACTTGGAAGTTGCAAATTGGGTGAAAAAAAAATGTAGCTAAGAATATTTAATGAGCTTAATTATTTGGGAAATACATTTGAGAACAATGGCAATCAGAAGAAAATTTGCCAATTGTCCATAAAGTTATTGAACAGTATGACCTAAGCCAAAGATAAAGTAGAATAAGAAAAGACTATTGAACATTTGCATAGTATACAGTATATCAATTCAGCTAAACCAAGTCATTTCAATCAGTTGCTTTTTATCATTGTCCAACTGGCTAAGATCCTACGGGATTGAAACATCTTGGTGAATCTGAATCGATATATTATACTATGTACATGTCCATTAAGAATCAGTAAACATTCGGAATATAAAGCACATAGTAAAATAATGAGTCTAACTCTTTATGATAATAATAATAATAATAATAAATTGTTGGAAGGTATGCACTAAGACATTTTCTTAATGGTTATATTGTTTATCATTTAAATACTTCATTAACCAATAATAATATATCTTTAGCTACAGCCTTATTTTATTTATTTTCAATTCTTATGACAACGAAAAAAATTTTTTTTTGAAATTAACTATTCAATATATACATATTAATATTGTCTTAAAAGCAAACTACCTCACTCCATCTTTCTGGAATTGCATGAGGGTTTCTCTAAGCACTTTATCTATTTTACTCCAATCCAAACTCATGTTACTCCCAGACATTTCTGATGACCCTTTCCTATTTTTACTGTCAGGGTGAGCAGAGCGGAAGGAACAGTGAAGAAGCGATACCACTGGCTTGGGAATCAAGTTCAGTTCTAAATGAGGCACTTCTTTTTTTATAGCATCAACTAAAGACAGAAATGTAAGAGTCAACAGCAGTAATTGAACTAGTTCCTACATTACATACCTAGTTTATTGTACTCTGTTATGCAAAAGTTCCAATTAGATGATTTAGGGTCTGCAAAAAGAATTTAGAAATCATATTCTTCGTGAAATTCATCTTACCCACCATAAGAGACTGTGCCCATCTTTTTGAACAATGTGACCACAACAGGATTGTATGGTACTTCGATTTTAAACCTATTCTTTGACATCATCATTAAGTCTGCCTTGGAGCCCGTTTGCCATTGATAGGTGGGAACTTCACCATGAGAAGTTTTGTTAGAAGAAATATTAGAGCTTAGGTGAGTCTGTGGGCAGTGCCTGGCAGAGTTTGAAGATAATTCAGGCTTATTGACTTCACGATGGTGCTGACCTTTTCTTGCTGAATGATAAGGTGTAGACTGACAGGAATTCTTCATTGGGGGAACAAAGTTATTGGTGTGAACAATGGAAGATTTTTTGTTACACTGAGATAAATGTTCTCTACTATTTGTTGAAGGACAAACTATCTTTTGTTTTTTTTCTAGTGGTCTGCCGCTTTCTAAAAGTGAATGGGAAGGGTCATTGCTTCTTTGTCGCTTGGATAGGAGTCTTTGCTGAGCTAATCTTTTATTTCTTTCAATTCTGAGGAGCTGCTCCGTTGACAATAGTGGTGTGGCAGACGGTGCTTCCTTTCCTGATGACATAGATAGCAACTTTGATCGTCATTTCCAAAATGGTATGTATCGTCAATAGCTTGACTGTGGTAAGTATCGTCAAAGGAATGTGCTGTGGTCGGCACTGCAGATCCATACTTAACTTTATTAGTGCACCTAAGAAAAGCTTTTATTAAAAGCAGGTCCTCCTCCTAGCATGTGGAATTCGTTTTCTTTGCTGAGATGTGCGCGCGGTCGCTGTATGAGGCAATTTACTACTCTACCGCAGGTGGAAGGCAGTGGGCGTTCCCTCGTAGCACCGAAGCCAAGCAAATTCCGAAGTGCTGGAAGACCAAAGTCAGGAAGATCTAGTTCGAAGGTAAAAAATTTTTTTTTTGCTGATGCTCGGTAGAGTGCATAAATTTGGCATTCTGGTCCCAATGTATTATTTTCCCAGATTTGTGTTTTGTAGTAGCTAGTAGTAGTAGTAGTAGTAGTAGTAGTAGTAGTAGTAGTAGTAGTAGTAGTAGTAGTAGTAGTAGTAGTTTTAGTAGTAATAATAGTAATAGTAGTAGTTGTTTGTAATAGTAGTAGTATTAATAGTAGTATTCATAATAATTATAATACAATCATTATCATCATTATCAGTTCTCATTTTTGTGTCGTAATTATTTCTATTACAATAAAGTCACTTGTACTTTATTTTCACTGGATACGATTCAGGTAGCAGTAAATTTGACAGTTGTCTCTGCTTCAAGATTTGAAGTTCAAGCTCCCCGCTGTCCAGAGATAGAGCACATATTAACACAGTTTAATGTCTCAGAATATGGTAAGGTGGCATAAAACAGTAATGCAAAAATCTGGAGCAAAATGAGCATTTTTTTTTACATTTTTTGGAAAGGTTTCGTACTGTTTGTTGGTTCTACTATTATTCCATCTGTCAGTAATAGACGTCCACAGTGACTAGCTTTATTCGCTGAAATGTCAGTTCAGTGTGCTCAAGAGAATGTTTTTATACCTTCTTTATTTTACAACTAAGACCTTCCCCTCAATGTCCTGTAGCTGGTGGTGGTATCAACTCTTAATGAAATTATTAGGATGCGTAAAATTGGAATGTTTCCTTTCTCTGTGAAGATTTTCTTTTTTAAAGATTTTCTTCCTTGAAAGTAATTGTTTACCGAAAGTCTATGTCTGCTAATACTAAACAAAAAGTAAATTCTATCTTATTGTCATGTGTGGTAAGTTTAGCTAAAAATTCTAGCTAAGAAAAAAAAAATTAAAGTAGGTACCACTGTGATTTTATTTGCTGTTTTCATTGATGATAACTTGTGATAAAGTATTGGAAGACCTATAACTATTGGAAGACCTGTAACTGGAGAGCTTCACTATCACAGCTATGAATTTAATCTTATAGTTGATATCACTGATTTAACTACCAACAGAACTCACCACATGTATGAGTTGTTGCTAGTAGTTATTGGTTTGCGGTTTTGTGGGTTTAGTTGTGTGGTAGGTCATAAACAAAGATAAATCGATGTAGTATGCATAATGTTTGAATGAGTTGCTTTTATGTACTTTAAATCGATGTAGTAGAGTTGTTTTTAAGTACTTTAATGAAGTGTATACATGAAAATACTATATAAATATGTAACTTACAAAACTTATGAGCAGGGAATTAAATATAATCTTTCATACAAGTTTTTAGCTGGGGGTGGGGGACATTGATAGTACTTAATCACACTCATTTTTAAACCCATACTATTGATATATGCATGTATACAAGTACCCCGGCGCACAGTGGTGCTTGATGTAATAACTTTTGCAAATTAAGAATGCAGTAGCAAAGAAAATTTTATTTGTTGTTATTATCATCTACTATTACTTGATTTAGTTACATCAGTTTCCCTCTCCTGCTCTCTTTCTTCCTGAACCATCTCAGCTTTTCTTATACACCTCATTCCCTTCTTCAGCTCTTTCTTCTTGAGTCATGAGTTTCGTTCTCCTTTCTCTATCTCTCCTGCTTCCCAGCTTCTATTCATGATGGTGTGACTTAGGCTTTGTGAAACTTTTGCCTCCCCCTTTGAAACTTTTGCCGTCTTTTAGCAACAATAGTCATTGTTTCCCTATCACTTTATGTGACATTTTACCTATTCTGACAATGCTTTACTACCTGCTACAGATCACTTTGTTATAGTTACATTGTGGTCCCCAAAACCACTTTGTGGTTTGTTGCTAAGCAACCAAATTTGACCAAAAATGTTGAACAATACATGTACTTTCACGTGATATATGGTTGCTAGGTACTTTTTTGAACTCCTGATTTTATATTTATTTTTAAACATTATTCATATAGAAAAAATAAAATAACTGAATTTTATCTGCCAGTGAGAGGGTTAAAGAGCATTAATGTGAATTCTATTACTGATTATATTGATGGGCACAGTGTAGTGCCATTACTGGTTACTTCTTGCTACACTATGATTATCACAGACTCCAAGAGAGAATCATGGTCACTGGAATTGTCTGACTATGACGATGTGGGTGAGTCCCTTACATTCAGACTCCCTTCTTCCCTTTATGCTCCCCTTCCCCTTCCCTCCTCCTCTTTCCCTTGTGCATTCGTCATAAATTTTGCTGAGTGGTGGCAAAATGAAAATTTGGTTTTTAATATTTTCATTATTTTGATGTTTGATAGCTAATGCACTCAAATCGTCTGGCCAGTGGAAAATTTCTGCGGTTCCTATGTTTGTTCTGAACACTTTATTGGGGAAAAGTAAACAACCCGAAGAAGACGAAGTCGACTGGAGTCTGATTGATCCTAAACTGCAAGCTTCACTCTTGCCTTTCCAGAGGGAATCTGTTGAGTAAGTAGTACTTTCGTTGCCAGATATTTCACATTGTGTTTATTCTGTCCTAAGATTTCAGCAAAAGCATGTGTACTAAGCAAGTACCCCCAACACACTGTGGCAATTGATGTACTAAATTTTGATAATTTGGCGAGCGAGCGTAGCGAGCGAGACACTTACGGGGATAATACAATTGAAAATCGGGGATATGAGTTTGTTTATATATATGTGTGGATGTACGTATGTCATTTGTGCTTTGATCCTCGCGTATTTTTGTGTTCGCTCCGTGTTCGACCCTGTCCCAAACTTCACTAAACAGAATCCCCGGGTTTAGCGATCATTACCCGTACCACCTTAGAAATTGAATTGCTTACCACTTTGAATTGTTTTGTGGGTGCAGTTAAAACTAAAAAACTTATGGGAGCTCCATTTCTATTCGAGTTAGTGGCGGTGGTAAGTTAATACGCTATTTGTCACAATTATAAGCCCTACTCAACAGTATTTACTTGAAAATTCATTGCCCACTAGACGAACCACGAAGGTAAGTCTTGCGTAGATATGTTCAGTTGTGTGAAAGTATTGTGCGTTACAACTACTATTAAGAATATCACAAAGACAATTTTAAATAATGTGACTTGATTTTGTTGCTTCTTTTTCAATTCAAACAGTTGCGGGGAGCGGTTACTATGGCATTGAATCCTCTTTACTGCATATACGTAATTTAAAAACTCGACTTTATTTTAGTAGCTGAGTGTTAGTTGTTAAAATCAATCGTTTAACAATAGTGTAGTTTAAGGCTCGCTCGCCATTTGTGCTCAAGCACATCACTAGTTAGTAATGCAGTAGCGTAAGGTATTTTTATCCAGTTTATTATCCTCTACCACTTGGTTTAGTTACATCAGTGTCCATCTCCTCTCTCTTTCTTCATGGACCATCTCAGCTTTTCTAATTCCTCTTCACAGCTCTTACTTCTTAAGTCATGAATTTCCTTCTCTCCTTTCTCTATGCTCTCCTGGTTCTTTCAATCTTTTGAAAACCATGTAGTTATGATGATGCTTAAACCAGATGATGCTTAAACCAGATGATACTTTACCAACCCGACTCAGCTAGTGAATTTATATTGTGGTTTGATTTTTAATGTATGTTATTGATTTCCCCCTTGAAGTATGTACTGCAGTATGATACTGTTGGTATTAATGACTGGCTTTCTGATCTTGTTGTTATGGGAATTGTATAAGGTTTGTTGTCAAATAATGGCAAGAGATAGAGGTAGTTGAAGCTGCAGGAATGGAATGTGTAGCTAAATGTAGAATTTAGTGTATAAGAGTACCTATGTAGTGGTATTCAGTTCTCTTGGCTATAGCTCCAACATTAGGTCCCAAACTCAACATAAATATTCGAAATGATGCTCACTGCCTGAACATTTTGTTGAATTGTTACCGCTCATTAACACCTTACAAATCACTGGTTTAAGAAACCCTCTGCCGACTGCTGTTCATGGGTTAATTGGTATAATATATTATTTACACGTTGACTGTTTACTCACATTTAAAAGTGTTTGTGTTTGTGTGTGTGTGTGTGTGTGTGTGTATGTGTGTGTATGTGAAGATTTTGTGTTAGACGTAAAGGACGAGCTATTTTAGCAGATGATATGGGAATGGGGAAAACCCTGCAGGCTTTGGTCACAATGTGCATGTACAGGAAAGACTGGCCTTTATTGATCGTTTGTCCGGCTTCAGTGAAATGTGTTTGGACAGGGGTAAGAGAAAAACAGTATTGTGCTAGAGTATAAGAACTGTAGCTCTTTGGCAAGTTTGTCGGGTTAAGTTTTCATTATTATATTGATTGTTATTAGTATGATTCTCCACTTTATTAGCTTTAAACATTCAATATCTTTTTTATTTTCAGGTAAAAAATGATTTTATAAGAATTGCTTGGTTAATGTAGGCACTCTTAATTAAACTCATACTGCGGTCCAATCAAGTATGAACATTTTTTCCAAATTATATATTATATAATGCCCTGTCCTTGTGCATTCCTGAGTGGTTATTAACCCTCAGCATGCATGAACGAGAGAGAGATAGTTGTCATCCTGTCTGTTCGTCTGTCTGTCACACTCTAATTAGAGTTTACTGACATAGGTTTAGGACTAAACTTACTCAAAATGACGATTTTAGACCTTTTATTATGATCATTTATTTTGATTTTGGGCTTATTTTTTGAGAAAACGTGAAGCTTATCAGCTCTGTATAGGTACTAGTTTTGTAGGTAATTCCCCCTTTTGTCACTTTGCAATCACATGAGCTAACAATTTCTTGCAGTGCGATACATTTGCTTTATGCTGAAAAGTTAACAGAGCGCTTGTATTGGAGTTTTGTATTGAGGCTATTCGTAGGTGTTCCTTACGTGTTTAGCTTCTCTTATGAAAGGAAGTTAAACACTCAAGATACTAAGAGTTTGTATTTGCTGTTTATATTGTAGTACTTGGTACCAGATTAGTCTGAGATATGATTTTATAGTAGCTCTGAGAGTTCGCACCTTTTGACCCTTCATTTTGTTTCAGTATTACAGTTGCAAAGAATTAAGTTTCAAAAAATATTCGTAGGACAATATATATTATATATATATATAATTATATATATATAATACTTATAGCACGAGTCAGAGTACAATATGGGAAAATATTTTACGAGCACGCAAAATATTTTCACGAGCCAAAGGCGAGTGAAAATGTGGCGTGAGAGTAAAATATCATTCCCATATTGTACGACGAGTGTGATAAGTGATTTATTGCTGCCTTGATATTTTTTCTCAACCGGTTACAATTCAATTTTCATTGATTTTACTCGCTACGCGCATGCGTAGTGTACCGTACAATATAAACCGTACAATATGGGAGAATACAGAACGCTCGCGTGATGCGGAAATATTCAATTAAAAATATAAAAGGTGCAATAAATATATATATATATTTTTTTTTTTTAAGTGTTATATGCTACATATTATTTCTGTTTCTTCATCTCTTAATTATTATACATTTTGTTTTGCAGGCATTAAAGCAATGGCTTCCTCCCTCATATTCAATAAATGTTACAATTATCGATACAGGGAAGGATGAAGTACCTGATGATGCCAATGTCGTTATTGTTAGCTATGATTTGGCAGCAAGATTATATAAGACTTTGATGGAAAGAAAATTTGCTGCTGTTGTCCTGGTAATAGTATCAAGTAGTACTTTAATTTATGTTTTGTGAGTAAAAATGTAATTGAGACCTTGTAGAAAAGGTGTTTTTTTTCAGCAGCAAATTCATATTTGTTTATTAAAAGCTAATGTAATTGACTTTGAGTATCTGAATATATCCATTTGTGCTGCATATCTTTAGTTGGAACAATTTCTAGTGCATACAAAATTGCTGTTTAATTTTGCACACTCTCATTATGGCATGTTTGTATATTTGTATGGGTATAGTGAATCACAAGTGAAGATACGTTTGATATTACATGGGTGTTGTAGTATATAAGGCACATCCAAAATGACTGGCATTACAATTTATTCAGTATGCTGTTAAAGATGAATAGCTACAACTTATTGGATTGGCTTGCCATGAAAGAGTGAATACACTTTAAATTCACTACACAGCTAAATCATAACACTTTGGGGAATTCAGGGAGTTGCAATGTGCATGCAGCTTATTCAGAACTCTCTTTCATATAGCTACTTTCTTTACAGATAGTCAATGTTTGAGAATGGATGAATGTATTTAAATGAATGTCTTTCTCATTGTTTTTTCAAGCTAGACTAACTTGCTTGCCATTTGTGTAGGAGCACTCATTTAATTGCATTATACATTTGATTTTAGGATGAATGTCATTACTTGAAAGGTTACAGAACCTTGCGGTACAAGTGCATCAAGAAGGTAGTCAAAGTAAGTTACCTAAGTTGGCATATGTCACTGTTGTCTTGTAGATGGAATATGTAGCTTAATATCTCATTTCAGTCCTTTATAAAGTACAGTGATTCTCAGATGGGAGCAGGTCATTATGTGAACTATTTGATTGGCTATTCTGAGTTTGATTGGTTGATAGATTAGTTCACTATCAATAGTTGAGTCTTTGTTTGTAATATTCAATATATTGCATCCAAACTACCAGCTAGCTAAATCTAACACTGAGGTTCAGACAGAAACACGGAAGAAAGTGAGTTCAACAGTTCTCAAAATTGAGGGTCTTGGTTTGTAATTACCAATAAAACTAAATGTGTTGCATTAAAAATTACTAGCTAGCCAAGCATATACTTACATACAGACAGAACACAGAAGAAGGTGAAGTGGATCAAACTATTCAATAGTTCTCTCTCATATCTTATTCCCCTACTACAGGATGCCAAGCGGTTGCTTCTTCTTTCAGGAACACCGGCTCTCTCCAGACCTTATGAACTATACACACAGTTGTATATGATGTTGAATATTCCTTTCTTTCCTTTTGGATTTAGATACTGCAGTGGGCATAAGGTTAGAGTGATTCATTGGTAGACTATAATTGGCTGCCTCATTTGTGCATTTAGTTAGTGCTTGTAACTAATTTTGTACTTATGTTTTCTCTACGCAGACAGAATTTGGACATAACTTTATGGGTGCCTCTAATCTCAACGAATTGCATGTGTTCATGCAGGAAACTTGCATGATCAGGTAAGAATATGTAGTTTCTATTGTTACTATTGTTCCTAGTGTGATCTTGGAGTTCAGTTAATGTGTGTGAGATATGTAAATAGGAAATGATATTTCATCAACACTTAAACAAATAGACATGTCTTGTTTATAAGTGTATAATAATGGACGCATTAAACAGTTAACATGAGAGGCTTACACACACCAGTGGAATATACATGTACCAGGAGTAACCAAAAATATACGGAGGCAGGGCAGACCACATGGCAATAGCGAGTACGTATCACAACTGGGCCGCGTGACATAGACATGCTACGTAGAAGAAAGCCCTGCAAGTGTCTACGACAGTACTGTGTGTTGTCCCACCCACCCAACCACGTCAAATGGGGGAGAGGAAGGGAGTAATTGTTAAAAAAAATTTTTTAGTGCATTGAACCAAGGATAAGTAGCTGGATAGTGGATACATACAGGGGCTTAGCTTCCAGAAGCTCCAGCATATGTAGGCGTATCAGATTCCTCCACTGAGGAGGGGCTGAATCCTCAGTGTGAAAGAGAGGTAAGTGTTATGGCTGAATATGCCCAAGGTGCAAATCGGTGCTCATTGGTAGGACAATAAGTCCCAATTAGCGAAAATTGTACCAAAACCACATCAAAGAGCGCATCGGCCAGACCCCCTACCCCTTGCTCCCAATCTCATCTACCACAGTAAACGAATCAAGTTAATTGAAAATATTGAGCTCTTTGTAAAGGTAATCTGTACGTGCTTGAAAAATTATAAGTTCTTATATAGGCCTATATATCCTTGCATGCAAATACATTCAATTCTCCCACTATCTTAACCATGGGTCTTCTTTCTTCGCCTAAGGGAGGGAGGGGTTGGTTGTTGCTCTGCTGTGGAAGTACTTATCAATTACATCTTCTCACCTAGGGGGCTATCACACTTTACAGTACTCAGCATTGACAACTCAAGGTGTCATGCAGGATTTGTGTTGGGGTGTAAAACGCTGCTGGACTTAGCCATATCCAAGCCGTAGTTTCCCTACCCTCCACTTCACCTCCCACCAACCTTTAGGACGTTTTTGTACAGCTAAAGTTGTGTCCAGGCGTCATAAGTCTGGCCAAGAGAGAACACTTAACAATATTCATATTACACACCTTACTTGTCAGAAACCCACTGTGATTGTATCACTCTTGTTTGCATATAAACTCACTTTGTATTCTTTTCTTGTAGCTTCAGGTTTCAATTAAGTAATGCTAATTAGCGTGTAGCTCATCTGCAGATCTAGCTTAGCTTAGCTACAGCTGCGTTAGATTAGACTTGGACTTGGTGGACAATTGTCACATCCTTAGCCCTGTGCGGGATAAGCTCTCTGAGAGCTGGCAGTTGGGCCTTTTCTGAGTTCGACCACTTAACCTCTGTGCGAGCACCTGTGACCTAGGAAGCAGGTTGGGATTGACGCCCCCACACCAACGACTCCTCGTGTGACAGTGAACCGCACAAGTTGAATTCTTAAATCATGCATGTGACCAAACACTAATCAGTGTAAAGTACACTTTCATATAGCTAGCAATGTGCATCTAAGTAGTGTCGGTATTAAAATTACCCCTACCTCCGTATACAACCTTTTCACAAACTGAGCAGTTGAAATCTTAAAAGTAGTCAACAGAGAGGTCCTAACAGCATAACAACAGCTGGTTAGTTAGAACTTGCTTTAGTATTGACATTGGTCACAGGTGCTTTGAAATGTCTGTGACATACACAAACCTGTCATTAAGTAAATAGTGTTGGCTGAAAATTCAATCCTTTTATGGTATGTATTATCTTATTTCTTTCCAAACAGAAATATTGTTACTATTTAAAATAGAAGCACCTGCATTTTTTCTTTCTAGGAGAATGAAGTGTGAAGTGGTGCATCAGTTACCCGAGAAACAGAGACAAGTTGTAAGTTGAGAGACAGTGTAAGTGCAAGTTACTAAATCGAATCTGGAACATAAATTATAATTGTTAATATGTTTTCTTGTAGTTTTTTATGTTTTTTATTTTTATTTTAAGGTATATTTAGAGTCTGCAGTGAAAGCAGACAAGAATGTTAAGTTGACGAAACTTTTCCAGGTTGGCACTGAAGATGTGAGTTCTTTCAGTTTATGTTGTTATAGTATCGAAATTGGATATGATTAAATGTTAAGAGTTTTAAAGATAGTGGGAACTAGCGAAGAAGGAGAAAAACAAACAGAAGAATACAATAATGATGCATGGAGCTTGACGAAAGAGTAAGGGGGGAAGAAGGGAAAATTAAAGAAATAAAAAAGTGTCTCCAAGTGATCCAAGCATGTTGAATAGAAATATTCAATTGCTCAACTTCATGACTATTGGAAAAAGCTCTACATGAAATGCTAGCCCTCAGCATAGCCCCAAAACCTTCAGAGAAAAGGAAAAAAATGAGAAGTAGAGATAATATTTTTTTGTGTCATAGTATGAAGTCCTGCTCTTACAAACCAAAAGTTGGAATTGAAATATTGTATTTTGGTCAACTTATTGTTGTTGTTTTTTTGCTGTTTTTTTTTCTATTGCAGTGGAGTGTGAAAGTGATTGAGTAAAAGTGTATTATGTGACAGGATGACTAATATGTGACCGTCTACGGGAAAACCGGGCACAACGCGGCGTGCGTAATATCGAGAAAAGATCGATCGATTTCTTTAAAATGTATTGTTTCAAGCCTACGGAAGGGAACGGTTAGGTCTATTATAGCAGGAACGACTAAAGCTACGATGGTAAAACTTGGAGAGCTCAATATCTGGACGCCGACAACTCCGTAAGTGCAAAAAAAAAAAATTCGAAGGTGCCGCGTTGTGCCTGGTTTTCCTATAGACGGTCACATATGTATTCAGTGTGCAGGCTTGCTATGTTTTACAGAAATGCTTGTGGTGTTTCAGTTAATTACTTTAGTCACTGCAATTTTCTTTACTGACGTTTTTTAATGTATAAACATTGTAGGATTCTAGTCGGACATGTTTGATGAAAGAATATCAGCTGGCAGGATTGTTTAAGATAGTTGGCATCTTGTGAGTGTTCAACTTTGTAGGAAATTCTTAATGTGGTTTTTAACAGGTACACATGTGTATGTGCATACAATTGGCAAATCACTGCACAATATGAAAGCCTAATTTATGTGGGTATGTATTACATATAAATGTATGAATATGTACAATGATTTGCCAATATACATGCTTTTAATGCTAGTGGTGTGCTTGAGCATAAGGTTGGGCGATATACCGGTATATAGTCATGATCACGGTATCTGTCAATAACCGTCTGGCGGTATCGTGTTGGCTAGCAATATTGAAATATTGAAATATTGAATGAAAATATAGAAAAACCGCCAAAACTTACCTGCGCGCGCATAATGCGCGGGAAGTGACGCGCACGCAATAGTATTTTTATTCTCTTGCAAGAAGTAAGTATTGCAGACCCTGCGACAAGAGTACCGGAGCTACACAAGAAGCCTGGAAGTAAGAGTCAAGTGTGGAACTATTTTGGCTTGGAGAAAAAGGATGGAGAGTTTCAGAAGGAGACTGCAATTTGTTGCACTTGTTATCGAAGAGTGGCAACCAAGAATGGGAACACTAGTAACTTGCTTGCACATTTGCGCAATACCCATAGCAATCTTCACTTGCATTTAAAGGATGCTATGATGAAAGAATCGCTAGCAACACTAGGAGCGTCAACTTCGGAAGAGGCCTGCTGATCAACTGTCACTTGCAGAGTCAGTGGATAGAGTACAGAGGTATGAACGAAAGGGCAAAAAGTGGAAAGAATTAACTGATGTTTTATATTGCGAAAGACTGCTTGCCTCTCTACACTGTTGAAAAGCCAGGATTTAAAAAATCTTGTGTCCACTTTTGACAGTCGTTATGATCTACCTAGCAGATCATACTTTTCAAGAACTGCCCTTCCTGAGCTGTATGCTGAAGTGAGAGACCAGGTAAAGGCCGAGTTAGAGCCTATCACATATTTTTCAGCAACTACTAATATTTGGTCCATGATGGTAGTCTGACCCCATACATTAGCTATACAGTACACTTTTTGAACAATGATTGGAACTTCAAAGTCGGTGCCTTCAGACAAAGTTTCTCCCTGAAGATCACAGAGGAGAAGTTTTATCAGATTCGTTGGAAGATACTTTGAGTACATGGAACTTAGCAGTGGAGTGTCAAGTATGCATAACTACCGACAGTGCTGCAAATATCATCAATGCAACTAAACGGCTTGACTGGTTGAGACTTTCCTGCTTTGGCCACAACCTTCATTTAAGTGTAACCAAATCACTGGCTGATGATACGGTGTCTGTTTGGAGCAATTTTGTCTGGCTGATGATACGATGTCTGTTTGGAGCAATTTTGTCTGGCTGATGATACGGTGTCTGTTTGGAGCAATTTTGTAGTGGTACTATCAAGCTTGAATTTCTAAATTGCAGTTATAAATATTTTATGAACAGACATATGAATAAATAATTTAACACAACAGCACTATGCACTTTTGACCTCAGCAGCTAGATTATAGCACTATAGTGCCCATCCCACAGACTCATGTGGTATTTTGGCCACTGATAGTTCACCACTTCCTTCTGTTGTTAGATTTACTGATATCAAGAAGGTAAGATACAACAAATAAATGGACATAATCAGAAAATTTATTTGAAAAATAAGCATGAGTAAAACAAGAGCACGAAATGGAGAGCAGTTACAGCAAGTGACTTCTGCCATTCTAGAGGTAGAGCATGTAATTCCTGCTTGTTGTGTAAGCGAGGAAATCTTTCCAAGTACATACAAGTCTTGTAAGAATGAGTAGTTGTTAGGTCGACGGTATGAACCTGATCTTGACTTTCAACTCGACACTTGTATCTGCCGATTATGTCATGATGACGCTGGCAAAATTAATGATGAAAACTTTGCACTTAGATGGAGGAAAAATAGCAATAAAATGTTATGTATAGTTCCTAGCTGTACGAAAGTATCCTAAAAAAACAGCAACACTAGTGGATTACTCTACTCTGTGTAGTTTATTGAATATTTCTTTGAGTTATACATTAAAACAACATGGAGGATTCTCCCTTATTGGAGATCATTGTGGGATATTGTACAGACAACTAGACATTGGATGGTTACCCAAGTGAAGCTAATAGTGTGGCGACTACTGATAACTTGGATTTCATCCATAGTTTTGCCAGGATTTACAGTGGTGAATTACAGTTAAGCTGGCATGGAACCACCATTCAAATTGTTATTCCCAGACCAAATAGTAATCAACAGGAGACAAGTAAAATAATACAATGTAAACACACCTTGCTTAGCTGGTTCCCTTTAAGTCACCAGCCAGAAGTATTATGCTCACTTGTCAAAAAAAAAAAGAGAGACGTTTAAGAACAGCAATTGATCATGCAGCAAAGCATACTGCCTCAACTAGAAATAGCAACTGGCATGAGCCCAATTAATTCTATTGATAGAGCACAGACAGATATCTTACTCACCATAAATAATTTTCATCCTAATCCAGATGAAAAAAAAAAAAGGTTCAAAATGACTCGTTAAATACTTCCATTGACCAAAAAGGTTTCTGAAAAAAGCCATAATTGATTTCCCTCCTAATATGGTCTATTAGTATATCATATTCCTGTTCTACAATGTTCAAACGTGATGTATCATGGAATTCTCAACCAGAAACGTAACACCAAATCTGTTATACAAAATATTGTCTATCAATTATACACAGAGTTTATAGCCACCAAGAAAAAGCTGTGGATAATGCCTGGGGGTGATCTGTTAACATATAGTTTGATTGCTTCAGTCAAGGCAGACTATGGAAATGATCTGTCTTGGCTTATTCCCATACCTGGTGACATGCATGTATTGATACGTCTTCAATCATTATGGAAGGAATGTTTATTATCAGTATAATACTATGGAATGCACATACCAATATTGGAAGTTATGCAGACTTAGACAACATTATTATGCCTCATTATAGAAATGGTGCAACAGAGGTACATGTGTTGTTCGATAATCCCAAGTGTAATTATCTTAAATTCAAACACTATAGTTTGACAAAGCTAATCCAATACCCGATTCACACTATTGTACAAACTTCAATGCTGATTTACATGTCCCTTCACAGTGGAGTTAACAAGTCCTGAGCTGCAGAAAGTGCAAGCGAAATTTAGTATGTTTCCTTCAAAAAAAAAAATAATAATAAGAAGTTACTATCAGGACAGGTATTCATCACAGCTGGTGGACTAAATGTTCCTGATACAAGGAATGAATTCCCAGAACACAAATATTCTGGTACTCAGTCCTGACATAGATGTTTACCATATTGGTATACCAATAGTAGCCTACACCAACCTGAAAGTATATGTACAACTCACTAAATTCACCCAGGTATGTCTAGTTGACATGCAATCCTTGATCAATGCATTCAGCACTGACCCTATAAACTTAGCTATATTCCAGATTCACAGATATCTCGAGTTATCCTAATTTTATTTGTAAGCACTGGATATGCTTTCATTTCATATTTTCGTGGTCTTGGAAAAACATTTTTGAATACCTTGTTTGATTATACTGAGTTTATTTATTCAAGTGAATTTGGTATGCTCACAGATGAAGTCAAAGAAACCAGTTTCATCTCTTTTCTTCGATTAGTTCATGGCACCTACTTTCGAAGACACAAGTCCATGGTCCTTTCAGCTTATTCAACCCCAATGGCGTTGTTCAACTCCTTCTTCAAAGACTCCTTCAATTCTTCACTCCTGGATCATGGCAAGTGGTTAGATGCCACCAGGGAGAGAGTATGGAGTAAGATAAAGCATGAAGAGGAGATGGTTCCCTCTGTGGGGGCTCTGTAATGGCATTGGAAACGATCACAATGCATTGTGGATACATGGAATGGTGTACACAGAATATCATAACTCACCAACCACTAGAAAAACATAGACGGCAATTTGAAGATGACATCTTGACGATTGACTGGGACAGTGATGAGCACATGTCATCAGTGTGGAACGGGTTGGCCCTGATCAAGAAAGGGTGTGGCTGTAAAACTGCGTACAATGCCAATTGGTGCAAATGCAGGAGAAATAATGTTCATTGTGGTCCAGGTTTTATTTGTGACATTTGTGCAAATCACTCGGCAAGTAAACAGATATCAGTGGTGTTGTATGAGGAAAGTGACAATGACGAATGCAATAGTGGAGATGAATTGGATGATGAAAGAGTTTAATGATATGGAGTTGGAAGCAGATGTAGAAGACATCACGAGATCTGTATTTGGTGAAACAGACCATTTCACAGACAGTTCTAGTATTGGTGAAGATAATAATGGGCTTTCATTAGCTGTGGCAATATAACATTCATGTATGAAATTATGCTCAACTTTACTGCTTGCATTTACAAAAAATATCAACGAGAACACTTAGCTTTTTTGCATATATTTGTAGATCAAGACTCCATCAACAGATCCAAAAAATTGAAAAGCTGCAGATCTTGAGAACTGAAATTCAATCGCCATTCAGCAGCAGACTCCTAACCCCACCCTCAGGCACTCACCAGAACTTGAGCTAGCAGCTTTCAACTCGAAGAACTTCAATGTGCAAATCAGGCATCCTTACAAATAGCAAGGTCATGTGACCAAAAATATATATATATATAATAAAGAGCAAATATGTTATGGAGCCCGAAAAATTTAGTGACAAAGATAGCCCAGTTGTTATTGGGATCCCCGCAGGCTATTTACGATTATGTAATGCCTACCCGGGAGAAAAATTAATTTCACAATTTCTTTCTCAGCCTTCTTTTACTCATTAGATGTATTTTCTCTCTTTCACAAGCTTTTTTTGAACAATAACATTTTGTGAGTAGAAAAAATAAGAAGTTCTAAAGAGTTTTTGAGCCTAACGCTAAGTTTGTGAGACGTAAGTTGGTCCCGTGTCATCTAGATAACATAATTCCAATGAACATACTTGCATCAATATATATATTATATATAACCAAACAAATATCACCGATTTTCAAAATTCTATCAACCGTAATAGTGTCTCACTCACTCGCCAACTAGGAGGGCAAATTTTATAAATTTTCTTGAGATTATTAGCTTGTGTGTTTGCTAGAAAGAAGCACAATATTGACTGTAGTAGTGCAACTCTTACATATATGTAGAGCTGGAACGAATATCCCGTTTTCTGGATATTCATCTGGATTTGTAGGTCTGTGTTTCAGAGAAAGATAGCTGTAAAACCACTCAGAACGAGTTAGATCTGACTTCTTTAAAAAGCTAGGCTAAGGAGGTGAACTCTGCAGTCTAGCTATAAGTAGCTAGAATAAATGAATAGTCTAGCCAGGGTGTTTAGATTATATTTTTGATATTCTTATTCTGTACATATGAACTTTTTATCTGTATATGCTATTTTGTTAGATTAGAATTAAGAACATCTATTATGTAATTTTAAATACATGTTTATTGTGTTCAATATGCCTTTTCAGTTTGTTGGGTACAATTTTAGTTCTGTGTGTTATGTGGACAGCTGAATATTAAGTGATTTTTTAATTTGTTCAAGGTTTTGTATGATTATAGTATTCCATTTGCAACTTCGTTATTTATTTGTCTTTGTCATTGTAGAGATTTTATCTTGAAGTTTCTCCAGCAGAAGCCAAAGCTTATTGTATTTGCTCATCACACTATTGTCTTAGATACTATTGGCATTGCTTTGGAAGCTAAGGTAGCATAAGAGAATATTGCTGATGTTATGTTGGATGAAATGGAGTAATGTATTAAACTTAGGGCATTAAATACGTAAAGATAGATGGGAAGACGTCAAGCACTGCACGAGCCAAGGCAGTTGATAGCTTTCACAATGTTCCAGATTATCGAGTGATCTTGGTATCCATAACTGCAGGATCGTTTGGTCAGTAGTTTTAAATGTGCAAGTATTACTCATTATCAACTAGATTAGTATAGATTCAATGAGCAAACAGAATCTGCTCTTGCAGTTTTTATATGTGGACCTGTTATATATCTAAATTGTGCTTGCAGGGTGCTTAGATTAGAGCAGTTTTACTGGTAATAGGATTTTACTATACACACACTGCCTAACCCCAAAGCCCTGCTATGGTGTTGACACAAAAGTCTATTAATTTAGCAATTAATTTTTAGTTCCCTGTAATGTGACTGACTTTCCTTTTCTTTGATGTAAGAATTGAAGTAGTTATTTGCCTGGTCAGTTACAATGCAAGGTATGAGGTGGGGGGGGGGGGGGGGGGGGGGGGGGGAGGGGGCAGTTGAAGTGCTCGCCCCCATTAAAGTTATTCTAGTCCCTTTGACGTATCCTTAAGTTTTGTAAGCAAAAAACAAAATAAAAAATTGAATTATGAAGATGATTGCAAATGCTTAAATCATACGTTTATTGCTGCCCCTGTTATTGTTTTGGATTGAAGCCAATCTCTTTTTCTGTTTTAATTTTGGATGAAAGTTTTGACCCTCTTGAGACAGCACAAGCTCAATCTCGCCCCCTTCCTCTTAGATTAAATCCTGAATGAACCCATGCGATGAGGAGAAGTTAATTGGGTGGGAGAAGGGTGAGTGATTGATTTAATTCTTTTTTCTTTTTTTTTGGTGAGTACAATATTTTCTTTCAACCAAAAATTAATGAGAATGCAGCTGACAGAGTGCTTTTACGCACAATTGCTAGACCTTATCACATAAATTGAACTTCCCCTTTCTCCTCATAAACATGCTGGGTGTGGGCCAGCTAACCTCTATCTTTATGCATTCTCTCCTTTTCTGTATTCTTTCTTATCTGGCAAGTTGTCAGACTCAAGGATTCATACTTTTGTTTTATTATTTAAAGGAGTAGACTTCACAGCTGCATCTGATGTGGTATTTGCGGAAATGTACTGGAATCCTGGAGTAAGTGGTAAATGTAATTGATAAATTTGTGATGGGAAAATGTTTTTTTTTATGTGTGTGTAACTTGCCCTCAATTTGATTTGTCAAATATAGTCACTCTCTTTTTTGTTTATAGAACTAATTCTTCCAAGTTTAATTCTTGGTGATTTTCGCACTAAGATTATTTATTCATGTAATATAAAATATGGTAGTCTACCTGTGCATGAAGTTTGGAGTCATTTCTATTCTTAGTTTCTGAGAAGTAACACAAAATATATTCCAGAAGGAGTGTGAGGAGATTATTGTAGTTGTTGTAAATAGTGTTGTTCTAGGCATGGTCAGGTAAGGGAAGGCTTTTATCAAGCAAGCTAGAGGCATATTATGTGTGTGTATGTACCTATAATAGATTAGTGAATCCGTTTTACTGATGGAAAACTCTACAGTTTCAGTTTATGTACAATTTCCTGTACTAACTATTCACCTTTTTTGTTTATTTATCTTCACTTAGCTAGCTACATATATTGCAATTAAATATTCACCTGTGCTTAGCTGGCTATATCAAAATATATTCTATATAAAAATATGCATAGCTATATTATGTATATTCATAAATTATTATCACTGGTCATCGTAAAACTGTAAAATAAAAAACCATGAGTGATATATCATGAAGAAGTTTTGCACAAGAATAAAAAATTAAAATGATGGAGTCATTAGTGAGGTATCACTTACCTGTCAAGGCTTGGAAACCATCTAGGTCTTAGTGGCAGAGCATTTGTGTGTTAGGCAAGCAGTCTTGGGTTCAATTCCCGGTGACAACCAAACATTTTAAAATTGCTGTATTGTTTAAAAAAAACTGTGAAAGTGAGTTTTTGTTGTTGCAAACCTATATATTATGTGTATATATATTTATTTCACCCTAGATATCTTCACAATGATATCTTTAGGTACATGACCCATTTCACATTGTTATTTCACGCCAACCGGTACCCTAGTAGTTATAGCAACCTGGTTAGAGCAGCTGCTAAAATATCAGCTGGGGGTTGCGTAGTAGCCACTACAACCAACTTTACCAGTGAGTTACCTGCCTGCTAGTACTAACTACAGCAGTGAAGATATCTAGGGTAGAATAAACCACTTATTACACTCTGCAGAGTGATATGACTAGATATTTCACTCTCAGGCTTTATTTTCACTCACCTCAGGCTCGTTAAAATTGAAATATTTTACCATATCACGCTCTGACTCATGTAATAAGTACTATATATATATATATCAGGTGCTAATTCAAGCGGAAGACAGGGCCTACAGAATAGGTCAGGAGTACCCAGTCAACATTTACTACATGCTATGTGAATCTTACATTGATAACCTCATGTGGTAAGATATAATGCAGTGTATTAAAAGACTTAGCTAATTACTTAACAAACACATCAGTTTTAACATTTGGCCTTGGCTTAGTTTGATTTATATTAATTTAGTAACGTAAAGTTAGTGTGGGTAAGTTTTAAATTATGTATTGGCAGAGAATGTTTCTACTATGGATAATGTGTTGTTCTGTGTAAGGTCCGTTTTGCAGAAGAAAGTATCTGTTCTCAATCAAGTAGGGCTACCGTTGGATAGTTTTACTATAAAAAATCCAGGTAAAGCGGTTAGGTACTAATATGGCTATGAATGTATAAGACAGATAATTTTAACAGTGTACTTAGACTGTTTTATGATATTATTTTGATTGTATTTGTTTGTGTGAATAATGTTGATGATATTTTAGATACGGGTACTATCAGTTTCAATCTTCCCACTCACAGACAGCTCCATTATTGCAATCATAATCAACCTAATGGAAGTTAGTATAGTCTTAGTATAGTAGGGGTCTCACCTAAGTATTATGAATTTAATGTACTGTTTTGCAGGATCAATTTCATTGTTTAAATCATCATTGTACATAGAGATTTATTGGCATCCTCCTAGAAATTGAATTGTATACCGCTTTGAATTCTTTTGCGGGTGCAGTTAAAAACTTAAAAACTTACTGTATTACCATTTCTATTTGAGTTAGTGACGTTGGTAAGTTAGTACGCCATTTTTGTCATAGTTATGGGGAGTGGTCCTACCCCCCCCCCCCCCCCCCCCCCCCCCCACCCCCTGTCCCTGTGTAGTGTTGGCAGATCAGGCCACACAAGACTAAACTGCCAAAATTGTGAATGAATTCCAACAATCACAAGCACATGCTAGCAAGTTACAACCATATTACTGGAGCTATGTCTATAATATTTGTATGCCAGCAGATATCAGCATAAAGCATCTGAAATAGCCTCTTATTAGAAAAATAACACCAGAATAGAAAGAAATGAAAATTTAAGCTTCATAATTTCGTGATAATTGAAAATTTTTGGTTGATGAATTGAGCCTACAGGGACTCCAATAGTACTACATGTCTTACTTGCTCACTGATCATACTTATCATGACTACATAATAATTACTGTTGGAAATTTTAATGTAATGTTACTGTATTTTACTTAGTGTCATTAATTTTGTTTGTGTTGTATTTATTAGGCTTCCTATAGAAATAAAATTCCAATAGCCAGAGGATCATGTGGATACCATTGGTCATAAATCTGTCAGTTCAAATCATTTCATTAATTGGTAAAGGAAAAATTCATTAGTCTCTAGCTACTGATAACACTGTTTTTGTCAAATATTACAGCTCTTGATTCTTGATTGATTATAAATATATCTAAAATAGTCTGCAAGACTAATTTAGGACTAGCCATAGATTAATAGCGATGGATTGGGTGAAGTTGTTTTGACTGATCATAATATAGAATGGATTAAAAGAAAAAGCAAGTAAATGTGGATAAACTTGGCGATTGATGTTGCAACTTTTAAAATTAGGAATGCAGTAACAAACTTTTAGATGTATTCTCTCTCTTTCACAGGCTTTTTTAAACAATACAGAATTAAAAAATATTTGGTCGCCACTGGGAATCGAACCAATAATATGAAATAATAAATTAGATGAGAAAAATTCAACTAGTAATAAGAATCTTTGAAAAAAGAGAAATTTGGTTGGTCTGTTGAGAGTGAGACTGTACCATAGCAGTATAAATACAGAATTGGAATGTTTGTTGTTTGTTCGCCAGGTGGCTGTCGCTATTTTGTGCTATTAGAGCACATCACTAAAATTGTTTTTGTGCGTGGGCGTACGGGTGCACCTTTTCTCATACGCGCTTGCGTCGACCGGGTAACCTTTTTAGCAACATTTTGTTTTGTTTACCTGCCGTACGAAGTAGCGATGCCCAGTGAAACAAATTCTGCGAAAGAGAGACAAAGGGTAGACTATACTTTAGGTACTACACGAGACGCGACGCGTCGCGTTTTCATCGCGATTCATCGCGATTCAAGCACCCCGCGATTCCTCCGCTAGTGGAAGCATGCGTTGAATTTATTCTTCATGGTTACCAAAGAAGGAGAAGGGACGGTCACCCCCTATTTATTCTTCATGGTTACCAGAGAAGGAGAAGGGACGGTCACCCCCTAGCCCTAACCCCTAGCCCTTGTTGAAGGAGAAGCATGGATAGCATCCATGAACAAACCCTAGCCCCCTAGCCCTAGCCCTAGCCCCTAGCCCTTGTTGACCCACAAAGTGGAACTCACACCCAAAACATTGAGAGTACTTGGGCTAGTGTGAAAAAAATGATGCGAAAAGAATGTGTTTTAAACACAAGGGATGGGTTAGGGCTAGGGCTAGGTATATATGAACATAAACAACAATATCCATTATAACTATCTTTTGTCATGTTTTATGATTATTCATTTATGTCAAACCATTGCATATTATGTCATGTTATATGTGTATTATGAAAAACAAAATATTATGTCATGTTATATGTGTATTTAAGTTGTTTTTGTTGTATGAGACAAACAATTGTTTTTAATTGAGAGGAATAGTGAGTGTTTCACTAGCGATGAATCGCGATGAAAACACGACGAGTCGCGTCGCGTGTAGTACCTAAAATTATAGTCTACCCATCTTTCTTTTTGAAAAGCCATTAAATGTTCCTTTTATTTAAGACTATTCCTGAGGATTACGGTACCAATCAACTTGATATACAGCTGTAGACTCAACTACTCTTGAGCCACACCATGTGAACAAAAGCTAATATCCCCACTACTTTTTGTACTGCAAGAGTATTTTGTAGCCACACCAAGCATGCATGGAATAGCTGCAATTACGGAACATGCAGCGCTCGCTTCGCTATTTGGTGCTATTAGAGCGCGTCACTAGTGGTGTGCTTGAGCACAAATGGCGAGCGAGCCTAAAGACTATACTATTTTTATTGACTTTTAACACTGAAGCTACTGAAAATAATGTCCAGTTTTTTATTTTAGCATACAGGGTAAAGGGATTTCAGTGCTATAGTAACAACTCTCTGCAACTGCTTGAATTGAAGGAAAAAACAACAACAACAAAACAATACACGTTATTTAAAAGTTTTCTTTGTGATATTATTTAGCTAAGTAGTGGTTGTAACACACAATGCTTTGACACAGCTGGACATGCACCTACACAGACTTCGCAGTAGTCTAGTGGACAATGTATTTTCAGGTAAATACTGTGCGCACGGTTTATAACCATGACAAAGAGCGCATTGACTTACCACCGCCACTAACTCGAATAGAAATGGAAGTCCCTTAAGTTGTCAAGTTTTAACTGTACCGGCAAAAGAATTCAAAACGGTAAACACAATTCAATTTCTAGGGTGATACGGGTACTGATCGATAAACCAGAGGATTCTGTTCAGTGCAATTTGGGACGGGGTCGACAACCGAACTAACACAAAACGCGAGGGTCAAAGTACAAAAATGCCTTACGTACGTCCATACATATATACAAATAAACAAACTGACATCCCCGATTTTCGATTGTGTTACCCCTGTAAGTGTCTCGCTCGCTACGCTCGCTCGCCAACTAGTTTACCGTAGGTCATGTTTTGATGGCCCGCGAAGACGCGAAGTTGTACAGTTAATTTGCTACCGCTGATCATTTAATTGAGGATGCTAAAGTGGTCCATTCTGTATATTTTGTCTACATTAATAGCGAGGTAAGTAACATTAATATTTCAATTGCTAAAGATATATTGGGTAGTGAGAGTTAAATATTTTAGCGTTGATATCATGATTGGGGGTAGTTGGATCACAGAAGTTTCAGATAAATTATCACAGTTAAAGAGTGTTTGGTAACATTATTTCAATAGCTACAATGAATTCGTTTTCATAAGTCACAAATAAGACAAAGATTAAAAAAATAATCTCGATAAGAGTGGTAGCTTGAAGGATGTAAAAGAAGTGCTGACAATGGCCCACATGACATTACTTTACCACATTTTTAGCCTTTTTGTTTTCTTCTCTGGATGCTATTGTTCCAATCGATACTACAAATATTTGTTATGTTTAAAGATTAAGCAATGAAGCTAAATTCTATCAATGACTCCCGCTTGACTCCTAATTGTTCATTGTTATGACAATTTGTCCCAGAGAGAAAGAAGTGGAGGGAGGTAAGGGAAAAAAAAAGAGAGAGAGAGTGAGATAATTGTCTTGGGAAGTGTACATATAGTTGGTGAGCAAGCTAGTGAAACAGTACTAGAGGTGGACAATTGAAAATTGAGTATATGTTATTTATTTATATATTTTATATGGTATGGATAGTATGCAGAGCTTTCATTAGTGAGTTTGTAAAGAGAAATACAATTAGCCAAATAAAATAAAATACATTGGCTTGGTTACTAAATATTATATAGTTTTAGCTCTGGGACATTTGGGATTTGAAATTAGCCTGTTATCCAGGGCCAGTCTTATTATGCTCGAAATTTTTCGAATTATTGTTGTTTTTTTTATTCCAAAAAGTGTGTTATTATTCCAAAAGAATAGTATATTCCATAAAATTTTTCTTATTATTCTCTTATTATTTCAATTAGGAATAAGTGAAATAGTAATGACTGCAATAGCTACAGTTGGTAATTATGAAACAAATTAGTAAAAGAATCAGTCTCTCTTACTGTTATATTGAATTACTCAATATAGAGGATTCAATTTCTAGCTACTCTTTCAGTGAAAATCTTAACCCTGTAAACATGTTTAAAGAATAGAGGAAACATGCTCTGCTATAACTGAAAAAAGTTCGAGGAACCTTTTAGCATAATTCTCCAGATGACTTGCTGACTCTTAGCCTGAGCTGACAGTTCTCCCAGTAGCTATTTCAAACTTTTTATTTTTTTATTTTTGGAATTACAATAGCCAAGTGGCCCACACAACCTAGCTGCTTCAATCAAGTAATGAAGATCTACCTTATAACCACATTTCTAAATGTTTATGTCCTTGTTGTAAATAAAGAGAGAGCACTATTATAACTATTTCATGTCTTTTATTCTAGAAAAAAAATGCTAGCCTAATCCTGCAGGGCCTACTGTTATCTCTGCATGTAATAAGAAATGTTAAATTGTGCCTCACTCTTGAAAGCTTCTCTTTGGTGTGTTTAAGTTTGTAACTTCCGAGTGGTGAAATATTTCATAAAGATCCATTCTTACTATTATTTTAATTTTCTCAGTTATCAACAGTCACTGATGAAGGCTCGACGAAGTCAAAATGTACGGACTATTTATTATTGGATACTACAAAAGTTAGAATGTATTATTGAGTAGCTAGCTATAATATTTCGTATTTGTTAGCTAAAACATTATTAATAGTCCACGGCTGTATACTCGCAGTTCACTAGAAAACAGAGCCTGTTTTCTAGAGCTACTAATAGTTCACTTAACAAGAATAGCTGAATTTGTACACACTGCAAAGCTACCATTAATCCCAAACAACATTGAGGTATGAGAGTAATGTGGTGTTTTTTTTAGCTAATATGCATTAGCTATACTTGTAATTTTAAGATTGAACTACTGAACTTATGGATAAAAAAAACGTATGCTACTGCATTCTTATTTTCAATTGCCACTGTGTGACGGGGTACTTATTAGTAACTGTTAATGTTGGACAAATCTTCTATCACATTTTAGTTTAATCTTGATGGCAGCTTTCATGTTCAGTAGCTAAAGTCAAATAAGGTAGTGAATTCAATTTTTGCTATTTTATATCTAGGCAACTATAAACTATAAGTAATTATGTTTGTCTGCTAAAATTTAGTTTTATAAGGTTTTGCATCAAAAACATATTATGTAATAACTAGCAAGTACGTCCCGCCACACAGAGGCACTTGATGTATTGTAAAGTAGGAATGCAGTATCATGTTATTATTTGTTATCATTATCTACCTTGGTTAAGGGTCCCTCTCCTGCTCTTTTTTTTCTCCTGAACTACAGTAAAGCTTCTATTAATAACCTCTCCTAGAAGCGACTGATCTCTCTGGAGAGATAAAATCATGTGCCCCGAATTGCAACTACAATAAATATAGTGCATTTAGAACCTCTGAGAAGCAACCATCTCTTATTTCTGACCAGCGACCACTTTTTCGGTCCCATCTTTCTCAAAATAAATACATTCTCTCATCTACGAGCGACCAAAGACCACAACAACTGAAAATTTGAGAATTTGTAGTCACGCATAAGCTAATTAAAAAAAAGAAAATGCTACACTACTGTGGTGGAACGTCTGGAAACAACCGAGTAGGCTGCCACCAGAGTTGCTGAATAATAGCTACCCAAGCCGTTTAAGGCTTCCACCAGCTCAATTCACAGAGTTTTAAATTCTGATCAGAGAACTAGACAGATAAAGGAACACAAGCAGTGACACAGCAACTGAGGAGCACATGCTGCTCAGGCTGTTTTAATACAAAACCTGTGAGCATGCTCACAAATAACTAAGGGTGAGACACCACAATGACGATGCAAAAGAGGGTGAGAGATAATTGGAGTGCATGAATCGGTGACATGGGAATGTGTAATGTTCTGTAAAATAATAATAATGTGGTGTTTCACCACAACTACTTCTACAATAACCAATTTTGTCTGGAACAAAATGTCTTCGCTAAAGGCTTGTTGAAAGTTGATACTTCTATTTTAATCTTCATCTGAAAAAAATATGCAAGAAACAATATCCACAGGCCAGCAAGTGGTACTAAGAAAAATCACTTGGCTAACTACCAAAAATGTAGACTGGTGTGGTTCATTGCAAATACTGCCTCAAACAATCCCCTTATTCTTGAAAGACTTTTTTTTACAGAAAATTGCATCTCCATTTAAAAACTAGGCTGTGTTTTTTTAATTGGGCTGTTTCTGATATGATCTGATTGTTGTGGGACACAGTTATTCAACTTTATGGAGTTCATTTTTGAATTAATGGTGGTGGTGTTAAATGTTTTGTATGTCATAACTAGTTATATGAACTACGCAACAGTAATGTTTTTACTTAAAATGTTTTTACTTAAAATCAATTGTCCCATAAGTCAAGTCATGAAGGGAAATGCATTTATACAATGAAAGTAGCCTTGTGTTGGTGTATACAGTGAACAAGTGGGTATGTGAAGATATTATTGCAGCTAAGGGTCATGCTCAAATCTGAATAAATGACTATTTTGCAACAAAAAGTTGTGGAGAGTGGCTACTATAACATTGAAAACCCTTTACCATGGGGAATAGTAGCCAAATGTTTGTTGTCAGTAGTTGCTGATCATTTAGATAGTCAGAATGGCTTATTTGCTTTTTCCCTTTATGTGACTGTATTTGTACCTGTATATTTTCATTACCTGTTTAAAAGAGGTAAGAGTAGCTAGTAATCATATTGCAATGATAGTGTTGTACATTAATGATTTTTGGATCAAAATTATTTCACTTTTATAACTGACTACAATAGATATTGCACTGCTGTAGAATGGCCTACCTATCATACAAGGATCTATCCTGTATTACAAGCTGTGCAATATAAAAGTACTACTTCATTTACATGTTATAGTGACTCTTTAGTAGACTGGTTTCATAATGGAAGATATATCGCACATGGTACTAAATTTGGAAATACATTTTTTATTGTTGGAGCTACTCGTAAGGATAGAGGATCCTATCAGTGTATGGGAGATGTACCATTCGAGTCCCTTGTAGCACATTTATATGTTGCTGGTGAATAAACATAGACACAGTGAATTATATTGTATTTGAAGTGTTAACTACAATAAATAATGAATAATTAATAACTACAATAAATAATTAATAATTAATAAATATAATTTTATTTTTAGTTGTCTATTTCTGAAGGTTTTGTTATTATCTTCCAAAGTATAGGTTCTACTGGTTTTAAACTCCGTGCAGATATGAAGATATCCTTACTCATCACATTTAGGTTATTTCACATATCATGTACATGGTTTATAAGGTGAGAATTTACATGTGTTTATTCACTTGAGTTTCAAAACATCCTCCCAAGTATATAAGGAAAGAAAAAAAGAAGCTAAATGCAGGACAGTTTTTTAGTGAGAAGAGATAACTAATGCAGGGAATTCAGCATCACAGTTTTGTCAAATTAGAAGAATTTAACAAAATAACATTGGAAATTCAAGTCATTAAAACCTAAATTGTGACTCTAGCTTGCTATTGCTTTCTTATTTTGTTTGGAGAATGTTTCAAATCAATTTCTGATTTTATTAGTCAAAAAAATTAGATAAGATGAATACAATTTGTGACTTTTACAAACAATGCTGTATAGTATTGTTTGCAGCACTGAAAAAAAAAACAGCTTGGTCATCTCTTCCAACTGGTTCTTCTGCAACTCATGAAGGCCACTTTCTCTTTTTCCATCATCCAAGAGCCTGGTCTGTTTGAAAATCAAGAGTGTGTGGTCAAATTTGAATTTTCAAAGAAATAAATGTATCGTGTGTACAGCTGTATCAATAGTATTCCTTGTGCTATTTCTATTCAAAATAATAAAGGAGCATATCAGTGCAGATATCTGTTGAAATTCATTATTTAACTGTACTTATAAGACTTGAGAAACCCTAGTTCACTAAAGAAGGTTAAACTTAGTGGCTCGTGTCTGACCTCCTTTTTTCAGAACCATTGCACTCTGAAGATAAGGCCACCATTGCACTCTGAAGATAAGGCCACCATTGTGTTCTGAAGATAAGGCCACCATTGTGCTCTGAAGATAAAGCCACCATTGCACTCTGAAGATAAGGTCACCATTGCGCTCTGAAGATAAAACCACCATTGTGCTCTGAAGATAAGGCCACCATTGCGCTCTGAAGATAAGGCCACCATTGCGCTCTGAAGATAAGGCTACCATTGCGCTCTGAAGATAAAGCCACCATTGCACTCTGAAGATAAGGCCACCATAGCTGTAGATCTCTTCTACACCCTCTTGATTAGATTTAGATTCTGAGTTGGAAGAGAGAGAAGCATAGATCACAAGCAAAGTTAGAATATCTTCAACACTATACAGTTACAAACTGCAAACTTTTACTTAGAAGCCAAGATTTTTTTCCTGTGATGTTTGTTTCCTATGTCATCAAATTCCGCAAGCAGCTTTATATTAAATATCAGTTGTTACATTAGAGATAAGTATTTTAAAAAGTCAGAGAAGATGCGAAGACATTAGGGAGTTTAAAGGTACTGGTTTTTCTGTTTGCTTAGGGGGCCCTCTAGACTTGACACCGTTTTTTTTTTTTGCAATCACAATTCTCTGTGGATGCTCTAGTCTGTCAATAAAGTTGTTCAGTTCAAGCTAGCTTTATATTTATTTTGTTAAAGAATCCCTTGTAAAACAATACCACTGACCACGGCAAAAAAGCAGTTATTTAGGTATCTTAACGAAGCTATAGATACTACAAACTTTGCAGGAATTCTTTGGGGACATAATAAAGATGGAACACTATGTATAAATGGTAAGTATATTAAAAAAAAAAAAAGAAGTCGGTCGGGTCTAACTAGCATGAAAGTGGTTAATAACAGAATAGGTTTAAGGTTCGTTATGAACTTATTTCGTTCTTGGAACACCAAATTTTATAATGGAGGGCTGTACATATGGATTGACTTATAATTTGTTCATTAATGTGATATATCTCCAATTTTGGACAAATTTGGTAGATTTGTAGACTGCAATTCATAGATATGAAATGTTTGATGTTGAAAACTTATTAAATATTATTTGTCTATCTAATTGTCTTGAGATCTCAGTTGGTACAAAACATATTCTTCTTCTGACAAGCAACGGTTACCAATCGTTGCAATAAGCTAGTGGAGACATATAGCTAAGGAACATTTAGTAAGTTTTTTTTATCATCAAACATTTCATATGTATAAATTGCAGTCTCCAAACAATGAAACTCACCAAATTTGTCCAAAATTGGAGATATATCTCATTACTGAGCAAAATATAAGAAGTTAATCCATACGCAGAGCCCTTCATTCCAAAATTTGGTCTTTGAAGGTCTAAATAAGTTCATAACAGACCTTACACCATAGATCTTGAAAATATGCCTCCACCTTTTACCTCTACATGTTGTGAAAAATTAATAACCACAAATGTGATGAGTAGGCATGTCTTCATGTCTGTACCAATTTTGAAACCAGTAGAACCCGTACTTTTGAAGATAGCTAATAACAGAACATTCAGGAATGGACAACAAAATTAAAATTCTACTCTTTAAGCCTGTTACACTAAATGTAGGATAGTCTGCAAGAAAAGGGTTGCAGCATTGCAAGTGGAGCTGTAACAACAACAATAACAACATCATCAATTATATTGATACTAATACTAATCATAATAATAATAATAATAGTAATGATAATTAAAGAGTCTAGAGGGACTAAAAGAGACTAAAGGGACTAGAAGAGACTGAAGAGACTAGAAGAGACTAGAAAGACTGAAGAGACTAGAAGAGACTAAATAGACTAGAGAGACTAATGAGACTTAGAGACTAAAGAGACTAGAAAAGACTAAAGAGACTAAAGAGAGCATATGAGACTAAAGAGAGCATGCGAGACTAAAGAAGACTAGAAGTGACTAAAGATACTAGAGAGACCAGAAGAGCCTGAAGAGACTAAAAGAGACAAAAGAGACCAAAGAGACTAGAAGTGACTAAAGAGATTAGAAGAGATTAAAAACACTAGAAGAAACTATTATATAGACTAGAAGAAACTAAAGAGACTAGAAGAGACTAAAGAGGCTAGAAGAGACTAGGAGAGACTAAAGAGACTAGAAGAGACTAAAGAGACTAGAATATACTAAAGAGACTAGAAGGTACTAAAGAGACTAGAAGATACTAGAATAGACTAAAGAGACCAGAATAAACTAAAGAGACCAAAAGAGATTGAAGATACTAGAAGTGACTAGAAGTGACTAAAAACTAAAGAGACTAGAAAAGACTAAAGAGACTAGAAGAGACTAAAGAGACTAGAAGAGACTAAAGAGGGTAGAAGAGACTAGGAGAGACTAAAGAGACTAGAATAGACTAAAGAGACTAGAATAAACTAAAGAGGCCAGAAGAGACTGAAGAGACTAGAAGAGACTAGAGAGACTGAATAGATCAGAAGAGACTGAAGAGATTAGAAGTGACTAAAATGACTAGAAAGACTAAAGAGACTAGAAGAGACTAAAGAGACTAGAAGAAACTAAAGCGATTAGAAGAGACTAGAAGAGACTATAGAGAGACTAAATAGACCAGAAGAGATTGAAGAGAATAATGAGACTAAAGAGACTAGAAGAGGCTAAAGAGACTAGAAGTGACTAGAAGACAACTAGTTAACTATTTAGCTTTGCTGTAGGGAATCATTTTCTATAAAAAACAACTCTTAAAATGATGTAATGAGAGTACAACTTACATGAAGAAACAACCTATTATCTATACTAAGTTGAGTTGTGTGGATTATCTAGTCACTGAGGTATAAAAGTTTCCTATTCTGATATTTAATGCTCTTGGTACATTCACTTAGTCTCTGCTATTAAAAATATAATTTGTCCGTTGATTTTATTAATTCTTGCTGCTATTGTCTGAGATATTATTCTTTTTTTACCTTTCAGCTCAGGCTAAAGACAAGGTAACAAAATATGGCACTATACCATAATACTTGGTCGATAATTTGTAGAGTGAAGCTCTTGTGCTAATTACTTCAACTCAGTCTAAATTTGTGGGTTATTATCAATAATATAATTTTGACAATAGTAATTAAAAAGATATTAAAAATAAACATATTAAAAATACAGATAATTTGACAGATATATCAAAATATTTTAACCTTTCCTCACCTTCTGACACATACATGCTTTTTGATTGCTAATAGTATATTGCTAGGCATTTAAGTACTTATTTTATATTATTTCACTGATAATGACATGTTGAAATGTCTGTAGTCTACTACTTTTATGCAGTGATATATAAAAGGGCATATCAGATTTAGTTCTCTTTTTACTCCAATTGCACATAAACATAATTCCCCCTTGTTCAGCCAGTCGATTGTTCAACAAGGACCATAAATAGATGTTGTTGCATAGTTTCATTAGGAATTTACTGCGCTACCTGGCGTTATTAGTGATTAATCTATAAGTATACATATTATATTTTACACATCAGTCATGAGTAGTGGCATAGCACCAGTATATGGATACATGTATAATTCATGGTGTGTATGCACATACTATGTACATGTGTTTGCATGAAAGTTTAAGACTATAATAAGTAAGCAAAATTAAGTTGTGAAATAATGCTATTTTGTTTGATTTAGATCACTGTACTACTTGTATTTCTCCTAAGCTGAGACAAATAGATGTCAATGATAATGCTCACTTTGAGTGCCTGTCTGATGGGGAAGTTCATTGGATTTTCAATGGTGGGCCAATTAAGAATTATGCTTTCACATTTGGAAATATGAGCAAAATTCTGATGATAAAGGAGGCCAAAGCAAAACACTCTGGGAAATATACTTGTGTTGGGACTACGATTGATGGTGGACTTGAGTTTTATGCAAACGCTGAACTTCAAGTTTGGGGTAACTTCTATTGTTGAAGTGTGAGCTATGAATTCGTACTATTTAGGTATGCCCTTTCTTGCACTATATTTTGTATTAATTTCAGGTATCAATTACTACTACTTCATATGACCAGACTTATTCAAATATGATACTTGATTTTTATTCATATTATACAAGACTTTGTTTAGGGATTACTATTAACACAATTGGGTGACACAGCTCGGCAAAATCGCAATGTTGGTGGGCATTTTATAAAACACAATGATTTTCTACATGCATGTGTATAATTATACCCTTGAATATTTGTTAATTTAAGCAAGCCCTCGTGTTGAACTCATATTTTCAACTTGTGTACGTGTTTGTTTATCTTCCAATTTGCTAAGAAACTAATGAAATGTGTTACGATTTCAATATAGCTTTGTACTATTTTTTAAGATCCCTCCAAGATTACACCTGCAAAAGCTGAAATTATAGCTGGGGAACCAGTAGTTTTCTCTTGCAACTCTGTTAACTATTTGAAATGGAAAGTTGTCCTACCACCAAAAGATTTAAAAATCAATGAATATCAAGGTGATGTTCTTATCATTTTTCCAAAAGATGGCATATATCAGGTAGTCTGCGAAGGAGAAAGTGAAGATAGAAATACATGGACTGGAATGCCACATAAATATTTTGGTGCTGCAAAAGTAGTCGTTAAAAGTAAATGTAATTTTTATAGAGGCTAAATAAATATAAAAGAACATTTTATTTATTCATGTATTTGAAATATTTCCATGAGGAAGTAATACACTGATATCTGAATAATCTTAGTTTCGAATTCCTTCAATCCTATTTATCCAGAATGAATTCCTTCAATCCTATTTATCCAGAATATATTCGTGTGGTACCTACAACTATCATAAGAAAAGTTGGACAGGATGCATTGTTTTTATGCCACTCAAATAAAACAAAGACATGGAAATTTAGGAAAGGAAACAAACCTTCGAATGCACGAATATATGAGGTTGACAAGAAATTGTATTTGATGTTTGAGAAAGTAAATTGGAGTAATCGTGGTATCTATAAATGTGAAGTTAACGAAAATAAGCAATATGTAGATTCCGCTATTGGTGCATTGTACATTAGTAAGTAATAATATACTCCTACAATTATTATTTAGAATAATTAGTGTATGTGTTGTCTGGTATAGTAAGTGTGGCATATACTGTTGACTATTGACTTGAAATTGTGTAAACTTTGTTGCCAAAACTGCACTTGTTTGCATTTTGCAAATTATATATTAATATTATAGCCAATTAGAGAGGAGGAGATGAAAGACATTATTATTGCCAGGTCAATACAGCATACATATAGCATTGGAGTTCCCAATATCTTCTTGACCTTATGGCTAAGGGAGGCAAGAATAGGTTCCCCAGAAATGATTTTAATCGGACTCTAGGCAGGTTGCTGCGCCCATGAGCTTCCCGAACCCAGAGAGGTTAATTCTTGGTTCAGTAAATGTCATAGATTAGAAGGAGATACAGCAAAAACTCACAGAATAATCTTTAGACAGCCAATATGTAGGAAATCAGCTATAACAAGTGAACCAAAGATGCATGAGAAAAAGAAAAACATAATTAATTACATAATTGATAAATGAAAAGTAAATAATTGTATAATTGATTGAATAGAAAAGTAGATCACTAAGTGATTGATAAATAGAGAAGTATTTGGCAGATAATTGATAAATAGAAAAGTAAATCATTAGGTAATTGATAAATAGAAAAGTAAATCATTAGATAATTGATAAATAAAAAAGTAAATAATTATATAAATAGTGAAGAAGGACATGATACTTTCATTAGAGTCAATAAATGAGTGGGAAATTGAACAGTTAATTTAAGGTGGTGTCCATTACACCACACACTAATGGTCTGATAATTATTCTTCTATTACAGTGAAACCCATAGCATCCATAGCATCCGAGGCAAGTCAAGAACCAATATAAAATATATAATGAATTCAAGATGAAGTGAATAAACAATTCAGCAAACTGCAATTATATTGAATCATTTTTAATAATTATAACTGCAAGTCTAGTTTTGTCAGTGAAATAATCTTTAAGTAAACAAGTTCATGGTTTAAAACTGTGGCTAAATGTCAAATAAAGTAGAGAAAAATCTCTTTAATCATGAGTACAATCCACTCCATTAGACAAAGACAATGGTAATTCAATATTGTCACCGGTGGTGTTGTTTTGCGTGGAACCAGGGAGAATTATTAATTCGGTAGGGCCGTCGAAGCTGTTAAAGTCAAATTTACTGAAGGACAGGCAAAAGCCGAAATGAAAGTCATAATTAAAATGGCAAAGTTATTCTCGATAGTCCTCTTTACTGACTGGTTAGTTGTGATACAGTTCCAGTGGTTGAGGGATTATAGTTCTGGGTGGAGCATCAGTGACAGCACTAGGAATATATCTCATATTTCCATGGATTGAAGTCATGCAATATTACTTAATTGAGTGTATGTGCTATTGCTGTCGCAATATTAGGTCATACAATGTTCCTCATCCAACATTATGCTGTGCTTTGTAATTATTATATAAGTGTATAATCAGAGTTATTTTAAAAATAAAAATAAATCCAGTGATTAGAAAATGGTGATTGGAAACCTTTATTGGTAGCTATATCATTGGAACTTTAGAAGCAGCATGCGTTACCTGAGCAAATATAATTTAAACTAGTGTCGTATATAAAAGTCTCTAATTAAACAAAGTTTTCTACACTACATTTACTCTCACTCTATTATTTGTATACTCTTAGTTGGATAGAGGTTCCTCAGTTCTACTCCAATGGGTGGAATCTCTCTCTCTATATTAGATATGCTTAGTACTATATATAGTAGACCAAAGTGTAAAGGCAGCCAGTATCTTTATTTCTTAGGTAAACATTTACTTGAGCTATTTAGCTACGCAGTCGGTGTAATACATCACTCTTTCACACACACTTGATCACTGGACTTACCAACGTAAGATAGACTTACCTTCATTGTTGGACTATTGGACAATGAATTTTAAGTAAGAACAGCAGTGTTGGTAGTGCATAACTATGACAAATAGTGCATTAACTTTTTAGCACTGGCGCTAAATCGAATAGAAAGTAAGCTCTGGTAAGTTTGTAAGTTCTAACTGCACCCTCGAAAGAATTTAAAGCGTCAAACAATTCAATTTCTTGGGATGGTACGGGTGAGATCGATAAATCAGAATGTTGAAGTGGCGTGCCGGACGTGGTCGATCTCGTAGCCAACAGCAAATCGTGGGGGTCAGAGTACAAAATGACTTGCGCGTCACAACATTATGTTGGTGTAGTGCTTGAGGACAAAAATGGCAAGTGACCTAGCCTAGCTTTAAGTGGATTGCTAACTAATATTGTGTGTACAAACACTCGTTTGCTGTTTTCTTGACTTGAGAAACAGTTGGCACAGTTTTGAGCCTAACCTTACTGACATGTCAGGTAATGACTCCTTGGATCCAGAAGCCTAGGTGGGAAAAACTAGCTAAACTTTGGCTGAATTGCTTCAACATCACAGAAATTTTTTTTTTCTTTTCAGAGATTGCATGTAGAGGTAAAAGGTGGAGGAGATGAGGCCACCACCACTATTTCAAAATATACAATGTTAGTTGCTCTATAGTCCTTAGTACCTGTTGATTAACGTAGATAGATAACTTTTGGAGTAAGTTAGTTTACTATAAGTTTTGATGGCCCGCGAAGACGCCACGTTGTCTAGTAACTGTTTTTGAAAAACAACAACAAACATTGTGATTTAAAACAGCTTTAAGGCTAAATGAACTTGTGCACGTCCTTCTATTGTTGAGGATCTAACTAGAATGCTTAAGAGCACCATTCTGTACTTTTTGTCTACATTAATAGCTAGGTAAGTCCCTAATATTTCAATTGCTAGATATTATATAATATATAGCAACATGAGAGTAACTAGCCCAAATAGCTAGTTCACAGCAGGTTCAGATATAGTTATTGGCGAGCGAGCGTAGCGAGTGAGACACTTAAGGGGGTAACACAATTGAAAATCGGGAATGTTTGTTTATTGGCGGGCGAGCGAAGCGAGCAAGACAGTATTAGGGGTGGATAATGCAAAATCGGGTATATGTTATATGTATATATGTACTAGTGATGTGCTTGAGCACAAATGGCGAGCGAGCCTAAAGACTATACTACTATTTTTATATGAACGATTTTGACTTCTAACACTGAAGCTACTGAAAATAAGGTCCATTTTTTTAATTTCGCATACAAGGTAAAGGGATTTCAGTGCCATAGAAACAACTCTCTGCAACTTGCTTGAATCGAAGGCAAAAAACAACAAAACAATACACGTTATTTAAACGTTTTCTTTGTGATATTCTTTAGCTAAGTAGTGGTTGTAACACACAATGCTTTGACTCAACTGGACATGCACCTGCAAAGACTTACCTTCGCGGTAGTCTAGTGGACAATGTACTTTCCAGTAAATACTGTTACGCACGGCTTATAACCATGACAAAGAGCGCATTAACTTACCACCGCCACTCACTCGAATAGAAATGGAAGTCCTGTAAGTTTCCACGTTTTAACTGCACCAGTAAAAGAATTCAAAACGGTAAACAATTAAATTTCTAGGGTGATACGGGTACTGATCGATAAACAGAGGATTCTGTTTAGTGAAGTTTAGGAAGGGGTCGACCACCGAACTAACACAAAAACGTGAGGGTCAAAGTACAAAAATGCCTTACGTACGTCCAAACATATATATAAACAAACAAACACCCCCGATTTTCAATTGTGAACTAGTGGTGTGCTTGAGCACAAATGGCGAGCGAGCCTAAAGACTATACTATTTTTATATGAATGATTTTGACTTCTAACACTGAAGCTACTGATAAGGTCCAGTTTTTAAATTTAGCATACAGGGTAAAGAGATTTCAGTGCCATAGTAACAACTCTCTGCAACTGCTTGAATTGAAGGAGAAAAAACAACAACAAAACAATACACGTTATTTAAAAGTTTTCTTTGTGATATTCTTTAGCTAAGTAGTGGTTGTAACACACAATGCTTTGACACAACTGGACATGTACCTACACAGACTTACTTTCGCAGTAGTCTAGTGGACAATGTATTTTCAGGTAAATACTGTTGCGCACGGCTTATAACCATGACAAAAAGCGCATTGACTTACCACATAGAAATGGAAGTCCCTTAAGTTTTTAAGTTTGAACTGCAGCAAAAGAATTCAAAACGGTAAACAATTCAATTTCTAGGGTGATACGGGTACTGATCGATAAACAGAGGATTCTGTTTAGTGAAGTTTGGGACGGGGTCGACAACCGAACCAATACAAAAACGCGAGGGTCAAAGTACAAAAATGCCTTACGTACGTCCATACATATATACAAATAAATAAATAAATAAATAAATAAACTGACATCCCCGATTTTCGATTGTGTTACCCCTGGAGCACAAATGGCAGCGAGCCTAAAGACTATTCTATTTTTATATGAATGATTTTGACTTCTAACACTAAAGCTACTGAAAATAAGGTCCAGTTTTTAAATTTCGCATACACGGTAAAGGGATTTCAGTGCTATAGTAACAACTCTCTGCAACTGCTTGAATTGAAGGAGAAAAAACAACAACAAAACAATACACCTTATTTAAAAGTTTTCTTTGTGATATTCTTTAGCTAAGTAGTGGTTGTAACACACAATGCTTTGACACAACTGGACATGCACCTACACAGACTTACCTTCGAGGTAGTCTAGTGGAAAATGTATTTTCAGGTAAATACTGTTGCGCACGGCTTATAACCATGACAAAGAGCGCATTGACTTACCACCGCCACTAACTCGAATAGAAATGGAAGTCCCTTAAGTTTTCAAGTTTTAACTGCACCCGCAAAAGAATTCAAAACGGTAAACAATTCAATTTCTAGGGTGATACGGGTACTGATCGATAAACCAGAGGATTCTGTTTAGTGCAATTTGGGACGGGGTCGACCACATAACTAACACAAAAACGCGAGGGTCAAAGTACAAAAGACATACGTACGTCCAAACATATATACAAATAAATAAATAAATAAATAAATAAACATCCCCGATTTTCGATTGTGTTACCCCTGTAAGTGTCTCGCTCGCTACGCTCGCTCGCCAATAAATAAATAAATAAATATAGCGAAATCTCGATTGCGTTATCCCTGAGAGTGTCTCGCTTGCTTCGCTCGCTCGCCAATAAATAAATATAGCGAAATCTCGATTGCGTTACCCCTGATAGTGTCTCGCGAGCTTCGCTCGCTCGCCAAAAACATCCCCGATTTTTTCATTTTTACCCCTGTAAGTGACTCGCTCACTACGCTCGCTCGCCGATAAATAAACATCCCCGATTTTCGATTGTGTTACCCCTGTAAGTGTCTAGCTCGCTACGCTCGTTCGCCAATAAACAAACATCCCCGATTTTCGATTGAGTTACCCCTGTAAGTGTCTCGCTCGCTGCGCTCGCTTGCCCAAATGTATGTATGTATGGATTGTACGTATGCCCTTTAAGCGCGCTGGGGGAACTTTTTTCTTAAAAAAACACGGCTTTTTAGGCTTGACCCCAGTTTATTCTGAAACTACAGCATTAAACAAGCCTTACTTTATACTTAAGCTCCAAAGTGTGAGAAAATTCCTGCGAAAACGCTTGCTTTTCAAGAAACAAAAAGTTGATTCGACCGGTTATTACGGCATTGAAGACTCTTTTCCATATTTAAATTTAAAACTTCGCTTTTTTTCCCCGGTTAAGTGCGGCTTGTTAGTTGTCAAGAAACACCTGTAGTCAGTACTAAGCACTACTTCTGAAAAGTGTATGTATATAGGGAGAAGGGGGGGGGGGCAGCTAATGCAGAGAAAGACATGCAATTAATTTTGAGACAGTTACAGTGTTTAAAGAAATACCTGGGATGCATACAAGCTTAAAAAATCCTCAGACCCTTTTTAAGAGTGTCAATGAAAACACATTCAAAGTTGTAATCATTTCTTAAGATTTTCTTTGAGTTTATTTTTTATTTAATATCAAATTAAACTATTAAAATTTTAATTTAATGATCACTAGAATGTAAAGGCGGAATGAGTAGTGCTACATGAACCACAAGTACAATTAGTTAAACAAATATTACAACATAAACATTGTGAACTGGTGCAAATAGTACCTCTGTACCCAGTATGCTTTTATTAGCATGTTGATTTCTTTTTTTCTTCAATAAGATAGCAAGTGCCTGTAGTCCATTTCTCCCAGCAGGGACACTTTCTTGTACATATGATTCAATATCTTCCAGTATTCCTAGATGTATCACTTCTCTAACATCACTGCAATCAACTCCTAAACCAAAAGCCATAGTTGCACACACATTTGTAGTGGGAGTTGGGTGAAGTGAATGATTAAACAATATCTGACTTTAGTTCAGAATCTGTTCAACTGGTGAACATATCTACCAAACGAAATTTAGAGTGATCAGTTGCATCAGTGGGTCCAATTACTTTATCTGTGAGGTCTAAAGGTGCAATTACTGCAAAAAATACACTGTGTGGACTCCATTGCAAGTTTCCCACCAATGACCACTAGATTATATGCAGCAGAATAGAAGCAGCAGGGGTGATACTAGTTGCAGGGAAAGCAGTAGTAGTACAAGAGATCGTCACAATGGCAGGGAAGGTAGCAGGAGTGGTGGTGGTTGTAGTGGCAGGGGAAGCAGCAGAGATGGAAGGGGGTGAAGAAGAAATAGAGAAATCAATAGGAGTGGAGTAGGAAGAAATAGAGTAAACAGCAGAAAAAAAAACAGAAGAATAAAGATGGGAAATTGTGGTACACTTATACTGAAAGGAGCAGTGGTAGAGGAAGAAAAAGAAGAGGTAGGGACAAATAGGAACAAACAATGGATTAATCAATGTTTTAAATACATTTTAAATGAAATTATGAATTCAGGAAGAACTTAAGGTTAAATTTTATATATGAATTTAAAAATATTCCCAATATTTTAGTATATTGTTATCTTCGTCAAGTTTATTGGGAGCATAGCTAAACATTCTAGCATTCGTTATTTTTTTAAACACTGGCTTTAGGGCTTTTTTCCAGTTCTCCTGCAGTCAAGATAGTGTTAGCTAAGGGTGGATAATTGAAAATCTGGTATATGTACAATAAATAACTCAGCAGAATTGCTCCCGTTTTTGTGCTCAAGCACTTAAATAATGTTACTACAAGTGTTACCCATTGTGTTACTAATGAAGGTGTGCTAAATTTTTTATTCTGCTTTATATATTTTGCATCTATTTAATGTATTTGTAGGTGAGTATTTTAACTGATTATCAATATTTTGATGAACTGTCTAGCAAATATTTAAGAAGAATAACTAGTAATGATATTACAATGGTAGTACTGTATCGCAGTTAATTTTGGAATCGAAATTATTATCGCACTTTATTTTTTTGACTTAAATAGATATTGTATTACAGCGGTATGCTCTACAGGAGTAAGGATCTATCCTCTATTACGAGCTGTCCAGTATAAAAGTACCACTTTTTTTACATGTGCTAGTAACTCTATGGTAGAATGGTATCATAATAGAAGACTTGTTGAGCATAGTACTAGGTTTGGAAATACACTATTTATTGTTAAAGCTACAGATAAAGATAGAGGAACTTATCAGTGTGTTGGAAAAGGAAAAGTCCGGTCACTCGAAGCATATTTATTTGTTGCTGGTAAATAAATATTTTATTGGTAAATTTATATTGTATTTGAATCATTAATTATGCAGGATAGTAGTCTGAGCTAGTATATGTACAAGTGCATCTGTAATAACAGCAGCAGCAAATGCATCATCAATTAGTAGTTATAGTATTGATACTAATTATAATAATAATAATAAATAAATTTAAAATAATAATGGTAGCTAATTTTTTATAACATAATACCATATATTGTTAGCTATGTATATGTTAGACTATTGTGCATATCTAGTCTCTGAAGTATAAAAGTATCCTATTTTGATATTTTATACACTTGGTCCATTTACTTACTCTCTACTCTTCAAAGTATAGTTTGTCTACCGTTGATTTTATTAATTCTTGTTATTGTCCAAGATCTTCTTTTTTTTTACCCTTCAGTTCTGACTAAAGATTAGGATGGCACTACAATAAAACTTGGCCAATAATTTTTAGAGTAGAGCTCTTGTGCTAATCACAATTTAGCTCAGTATAAATTTATGGGTTATGTCAGTAATATAATTTTGACAATGGTAGAAAAACATACTAAAATTTAACTTAGTAAATATATACATTCTGACAGATATATCAAAATATTTAAATCTTTTATCACCCTCACACATTACAAATGTTTTTTTTTTTGTTTATTGTATTTCACTGTTTATATAATGTTTCACTGATGATGACTTATTAAAATGTCTGTAATATTATCTGCTATTTTTTATTCAGTTATATAATAAGGGCATATCCAATATGGTTCTCATTTTACTCCATTTACACATAAACATAATTTCCCCTTGTCCAGTCAGTACATTGTTCAATAATAGGATCATAAAGTAGATGTTATTCTATGATGCATTGGAATTTACTATGCTACCTTGCTCTATTAGTGATTAATGTAAAATCATTTTGATTAAAGCAAATTAGTTATGAGTGGCACAGCATAGTAAATGTCTGTATGTATATGTGTGCATATAGGTATGTATGTGTATATGTGTGTATGTATTTATGTATGTATATGCATGTTTGCATGAATGTTTAAGTTAGGATGTGAAGTTATAACATCATTCTCGTTTAGTTGTGATTAAATTAAGTTGTGATTTGGTTTGATTTAGTTTACTGCGCTGGTTGTATTTCTCCTTCGCTGAAACGTATAAACGTCCAAGAGAATGCTCATTTTGAGTGCCTGTCGGATACGAAAGTTTCTTGGATATTTAATGGTGGGCCAATAATGTCTTATGCCATCACATTTGGAAATTTAAGCAGTAATCTTATGGTAGAGAATAGTAAACCAGGACACTCTGGGCAATATGCTTGTATTGGGACTATGAATGATGGTGAACTTCAGTATTTTGCTAATGCTGAACTTCAAGTTTGGGGTAACTTAGCTATATACCATTGACGTGTGAGCCATGACTTTGTACTAAGATACTAAATTTATTAAGAAACGCCCTTTCTTGCAGCATGAGTATCGATTACTAAACCACATACTATTTACAACCAGACGTATTCAAATAGAGGATACATTATCATTATACAGATTGTATACAATATTAGGGATTACTATTACCTCAATTGGGTGACACAATTCAACTTAATCGTAATGTTGGTTGGTTTTTATAGGATTACGAAAGTAAGAAAAATTTGTGTATAAAGATGTATTGCAAGGCATATGAGCCGATCCTATTACTTTAATTTAGTTGAGTAAAAAAGGGTTGAAGAAGTGGTTGTGGAAACATTGATTTCCTAAATGCTTGTTGATAGTTAAATTCTGAATACTTTTTAATTTCAGCTAAGCTACAGTGATAAACTCAAATTTTCAAATTGTATAAATTTTGGTTTATCTTCTTAATTGCTAAGCAACTATAATAAAATGTGTTTCCACTTTAATATAGCTTTGTACTATCTTTTTAAGATCCCTCCAAGATTACACCAGTAAAAGCTGAAGTTATAGTAGGGGAGCCAGTAGTTTTCTCTTGCAACTCTGATAGCTTTGTGAAATGGAAAATTACCAGACCACAAAATGATATACAAATCAAGACATATCAACACGATGCTTACATCATTTTTCAAGAAGATGGCAGATATCTAGTAATCTGCGAAGGAGAGAGTGAAGATAAAAATATATGGACAGGATTGCCACATAAATTGTTTGCTGCTGCAAAAGTAGTAGTTAAAAGTAAATATATTTTTTTGTAGATGCTAAATATAAATACATGTTATATTTATGTATTTTTGTAAGATTTCTGTGTTGATACATGAGAATGTAATATACAGATGTCTGTTGATTATTACCAGCATTATCACTTGTTTTAGTTTCCTTCTTACTTAATTTATCCAGAATATGTTCGTGTGGTACCTGCAACTATCTTAAGAAAAGTTGGACAAGATGCTCTGTTTGTATGCCTCTCGAATAAAGCAAAGAGATGGAAATTTATTACTGGAAATGAACCTTCGAATGCCCGAATATATGAGGTTGACAATAAATTGTATTTGATGCTTGAGAAAGTAAATAGGAGTAATCATGGAATATACACATGTGAAGTTAATGAAAATAAGCAATATGTAGATTCTGCTAATGGTGAATTGAGCATTAGTAAGTAATAATAATATAGTCCCATAATTATTATTATTAATTTGGAATAATGGGTATATCTGTTGTCAGGTGTAGTAAGTATATGTGGCATACACTGTTGATAATTGGCTTGAAGTTGTGTAATATTTATGTTGCCATAGCTGCGTTTGTAAGTCAATACTTGCACACAGCATACACAGAAAGCATTTATGGTCTGATAATTATTTTTCTGTTGCAGTGTAACCCACAGCATCGGAGGCAAGTCAAGAACCAATACAAAAATGCAATTTATTTATTACTATATGATAAAATGAATAAATATTTCAATTGAATCTATTTTAAACTGCAAGTTTGTTTTTTTCAGTCAAGTTATCTTTCAGTAAATACATTTATATTTCAAAAAGCCATAAATGTTAAAGTAATTCAATATTGTCACTAGTTAGAGTGTGATAGTGTTGTCTTGCCTGTAACCAGGGAATTATCCTAAGTTGACAATAGCTACTGTGTTAACCACATCCTTCACTATTCCATAAAGATTAAATTATCTCAGTTATAAGTTTTTGTTCAGCCAGGCCCAGGATTTCCAGATTCACAGAAGTAATGGAAAACACAGTATTTGAAATGGCCAATTTTGTCTAATTTCAGTATAGGGAAAAACTGGAATTTCCAGATTCAAGTAAAGCAGCTTCAATGAAATATCCAAATATGTTGTCTATAGCCAGCACTTCTTTATGTTAACTGGTGACACTCGCATCTTCTGACACCTTTACTATTACATGTATAAGCAAATAAGCGTGAGTTGAATAATACTAGTAAGCCAAAAATCTTCCACACACATTCTAAAAATTGTCATGAAACTGGAAAGAAATCAGTATCATATCCACCATTTGAAGTTAATTGTACAGCACCCTTAGGTATTGGTTAAGTAAATTACCTGTAAAATAGAAGAATAGTAGTCAACGGAGTTGTACAGGTGTGTAGAAGCTATGTCCAATCAGATTTCTCAATTCGCAGTGTATATTTTTCATACCCACCTTCTAGGAGGTAAATAAGTGAACTGTCCAATCAAAATAAGGTCTTTATGTGTTTCCTACAGTCTATAGTCATGGTACAAGTTATTGTATCCCTCTGTAAGCTCAGTAAATAATTTACACTATCACTATAAAAATTATAGCGTGAAAACCCACCAAATTCACACTAAACTGGTGGTGTGTATGCCCACCATCTATGCATAGTGTGTCCTTCACATTTTCTGCCTAGTGTGAATGCACACTTAGTGTGAAATTTATACTCAAGGGAATAGCATGGACCCTTTACTGAACGTTAATTATTATTCATGTGCAGGCACAAACTAATGCTATCATTATAATCTACCTTATAAATGTGTTGTACACTTGTGTGCCAGGTAAGAAAGTTTAGCTAAGATTTTGGTCCTCTGATTAATGAGATCTGGGATTACACATCTCTTTTTGGAAAATAATGTTGCTATGTAATATTAGAATCAATGTAACTTCAAATAATTCAGCATTAATGTAAGTATGAGTTCATACTGGTTATGGTGTGAATTCACACTGAATTTGGTGTGTACTTCACACCAAAATGATGAGGTGTGCGCACCACACCATATTTTGGTGTGACTATTGTTGTACTTCAGCACAAATGGCAAGCGAGCCACTATGTAATAGTTAGAGCATAAGCGCTTAGGTACTGGTGGATTTAGTGCACTGAAGCCCAAGGGCCGTAGGCCCGAGGGCTTTGTGCACTAAATCCACCAGTACCTAAGCGCATGCTCTAACTATTTTAGAACCCGCCGTTTACCCAAAGCTGGCCCAGTTTCCACTAGCAACTTGGTTTATCAGCATTTTCGCACAAATGGCGGTTTCTGGGGGGGGGGGGGGGGGCCAAATTAAAATTCAATTAAAATTCAATTGAAGCACACAGGACAAGTTTACTTTAGCATTGTAGCTGCCAGCTGTTATCTCCAGATCTAACTCTACCCAGGGCTGCTCTGCTCTGCTAAACAGTTAAGCAGCTAGCTATGTTAAATTCCTGCGGTATGAGTGGCAGCGGGAGAGTTATCCAACTAGGGCTGGTCCCATATAGGTGGATATGAGAGGGTAGTAGACCCTCACATATCATATCAGGGCCTCACACCACTTTATCCAGCCTATTCTATTAAACTAAAACTCAAAAATAGCAATACCCCAAGGGTGGTTAGTATGCACAGTTTATATACCTAAAGGCAAAAAATAGTGCGCACTTCTTAAGTTAGTACACCTAGTAACAATATAGCAACGGGTTCTAAGCACAAATAACACAAGGTAAAATCTGATAAAAAGTAGATTACAAAATCTGTATACAAAAGTAACAATAAGTCTTCATTCATTTAGTTTGCCTGAAGTCAATGTTGAGTCTGCTTTTACATAGAAGATGTTTACCTGGAGAAGCTGACCATTAATTTTAGCAATCAAATACAAAGTAACTTTTTTACCTCAATTTCTTGAGTAGTGCTAACTTCTGTATTATCATATTTAAGCGATTCTGACGATCTAAATTACCAATAACTCTTGACAATCTTAACCACAAAAAGAAAAGCCATAGTTAGTTTAACTTTAACAAACATATGGATGTTACATACATGTATTTACTTCTGCTAACCCCGAGTAGTGTTAGCTTCCTTAGCATTAAGATTAATTCTGACTGGTAAAGAGTTTTGAAAGTCATAGTAACCAGTCATAGCTTGTTGTAGTTTCAGAATATTGAAATCCCACCATAGTCCATGGTGGGATTCCAATAAAATCCCATTTTTAACTGTTAAAAAAGTTCAGGTGAATTATGTCATCTACTTCTTCAGGAAAGTCACCACCACCATGCCTGCTGTATGCTATCAACCAACCAGATAATATAACAATCAAGTCATATCAAAATGATGTCCTTATCACTTTTCTAAAAGGTGGTAGTTATGTAGTTATCTGTGAAGGAGAAAGTGAAGACAGAAATATATGGACGCATGTGCCTCATACATATTTTGGTGCTGCAAATATAGTCGTTAAAAGTAAATAAAATCTTTATAGAGGCTAAATAAATATAGATGAATATTTTATTTATATATTTGTAAGATTTCCATGTGGAAGTAATACACAGATGTCTGTTGAACATTACCAGCATTTTCTCTAGTCTTACTTTCCTTATATCCTACCAATCTAGAATATGTTCGTGTGGTACCTCCAACTATTATAAGAAAAGTTGGACAAGATGCACTGTTTTTATGCCACTCTTTTAAAGCAAAGCGATGGAATTTATTTAAAGAAACAAGCCTTCAATTGCACGAATATATGAGGTTGACAATAAATTTGTATTTGATGTTTGAGAACCTAAATTGGAGTAATCGTGGGGTCTATCAATGTGAAGTTAATGAAAAAAAGCAATAGTATATTCTGCTATTGGTGTATTGCACGTTAGTAAGTAATGATAATATAGTCGTATATTACTTTGAAGTGTAAAAGTCCTGAGTTGAATAATACTGGTAAGCCAAAATTCTTTCATTTAAAGTTAATTTTTGCAGCCCCTCAACTATTGGTGAAAGAAATCAGTATCATATCCACCATTTGAAGTTAATTGTACAGCACCCTTAGGTATTGGTTAAGTAAATTACCTGTAAAATAGAAGTGCCATAGTAACATAGTAACTTCATGCAAACACTATATTAGCAGTTATGACATTTGATTTCAGCAAACAAATACAAAATCACTCTCTTACCTTATTAATGGTAACTTTTGTAGTATCAAACATCAACCATTCTGATAATCTCAGCTACGATAAAAATAAACCAGTGTTATTATTTGTAATTTTAGCCAACAAATATGGAATTACTACTTACATCATTCTTGAGTATTGATAACTTCTGTAGTATCAAATTGAAGTTACTTTGACCATCTGAATTACCTTGAATTCTTGACAACAAGCTCTCACCTACAAAAACAAAAGACAATCAATTTTAGCACACAAATACAAAATTACTTTCTTACCTCATTTTCTTGAGCAGTGGTAACTTTTGTAGTACCAAATTTGAGCCAATCTGACTATTTGAATTTACCAGTCACTGTTGACTAGCTCTTAGCTACAAAAAAAAAGGTCAGAGTTAATTTTGCATATTTAGCTAACAAAAATGGAATTGCGTACTTATCTCAGCTTCCCTCGAGAAGTAGTAGCTTCCATAGCATTAATACTACGGCATTCTGACTACCAACGGCTCTTGACAACCAACAACCGGCATTCCGTATCCCCCCATAAAACAGCGAAGTTTTGAAATTAAATCTGGAAAAGGGACTTCAATACCATAGTAACCTGTCCGAATCAACTTTTTGTGTCTTGAAAACAAGCGTTTTAGCAGGAATTTTCTCATACTTTGGAGCTTAAGTATAAAGTAAAGTTTGCTTAATGCTGTAGTTTCAGAATAAACTGGAGTCAAGCCTAAATAGCCGTGTTTTTTGGGGAAAAAAGTTTCCCGCGCGCGCGTTTAAAGAGCATACGTACCATCCATACATACATACATTATATATATATAACATATACCCGATTTTGCATTATCCACCCCTAATACTGTCTCGCTCGCTACGCTCTCTCGCCAATAAACTAGTGGTGCGCTCGAATAGCGCAAATGCATGGGGAGCGAACAGACTCTTTTTACAGAAAAAGAGGACAGAAATTACATCTAACTGTAGTGCACAGTGTAGCCCGCTCTGATCCCAGACTAAGGAAGTGGACCCAACAGAACTACCTGAATAAACTTCGAAAGCAGTGGCAAAGGAGCGCAGCTTGACAAAGACTATTGTTTCAAGAAGAGAGTAGCTATAAACTTTTTGGTTGAAACAAAGTAACGTAAGGCAGTGCAGCAGGATTCTCCGCGCTAGTTAATTGAAAAATACTGAAACTGTGAACGCTTTACCTAACTTACGTAATTAGAAGCGCGGGCGATATATTTTGACGTACGTATACATATTATTGGCGAGCGAGCGTAGCGAGCGAGACACTTACAGCGGTAACACAATAGAAAATCGGGGATGTTTATTGGCGAGCGAGCGTAGTGAGCGAGACACTTACAGGGGTAACCCAATCGAAAATCGGGGAAGTCAGTTTATTTATTTATTTATTTGTATATAATTATGTATGGACATACGTAAGGCATTTTTGTACTTTGACCCTCGCGTTTTTGTGTTAGTTCGGTTGTCGACCCCGTCCCAAATTGCACTAAACAGAATCCTCTGGTTTATCGATCAGTACCCGTATCACCCTAGAAATTGAATTGTTTACCGTTTTTAATTCTTTTGCGGTGCAGTTACAACTTGAAAACTTAAGGGACTTCCATTTCTATTCGAGTTAGTGGCGGTGGTAAGTCAATGCGCTCTTTGTCATGGCTATAAGCCGTGCGCACAGTATTTACCTGAAAATACATTGTCCACTAGACTACTGCGAAGGTAAGTCTGTGAAGGTGCATGTCCAGCTGTGTCAAAGCATTGTGTGTTACAACCACTACTTAGCTAAAGAATATCACAAAGAAAACTTTTAAATAAAGTTTATTGTTTTGTTGTTGTTGTTTTTTCCTTCAATTCAAGCAGTTGCAGAGAGTTGTTACTATGGCACTGAAATCCCTTTACCGCGTATGCGAAATTTAAAAACTGGACCTTATTTTCAATAGCTTCAGTGTTAGAAGTCAAAATCATTCATATAAAAAGAGTATAGTCTTTAGGCTCGCTCGCCATTTGTGCTCAAGCACATCACTAGTATATATATCTGAAATCTCAATTGAACTCGCTCGCTGAATAAACTAGTGATGTGTTTGAGCACAAATGGGAGCGAGCCTAAAGACTATAATATTTTTATATGAATGATTTTGACTTCTAACACTGAAGTTACTGAAAATAAGGTCCAGTTTGTAAATTTAGTATACAGGGTAAAGGGATTTCAGTGCCATAGTAACAACTCTCTGAAACTGTTTGGAAGCAACAACAAAACAATACACGTTTTTTAAAAGTTTTCTTTGTGATATTCTTTAGCTACGTAGTGGTTGTAACACACAATGCTTTGACACAACTGGACATGCACCTTCACAGACTTACCTTCTCAGTAGTATAGTGGACAATGTATTTTTCAAGAAGAGCGTATTGACTTATTTGGGACGGGGTCGACCACATAACTTACACAAAAACGCGAGGGTCAAAGTACAAAATGACATACGTACGTCCATGCATTTATCTAAATAAACAAACATTCCCGATTTTCGATTGTGTTACCCCCCCTGTAAGTGTCTCGCTCGCTACGCTCGATCGCCAATAAATAAATATAGCGAAATCTCGATTGCGTTAACCCTGAGAGTGTCTCGCTCGCTTCGTTCGCTCGCCAATAAATAAATAAACTAGTGGTGTGTTTGAGCACAAATGGCGAGCGAGCCTAAAGACTATACTATTTTTATATGAATGATCTTGACTTCTAACACTGAAGCTACTGAAAATAAGGTCCAGTTTTTTTATTTAGCATACTGGGTAAAGGGATTTCAGTGCCATAGTAACAACTCTCTGCAACTGCTTGGAAGGAAAAAAACAACAACAAAACAATACACGTTATTTAAAAGTTTTCTTTGTGATATTCTTTAGCTAAGTAGTGGTTGTAACACACAATGCTTTGACACAACTGGACATGCACCTACACAGACTTACCTTAGCAGTAGTATAGTGGACAATGTATTTTCAAGTAGATACTGTTGGCACGGCTTATAACCATGACAAAGAGCGCATTGACTTACCACCGCCACTAACTCGAATAGAAATGGAAGTCCCTTAAGTTTTCAAGTTTGAACTGCACCCGCAAAAGAATTCAAAACGGTAACTATTCAATATCTAGGGTGATACGGGTACTGATCGATAAACCAGAGGATTCTGTTTAGTGCAATTTGGGACGGGGTCGACAACCTTACTAACACAAAAACACGAGGGTTAAAGTACAAAAATGCCTTAAGTATGTCCATACATTTATACAAATAAATAAATAAATAATTAAACATCCCCGATTTTCGATTGTGTTACCCCTGTAAGTGTCTCGCTCGCTACGCTCGCTCGCCAATAAATAAATATAGCGAAATTTCGATTGCGTTAACCCTGAGAGCGTCTAGCTCACTGCGCTCGCTCGCCAAAACATCCCTGATTTTCAATTGTGTTACCCCTGTAAGTGTCTAGCTCGCCAATTAGGCGCTGCGCGCAGTCGTTAACTATAACTGTTTTTAGGGTCCCTCAGGCCCTAAGTGTTACGTAGTGACCTCGCAGCGCTCGGGACGCTACAATCAAAGGTCAGGGACCCTAAATACAGTAGTTCCCTCTGAAGCCGCGCCTAGCTATTATTTCTGCGTTAGTCAGCGTAAGAATTGGGGCAGCGATCTAGAGTAGTACGGACGGAATTGCAGAATTTACCTCATTCCAGTTCTTTGCGGTCATTGAGAAGATCAGGAATAGCATTATAATATATAACAGAGTAGATTAGTTCCTTATGAAACTTTGCTCAATATGCCCGATTAGTACAAGTACTGTAAAGTTAATCCCACTGACTACTCTTATGTAGCATCATAAAATCATTTTTATTCGCAGACAGATTCAAATAGTACACATTTTCTAAGACTGGGTCGGACAGGTCTATCCCCCTGAAGTTACGCGCAATAAAATTACTGAGTAATTGCCATTACGCTAATTATTGGCACCCTAGCAGTCGCTGCTAGTGGAAACAACACGAGGAATAGTAACGAGGTACTTTAGCAATGTGAGTTTATTGAGGCTTTCCCTACCTCAGTTAAAGTTCTTGCTAGGTCTAACGGTGGAATGGTGCCCAAGCATTTCAGTTATTATAATAATTTAATATTAATTTTCTTTCTATTTGTACCTGACAGCGTACATGGTAAGTTGAAACATTTATTGCTGTTTACTGGCAGCTTATTATTATATTAAAACTTATCGTAGTGTATATATAAGCTATATATAATGGTTGAATCCTGTCCTATCCTTAACAAATAGCTATTAACCTATCAAAATAGCTATAATTTTGAGCAAGAAATCTTTATTAGGAATTTCAAAGTACTGACACTTCACCAACTGATTGTTTTCTTAAATAATATGGCAAATTCACTTCCTTTATTGATCACGTTCAAATTATAGGGTTTTTGTAAATTACCAATTCATAGCTTCAAATTTTGCCAAAAGCTAATGAGCTTAAACAATATTTTTGACGATTTATGGATTGTACTGCTTTAATTGTATAGCTTGAATTTGTACATTCTCAAGAGTTTGTCACAAAGTTATATGCCAACTGATTAAAGTAGCACCTCAGAATAAATCTAATCTAATGAGGACAAAGCCAAAGTCCAGCCTGTCTTCAGTGTTACAATTGCAAATAGTTCATGCGATACATTAAGTAGTAATGTAGTTTGTTTTATTTATAATTCATGTGTTTTGATCAACCCAACCAAATATCTGTGATCAATCTATTCTCAGTAATCTGATATATCACTGTATTCACCAGAACACACACAAGGGACAGGGAAAAAAAGGTTTAGAATTATTTGTCAGTATATTATTGTCAACTTGTTTTTTGAACTATAGCTATTGTCTTAGAAATATTTTTTAATCTATAAAAAATTATAATTATTATTATAGCTAAACAAATAGCTCTTGACATGAATTATTATTATTGCCAAGTAGGCCAGCATCCACATGAATAAAAATAAAGTCTAAAAAATTTAGTTTTAGTAACAACAATTGTAAGCACAATCTCCAACTTGTTGTAACTTTTAGGAAGAATATATATGAAGTATGGGTATATATATCCTCACTCCTTGGGGGTTCCTCCTGGAAGCACTGCTCAATTTATATGTCATAGCATTGTTCAACCAGTGTGGACTCGCCAGGGAAATGCTCTCAACAGCAGGAGCACAGTTGTAAACAACTCATTAATAATAAAACAAGTTAAAACTACCGATGAAGGAAAATATAGATGTGTGGGAATTGATAATACAAAGTCTTTATTCATACGTTCATCACATCTCTATGTTGGAGGTATAGCGTACATTTACACTTACGTATATAAAGTTTTGTGCAGTACCTCTAGAAGTTCTGGAATGGCATCCCTTTAAAGTAGTAGTATTTTGATATTAAGATTGTAGGCAGGCCTGCCCGGTTCACTAAGTATACGCGCGGTTAAGGCAAGCCGTTCGTAACAAAAATCCCCGGGTTAAAATGATGCGTAATAAGCAACGGGAATCTTATCGTGTACAAAGTGGATCTTATGTGGTATATAAAGATATACATTATAAGAAGCCAATCTTATGGTATACATTATAAGAACCAGTCTTCTACGGTATACATTATAAGCCTTTATATGGTATAAATTATAAGCCTTTATTATGTTTATACACTAGTGATGTGCTTGAGCACAAATGGCGAGCGAGCCTAAAGACTAATTTTTATATGAATGATTTTGACTTCTAACACTAAAGCTACTGAAAATAAGGTCCAGTTTGTTTATTTAGCATACAGGGTAAAGGGATTTCAGTGCCATAGTAACAACTAACTCTCTGCAACTGCTTGAATTGAAGGAAAAAAACAACAACAAAACAATACACGTTATTTAAAAGTTTTCTTTGTGATCTTTAGCTAAGTAGTGGTTGTAACAACACATAATGCTTTGACACAACTGGACATGCACCTACACAGACTTACCTTCGCAGTAGTCTAGTGGACAATGTATTTCAAGTAAATACTGTTGCGCACGGCTTATAACCATGACATAACCATGGAAGTCCCTTAAGTTTTCAAGTTGTAACTGCACCCGCAAAAGAATTCAAAAAGGTAAACAATTCAATTTCTAGGGTGATACGGGTACTGATCGATAAACCAGAGGTTCTGTTTGGTGCAATTTGGGACGGGGTCGACAACCGAACTAACACAAAAACCCGAGGGTCAGAGTTAAATAAATAAATAAACTAGTGATGTGCTTGAGCACAAATGGCGAGCGAGCCTTAAACACACTAAATGTAAATTTGCCGTTTGAATGCTATCAGTTAGAAAATGGACTCAATAAGTACACAAGACGTAACTGTGTAGGCAAAAAATCAGATAGGTCAGAGACAAAAACCTAACCTGTCAATAAAGGTAAAGATTTTTCATCAGCTAAGCAGTCCTTGTAACACACAGCACCTTCACATACACTTGTTTATTTGATGTACCAACACAAAAATTACTTCCTTCAGTGATTTGATATTAGTAGTTTTGTAAGCACAATACTTTCACACAACTGAACATACCTAGGCAAGACTTACCTTCCTGGTTAGTCTAGTGGACAATGACTGTTAAAATAAATGCTGTTGAGTAGGGCTTATAACTGTGACAAATAAGCGTATTAACTTACCACCGCCACTAACTCGAATAGAAATGTAGCTCCAGTAAGTTTTTGCACCCCAAAACAATTCAAAGCGGTAAACAATTCAATTTCTAAGGTGATACGGGTAATGGTCGCTAAACCAGAGGATTCTGTTTAGTGAAGTTTGGGACGGAGTCGAACGTTAGTACAAAATGACATACGTACGTCCAAACCCCCGATTTTCGATTGTGTTACCCCTGTAAGTGTCTCGCTCACTACGCTCGATCGCCAACTAGTGATGTGCTTGAGCACAAATGGTGAGCGAGCCTAAAGACTATACTATTTTATATGAATGATTTTGACTTCTAACACAGAAGCTACTGAAAATTAGGTCCAGTTTTTTATTTAGCATACAGTATAAAGGAATTTCAGTGCCATAGCTAGTAACAACTCTCTGCAACTGCTTGGAAAGAAAAAAACAACAACAAAACAATACACGTTATTTAAAAGTTTTCTTTGTGATATTCTTTAGCTAAGTAGTGGTTGTAACACACAATGCTTTGACACAACTGGACATGCACCTACGCAGACTTACCTTCGCAGTAGTCTAGTGGACAATGTATTTTTAAGTAAATACTGTTTCGCACGGCTTATTGGCGAGCGAGCGTAGCGAGCGAGACACTTACAGGGGTAACACAATCGAAAATCGGGGATGTTTATTTATTTATTTGTATATATGTATGGACGTATGTATGTCATTTTGTACTTTGACCCTCGCGTTTTTGTGTTAGTTCGGTTGTCGACCCCGTCCCAAATTGCACTAAACAGAGTCCTCCTCTGGTGATCGATCAGTACCCGTATCACCCTAGAAATTGAATTGTTTACCGTTTTGAATTCTTTTGCGGGTGCAGTTACAACTTGAAAACTTAAGGGACTTCCATTTCTATTCGAGTTAGTGGCGGTGGTAAGTCAATGCGCTCTTTGTCATGGTTATAAGCCGTGCGCAACAGTATTTACTTGAAAATACATTGTCCACTAGACTACTGCGAAGGTAAGTCTGTGTAGGTGCATGTCCAGTTGTGTCAAAGCACTGTGTGTTACAACCACTACTTAGTTAAAGAATATCACAAAGAAAACTTTTAAATAAAGTGTATTGTTCTGTTGTTGTTGTTTTTTCCTTCAATTCAAGTGCAGAGAGTTGTTACTATGGCACTGAAATCCCTTTACCCTGTATGCTAAATTAAAAAACTGGACCTTATTTTCAGTAGCTTCAGTGTTAGAAGTCAATAAAAATAGTATAGTCTTTAGGCTCGCTCGCCATTTGTGCTCAAGCACACCACTAGTAACCATGACAAAGAGCGCATTGACGTACCACCTCCACTAACTCGAATAGAAATGGAAGTCCGACCGAACTAACACAAAAACGCGAGGGTCGAAGTACAAAATGACATACGTACGTCCATACATATATCTAAATAAACTAGTGGTGTGTTTGAGCACAAATGGCGAGCGAGCCTTAAACTACACTATTGTATTCAAACTACTAAAATAAAGTCGAGTTGTTAAATTACGCATACACGGTAAAGGGGTCCAATGCCATAGTAACCACTCCCCTCAACTGTTTGAATTGAAAAAGAAGCAACAAAATCAAGTCAGGTTATTTAAAATTTACTTTGTAATATTCTTAATAGTAGTTGTAACACACAATACTTTCACACAACTGAACATACCTACGCAAGACTTACCTTACCTTCGTGGTTCGTCTAGTGGACAATCAATTGTCAAGTAAATTTTGTTAAGTAGTGCTTATAACTGTGACAAATAGTGTATTAACTTACCACCGCCACTAACTCCAATAGAAATGGAGCTCCCATAAGTTTTTGAGTTTTAACTGCACCCGCAAAACAATTCAAAGCGGTAAACAATTCAATTTCTAAGGTGACACGGGTAATGGTCGCTAAACCAGAGGATTCTGTTTAGTGAAGTTTGGGACAAGGTCGAACGCCTAGCGAACACAAAAATACGGAGGGTCAAAGTACAAAATGATATACATACGTCCAAACATATATATAAATAAACTAGTGATGTGCTTGAGCACAAATGGCGAGCGAGCCTAAAGACTATACTATTTTTATATGAATGATTTTGACTTCTAACACTGAAGCTACTGAAAATAAGGTCCATTTTTTATTTAGCATACAGGGTAAAGGGATTTCAGTGCCATAGTAACAACTCTCTGCAACTGCTTGGAAGGAAAAAAAACAACAACAAAACAATACACGTCATTTAAACGTTTTCTTTGTGATATTCTTTAGCTAAGTAGTGGTTGTAACACACAATGCTTTGACACAACTGGACATGCACCTACACAGACTTACCTTAGCAGTAGTATAGTGGACAATGTATTTTCAAGTAAATACTGTTGCGCACGGCTTATAACCATGACAAAGAGCGCATTGACCTACCACGCCACTAACTCGAATAGAAATGGAAGTCCCTCAAGTTTTCAAGTTTTAACTGCACCCCCAAAAGAATTCAAAACGGTAAACAATTCAATTTCTAAGGGTGATACGGTACTGATCAATAAACCAGAGGATTCTGTTTAGTGCAATTTGGGACGGGGTCGGCAACCGAACTAACACAAAAACGCGAGGGTCAAAGTACAAAATGACATACGTCCATACATATATCTAAACTAGTGAGGACTTATAACCATGACAAAGAGCGCATTGACCTTTATATGGTATAAATTATAAGCCTTTATTATGTTTATACACTAGTGATGTGCTTGAGCACAAATGGCGAGCGAGCCTAAAGACTAATTTTTATATGAATGATTTTAACTTCTAACACTAAAGCTACTGAAAATAAGGTCCAGTTTGTTTATTTAGCATACAGGGTAAAGGGATTTCAGTGCCATAGTAACAACTAACTCATAGTTAGCATAGGGTAACGCTCGCTCGTCAATAAACAAACATCCCAGATTTTCGATTGTGTTACCCCTGTAAGTGTCTCCCTCGCAACGCTCGCTCGTCAATAAACAAACATCCCCGATTTTCAATTGTGTTACTCCTCTGTAAGTGTCTCGATCGCTACGCTCGCTCGCCAAGTTATAAGGGCGGCCTAAGACTATGCCCGTGGGCGGGGCGTGAAGTACGTGGGGGGCTCAAAGTACATTTAATGGCTATAGATCAGAATCCGGTGCTTGTGTAGCTGCAGATCATGCTGCTGAGAAAAATGAAGCTGAGGCTTGGGGGTGGGAAACTTTCTTCAATGAACTAGAAAGGTTTCTGGAAGCTTTGGGAGGGCATTTATGACAGAAAGCCAGGACTATGCCAACTATGTGGTTGAGCGTATTGAATTATTATTACATGAACCTATTGCTTGAAAACCTGCAAGAAAGCTGAGTCAGAAGACTGTAACAGAGCGCTCATCACCTATGCAGAAACCACTCAGGAACTTTTGGAAATATGCCGGACTATGAGCCACAAGTATGACCAGAAATTGATTGCAATTGCATCGAGAGTTACTACTTAAGCATCTGCTTATAGTCCTGATCTATAAGTAAGAGTTAGAAGAGGATGTCCACGTTTTGTAATCTTAAGAGAACAACTATTGTATCCTTCATCACTATCATTGAATTGGACTGATGTACAATTTATGCACCGTAAATAGTAACGCCATTTGCTTTCTGAGTCATGAAAGAGAGCTCAGCTACGAACTACCAACCTAAAGTGTCAGTTAATAGTATCCAGTCAATAGTATCCAGTCAATAGTATCCAGTCAGTTAACCGTAGCGCTATTAATAATAGAAGTCAAAGACCCCTAATGGACTCAAAGTCAGAGTTAAGTGCAATGCTCTACTTAAAGACCTCACTACCGTTGAAACCAAGTTTAATGACATGAAACAGAAAGCAGTCAGTTGGATCCAGTCAGTAGTGGCCACCAGATTGGTAGCTCCAATAAAATGTCAGTTACTAGGATCCAGTCAGTAGTGGCCACCAGATTGGTAGGTCTTGGCATAATTTATATGTTAATGAAATTGAAATGTTTTAAAATTACACTCAGAAAACAAGCCAGCCAGCCAGCCAGCAAAGAACTGGTGTCCATCTTTAAAACTCCCGTAGTTTAGGGCGCCCTGACTAGCCTACCCAGTAGGTAAAGTCCTAACATTTTAACAATACAGTTTGCTGCGGCTAATGTACACGACATCAGTATTAAATTATATTGTAAGCCCACAGTTTTGATCACACGGTTATTATGGTTCAGGTGATTTTAGCGCACTGAAGTTCATGTTATTGATGCACTTAGTGTGGAGGACATTCTTCACACTCAGTGGAGTAGGAAGGGGGCTGACGCCCGCCCTCCTTCATATGTATGAATTACAGTCTCCAAACTATGAAACTCACCAAATGTGTCAAAATCCAGTGATATTATCACATTACTGAGCAAAATGTAAGAACTCTATCTTTATACAGAGCGCTCCATTCCAAAATTTGGTCTTTTAAGAACTAGCTAAATAAGTTCTTAACAGACCTTAACTCCATAGGTCTTAAAAATGCCAGCTAAAAGCAATTTGACACTCATGTGAAAAACAACAACATTATGTTAACTCACACCCGATATATTAAGTACAGGATGTGGTGGGAAATTTTTAGAACCACATACCAAGTTTAGAACCAGTATAACCTGTACTTTGGAAGATAATAACAAAACATTCAGAAATAGACAACAAAAACTAAATTCTACTCTTTAAAAAGCAGGTGGCACTGTAAATAGCTATAAGCAGTCTTTTGGTATTTTTGCATGCAGATTTTGTAAAGGTAACAATCAGCTTTTGTCAGATTAAGTCAATATTTGGCCATATAATTTGGAATATTTACATTATTTATATACTTGGTTGTATACTAGTAACTTCTAAGCAAAGAATAAAACCTAAATTTAAAGAAGTTAATATTGGAGACAAAGTTGAATTTACCTGTTATTCAAGGCATAAAGATGTACACTGGATGTTCAATAATGGACCAATAAACAAATATGCAAAAGTGATTAGTTTTAATACCCTACTAATTTCTAAAGCTGTGGCTAAGCATACAGGTTTATACAGCTGTCGTGGATGGAAAAGGAAACTGGGATTCCATACACAATTTTTAGCTACAGCAGAATTACGTGTATTTGGTAAGCTGATATTTCATTCTGATTATGGTCATAACAATATCATGTATTTAAATAAAATTCAAGAATATTGCAGATGACATAAACACTTGATCTAATGTGGATAATAAAATTATAAATTAAGAATTAATATTATTATGGTTGTTATTAATATTATTATTTTTTATTATTATTTTTTTTTTTATTATCCTCTACCTCTTGGTTTAGTTACATCAGTTTCCCTTTCATGCTCTCTTTCTTCCTGACCCTTTTCCTATTTCCTGCTCCTTCTTCTTGAATCTATTGTCTCCCCTTTTCAACTCAGATTTCACACACTTTTAGCTACAGTAATAGTCGTTGCTTCCTTACACCTTCAGTTTGTGGTGATACTTTATCAACCAATTCAGCCAATGAATACCACACTGCCGTTGATTTTTAGCAAACAAGCGTATTATTATTACAGTAGGATGTCAGTTATCGGAACGTCAGTTATCTGAGCACTTTAGTTAACTGAACACCAAAAACCTAATAGTAGTACGTGCAGACATGAAAATTGCTTGACTATGACCATTCATTAATGTTTTAAAATACATATTTATTGTGTTCAGCTATGTGAACATTTCAGTTATCCAACACCACAAGGTCCCAATGTGTTCGATAACTGACATTCTACTATGTAATAGTTAGAGCATATGCGCTTAGGTGCTGGTGGATTTAGTGCACTGAAGCCCAAGGACCATAGGCCCGAGGGCTTTGTGCACTAAATCCACCAGTACCTGAGCGCATGCTCTAACTATTTTAGAACCCGTTTACCAGCCAGTTTCCACTAGCAACTTGGTGTATCAGCAAGAGAATTTCCGGCCCAAAATTAAAATTCAATTAAGATTCAATTGAAGCACACCTAGCAGGTTTACTTTAGCATTGTAGCTGCCAGCTGTTATCTCCAGATCTAACTCTACCCTGGGCTGCTCTGCTCTGGGTAAACAGTTAAGCAGCTAGCTATGGTAAATTCCTGCGGTATGAGTGTCAGCAGGAGAGTTGTCCAAACTAGGGCTGCTGGAGAGTTGTCAACTAGGGCTGGTCCCGTATAGGTCGGATATGAGAGGGTAGTAGACCCTCACATATCATATCCAGGCCTCACACAGCTTTATCCGGCCTATTCTATTCAACTAAAACTCAAAAATAGCAATACCCCAAGGGTGGTTAGTATGCACAGTTTATATACCTAAAGGCAAAAAAATAGTGCACACTTACCAAGTTAGTACACCTAGTAACAATATAGCAACGGGTTCTAATTATTATTATTATTACTATTATTATTATTATTATTATTATTATTATTATTATTATTATTATTGTTGTATTAATACTACAACTATTATTATTACTAAGATCTGAACTGAAAATTAAATTATTAACATACATACTGAAACTTAACTGTAGAAGAATCAGATAGGTGTATTTATAGTGACAATAAAAAAGGATATGTTATGATCATTATCAGTTAGACAAGTGGCAGTTGTAAGACTATTATTGCCTTGAACACGGGAATAGTATCTAGCTATTTGACAGTGATTTCCACATCAACAAGTTCAAAAATTAATCTGGAATTGTGTTCAGTCCACAAAATATATACATTAACTATGTTTATGTTGTGTATAATTAAAGTATGAAGAACTATTCAAAGCTTCATACAACAGTTTATTGTTACGAAGCATTAGATTGTGGAAACTTTTTGCTAAACTAGGAAGTGTCAAAATGGTACTTGATGCCGCCATGCCTTGTTGTCCAGGCCTGCTAGAAATACCTAGAGTTTCATGCAAGTTCATAGTGTGATTATTAGATGGTGGTGTCGAACTTCGTCAAACCCCTCGAAAATTGTAGCAAATCATTGCTTACGTATAATGCATGCAATTTCATTTATCTTAGTTAAACTTATGTTTCATTCAATGTGATTCAATCACAACTATCTATATAATTTGTGGTTGTTGGACTTGGTTGTATCCTGTCACATTTTACTAAGCGAGGGGATCCCAGAGATAACTATTTACAAAGTCCAGAATGTATGATGGGCCTTACAATTCCATGCACAAATATGGCTCTTTAGCATGATGTAACTGTCCAATTGTAGGCTGACTATTATGTTAACCTATTAGTATAACTATAAATAATCATGCAACAACTAAGAGTTCATTTATGGTAATAAAAAATCAATACTTATAAAGAAAGAACTTACATTATTTGATAAAGGCAGCTATAATAAAAGTGTACTTTACACGTGTGACTACATTATGTTAATTTCTGGCACCTCGTTTCCTTATGCACTGATGCTGCTTGCATGGATAATACCAAAAACCACCAACTGTTAAGTAAGAATTAAGTGGTTTTCTAATTTTACTGATATCACCATGTTCCCCCACGAGGATTCCTCAAGCCTTTATTTGGCGTCATAGAGAACATTATGAAGAAATATAATCAGCTGAGTTTGCTTTTGTTGCAATTTGGTAAAGGTTGGCTCAATAATTTTGACAAAATGATTGTACTAAAAGGGTGTGCATAAGTTCTAAGTGTTTTATGTTTTGTAATTGGGGCATCACATGTTTTCCCCCTTAAGTCAGTCATTTAACTTTCATCGGTTGGGCAATGTACATTACTAAGTAATGAAATCTCAATTATAGTAACAATGGATTTTTGGGGAGAGGCATATTAGATGTGGCTTGTCTTAAATAAATGTTTGATAATTGAGGTCTTGATAATAAAAAATAATTATGGTTTATTTATGTTTCTGAACCTATAGTAAAAAAATGGGGGTAAGGGTTGTCCCTATGTGTGTGTAGGATACATTTTAACAACATCAATTAACATGTAATAAAAAACTAAGCTGTAATTTACTTTCCTAGATTTTGATTAACTTGCAGATAACTCAAGAATAAGTGATCATCACATTGATGCACCTATTGGAGACACTATAAAAATAGTATGCTACAGTTCCGACCAAGTAAACTGGGATTTCAAATATGAAAAAAATGTCAAAATTAGCAGAAACATGTTGAAAATTTTTAATGTGACTAGATCTAACTATGGTAAGTATGTGTGTCGAGGAACAAAAGACACCATAAATAGATGGACTGGAAAGAAAGGAATATTTTATGCTTACTTCACATTAAAAGTTCTAAGAAGTAAAGTTCATTTAACCAATAATAAATTTAATTCAATTGATCCTATTTATGAATACTTGCTATTTTCATTGTTAGCTGACTTATTAAATACTATTCTTTTCACCAAATTCATTATACATTCAGATGTATAACTCTAAAATAATAATTATCATAAAATGTCAATGTTGTGTAGAACTTCCATCACGTCTTAGGAGCAAAAGCAATGCTTTTATATCAAAATGGAGAAAGTTTGAGGAAGAAGGCATATATTCATCTACTGATGCATTTGAGTCTTCATCCGTGTATTCCTCAAAAGATAGCAGTTCAGTTCCTTCGTCAATACACAGTAGTAGTTTAAGTGACTTTACTATAGATAGCGCTCATTCAAATGAGTCTGTGACAGCAAGTGAGAATACAGACTACCTTACAGCTGCTAGTGGAGATTCACCAAGTCACTCGTCCATTTCTAGTAGATATGCATTATGTAGAACAACAACCAGATGCCTGTGAGTTAGTATTGCTCAGCAAATTATAATCAGTATAAAAATATTACAATGTGTATATAAATATATTGATGCTACTGTACATGACAGTATTATTAGGTTTTGTGAGATATCTCATGATATTGCACGTTGTTATCTCACACTAGTATTATGTTAAAATTAATATCTCATTGATCTGTTTCAATAGATGTTACACATGTCTAACTATGTCGCTGATCAAACATTCTGTTTACTGTTATGACTAAATGTACCTTCTCTCTATACATGAAAAATGTACATGGCTTTGTACTTATTTTTGTACTAGTTTGATATTATCTTGTTCACTTCTCCTATTCCAATGCATCACCTGATTATAGCTGCTGTATTCACTGGTGTAGTTCTTGTTTTGAAACATGTAGTCCCTCAAATTGTGTTTTCAGGAACGATCGCTACATTCTAAATTAATTCACCATCAATGGTACCTGGTTAGGTGCTGTGCAGTCATCATGAATTGTATTTGGGATCCCTTAGCCCCTAAGCGTAGTGCCCTCACCAGGATGCTATAACTTAAACACTGTAAACAGTAGCTAGTTCCCTCTGAGGCAGTACCTATTTATATATTTTTAAATGCTTGTACTTTTGTCTTGTCATTAAAAAACTGAGCGATAATTTTCAAAATTTGATAAAAGCGTAGTAGTTATGTTATTGTTTTATACACTATTTCAGGCCAGATGACTAAAATTAATTTAAATATTTACAAAATTGACTGGATTCTTCTATTGATGTGTTTGAACATTGTAGTAAATATAATATAGAATTATACATTTCTTATGTAAATTATTTGCATTACCCTTAGATTTTCTGTACTTTTTTGTTACATGGCCGCTATAACTTAACATGCTCCCTGTTTTTATATACTTTTTTTATTTCAGTGGTTATTAAACTATGTACAGTGATGAGGGATGGTATAATTTTTTCCAGTATAATAACACTCAGTTCTTTAGTAAAAAGAACTCCATGTATTGTATGATTACATGCTTGTGGTGTGTAATCATCATCTTCTTCCTGTTCATATCTCATTGACTTGTTCTCTCACATTAAATATAAGAGATTATGTATACTAGTATCTTATATAAGTAAAGATTAAGATATAAGGCTTATAACATCTATTTTTAAATAACATGCTCAAGTGATTCTCTGTTCCAGGCTTATCTTTTTTTCTGAATTCTGCCAGCACAGCATCAGGAGAGTCATTTTCCAATGGACACCCAACATTACAAAGTAGCTGAGTGGGCAATTTAGACATTATACAGTGTGAGTTGAATATCTCCAGTTTTGTTGACTATTATAACATGCACTTGTTAAAATCCAACTGCCATTACTGGGCATTTCTAGCTGATTTTAATTGGGTTGGACTCACTTGATCATGATAATTGATAATTTAATCTTGCTAGCCAGGCGGTTGGTAAAGGGTCTGGTTAGTTAGACTAGGATTAAGAGTTGAGAGCACAACACATATGATGCAACTGAATAGTGCTCAAAATTTTTGATGTAAAATTTTTTGCAAACAAGTTTTAATGTCATTCAATGTAATATGGCCAATTTATTCAGAAGTTACATTTATTAACAATCAGCAAGAAATAAGCTAGCCACAAAATATATTGTTCATGCATTAGATTAATGTTCAAAATTAAATATAGCACGTAGAAAATTGACAATTGCCCTGAAGCTTGGCCTTGAATTAGGAAGCATTGCCCAGCATTTCATCATCAGTGCATATCTAAATATAAGAATATGATCATATGTCAAGTTATTGCTATGCAACAATATTTGGCAAGAGAACATCCTAACTATGTATAGGACTTACACTTTATCTGGACTTAAAGTAGGCTTTTGTAGCCTCTTCTCTTTGAGGAGAAATTCAATTAAATAATCCGGCTCTCCTGTACTATACGGTACATCTGCCCAGCTGTAAACTTCCCACACTGTGACTCCATAAGCCCACTGCAATAAATAAGTAAATGAACAGAGTAGCACATAATATATAGTACTTATTACATGAGTCAGAGTGTGATAATAAATAACAAGTCAATGAACACTGACAGTTGGTTGTTGGGGCTACCCACACCCCAGCCGATATTTTAGCAGCTGCTAAAATGTCGGCTGGTTGCTATAACTACCAGGGTAATGAGGATATCTAGGGTGGAATAAATAATTATATATATATATATATATTATTATTACAAGCCTTGAATTACTTTAAATAATCATTGCCCGAAAACAATCCACTGACAACCATAACAAAATCATTAATTAGTGTACAATTGTTTTGAAAACTAGCTTGTTAACTTCTACGGTCTTGTCAATTCTTTGTCAACTCTAACTGTCAGCACAGTTGGCAGACTTTGTTATGGTTGTTAATAGACTATTTTTCAGGCATGATACATTGGACATTTTCCTCGAGTATTTCCGCATCATGCTAGCAATCAATATTTTCTCACATTAAACACTGCATATTGAATGCTGGTTCTATGCACCTGTGTTGTTTTGGACAACTGCATTACTGCAAAAATGGCAGAGTCACCTCTGAACACCTACTGTTTTGAAAAAAGTATCCAATGTATAATAAACAATTTATTACACTTTTTGTACTATAATGGATGACATTTCACTGTCATGTTTGTGTAATCTCTATAATCTGAAATGCTACCTCAGCCAAATTATTTAATGCCAATTCATGATATCTGAATCTAACTGTTTTAGAATGTAGCAACAGCTAAAACACAAATAACAAATATATTTGTGATGGTGAAAGACTAATTGTAGCAACAAGCACCTGATTTACATGATTTCAGCAAAGCATAAAGCCACTTGAATACATAGCTGTAACAAACCAATCAGATTGTTTGCATGTGACTAGCTGCATTGTAAATATACACATGTATATATGCCTTGAAATACAGTATTAACTTACAACATCACTTTTCTCAGAAAATATTCCTTCAGTCAATGATTCTGGAGGCATCCACCCTGTTGGCCACATCCCTTCTGCTTCAATAGGCTCAGGTTGAACCTTCGAAGCCATGCCAAAATCACTGATGTGACATTTCATATTTCCATCCAACCTAAATAATATATTATATTATATGTATATTAACATTAACATAATGATATATATATATATATATAAGTGAAAATACATGCTTATCTTTAATAATAGTTAAGATATATTCAGTCTCGCTAATTCCTCAAGAATAATATTTCTTACATAACATTCCTTGTTGCCAAGTCTCGGTGGACGTAGCCCATGGACGAAATGTATCTCATTCCCTCCGCGATGTCAACAAGAATTCTGAAGTATGTCTTCTCATCTAACCCCTGTACAAATAAGAAAACTACATGAACTACAGTTACTATTATATATGACCTCACATACATTAGCAAAGCTGTTTCTTTTCGATAGTAAAAACTCTGTGAGATTGCATTGTAAGTATTGTAAAATTAATTTCAAAGATTCATTGGATGTGTTGATTCCAATGATATGGAGTATGTTGTTGTGCTTTAGCTTTCCCATTACAATGGCCTCATTCATCATGTCTGTTTTTGCTTGAGGATCTGTGTATAGAAACAGATAGCTAAACAAAGAATCATCTTTCAGTGTATTTTGTAAATACCTTCAACAGTTTTCACGGCCACAGTGACTTCCATTGAATCAGAAGCGTACAAAGCTTTGTACACTTTACCAAATTGCCCTAAAGTTTAAATATGAAATGTATTGCTCATTTACTTGAGTAGACAAAAATAACCACATTAACTTGCATTTTATATTATATTAGTAAGTTATTAATTTGATTCCGCTAATTCAATTAGTGACTTACCACTGCCAATTACTTCTTCAATATGAAGTGACTCTGATGGTATGACAGCAAGGCCATTTTCCCGCTGGTCACATTTAAGGACAATAAATACATGATTAAATTATCAACATACTGGTAAAAATACATAGAAATTACAATGTGAGCTAAAACATTGAGTGTTTAAAGTGACTGCAGAATTTTGCTTAAAAACAACTCCATCTGATACATTTGTGTCACTTTTATTGATTAAATGAAAATGTGGAGGTTAAAACATAAAAAGACTTGAATTGGACAAACAATTTTATGCTAGGTAAAAGAACCTGGTAAAACACAAAGGAGAAATTTCAAAGAACTACTACCATAAAAGTATTTTCATCTCTTCTATCTATAATTTATTTCAGAAATAGGAAAATCATATAATGGAAGTCATTTGGGAGTGGATGCGGTTAAATTAGAGACCTGATTCATGATGAGCATGTTGCTAATTCTGGCATCAAAAAATGGTATTCAATAAAAAAAATGAATGGGAATAGTGAGGCTTTCATACTTGTGCCGCATAAATCAACTTGAAGAGATCTGTCCAAGTAAAAAGTTAAGTCTAAGCTCTACATGATAGTAGCAGGCTAACTTAATATCCACACTTTCTACTTGTTAAGCTGGCGCATGGAATTTAATGAAGAGAAAAGTGAATATCACAAAAAGTTTGCTGGTAGATCTGAAAACATAATAACTAGCTAAGTACCATTTCTACATAAATTACTCACTGCTTCATTCCATAAGGCGGACTCGGCTACCGATGGTGCTGTGCTAAATATAAAAACAACAATTCTGTATGACATTTACATAGTTGGTATTGTTTACAATGCCATATGATCAATTACGAAAAGGTTGTATTAAAGAGATTGATAATTCCTAAATATAAAAATAAAATTACTGTAATTTATATCTCAACTTTATTACTGTCCAATTATATAGATTACATTGTATGTTTACAATGCCATTTGATCAATTACGAAAAGGTTGTATTAAAGATTGATAATTCCTAAATAAGCAAGTAAAATTACTGTAATTAATATTGTATATAATTTATTACTATCCATTTAAATAGATTGATGAGCATACAAAAGTCTGAACACTAGTTAAGAGTATAGCACGAAAAAGGCTGCATGATATACAACTGAGCCCTAATTACAATATTCTCTCATTCACAATATTCAGTTGTTTCTAACCTTGCAGTGTTATCTTGAGCAGGAAGAGCTGCCTCTTTAGCGGTCTTCTCTTCACAGCACTTTGGCACTGGCATGGATTGAACACTGCTGTGTAAAGAAAATGAACAACAAATCATCAGGCTTTGTTTTGTAACATTAGCTCCTCTCTTGTATGCTACATGACATTAGAGCATGCATGTTACATGTGAGCTTGAGCACAAGTGGCGAGTGAGCCCCCATTGTTAAATTATATAACTATAGCTTTACAATTTAATGTTAATTTCAAATGCTTCAGTTACTAATTTTTTTAAATTACGAATATATAATATATGGTATAGGGGTTTCAATGCCATAGTGAGGCATACTCATTCTAATAAAAATGAACTCGATGAAATGAAGTTTATAAGTTTACATTGCACCGCAAATGAGAGTTCAAAGTGGTGAGCAATTCAATTTCATTGGATGATGCGGGTACAGATCGATAAACCAGAGGATTCAGTCCAGTAAAGTTGGAATCGATTGCTGAGGTAACACAAGTAAGTGTCAAAGTAGAAAATGACATACGTGCATCCAAACCAACAATAGAACACAAATTATGGCATTATTGTGTTCTCACATAATAGTTATAAAAATTCTGACCTTGAACTGTTTTTTCCACTCTTACTGGAGGCACTGCGAAGACTCTTGCTTGCTATTTTGCAACTGCTGTGCAAGTCTTTAGTTGCTGACAGGACTTTCTTCACAGACTTTTTTAAACCTGTTAAAACTGTATTCTGTTCGGCCAACTGTGCCTGAAGCTTTGAGATTTCAGTGCTACAATAATACACATGTTATGACGATAGGAAAAAATAAGTAAATGAAATAGTGATTACTGGGTAAATATTTGCATTCTAAACAGCAATATAGTTTCATTTCACCACTAAAATGTTGAACTGTGTATGCTATGTATTGACTGGTTGGAGTTTTGTTCAGAGACAATGGAAATAGGGTCAGAGATTTTTGTGCATTAAGGCTGGTTATATATTCAATGTAACACTGTCTTCAGGCCAATAGCTGATATAAAGCTGACAATAGTCTAAGCATTTAGAAGATCTGTCCCCTAATTTATTATGGGAGTGATGGAAAGGGCAAATGAATAAACTTAAGGGTGCTGGGACACCGCCCACGCAAATATTCACAATAATTGGATTTTGGTTGGTGTTGGTGCTGCTGAGGCAGCAATTGGTGTGACTGTCGAGGACGTGGCAGAGCAAGGAGTCTCTGCTGATCTCATCCCTCAGCACAAAGGGCATGCCTGCATGGCATGGGATGGGAAGGTGATAACCGCACCAAATTCCTTAGGCCTTCAACACACTTGGCTCCATTGTCCAGTGTGAGGTCAAGGTCCCATAGCTGTGGCCATCCAAATGCTTGTGGTGCGTGCAGGTGTGGAGGGTTGCTATGTCACAGCACCCTTAGTGCAATATTGAAAGGTTATGGATGAGATGGCAAGGAAATAAAAATTAATTCCTTGAAAGGTTCTATATCATTTTTCACTAGCATGCATTCATGATGAACAATAGATGGCAATCAACACTTCCATAGATGTCACTATTAACACTTTCTTTTTTAAGGCTTTCAGTTCTTGTACTTTCTCATGCAGTTCACTTATCATTTCTCAAACTATTAGAAGAGCCACCATCAAAGAATTGATGAATTATGGGAGCCTGGGTTGCATAGTTTACTAACTTGCATAAGCACAATACTAAATATTGCTATGCAGAACTATAATCATGATTTTTAGTACTTACTATAGATCTAATGCTGCGCTTATTACATGATCTAGTCAAACATCACAACTTCTTCTACATTAAACAAGTCAAAGGATGTTAGAATAACTGACAACTTTAACGTTTGAGATGATAAAAAGGAGTTAACTACAACATTGCAAATCGGGAAGCTACCAAAGAAAACTTTATAGCATAAGAAATATGAGCAGTTGTGTTAGTTAGAATGATAAATATCAAATCTGAACCCATATAAACTCGGCCCACCCTCATTCTTCTTGCATGTGCATACCTGGCAAAGGGTTAACACAATTCCACACATGGTACTTATCTTAATTCTATGTAATAATGCCTTTAGATTAAAAGTTTCTCACTTAAAGGAGTCTTTAAAAAAGCAAAAGAAAAATGTGAAAAATCTTAGTTATCACCAGGGTTTCCTTTGCTTGATAATTGTGACAATAATGCCTTTGTTAGAGATTATCCAAGGAACTGATGTCAAATACTGAGCTTTATACAACTAAATTTGCTGGATTATCAAAGCATGAACTCTGCTCTTAAGTGCAGGTTAAAATTTGTTGTTGGTTTTTTTAAATAAATTAGAGGCTCATTGTGAGACTTGTATTTCATGGATTCTTATTACCATTCAATTTATTGGTGATTCTTACTTTTTCTGGCCAACAATATCAGCAATTTTCTTCTTATACATCTTCTTCATCAATTTCTGGAAGAACATTAATTGTATAACATGAATTTATTAATGTAGATTGCATTTCAACCCATCAAATTAAAAAATTTCTTAGTATAATAATAATTATTCATATAATTTTCTTACCATCTCCTCTTTGAATTCTTGTTTCAACCTTTTGTTGAGAAACTTCTGTACCTGAAATGAATGTAAATTTAAAATTTTTGAACTATAGAGACACCATATATAATATGTAATAATATTCCAGGTTGGAAAGGGTCAGAATTCTTTTTAAACTTTGTTTAAGCCACCTATTTGCAGCTGGCCAGTGCCCGCCATAAGTATTAGTTGATGGAATATGTACTCAGTTTGCTATGGGGCTCAATAGTAACCTTTAATCAAAGTTGACCACTAAGGGAAGAAGCCCCACTAAATTAACCTGGCAGTTAAAATTATTATTCCAGTTCCCCACAATTAGAGGTTTATTTGCATATACTTGTTGAGTTGATTAAATTATTGATTTGCTTTTATTCTTACTTTTATATAGCTATCCATACATTACTTCTTATTATAAACTGTTGCTAAACTTACCAAAATTTTGCCCTCCAAAATCTTCTCAGCCTTAGAGTGAGACATCTCACACAATTACTAATTGAGAATTCTTTCGCAACTACCACAGTCCAAAACGACACGATCCAAAACGACACAATCCAAAACTGAAACTATCCAAACTCAATCCAAAATGACACGATACTATCCAAAACTTCACGATCCAAAACTACTCAATCCAAAATGACACGATCCAAAATGATGACACGATCCAAAACGATACTTATCCAAAACTTCACGATCCAAAATGACACGATCCAAAACGACACAATCCAAAACTGAAACTATCCAAACTCAATCCAAAATGACAGGATCCAAAACGATACTATCCAAAACTTCACGATCCAAAACTACTCAATCCAAAATGACACGATCCAAAATGATGACACGATCCAAAACGATACTTATCCAAAACTTCACGATCCAAAACTTCACGATCCAAAACGACACGATCCAAAACGACACAATCCAAAACTGAAACTATCCAAACTCAATCCAAAATGACAGGATCCAAAACGATACTATCCAAAACTTCACGATCCAAAACTACTCGATCCAAAATGACACGATCCAAAATGATGACACGATCCAAAACGATACTTATCCAAAACTTCACGATCCAAAACTTCACGATCCAAAACGACACGATCCAAAACGACACAATCCAAAACTGAAACTATCCAAACTCAATCCAAAATGACAGGATCCAAAACGATACTATCCAAAACTTCACGATCCAAAACTACTCAATCCAAAATGACACGATCCAAAATGATGACACGATCCAAAACGATACTTATCCAAAACTTCACGATCCAAAACTTCACGATCCAAAACGACACGATCCAAAACGACACAATCCAAAACTGAAACTATCCAAACTCAATCCAAAATGACAGGATCCAAAACGATACTATCCAAAACTTCACGATCCAAAACTACTCGATCCAAAATGACACGATCCAAAATGATGACACGATCCAAAACGATACTTATCCAAAACTTCACGATCCAAAACTTCACGATCCAAAACGACACGATCCAAAACGACACAATCCAAAACTGAAACTATCCAAACTCAATCCAAAATGACAGGATCCAAAACGATACTATCCAAAACTTCACGATCCAAAACTACTCAATCCAAAATGACACGATCCAAAATGATGACACGATCCAAAACGATACTTATCCAAAACTTCACGATCCAAAACTTCACGATCCAAAACGACACGATCCAAAACGACACAATCCAAAACTGAAACTATCCAAACTCAATCCAAAATGACAGGATCCAAAACGATACTATCCAAAACTTCACGATCCAAAACTACTCAATCCAAAATGACACGATCCAAAATGATGACACGATCCAAAACGATACTTATCCAAAACTTCACGATCCAAAACTACACGATCCAAAATATCACGATCCAAAACGACACCTTCCGAAAACTATTTTGTCCAAAATGAACTGACCCACCACACTACCTATACCACGATTTTATAGGTCCCACGCACGCTATCTTAGCGCATGGTATTTTTGCGCAACAGTTCGCACTGCTAGACCGGAAATTTTTTTGTACTTAATAGGAAGTTCTTCATAAGTGTTATTTATTGAAGCAGCGTAAGAATGTAGTCATAATAGATAGCTTCATCCATTTTTTTTGTGTAATTTTAACCACAACCAAGTTTAATGTGGCCCTGAAGCTTGGTGTAGATAAGGATTGAGATTTCACTTGAAGTTAAAAAACAACAACAGCTAAAAAAAAGGATATTCTTTTCTATTCCAAATCAAGTTTTAGTCTTGAAAGGGCATATCATGGAAATGATAATTAATTATAGACATTTTAGTAAGTTCCATAATTCTGCAGCCTATGTTTCTCCCCTTTTGATGAAATGTAATGCACATTGTATAAAAAAAATGATGGTCATATGACATGACAAGGTTAGCCAGCTTTAATTAGAGCAGCGCCATAGAACATGAGTGTGTAATTTGAATACTGGGGAGAACAGAAAGTGTTGAAGCTATTGAAAGAATAGTAAAGTAATTAGCATTATTATTGTTCAAACAGAATGTGTAAACACACAAGGCAATTATTTAGATTTGTAGATATTGAAGCCATTCACAAATCATCATCACACCTACAGTAAAACCTCTGAACAACAACCGGTCATAGGGACAGATCGTTTGACCTTTGTTGAGAGAGTTGCCTCTCTTCGGGGGTTCTTAGAGTATTATGCCAAGCAACAATGATAATCCATAATATAATAGAAATAGACCAATGAATGATTTATTGAGGTGCAAATAATGATCTCTGTGTTAGTGATTTTCTTGCAGATTTTGCTCGCCAAACCCGAACCTTCCAATGTCAGAGACAAGAGTGCTGTATAGTCTCGCGGGGCCAGACCCTTTACCAACCCTGATCCACTACGGTTGGTAAAGGGTCTGGCCCCGCGAGACAGAGGTGGTGGACTGGCACCCGGTTCAGGAATATTACCCGATAAAACGTATCGAAGTTTCCAGGAATCCTTGGATGGAAAATATCCGGCGGGGTAGTGCATCTGACCTGGATCAGTATATGGGGACAGTACATCTGACCTGGAGTTAGTATGTGGGGGTGGTGCATCTGACCTGGAGTCAGTATGTGGGGGTGGTGCATCTGACCTGGAGTCAGTATATGGGGGTGGTGACCTGGAGTCAGTATATGGGG
>WLWD01001429.1_pt1:0-127500 | contig 146318 bp, 123 predicted proteins | sample 6712731 | NCBI WGS metagenome assembly WLWD01 (sample SAMN12718690, study PRJNA576275) | sponge metagenome | isolation source: marine sponge | host: Mycale hentscheli | place: New Zealand: South Island, Marlborough, Capsize Point | collected 2014-11-01
AGGGCATCATTGGCGGCAGCGGCAATGACACGATTGCGGGGACCGCGGGCGACGATACGCTGATCGGTGGTCTGGGAAACGATACGCTCAACGGTATCGGCGGTTCCGACCGGATCGAAGGCGGTGGCGGCGACGACCTTATGATCGCCGGCAGCTTCATTCGCGACGGCGTATTCGATGGCGGGGCGGGCCTCGATACGCTCGACCTTTCCGAACTGACCGAGTCGATTGTCGTGAATTTCGAACAGGGCACGATCTTCGAAGTTGGGACGAAGGCGAGGCTTGCTAAGGAAATCGTCGATATCGAGGGGGTAATTTCCGGCTCCGGTGACGATACGATCTTCGGCAGCGCCGGTTCGAATACGATCGATGGCGGTGGCGGCATCGACACGGTCTCCGCCGGCGGCGGCAATGACCGGATCGTTTTCGATGTGAACGACGCGGAACTCGACGGCGGGTCGGGCATCGATACGCTTGCGGCGTCCGGCGCGGGGCAAAATCTGGACGCGGCGCAACTTGCCAATACCAGCGCCGTCGAAATTGTCGACCTGTCGGGCACGGGATCCAATACCTTCACGGCAACGGAAGGTCTGGTGAGTTCTATCTCCGACACCGGCACTGTCACAGTGATTGGGGATGGTGACGATATCGCCAGGACGCTCGGCGACTGGACGGTGACCGGGACGCTGAACGATCTGGTTGCGCCGAACACGGCGGACCTGCGGGTCGAAACGGAAATACTGGTCAATGACGGCACGATCGGTTTTGCGGACGGGGCAGTGCTCGACATCGGCTCGTTCAGCAACAACGAAACCCTACAAGCCGTGGATGCCGGCGGAACAGTGATTGCCGAAGTCGTCAACAATGCCGGCGGGACCATCGCGCTCGACGCGGACACCGCGAGCGCCGCGCTCACCGTCGACGGTAATCTGATCAATAACGGATTGCTGTCGATGCTGGATGGCGCGGCCGTCAGCACCCTGACGGTTCAAAACGGTACGCTGTCCAATGCCGCCATCGTCTCGGTAGAGGGCGACGCCGCGCTGATCGCCGACGGGATTGCGAACGCGGGCGGTGAGATTAATTTTGTCGACGCGGATGCTTCCATCGTGTCCGGCACGTTGGACAATACCGGCGGGATGCTGAGTATTGTCGATTCCAGTGTCGCGATCGACACGGACATCCTGAACGGCGCCGGCGGACAAATCCTGCTGAACGCCGGCACGGCCACCGCGACTCTCGCTGTCTCGGGCACGCTGGAGAACAACGCCGCCATCGATGTCGAGAGCAGCGGCGCAGTCGCCAATTTGAACCTGGATAACGGCTTGTTGCGAAATGCGGCAATGTTGTCTTTCGACGGCGACGCGCAACTGACCGGCGATACGGTCGTCAATCTGAGCGGCGGTGAAATCGACATCGTTAGTGGAACGCTGACGTCGTCGCTCGACGGGCTGCTTGCGAACGAGGGCTTGATCACCGTTGCCGCCGGAGCGACGTTCGAGGTCAGCTCCGACGAGTCGCTGCCGGTTACCATGACGAATACCGGCGCGCTAACGGTCAACGGCGCGGCCCGGTTCGTCAATTCTGTGCTTGAGCACAGCGGGCAACTAACGCTCGGCGCCGGTGCTGTCGTTACCATCGGAGAAGATGCTTCGATAGACTTCCAGACGGACTTTACCCTGCTCGCCGATCGAATACTGAACGTGGGTGACGGTGTTTCGGGTTCAATCGCGGGCACTGCGACCGTCACGAACCAGGGGTCGATGATCCTCGACAACGGTACGCTCGGCGTCGACGTGATCAACGAAGGCAGCCTGTCGACGGAAAACAACGTCTATCAGATCAACGATACGCTGACCTTGAAGGCCGCCGGATCGATCGATCTGGCGGGATCGAAGACGCTGCAAGGTCCGGGAACGGTCTTCAATCAGGACGATGTCACGTTCGAGAACGACACCATCGACCTGACCTTTATCCACCAGCAGGGCGACCTTAATTTCGCCGGTGTGACGACGCTTTCCGGGGAATTGCGGCTGGAGGGGCCGGATGTCGTTGAGGTGGGCGCGGGCGCCAGCATCACCGGCAACGGCACGCTGGACAACTCCGGCGACCTTTCGGTGCTGGGCGGGACCCTGGACACTGGGCTTCTTCTCAACCGGGATACGCTTTCCTTTGCGGGCAGTGCTGGAACGGTGAGCAGCGACGCGGTCACCAATTTCGCCGGCGCCACGATTGCGTCGTCAGTTGACGTCACGTTCGATCTCGCGGCCGGTCAGACGCTGGACAATCAGGGGCTGATCGACGTCAACGCCGGGACGTTTACCTTCCGTGACGGCATTTTCGCACAGGACAGCGTTCTCGATATCGCGGCCGGTGCCGCGGTATCGATTGCGAGCGGCGGCTTGAACAACACGGGCGATATCGATCTGGCGGGCGTGCTGGAATTCGCCGGCGGGGTATCGACCAATACTGGCAATCTCAACTTTGCCGCGGGCACCTTGGCGCTGTCGGGTAGTGGGGTGTTCAACCAGAATGTCGATTTGACCCTGGATGCCGCGTCGCAGATCCAGCTTGGCGGCGGCACGCTAGATGGCACCGGCTTGCTGACCATCGAAGGTGCGGTCGAATTCAACAATGGCGGCGTGCTGGCGATGACCGCGGTCAATGAGGGCGCGCTGACGACGGAGAATTTCCAGTACGACGTCGCGGGCGTGCTGACGACCCAGGGCAGCGGGTCGATCGAACTCAGCGGTGCGAACCTGCTGGCCGGCGGCGGGACCTATGCTTTTGCCAAGAACGTGGATCTGACGGGCGACACAATTGCGGCGTCGACGACGGTATCGGTCGCGAGCGGGTTCGCCTTGACGGTGTCGGATACGACCGTCGATGGCGAGCTGATCGCGGAAAACGGTTCCAGCGTGACCTTTGCCGACGCGCTGACTGGCGGCGGTTCGTTCCAGCATGAAACCACCGGCTCGGTCCTGACCAAACTCATCGATGTCGCGAGTTTGACGAATACGGGCGATCTTGCCTTGAACGGCGGTGAACTGGCCAGCGCGAACGCTACGAACAGCGGGACGATAGAGGTCGTTGCCGATTCCCTTATCGACGCCAGCGGCGCCTTCAACAACAGCGGAACGATTGCCGTTCAGGCCGGCACGACGCTGACATTCGGCGATGGCACGAATGACGGTTTGCTCTCGAATAGCGGGACGATCGAACTGGCCGGTGTGCTGGAAATGGCCGGTGGCACGGCGAACAACACCGGAATCCTCGACATCACGACCGGCGGGTTGCTCTTGTCCGGCGGGGTCTTCAACCAAGAAGTCGATCTGACGCTCGACAGTGCCGCGCAGGTAGAGCTCAACGGCGGTACGTTGTCGGTCGCGGGCGCGACACTGACCTTGGAGGTCGCCGATGCGCTGACGGGCACGGGACAGGCGCGGTTCTCCGGTGACCTTGACGTCGCGTCGGCCGTTGCGTTTACGCCGACGACGCAGGAACTCGTCTTCGACGGCGGCAATCTCGTCGGCGATGGCACGCTGGTCAATCAGAGCACGGTACGCTTTGAGGCGGACGGCGATATCGCCATCGCCGAGTTCCGCAACGGGGCGGCGGGCACGCTGGACGCGTTCGCGGGGACGATCAGCGTTACGGCAGCGACCTTCGTGAATGAAGGGCTGATCAGCGTTACCGACACGCTGCGCTTCGAAAGCGATGTCGCGAACACGGGCACCCTTGCGCTGGCGGATGGTGGCGAGGCGGTCATCGGCTCGGCCTTTACCTTCGGCGGCGGTGCCATTGCGGTCACGTCCGGCAGCGCGGCGCTGACGCTCGACGGCGGCACGCTCGCCTTGCAGACCGATTTGGCTTTGGACGGGGGCCTTTCGCTGAACGCCGTGGGCACGGTGAGCAATGCGCTTTCGCTCGACACGTTTACCTTCACCAACAACGGGGTTGTCGAAATCGCCGCCGATGCGGAACTCGCGGTCGATGCCGCGGCCGGCGGTACGTTCATCAACCAGGGAACGGTTGCGATCGGCGATGGCGGATCGGTCACCGCGACGGGCACCTCTATCGAGAATAATGGCGGCATCGTCGAAATCGGCGCGGATTTCGGGCTCGCGACGGTCACCGGCAATCTATTATTCGATTTGGGCAGTACGCTGCGCGCCGATCTCGGCGGCGTCACACCTGGCACCGAGCACGACAAGCTGGATGTCGATGGCGATCTGGCGCTCGGCGGCACGCTCGATGTCAGCCAGATCGGGACGTTCTCGGTCGGCGCCGGCGAGAGCTTCCAGATCGTTGAGGTGCTCGGCGGCGGCGCACTGACCGGCAGCTTCGACAATGTGGTCGGGCTGGAGGCGAACGACGATTTCGTGCTCGACCTGACGCAAAGCGCCACCGGCGTTTCATTGGTGAGTCAAGCAGTTACAAATCTGGCTGGGGTCGACTCGCTGACGGGAACCGCCGGGTTCGAAGTGTTCCTTGGTAAGGGCGACGACGATACGATCGAGAGCGGTGGCGGTGCCTACCTCATGCATGGCGGTGACGGCGATGATGTGTTCGTCCTGGCCGATGCAGGTTTCGGCCGGCTCGACGGCGGCAACGATTTCGACTTGGTCGATTTCTTCGGCGATGCCGATGCGAGCTTCGACCTGACGGCGCTGCGCGGCGATCAGCTGTCGAATATCGAACGCATCGATATCTCCGGTACTGACGAAGCCATCGGCGAAATCTCCCTTGTCCTCGATCTTGATACCGTATTGTCGGCGACCGGCGGGACCAATTCGCTCACCGGCACGGAGCACACCCTGATCATCGACGGCGACGCTAACGACACGCTCGATCTCGATGCGGGTTGGACGGAGACGGACACGACGAGCATCCCCGAGATCAACGGCTACAGTATTTATGAAAACGGCGATGCGAAAGTCTTCGTCGACGGCGCGGTGGCCGTAACCGTCGCCTAAACGATTTCCTTACTCGGCGCTAAAGACAGAAGGCGATAAACTGTGCGAAGCTTCGCCAGACACTGGATTTATGGGAGTAAGACAGAATGCCGAAATGGATCGACCACATCGTGGTTCGGGTAAACGACCTCGACCAAAGCCTCAAGGATTATGAAACCAAGCTCGGCATGAAGGCCAGCAAGGGTCCCGACGCCGTGCCGCATCTCGGCATGACGCGCGCCATCGTGCCGCTCGGCGACGAGGGCCGTTTCATCGAGCTGGCCGAGCCGCTGGGCGACGGCGGCGCCATTGGCGGCGCGCTGGAGAAGTACGGCGAAGGCGTGCATCTGGTAGCCCTCGCGGTCGACGATATCGCTGCGGCGACGGCGGAGATGAAAGCCAACGGCGCGCGCGTCATCGAGGCCGGCACGCAGGTCTTCATCCATCCCAAGGATGGCCACGGCGTCATGTATCAGCTGATCGAAAGGCCGTAGCCGCGGGGCAGCCATGCCGCGTAGCAGTACCGCTCTCTTCGAGCAATATGGCCCGATCTACCGCTGGCTGGTAACCATCGCCGGCCTCGCCGCGTTCTTCACCATGGTGTTTTCGAGCACCATGGTGAACGTCGCGATTCCGGACGTGATGGGCGCGTTCGGCGTCGGCCAGGACAAGGCGCAATATCTCTCCACCGCCTTCATCGCGACGACAGTCACGAGCCTGCTGCTCAACAACTGGTTCATCGCCAAGGTGGGACAGCGCCCGGCCTTCTCGCTGTCGCTGCTGCTGTTCTGTTTCGGCAGCGTCATCTGCGGGTTCGGACCGACCCTGGACACGATCATCCTCGGCCGCGTCATCCAGGGCTTCGCCGCCGGCATCATCCAGCCGATGGTGATGGTCGTGCTGTTCCAGGTCTTCCCGGCGGAAAAGCGCGGCATGGCCATGGCGCTGTTCAGCATGGGCGTGGTGATCGCGCTCGGCCTGGGTCCTGCGATCGGCGGCGTCACGATCGACACGCTGAGTTGGCGCTACATCTTCTTCGTGCCGATCCCGGCAGCCCTGCTCAGCCTGCTGCTCGGCGCCTTCTTCATCCCCGATCGTCCGCAGGCGGGCCCGGCCGGACCGTTCGATTTTCTCGGCTATGCCTTCATGTGCGCCGCCGTGTTCTGCCTGATGACGGTGATCGGCAACGGCCAGCGCGACGGCTGGGCCTCGAACGAAATCCTCACCCTGACCGTCATTCTGATCGTATCCTTCATCGGCTTCGTGCTGTCGCAGCGCCGCCCGCAGGGCAATCTGCTCGATCTCAGCCTGTTCCGGAACGCCCGCTTCGCGACGGCGGTGTCTATCTCCTTCCTGTTCGGCTTCGGCAGTTTCGCCACGGTCTACATCTTTCCCGTCTTCGGCCAGATCGTGCAGGGCTATACGGCGACGGAGGCGGGCTCGCTGCTGCTGCCGGGCAGCATCGCGGCGGCCTTCATCCTGCCGATCACCGGCCGCCTCGCCGATATATTTCCGGCCCACACCATCATCATCGCAGGGCTCGTCATCTTCGCAGCCAGCACCTTGATGATGGCGGATTCCGACGTCGACACGGTGTATTGGAGCATCGCGTTCTATCTCTTCATCGGCAGGGTCGGCGTGGCGCTGATCTCGCCGTCGCTCAACAGCGCCGCCTTGGCGGCCCTGCCGGCCGAGCAGATCAACCGTGGTGCTGGCGCGGTCAACCTCTGCCTCATGCTGGGCGGGTCCTGCGGCATCAACACGCTGGTGGTGGTGCTGGAGCGCCGCGTCGAGTTCCATAGCAGCGCCTTCACCTCGACCCAGACATCGGCCAACAACGCGACCTTGGAGATGCTGGACAGCGTGCGCGGCCTGCTGAACGCGGGCGGCGTCCCGGATGCGCTGCTCGACAGCCTTGCGCTCGATTATCTCGGCGAGGTCGTCAACGCGCAGGCCAATACGCTGGGCTTTCAGGACGGGTTCATCGCCATGGGATTCATCAGCCTGTGCTCGATCGTTCCGGTGCTGCTCCTGCGGCGGAAAGGGCGGCAGCCGTCTTGATGCGATTGCTAGTCGCGGTGTAGCTGCCTTTCACGAGCTAGGCCGCGCCTTCACTTTCACCCAGTAATTCCCGGAGGTTCCCTACACTTTGTACGAGATATAGCGCGTATGACCATTAATATCGACGGTCAACGTGTCTTCGGCCCGATCAATGATGATTCCCGTATAGCCTTCGCAGTAGCCTGAGTCGCAGTACCGTTGCCAAGCCTCTTCGACGGCGGCTTCCACGGATCCCGGAGGGTGCTGGGATTTCGTCGTGACGCAACCAACTACGACGAGGCTGAAAAAGATACTCGTTAATGTCATGCATATTTGCTTCATTACATACCTCGCCCTTTTGGATGTCACAGATACTCGCCGTACGTCAAAACTGCTTCCCTTTGACGAGATCGAAGGTCCCTTTGAGCTCTCCGTCTAGGGTGTAGTAGGAAATGCGCCCACCCTTTACGACGATGAAGCGCTGCCGTTCAGTGCCACTTTCCCATTTAAGGTCAAGCACTGAACCGCAGATCGCCCATTCGCCACCCCATGACGATCCTGTAGCGGGCCTCGTACCGTAGCTGTTTCCGTCGGGAGCGTAGTAGACGCTCCATTCATCGGCTTCGACTGTATGTCCGATGACTTTCGTGCGGAGTTCTTCACCAGATAGAACGATTAGGCCATCTGGAGGGGTAGCGAGTATGCCCTTGCAATCAGCCGCGTATGCGCCGTCGCTTGATGGGGCAAGGACAATAGCGGCGGCAGCAACAACTGCAAGGAGGCTGCGGCTAAATTTCTGTTTCATTGTAGGCACCTCGTTTGCAACACGCCGTGTGTATTTGTCACGCTGTCGAAGCAGCACATTGAGCGCGTTGAGGAGCTACCTCAAACGCACCTAGATAGACTGTTTTGTTTCGCGCTGTGCCCGAAATAGGGAGGTGCTTCGTTTACTAGTATAAGATGCGTTTGTGTGAGTATATTAATACCACACGAGAAATTGCAAATTTTCGCGCGATCCTGTCGGTTCTTGCGGCCGCGGCGAAGCGGCTTGATGCGCGCTCCGCTTCTTGCTCAAATCGGGCCATGACCGAAACGCAGAAACAGTCCCTCGACTCCTGGACGTCGCTCGATCTGGTCAAGCGTCAGGCCGAACGCTACGGCGACCGCGTGTTCTGCACCTTCGAACACGACCCGCCACTGACCTTTGCGCAGTTCGAGTCCGAAACCGATGCCTTGGCGTCCGCCTTCGCCGATCTCGGCGTCGGGCCCGGCGACCGGGTGCTGACATTGGCGCTCAACAGTCGCGCCTTCCTGCTGACCATGATCGCGGTGCACAAACGCGGCGCCATCTTCGTGCCGATCAATACCGAGCTGAAGGGCGACTTCCTGGCCCATCAGTTCCGCACCGTCGATCCCAGCATCGTCGTCGTCGACGCGGTGTTGCGGCCGGCCTTCGACAGCGCATCGCTCGGCGAAATGCGCATCGAGACCACGGTGGTGATTGGCGGCGCGGCGGATCCGCTGCCCGGCACGAAGGCGGTCGCCTTTGACTCCTTAGCTGACACTTCGGCACGCCCAGGCGACGTGCTGCCGGCGGCACCGCAGGATATCTGCACGATCATGTTCACCTCGGGCACGACCGGCCCGTCGAAGGGCGTGATGATGCCGCACGCGCATTGCTACATGTTCGGTTTCGGCGCGGGCCGCGCCACGGCGCTGAGCGAGGACGACCGGATGTTCATCTGCATGCCGTTCTTCCACGCCATGGGGCTGACGATCCAGTTCACCTCTTGCCTGATTCACGGCGTATCGGCCCATATCGTCCGCCGCTTTTCCGCAACATCTTGGCTCGACGATGTCCGGGCGTGCGAGGCAACCGTGACCTACGCGCTGGGCGTCATGCCGGAATTTATCTTCCGCCAGCCCGAAACGGACCGCGACAAAGACAACCAACTGCGCCTCATCGTCGCCGTACCCATTGGCGAGGAGTGGGGCGCGCCCTTCGAGGAGCGCTTCGACCTGCGCTTGATGCAGGCCTACGGCATGACCGAATGCAATCTGCCGGCCTTTGGCGATCTGAAAGACCCGGTGATGGCGGGCTGCGCCGGCTATATCGTCGAGGATTTCTACGAGGTCCGCATCGTCGACGCGGAAACCGACGAGGCGCTGCCCACCGGGGAAACCGGCGAGATCGTCGTCCGCCCGACCCGCCTAAGCTGCTTCATGGCCGGCTATTTCGGCATGCCGGAACGCACCGTCGACGCCTGGCGGAACCTGTGGTTCCACACTGGCGACGCCGGCCGCTTCGACGCGGACGGGCGGCTCTTCTTTATCGACCGCATCAAGGACTGCATCCGCCGCCGCGGCGAAAACATCTCCGCCTTCGAAGTCGAGCAGGTGCTGAACAACATGCCCGATATCGCCGAAAGCGCGGTGATCGGCGTGCGTGCGGAAGAGGGCGGCGAGGAAGAGGTTAAGGCCTGCATCGTCGCCGGCGGCGATGCGCCCGACCCGGTCGCGATCCTGGACTGGTGCACCGACCGCATGCCCCGCTACGCCGTACCGCGTTATATGGAGTTCGTTGGGGAGTTGGATAAGACGCCGACGGGGAAGCTACGCAAGCAGGACTTACGGGACGCCGGCGTGACGCCAGCGACGTGGGACCGGGAGACCGTGGGGTACGAAGTGCGGCGGTGATGGGTGGGGCGGTTTATTTGTCACGCCACCCGCAGCCACCCCTCCGACGCGTCACCCTCGGCTTGATCGAGGGTCCATGTCCATGCCAGACACCAGGCATCCTGGTTCCCGGATCGGTGGCGCTACATGCTTGGTCCCTCATAAGAGGGCTCATGTCTTGCAGTCATGCACTTGTTTGGACAGTATTGAGCCGCAAAAGCCGCGTTGAGAAATAAACCTGATGTATGAATGCAAGACCTGACCCCAAACACCCGTTCCGACAATTTCATCGCGTCCGCTACCCGCTGAAAATGCGGCGGCTCACACCCCCTGCTTGCGGCGGCGCATCGCACCCAAGAGAACGACGCCCGATCCGAACAGAACAAGCATGGACGGTTCCGGGACGGCGGTGGCCGCCGTATCGCGAACGAGCCAGCTGCCATCTCGGGCGCTAACGTGAAATCGGGGCCGAGGCGGGGTGGAGTTCGGCAGCACTACAGCGTCTGCGAGATCCTCGCCGAAGACGGTGCGATCAGAATGGACTAATTCCGCGACACCGAACAATGTAAGGTCGCCACCGTCCTCTATAAATCCGCGCGTCTGGGTAAATACACCACCGCCGCCCACGAACCGACTCGTTACGCCGAACAGGTTAATCAGGTCGAGTATCGGGTCAATCGCGGAGCTCGCTTGAAACGGCGGGGCGAACCCGGCGTTCGTGAACAGGGTCGTGACCTCGGCGGTCGTTGCCAATCGCCATCCTTCGGCGCCGAATTGGGCCCGGGCCTGATTTATGGAAAGTCCACGCGATAAAGAGAGATCGAGCCATTCTTGGCCGCTTTCCGTATCTTGCGTGATACTATCGACGCCGGACACACTGTCGTTGGCAGATATCAACACGGCCTGCGCCGAACCGGCCGTTACGCCGATAGCGGCGATTCCCAAACAAAGCCCAACGGCCATTGAAATAACGTTTTTCATTGCTCTTTCTTTCACCGTTGCCGGAATGAAATCAGACCGAGCCGCCGCCGCCGGACCGCTGCCAGCCCCACCAAGCCGGCGGCAAACAGGGACAGCGCGGGCGGCGCGGGGACGGCAGCCGCTTCCTTCGCCGTAAATACTGCCCAGACTTCGAAGATAATAAGGGACGTATTCTCCAACCGGTCCAATCCAAACGGGCCCACTTCGTCAAAGTCGTTAAAGGAGGCATTAAAATTACCCGCCACCATGCCATTCACGAGGAAGTCATTGGCGAATTGGGGAATACGAGCCGAACAAATAATCCCATGAGAACATCCAGACGTTAGGCTGGGTATCGAATCGAATTGTCCCAAAGGTCCATCCACAAACACCTGACCCAACAGAGCTTCACCGGCAGCCTGGGCCGCCGCCGCGGTATCGAACAAGAACTGTGTATTCTGGTCGCAACTACCGAACACCGCGGCGCACGTACCGTCGACAAAGACGACGTCGTAGACCGCACCGTCCACTTCCACGCCCGTGGCACCCGTCAATTGATTACCGCTGAGTTGCAGCACGACCGTGGCATGAGCCGAAGCGGTTATGAGGCCGGCGGCTGAGATCCCCAGCAGGATCGTGAAGACGAATGACTTGATCGTTTGCATGTCTCACTCCGCCAGTTTTGGTTTGTCTGCCGCTTCCTTACGCCGGCGCCGGCGGAACAATCGGTCACGACCAGCGCTGTCCATTTGGCCGGTCGTCCGACGCTATGCCGACGCCCTGATCGGAATAACCGGCGAAAATGGCGGTTTGCAACGGGTTGACGCGCCTTTGTCTGAAACCCGTCCAAGATTGTCCGAAATCCATCCAGGCAGAGAAGAAACCGTTAACGGTTAATCGCGGCAGCCGTTGCAAGGTGTGGGACCGGCGATTGCCGAGTGGATGAACGAGCCCATCATGTTGTGCTAGATTTGTGCGCGAGCAGAGAGGCTCTACGGGGATTGTGCGGCGGTGCGTGTGATGAGATTCTACTTGGCAAGCCTGCTGATTTTTATCGCCGTTCTGAGCGGCGCCCGCGCAGCCGGCACATCCGGCGGCTGTGAGACAGGCCAAACGGGCGCAGGAGCGACGACCGGCGGTCACATGCCGTCTTCAGCGTACAGCCGGGCCGACAGGCTGGCGCCGCTGCCGGTGGCGTTCTTTCTCGACCCGACAGGTGAAATTGGGCCGGAAGACATCGCCCGGCGGAATTTTATGCCTGGACCCTGCAACGGTGTTTTTGCGGCACCCTTACCGGGACAGGTGCTCTGGTTTCGTTTTCAGGTCGCCAATTCGGATGAAAGCGCGCTGCGGCGGGCCATCTCCTTTCAAGAGGCCATTCTCGATGAGGTGGTGTTGTTCGCCCGGGAGGGAGACGGCATGGTCGCCGTCGCGCGCAACGGCCGAACCGTTCCGGTTTCCGCGCGCGCAAGCGACGCGCTGAAACTCTCCCTTCCGCTGACGCTCGCGCCGGGAGACGAACAATCCTTTTACCTGCGTATCAAGGGCGCACTGGCGCCGACAATTACGCCCGCCATCGTATCGCCTGCCTTTCTTGCCGATTGGTCATCAGCGTCGACAATTATGTCAGCTGTTTTGTTGGCATTCCTGTTCGTTCTCCTGTTGTTGAGCCTAATCGTCTTTCGGAAGATTCAAGCACGGTTCTATCGTTACTACGCACTCTTTGTAGGCTGCCAGTTTCTGTTTACGTTGCATTGGGGCGGTTGGCTCAGCGTTATTCCCGGCGTCATGCTGCCGGTTTCCGTCATGGCGCGTGTCAGCGAAGGTTTGGCGGGATCCGCCGTCCTGGCGAATATTCTGTATTGCGGAGTTCTGTTGAACATCGACAGCGATCCGCCCCGGCAAAAATGGGTGTTTATGCCGCTGACGGGGGCGGCGCTGATCGCAGCCGCTTTGGCAATCGTAAACCCCTGGACACTCGCCACGCCCATCCATCTGATCTATGTCATCGCGCCGATGGTTCTGCTCGCCGTTTCCATACTGAAAATTCGAGAGGGCCTGCCGCAGGCGAAACCGGTCTGCGGATCGCTGCTCTGCCTCATCGTGGGGCTGTTTATAGCCACCACGGCATTCTACTGGCCGGCCGATTTCAGCGACACGACGTCGGTGTTTCATACCCTTCCGATAAGGCCGATGGAATGGGGTTACAACATTGCCATCATTGGTGAGGCGATCTTTATGATGATCGCCATATCGGTCCTCGTGGCGGTCGAGCTGTCCGAAAAGCAGGCCGCGATTATCGAAGCAAACTCACTGCAGCACGACTTGAATATCGTCAGGCGTCAGCATGCCGAGGCGCTCAGGCTCACGGCAGCGTCGGCGGAGAGTTCAACCAAGGATCTGCCGCCCTCCGTCGAACACCACCTCGTGGAAAGAGCCAGTGAATGCGTGTTGAACAATATCGCCGAGGAAGGCTTCGGCGCGAGGCAATTGGCTGCCGCCTTGGGCGTCAGCGAAAAAACCCTGGGCCGGCGTTTGAAAGTAACAGGCCATCTGACGCCGGCTGCCTTCATTCGCGCCATACGGCTTGAATTTGCCCGGGATCTAATCCTGCGGCGCCAGCACGACACGGTCGCGCAGATTGCCCATGCCACCGGATTCTCAAGCACCAGTCACTTTGCCAAAATGTTTCGGCAGGAATTCAGCGAAGCGCCAAGTGACCTGCTAAAGTTGTCAGAACCTTGATCAAGTCCTTCACAACCACCGCCGCACCGACGCCTTGTAATCTTGATACGCCGCACCAAACTTGGCTTCGAGATAGCGTTCCTCGTGCAGGATCACGCCGTAGTGCAGAGCCGCCAGATAATAAAAGAGAATTAATAAAAGAGACACAATACTTACCTATGCATCCGCCGCCGGCTTCGGTCCCGGTTTCCGTTTCGTGAGCGTTCGCCCGAGGCGCTTCTCCAGCCGTTTCGTGAACCGGTCTGAGCCCAGGGGGCGGCCGGTGCATTCCGCCGCGCGGATCGCATCGCGGTCGTCTTCGCTCAGGTCCTGGCGCAGGAACGCCGCCCAGTCCGGTGCCAGATCGAGCAGCGGCTTGACCCTCATCAGGCCGTCATCCTTGCCCGAGAGATGCGCCCGCGCGCTCGACCGTTTCCAATCCCGCGCGCGGCGTTTCAGCCCCGCTCGCACCGGGTTCAGTTCCACATAGCGCGCGCTAGCCAGCAGATAGGGCTTGTCCATCGGGAACGACGCGAACCGTCCCTGCTACAGATAGCCGCGCCAGTCCTCGCCCATGTTAACGTGCCGCGTGTAGCTTCGGTGCGCCTCCCCCAGGGCCGCGCGCAGCCCGTCCTGGTCCTTTGGTGCGAGGATGAGATGAACGTGGTCGGGCATCAGGCAATAGCCCCAGACCGCGACCCTCGCCGCCTTGCAGCCTACCGCGAGCAGCCGCAGATAGGTCGCGTAATCGTCGTCGCCGGAGAGCACCGGTTGCCCCGCTGCGTCACATGATGCGGCACGCCCGCCGCCGCCACTCCTGCCAATCGTGCCATAGGGTAAGATTGTGCGGCGGCAAGGGTGGCCTCAATTAAGTTTATGTCCCTGTAACTTCGCGAACGAGGACCTCAGTGTATCGTCGTTTCGATGTGAAAACTGCATTTATTGCGGTATTCGATCAATTGGATTTACGCCGCCGCTGCGCTGCGGTGGCGATACCAAGGAGGCCTATCCCGAAGAGGGCGATCGCGGCAGGTTCGGACACGGTTGTTTGGGCAAGAGAGATGGGCTGGCTAACTGAAACCAAATTGTAATTTCTCCGCCCGCTTATTCTAAAAAGTACAATCATTCTACCCAGATTGTCCGTACTAAATGTAAACAATGCGCTATCAGGGGTGAAGAATTGAGGGGCTGCTCCGACACGAATGAATTCTCCATCGCGAAAACTCGCAATAAAATTCAAGGATGGAGTGTCAATAATCGCGCTTCTAAGACCGAAGTCTGAAAACAGGAAATTAAAGGCGTCAACTAGTACATCCTCTCGACCTATCCCCGTGAGAGACGCGGTATCAAAAAATGCCTCGCCCGCCAGCGTATTCCCTGAGCCACCCGATTGTAAGTAGTTCAGGTCCGCTCTTACCGGAATGGCGTGCGCCATGGGGGCGCTGAACGAGAAAAATCCCAAAATCATCGCACAGCCCAAGGAAGCCTTGGTCAATCGCCGTAGGTTGGCGCAACAATAGTCGATACAGGGTAATATGATTTTTGTTGTTATCAGCATCATCTGCCTCCTATACGGCACCGCTTCCAAGCGAGGCGAACCGCAAAAAAAACCTCTCCCTAATGCAAAGTGTAAAATAACCGTGGGAACACCGCATCCTACGAACGTATGATGTGCGACGCGTGTCCCGAGACGCTATGGCGGCGGGGAAATGGCTAGACCGGATCAGGATTGATGCAAGGCATCATTCCTGTGAACCCGGTCGCTCCTACTAAAGATAAATCAAGTTCACAGAATTGTCGGATCGCCAAAGGCGATTCCGATCAATCCTGATTTGATCTAAAAAAATTGCAGCCGTGGTTTGACCTGACGCCACGCTAACAACATTATGACCTGCGCTAGAACGCCCGCCTATATTGTCTCAGCAATCGCGCCAGTTCTGTCTGGCTGCTGACCGACAGTTTTGCCATCAGGTTATAGAACTGACTGCGAACTGTGCTGAGCGCGACGCTTCGCCGCTGGGCAATATCCTGCAGGGTCAATCCTAAATCGAAGGCTTGTGCAATTTCGGCTTCGGCTGCTGACAGGGCGTAGCTTCGCATAAGCAACGCTGTATCCAGACGGGCAAAAACGGCGGGATCTCGGATCAAAACGATCGCCGTAAATTGGCGATAGGCCGCCATGGCGCCTTGAACGCCTATAGACCGCACGGACACCAGAAGCGGACGATCCTTATTGGGTCGTCGGGCGACAAAGTTTCGCGCCGCCATGTCGACCGCCTCTCCTGCCGCTGCGGACAGCCCCTTCAACGCGCTGTCCAATTTGTCGTTTGCGGCGGTATCGGAAAAGTGCAGTGCACCATTTGCGACGCCGGCGCCTGCGTTGTCCGCGAACAGCGCTGTTGCGACGGCGTTCATATGTCTGACCCGGCCGCTAGGGTCGATGAGCAGTGCGGCTTCGCCTAACGCCTCTAGACCCTCCAGGAACGTCGCCGTTTGGCCCTCCTGACCCTTCAACCGAAACCTGAGGTCCATGGCCTGTTGCACAACGGGCATCATACGCTTCATCAGGGCGAAATCGCTTTCGCCGAAATGCCCTTGCGCCGGTGAGCGCTGTGCGGCGATCACAGCCGTATGGCTATCGGAATTCAGAATATGGCCGGAAACGAAATACCGTAGGCCAAGAGGCGCGAGTAGGTCGCTATAGAATTCGTCCGCGTCCATCTCCGCTTCATTCAAAATGCGGTGGTCGTAGCCGATGTCGCCAACGGGAAGATCGCCGCTAGAGGCAACCCTTGGCGAAATCGCGCCATAGTAGCTGAGATATTCTTGGCTGATCTCAATGTCTATGCGCTTGCCAAGCTCAATAAAGACAGGTGTTTGGGTTTTTTTGTCGATAATTTCGAAACTGACACCCACGCAGCCAAAAAGGTCAGCCATCGCGTCAAGAGTATCCCGCCAACTGCTATCGTCCAGCGCCGATGCGTAGACCTGTTGGACAACGTCGAAAACGTCATCTTCATGTGCCAGGATACGATCTCCTTTGCGTATCTATTTATCGTAACCGTCGGGCGATCCCGCCCTATCTCGAGACGGATGGCCCTGTCACGCCGAGGCTTCAGCGTAACAGACTTCTGCCCCCTCCAGTAAAGCGATCACGCCGGACGGATACACTGAGCTGCCCCGGATTTGACGGACAGTTTATCATGTCCCCGTTATATTTGACTTCAGATCCTTGACCATCCGGCACCCCGGGATGGGAATGCCTGACCGCGTTTCGGCATGCACTTCCTCTATGCGGTGATAGCCACAGGCGACATATAAGGGCAGGCCCGCGAGCGTTGCCAGAAGTTCGGCTCGAGAAAATCCCTCTTGCCGGGCTGCTTGCTCGCAGTTCTTAAGGATCAAACGACCAACCCCACGACGCGCGTGGGTTGGATGGGTATACATGGCCCGGATCCGGGCGGCATCAACGGAGGGATTAAGCAAGGCTTCGTCGCGCTCGAGCGAATGGCTCCCACCATAAAGCGTTGCCCGTCGGCTCCAGCCGCCGCAGCCGACGATGACGCCATATTCTTCGACTACGTAGTAAGTTTGATCTTCGATTAGCTGGCCATCGAGACCCATGATATCGAACGACGCTTCAATTTGCCGTCTGTCAAGAAAAGGTTCTTGAAGCCGGCGAATCGATAACTCCATTAACGCCGCGATCTGAGCTTGATCGGCAGTCGTGGCATGACGGATTTGAAATGCCGAAATCCTGTGGATGTCCGCTGGGGAGGGCAAGTCTGCCGTCCCGAATTTCCGTGTTGGTTCTTTTGGCATCGTGTGCTTCCGGGCCATTTCCAAGTAACTCCTAATATCGCGATCTATTTCGCTTGACCCTCAGATAGCGCCGACTAGTCTATCAATCAAACGGGATGTTTTGTTTATAACGATCAAAAAATTTGATGGATGCGTAAACTCAGTCTTGGGCAACTTCGAACATTCCAGACGGTCGTCGCGCTTGGCGGCTTTACCGCAGCCGCGCGGCAGCTAAGCTATTCGCAATCTGCTGTTAGCACCCAAATACGCGAACTCGAGCGACGATTGGGCGTGCGACTGATCGAGCGGGTTGGAAAAAAGGCCTTCGCAACAGCGGCCGGACTTGAGCTGCTTGAGCACGCACAGCGGATTGATCGGGAAGCGGACGATGCGATTTCAGCGATGAAACGGCATCGCGAAGGTTGGCTAGGTCGCGTGCGTATAGGTGCTCAGCCCAGTGTCGCGGCCTATGTCTTGCCTTGGCTGCTAAAGGAGGTGCGTCAGCAGCATAGCAATATTGAGATCATCGTCCGTACCGACCTCACGGAGGAACTAGCCCCCCTCGTTGCTGACAATTAACTCGACCTTTGCGTTGGAACACCGCCGAACGCTGACAAGCGATTGAAGTTTACCGCGCTTGGCGACGAGCCGCTTTTTGCCATCCTGCCAACGTCAGAAGCGGATGTTCCCAATCCCATGACGCCCGAGGCGTTTGCACAACACAACTTGATCCTCGACGGCGTGAGTTGGACTGACAGGAAAGTCCGCGAATGGTTCCGGACAGCGGGTATCGAACCAAGGCCGAAGATGGAGCTCAATTACATTGAGGCCATCAAAAACGTTGTCGCTGCTGGTCTTGGCGTTTCGATCCTACCGGCGTGTGTACTCGCGGAAAAGCAACGCGAAAAAGATCTCGTCCTGCGCGATCTCGCTCCGGCGATTACACGCCCCATGGTGTTGGTCGAGAGGCGAGACAAGCCCAATGACGCGGCTCTCGGAATCGTGCGAAGTGCCATTCTAGAAAATTGTGGGGACATAATATCGAATTATGCCCGATCCTGGTAGATTCATATTGGAAGTGCTCCGCGCGAGGTATCGAAGAAGACCTCATGAGGTGTCCGATAGCCGAGGTATTTACGGGGTCGATGATTGATTGATTTTGTCGCCATAGGAGTAAAAGGGAAATTAAAGGGACACAAATTTAACTATCCATCCGCCGCCGGCTTCGGTCCCGGTTTCCGTTTCGCCAGCGTTCGCCCGAGGCGTTTCTCCAGCCGCTTGGTGAACCGGGCTGAGCCCAGCGGGCGGCCGGTTCGTTCCGCCGCGCGGATCGCGTCGCGGTCGTCCTCGTCGAGGCCCTGGCGTAGGAACGCCGCCCAGTCCGGCGCCAGATCGAGCAGCGGCTTGACCTTCACCAGGCTGTCGTCCTGGCCTGAGAGGTGCGCCCGCGCGCTTGACCATTTCCAGTCCCGCGCCCGCCGTTTCAGCCCCGCCCGCACTGGGTTCAGTTCGACATAGCGTGCGCAGGCCAGCAGATAAGGTTTGTCCATCGGGAAGGACGCGAACCGCCCCTGCCACAGATAGCCGCGCCAGCCCTCGCGCATGTTGATATGCCGCGTGTAGCGCCGGTGCGCTTCCCCCAGGGCTGCGCGGAGCCCGTCCGGGTCCTTTGGCACGAGGATGAGATGGACATGGTCCGGCATCAGGCAATAACCCCAGACCGCGACCCTGGCCGCCTTGCAGCCGTCCGCGAGCAGGCGCAGATAGGCCGCATAGTCGTCGTCGCCGAAGAACACCGGCTGCCGCCGGTTGCCCCGCTGCGTCACATGATGCGGCACGCCCGCCGCCACCACTCTTGCCAATCGTGCCATAGGGTAAGGCTATGCGGCGGCAGCGGCCGCGTCAATTACGTATGGTGTCCCTTAAACTTCCAGTTACGGATGCGTTGGGGTTGACCTGAAAACCTATAGAACGCGGCGTGCGGCGCTGTTAGACTTTTTTCACCTGAATGAGGAACCGAGGAGCATCCGTGCGGCCCAGCAAGGTGAACATAATTGACGCCGTCGATAGCCAGATTGCAGATGTCTTCGATCCATATATTGTCGGTGACGTGAACGACGCGCAGGTCAAGATCGCCAAGTTCGGCGAGGCTTTCGAGTGGCACACGCATGCTGAGGAGGATGAAGGTTTCCTGGTCTTGCGCGGACGTATCGCGTTGGATTTTCGCGACGGCACGGTCGAACTGGCGGAAGGCGATTTCATCGTTGTTCCGCGAACGGTCGAGCATCGTCCCCGATCCCTTACCGATGAGCCGGTGGTGCTTATGTTCGAGCCATCAACCACGCTTAACACCGGCGACGCTGTCACCGATCTGACTGTCAGCCAACCAAAACGTTTGCGTTCTGGCGCGCCCTAGCCCAACCCAAACGCTGCATACCGCGCCATGACGGGCATACATAGCCTAGCACGGATTTAAGTCAGGCTCTCAAGCAGGGTTTTTGCGGCTTTGAGGTCCATTGTATCGAAGCCTTCCGTAAACCAGTCGTGGACCGGCTGCAGCAGATCACGCGCCTCGGCGGTTTTGCCTTGGCTTTGCCAAAGGCGCGCAAGACTCATCGCGGCGCGCAGTTCCCAGGATTTTGCCGACTGGCCCCGGGCGATCTCCAGCGCTTTCATATAGGCCGCTTCGGCGGCCGCATAATCCCGCCTGTCGTCCGCCTGACAAGACAGGCCAAATTGTCTTTGAATCTCGGCGTTCCACCACTTTTCCTCGCCGAGTTCGACGAAGGTCATGGCCTCTCTTATCGCTTCGCGCCCTTCGTCGAACCGCATGGCGCGATGATACGATTCGCTGATTAGGGTAAGATAAAAGACCTGCCATGTTTGCGAACCCGTTTCGCGGCAATCCGACAGGGACGTCTGAAGTTCGGCAATACCGTCATCATGGTCTCCTGAAGCGGAAAGGGCCCAGCCATGCAGGATTCCCGCCATGGCGATGCGATAGCGAAAGCCGTGTTCTTTGGAGATGGCTATCGCGCGTTCGGCACAGTCGCGCACCTTGTCGACCTCGCCCCGGAGCATGTGCGTATACGCCGCGCTGTTAAGGGCTTGCTCGACGCTGTGCGGATGGTCGAGTTGCTCGGCCAGCGCATACGCGTCCTCCGACGCTTGCAAGGCGGCATCCGGATAGCCCAGAAACCACTCGTTCCACCCGGCAGTGTTAAGCGCGACAACACCGGGATCCAATCCTGAAAGACGGAGATGCGCGTCGTGCTGCGCGGGTTCATGGACTCGATTGCACCGGTGAATAAAGTCCCGCGCTTTCTCGAACTCACCGTAAATACACGCGGAATGCCCCAAACACGCATTCGCCTGGACGTGCAACACCGAATCATTCGTCGCGTTCGCGAGATCGAGACATTGCTGGGCGAAATCCCGCGCGGCGGTCGTATTGCCTCCGATTTGGTTCACGTAGCGCAGACCGACAAGAACATGTTTGAGACGGTTCTTATCGTCGATGCGCCGGCAGAGTTCATGGGCTCGAAGGTAGGCACGTTTGGCTTCGACCGACGCGTAGCCTGTCGTGGCCATCAGGACGGGCCCGAGGGAGATTTGTATATCGAGCTCCCGGGAGAGCCGCTCGCGCGTATTCGGCAACGCCGACAACGCGTCGAGCGCTTTGCGGAGGTGGGCCGTTGCCTCCTGGTAGGAGGACCTCGCCATGGCCATCTCGCCCGCCTTCTGCCAGTAGCTGCAGGCGTGGTCGGGGTCTTCGGCGGCCGAATAATGATAAGCGATCAGTTCCGGTTCCACCTCGGCGGTTTCGGGGAACTTATCGACCAAGGCCGACGCGACGCGCCCATGCAATTCTTTTCGCCGGCTTATGAGTAAATTGTCGTAGGCGGAATCCCGGACGAGCGCATGCTTGAAAATGTAGGTTGCATCCGGCCGCGCACCGGTACCGTAAGCCAATCCCGAATCGATCAACCGGTCCAGCCCTTTTTGGATTGCCGCCTCTTCCATGTCGCAGACTTCCGCAAGCAAGCGATAATTGAACTCGCGTCCGATCACGGCGCCGACTTGGGCAACGTCCCTGGCATCGCCCAGGCGATCCAGCCGCTCCATGAACAGGGTCTGTAGCGTGGGCGGGGAAAATGCCTGGTCGCCGGCGCCCGTACCGCCTGCTTCCATGGCGGCGAGCGTCATTTCCTCGACATACAACGGAATACCGTCCGTCCGATCCGCAATCTGGTCGATAAAGGTGCTGTCGGCGTCGTCTCCAATCACCGCCTGGACCATGTCAGCAACCTGAATGCGGCCCAGCCGGGTCAGCGAGAAGGCCTGTTGGTTTCCGAACGCCTCTGCCCAAGGCGGCCGCCATTCGGGCCGATGGGTGATCACCAGGAGAACGCGCGAACCGGATAAGGCCGGAATCACCTGCTCGAGGAATTCGATGGTCGTCGGATCGATCCAATGCGCGTCCTCCAGCAGGATCAACAAAGGTTCGGCTTCGGCCATCGACCGCAATTGGCCGACCAACGCCTGCAGCGTACGGTCCTTCACTTGTTGCGGCGTCAGATCGAGGGCTTCGACCGGAAGCGATAGTAAGGCGCCGAAAAACAGGACGTTTTCAGCGCTTTCGGAACCGGCACGGTGCAACAGGGTCTGAAGCTTGTCCAATCGTGCGTCGCCGTCATCGTCCGCGGCGAACCCGGCCGCTGTTTCAAGCGCGCGTATGACGGGCTGCAGCGCGCTGTTCACATAAAATGGCGAGCATTGATAGTTTAGGCGGGTATAGGATTCGTCCCCGAGGCGCTGTTCGAGCATGTGAAGCAGCCGTGATTTTCCAATCCCCGCTTCGCCGGATACGAGGACCACTTGACCGTCGCCCGTCTTGCACTGCGCCCACCGGTCCGACAACAGGTCGAGTTCCTGACGGCGGCCGACGAACCGTGTCAGCGGCGAAACGTGACTGGCCTCGAACCGGCTGGATAACGGACGATCGGACTCGACCCGCCAGGCAGGGACGGTGCCGGCGAAATCATCGAAAGATAAAGCACCGAGATCGACCGTGACGAAATGCCGCCGCACCTGGCGAAATGTTTCTTCGGAAATCGTCACCTGATCCGGCAAGGCGCTCTGTTGCAGCCGAATGGCGAGATTTGGCGTTTCGCCCAGGGCAACGGCATCGTTATTTAGAACGACCGGGCCCGTTGCGATGCCAACCTTGGCGCGCAGGGACGCCGCGTTGCCTTCGCGCATCGCGGCGATTGCCTGAACGGCTTCCAACCCCACCCGAACAGCCCGCTCTGCCTGGTTTTCGTGGGCGGTTGGCCACCCGAAATAGACCGTCATTTCGGCGCCGGGCGCGTGGGCAACATGGCCGCCATAGCGGTTTACCAAATTGGTGATGGCTGCCTGATAGAGCGACAGCGTATCGGACAGGTCTTCCGGGTCGAGCCGCTGCGAGAGCGCGGAGGCACCGTCGAGCGTGACGCTCATGACCGACAATTGCCGGCGTTCGGACTGGATCGGCTTGCCTGTCTGGCCGGATGCCGCATCGCGAAGCGTTTCGATCGCGCCGAGAATAATTTTCCGATCGCCCAGCGGCGCGATCCCGATTTCCTTCAAATCCCGGTCGCCGAGGCCCGGCAGCAGGCTGCGGTCGATCCGGTTGTCGACAAAACAATCGACATAGCCCGCCATGCCGATCTCCTGCAGCCATGTCTGCAATGAGTCGGCTTCCGGGCCGGCAGACGGCGGCATCGAGTCGGCTCGCCCTGGCGAAGAGGCGTCAGCGGGTACCACGGGATCGGTTTGAACGATTTCAACCGGCGCAATGAAACGAAAGCCGCGTCGCGGGACGGTTTCGATAAAATCCTGTCGTTTGCCATCGTCGCCGATCGCCTGACGCGCCGCCTTGATCCGGCTGCTGACCGCGGAGTCCGATACGATCCGGCCATCCCACACCGCGTCGAGGATTTTGTCGCGGTTGACCAGCCGGCCACGCTCCTTCACCAGGAACAACAGCAGATCCAGCACTTGCGGCTCAACATGAACGAGAGATCCGCCGCGTTTCAGCTCGTAGCGGGTCTCGCTAAGTTCACACTCGCCAAAACAATAGTGCATGCCCGGCCTCTGCCGCAGGCGGCTCTTCATCGGTTAAGGAGACCCGATACACCGCTGGATGTCCCACCAGAACGTCATTGTCACCAAGAATCCGCAATTTTTCAACGGGACTCCCCATACCATTGACCAGTTGCGGTGTCCGATCGGGTGCATTCCGTCCTTTGTCGTCTAATAAATGGGAGGGTGCTTCAGGATTAATTGCCTGGCGTCGTTCGAGATTCCTTGCGTAGCATTGCACGGGATGATCACTTTTCGACGCATGCGGCTCTTCCGGTTTTTGCCGGGTTTGTCCGGCTTTCTTGTTGCCATCGCTCTCGTGGGCGGTGGCGTTGCGGCGGAACTCGACGTGCGGACGGTTTTGGACGGCAAAATCATTCGCGCCTTGGCCGTCGATCCCGCCGACCCATCGCGCGCTCTGGTCGGGCAGAAGGGCGGTGCCCCGGGGAGCGCGCTCGTCTTAGAAAGCCGCGACGGGGGCGAGACGTGGCGTGCCTTGAATGGCGGCGCGTCTTTGTCGCCGGAGGCTACGGATGTGCAGGCGGTCGCCGTGGTGGGCGGTGACGTCGTTCTTGCCGGAACCTGGAAGCATGGCCTGTTCGTCTCACGCGATAGCGGGGGAACGTTCGAGCGTCACGCTGGCTTCCCCAGCAGCGATATCCGCGATTTCCATGTAATTGCCGATGGCGGGGGAGCCGTCGTCTATGCCGCGACCGCGCGCGACGGGGTGTTTCTTAGCACCGATGCCGGGGAGACATGGCGTTCGCTCGGGCCGGGCCGGGACTTCTTTTGGTCGCTGGCAGGCTTGCGGGATGGCCGCGCCGTCTATGCCGTGTCCCTGGAGAAGGCGGTTTACAGCCTGTTGCGCCCAGCAGGCGACTGGCGGCGGATTTTCCGGGATGACGACGGCTATGCGCTGGCAGCGGGCGCGAACGGTACTGCGCTGGCGATTGCCGCACAAACAGGGGCCTATTTGTCGCCGGACCAGGGCACGTCGTGGCGCCCCATCGCGGCGCTCAAAGGCGAGAAGCTTTCGAGCGTGCTCTATGTCGCCGACGGAACGCCGTTGTTCGGGTCCTGGTCGGATGGACTCATTCGGGTGGACTCCGCGAACGGCGCGGTCAAGCGTATCCTGCCCGGAACGCCGGTCGTGCATCTCGCGGTCTCGGGCGACCGTCTGTTGGTCGGCACCTGGGGGCAGGGGCTCAAGCTGGTGCCGCTTTCCGCTGTTGCACGATGACGTGTGGCTACCGGCGGGTTTTCCTTTTCCTCACCTTGGCGGCGATGGTGTCGCATCCGGTTCAGGCGCGTCCGGCCGCGGAAATCCCGCTGCTGGCCGCGACCCTCAAGGGCGATGTGCAAAAAGTTGCAGCCCTGCTCGCGGCCGGGACAGATCCCAACACCCATGACACCCATCGCAACACTGCGCTGATCTATGCCGCGCGCGACGGCGAAGCGAAGATTGCCGGTGTTCTGCTGAAGGCCGGCGCGGACCCCGGCTGGATCGATGGCGAAAAGGTCACGCCGCTTATCCTGGCCGCCTTCAAAGGGCATTTGGCGATTGTGAAACTGCTCCTCGCCCGAAATGTCGACCGCGCGCATCGCGACCAGTGGGGACGGACGGCGCTGGACTATGCGCTGCGGCGGGGAGACGACGATCCGATTGCGGTGCTGCTGCGGACACGGTGAGGGCCGTGACCCTATTCGTTCGTCATCCCGATCAAGTCGGAGATGACGGTCGGGGAACAGTTAGCCCGTGTGATCGAGGAAGGTGCGCAGCGACTGGCTGCGGGTCGGGTGCCGCAGTTTGCGGATCGCCTTGGCCTCGATCTGACGAATCCGCTCGCGGGTGACCGAGAACTTCACGCCGACTTCTTCCAGCGTATGATCCGTATTAAGGCCGATGCCGAACCGCATACGCAGAATGCGTTCCTCCCGGGCGGTCAGCCCTTCGAGCGCTTTTGTCGTCGCGACACTCAAGTCGGCGCGAACGGCGGAGTCCAGCGGGATCTCGGCGTTCTTGTCCTCGATGAAGTCGCCGAGATGGCTGTTTTCTTCGTCGCCGACCGGGGTTTCCAGGCTGATCGGGTCCTTGGCGATCTTCTGCACCTGCCGGACCTTTTCCAGCGGAATATCCAGGCGTTTTGCCAGCTCCTCCGGAGTCGGTTCGCGGCCCATCTCGTGCAGCAGCTGATGCGAGGTGCGCAGGATCTTGTTGGTCGTCTCGATCATGTGTACGGGCACGCGGATGGTGCGGGCCTGATCGGCGATGGACCGGGTAATGGCCTGTCGGATCCACCATGTCGCGTAGGTCGAGAACTTATAGCCACGGCGGTATTCGAACTTATCGACCGCTTTCATCAGGCCGATATTGCCTTCCTGAATCAGGTCGAGGAATTGCAGGCCGCGGTTCGTGTATTTCTTGGCGATCGAGATGACGAGCCGCAGATTGGCTTCGACCATTTCCTTCTTGGCCTGACTGGCCTCGCGATCGCCCTTTTGAACCGTTTGTGCAACGCGCCGGAACTCGTCCATCGGCATGCGGACCGCATCGGCAATCTCAGCGACCTGCTCGCGCAGCTCTTTGACATCGTCGCGATGCTTGGTCGCGAATTTCTTCCAGCCCTTTGCCTTGACGCGCGAAATGGCGTTTATCCAATAAGGGCCGATTTCATTCCCAAAATACCGCTTCAGGAAATCGTCCCGTTTGACGCCGCAATCCATGGCAAGGCGCAGGAGTTTTCCTTCCAGGCTGGCGAGCTGCTTGCTGTGCGCACGCACCTCGTCGACGAAGCGCTCGATCTCCGCTTCGCTGAGGCAGATACGGCTCAGCCCGTCCACCAGCTTTTGGAGGTGTTTCTCATAGGTTTTGCTTGTTGCCGCCGGCAGCGTTTCGCCGTTTCGCATGGCGGCGATTTGCTTGTCTCTCAGGCGATGCAGCTTGCGATAGGTCGCGGATATCTGTTTGAGAGTGTCCAGAATCTCCGGCTCCAGGGTCTCCTGGATTGCGGTCAGCGAAAGAGACGGTTCGTCGAATTCATCCTCGTCTTCATCCGCGTCGGGGTCGTTGGCGCAAGGCCTGCTGGTGGCCATGTCAGCCGTATCCAGCGTCTTCGAATGGGTTGCCTCAAGGTCGATGACTTCGCGGAGAAAGATCTCCTCGTTGGTCAAGGCGTCGTGCCATTGTGCCACGGCCAGCATCGTCAACGGGCTTTCGTTTAGCGCGGACATCAGGCGTTCCCGGCCGCCTTCGATGCGTTTGGCGATGGCCACTTCGCCCTCGCGGGAGAGCAATTTGACGGTGCCCATTTCGCGCAAATACATCCGGACAGGATCGTCGGTCAGACCGGACATCGCATCGGGCGTACCGCCCGCGCTGGCGGCGCGCTCCGGCGCTTTCGCGGCGTCTTCCGGCGGGCTGGATTCGTCCGGCGCGTCGTCGTCAACGACATCGATGCCCATTTCCGAGAGCATCGCCATCATATCTTCGATCTGTTCGGAGGATACGCGATCCTGCGGTAGAATCGTGTTGAGTTGGCGTAACGTAATATTGCCGCGCTCCCGGCCTTCGCTCAGGAGTTTCTCGACTTGTTGGCTGGCATCGTCGATGTCTCGTGCCGCCGTTGGATTGCTGGTTTCTTCTTGGGTTTGCGTTCGCTCTATCGCTATGTCCATGGTCGTCCGGTTTATCTCCCTAGGGTCACCGTTCCTGCGGCAGGCGTGTGGGCTTGTATATTTTTTGTGCCTTGCCTGTGCGCCGCAGGCTTGAGCGGCGCAACATTGGCGTCCGAGCACGCATAGGAAAAGAGAATAATTTCGATAATTAATATCGGATATTCGAATACTTGCGGAGGCGACCGGATTCCCTGGCTTGCAGGGGTTAACCGCCTATACGATCATTCCGTCGTCGCGATACTGTGTGACCGTGGCGTCGAGACCCAGCAGGGCAGCTTTTAACACATCGGTCTCTAGGTCGTTGGTATGGACCGCATAAACGGGATAGGTAAACACCGGCACATCGGGTATTTCGCGCAGCAGCCCGTTCTGCAGATAAGGTGTACACACGCAGCGCGGGAAATATCCGGCAGCTTTTGCGCGTGTAAGGTAGTCGATTCCCAGCACGCCAAGGTCGAGAGACATGTGCGGCCGCTTGATGTCGGGATAATTCAGCGCGTGATCGCTGCGGAATTCCGGCCCCCAATTCACGAAGACATAATCGTCACCCATCATCGGGTCCTTGGCCTCCGGGCTGGTGACCAGGATCATGTCGTCATCGAACAGTTTTTGGACCTGTAGCCCCGTGCGCTGTTGCGGCCGATACATCACGGCGATATCAAGCGATCCTTCGGCCAGGTTCCGCATCAAATCGTCGATATAGCCCACTTCGCATTTGATCGAGATCGCCGGCGCCTCCACTTGCATCCAGGCCAGCCAGGCCACCAGAAAGCTGCCCCAAATGCTCAATTGTCCGCCGACGCGCAACAGGGCGGCCTGATTATCACCAACGCCGACTTCCAGACAGGCCTGGTCCCAAATGCGCGCCATCGACATGGCATGTTTGGTAAATTCGCGTCCGGAATTCGTTAACGTCGCGCCGCTTTTATTGCGGGCGAAAACCTTGACACCGAGCTGATCTTCGAGCGCCCGAATACGCATGCTGACCGTCGATTGCGTGACATGGACGCGCTCGGCCGCCGCAACGAAACTGCCGGTTTCGACCACGGCGAGAAAGGTGCGGATATTGGTAATGTCCATCAGCGGCTCCAGCGTTGCCGGGGGAACTATTCGATATTCGAATACTATAACGGAATAAATGCGGAATTTGTCAGTATTGATGCGGGTGGCTAGTATTTTGGCATCCGCCGGTGGCCGGGAAGCCTGATGTCGAACGCCAAACATGATGCAGCACCACAGCAGATGACGCAGGCGATTCGCGGCCGGAAGGCATGGCGAACGGCGACATTGCGGCGGGAAGACTGGCTTGTGCCGGTTCCCGACGAATGCTTGTCGGAGATCGACGCTCTGGTTCGGACCCTGCGTGAGAACCCCGTTCCGACAATCGCGCTTGATATGAGCGACTATCGGCTTGCGGCCTGCGCCAAGATGATGAAAAGACTGCGCGCGGTTCTCGACGGCGGTACCGGCTTTGCCGTGCTCGACAAACTGCCGGTGGAAAAATACAGCAAGGCGGAATTGACCACCGTGTACTGGCTGCTGAGTACCATGATTGCGCGGCCGGTGGCGCAATCCTTCGACGGCGCGCTGCTCTACAACGTGCACGATACGGGCAAGAAGATCGCCACGCGGGTGCGCGGCGATCTGACCAATCAGAAGCTCGCCTGGCACACCGATTATGGGTTCAACCATCCGCCGCCCTATATCGGCCTGCTGGTACTGCGGACCTCCCGGTCGGGCGGCGAGAGTTGCGTCGTCAGCTTGGCAAGCGTGCACAACGAGATGCGCCGCCGCTGCCCCGACCTGCTGGCGCGGCTGTACCGGTCGTACTACTGGAATCGGCAGGGGGAGCATCCGCCGGGTGACCCGATCACCAACGTCAATCCGATCTTCACCTTCGACGGCACGCATCTCGATGCGCGGGTCAACCGCCGGCTCTTGCAGGTCGGCCACGAGCTCATGAACGAACCGATGGACGACGAAGGGGCCGCCGCCCTCGATGCGCTGTACCGCCTCATGGATGACGCAGACATGCATTTCACGTTTCAGCTGGAGGCCGGTCAGGTGCAGTATCTGCACAACTGGCGCTGCGCGCATGAGCGCACGGACTATATGGACTACGAAGACCCCGAAAAGCGGCGGCACCTGGTGCGGATCTTCCTGCGCGACCAGGGCGCGCGGAGCTATATGGGATAAGGGTAATGCCGAAAGTTCTGACACCTGATCAAATCAATGCCTATCGCCGGGACGGCTATTCGTTTCCCCATTTGGCGCTGAGCGAAGACGACGCGGCCCGCCAGATGGAACGGCTCGAAGCGTTCGAGGAGACGTTGGGCGGGCGGCTGGGCGATGTCGGCGGCGCTTCCCGCTTCAAGAACCATCTGCTGCTGACCTGGGTGAACGATCTGGTGCGCCATCCGGCGATCCTCGATGCGGTCGAGGACATCATCGGGCCGGACATCCTGTGCTACACGAGCACATTTTTCGTGAAGGAACCGCACAGCCCGGCGGTCGCCGCCTGGCATCAGGACGCGACTTATTTCGGTTTGCGCCCGCACGAGCACATCACGGCATGGCTGGCGCTGACCGAATCGACGCCGGAAAGCGGTTGCCTTCAGTTCCTGCCGTTTGGTGCGGGAGCCCGGCAGCGAAAACATGCGAACAATGCGGTTCCGCACAGCGTGAATGGCGGCCGGCAGGCGATCGTCGAATCGTTCGAAGCGGACAGCGCGGCAATGGTACCGCTGCGGCCGGGGATGTTCTCGCTGCACAACACCCTGTGCATTCACCGGTCCGCCCCGAACCTCTCCAACAACCGGCGCATCGGCATCGGTATCAGCTACGTGCCGGCCAGCGTGCGCCATATCGGCACGCAGCGCATGTCGGCGATGCTGGTGCGCGGGGAGGATACCTATGGGCACTTCGATTTGGAGTCCGATCCTGCCAGTGATCTAGACGAGGCCGCGCGCGAAACCCATGCAGCCGTCTACCAGCGCTACCGCGCCAACTATAACGAACAACTCGAATGGCACGAGGCGGGGCGGGACGCCTGATTTGTACGAAGGTCTTTCCTTATTTGTCATCCCGCACTTGATGCGGGATCCAGTCGACGGTTGTCCCTTACGAAGGTCCTGGATCCCAGATCACTGACTTTCCTAGCCAAATCGAAGATTTGGAGGAAACTCGCGTCTGGGATGACATGGAATGGTTGCCAATTGGGTCCAAATCATCAGTGCGTCGTGTAGCCGCCATCGATGATCAGATCCGCGCCCATCATGTAGGTCGCGTCGGTCGCCGCGAGATAGAAGGCGAGCTCTGCGATTTCTTCCGGTTCGCCGAAGCGGCCGGAGCGTAAATAGGTGGTGCGCGTCTCGGCATAGCCGGGGTCCTGCTCCAGCCGGTCCAGAATGGGCTGGGTCTTGATCGGGCCGGGACTGATTGAATTGACGATGATGTTCTCCCGGCCCAGCTCGTAGGCCATGGTCTTGGTCAAGTGGATTAGCGCCGCCTTGGTGAGGCCATAGACCGCCCGCTTGTCGAAGGCGACGGAACCCATCTGGCTGGCGATATGGATGATCCGCCCGCCGCCCTGGTTGCGCATCGCTGGCAGCACCGCTTGACTGGCGAAGAAGGCGGCCGAGACATTGACCGAGACGATGCGGTCGAACTCTTCGCGGTTGAAATCGCCGAATGCCTTGTGATCCCGGATGCCCGCATTGTTGACCAGGACGTCGACCCGCCCGAACGTCTCCAGCGCCTTGGCGATCATCGCTTCCGGTGCATCCGGCTCGGCCAGGTCGAACTGCCCGCATTCGATCTGCGCGCCGCCTGGGCTTAACGCGCGGCAACTCTCCACCGCGGTTTGAAGCTGCGCTTCGGTGCCTTCCGCGACGAGGTACAGCGAAGCCCCCTCGGCCGCATAGCGCCGCGCGATTGCGGTGCCAATGCCCTTCGGCGTCGAAGTGCCCGTGATTACCGCGACTTTGCCGCTCAGCCCGTCTTTCAAACCGCTCATGATCTTATTCCTTTCGCATCCATTCGATATAGCTGGCGATGCCAGTTCGCATGTCGACGGCGGGCACGTAGCCCAGGTCACGTTGTGCGGCGGCAATATCCATGGCTTGCCGCGCGTGACCAGCGCGCGTCGCCTCGAAGGCGATGTCGGCGTCCGGCAGCAGGTCGCGTACGATTGCCGCAACCTCCTGGTCGCTCGTCGTTTCCAGATTGCCGATATTGTAGGCGGCGAGTGGTGGGCGCGGCGCGTCGAGCGCCAGGGCAAGCGCCGCCACCACATCGTCGCGATAGACATACTGGTAGCGGTCCTCGCCATCGCCCGGCGCCCGTGTCGGCCGGCCAGCGAGCGCGTCTTCGATCAGTGTTGCGACGAAGGACGACGTTGTCCGCCCCGGACCGTAGACACGGGCGATGCGCAGGGCGATGCCGTCCAAGCCGTGCTCTTCGCGATAGGCATGAATCAGCGCGTCGCCGGCGGCCTTGGTCGCGCCATAGACGTCGACCGGCCGGAACCCACCGTCTTCCGTAATCGGCTGTGAGCCGGTTGCCGCACCATAGGCCGCTATAGAGGAGCAGTGGACGAAGCGGCTTACGTCCTTCTGGCGGGCGAGTTCCAACAGATGCGCCGTGGCCGAAATATTGATCGCGCTGACATCCAAAGGCCGGTTCGGCGCAACCATCGGGCCGGAAATGCCGCCGCAATGCACCACGCCGTCGAAGCGATACCGGCCAAACAAAGCGGATATCGTTTTGCCGTCGCGCAGGTCCCCGATCTCCACCGTGAAGCCGGGGTCGCCGCCCGATGGCAGGGCGAGGTCGAAACCGACAACGGTCCGGCCCTCCGCCGCGAGCCGCGCCGCCAGAGGACGCCCCAGCATGCCGTTCGTGCCGGTAACCAGGATCGTTTGCTGGGGTTCGTGTGTATTGGTCATTTGTTGAGCGTTTCCGAGCGCATGGTTTCACCGCGATGCGATAGGATGACTCGGATGACGGGGCGTTGTCCAAATGTGCGCGCTGGGGAGGCTTCACGAAATAGTGCCGCCGAAACCATTTCACCCCCCATCCTAACCCTGAAATGCCTCTGATGGACATTTCAGCCCACAAGGGGGGAAGGGATAATTAAAGCGGATCAACGGGATATTCTCCTCCCCCTTGAGGAGACCTCTGCGAAACGGGTTCAGGATCGGAGATAATCGTTGGGTTTGGAGGTTGGTGCATAGGTTTGGCGGTTTTTCGCGTTGGGTTTTGGGACGCTCTTGACGAGATCGGCAAGGGACGGTGTCAGGGCATAAGAGTTTCGGCACGTCTCAGGTTCATGGCGATGCACAGGAGATGAAGGTGGGACTGGTTCTTCTGCATCCCCCTGTATCGGGCCCGGCGGTATCGGTAAGACCGCTTCAGAGTTCCGAACAGGCGCTCGACATTAGCGCGGATCGGGGAGATCAGGCGGTTGCGGACCTGTTGCCAGTGCGGCAGCGCCGGTTGGTTCTTATGGCTGCGGTGCATGATCCGGTCCTTGATGCCCCTCGCCTTGAGGCGCCGGCGGCGCTCCTTGTGCTCATAGGCTTTGTCAGCATAGACCGCCCGCTCGTCGCCCTGGATCAGCGCGTCGGCCACTTCGCTCTCATAGGTTTTGGCCGACGTCATCATCGCATCGCGGATCAATTCGGAGCCCTGATCGACGGCGATATGCGCCTTGTACCCGAAATAGGCCGTGCGCCCGCGCCGCGTCCAATCGGCATCCGGATCGAGCGCCGAACGCCCGCCGGAAACACCGGACGGCCGGCTGACCGAAGCCTCGATCAGGGTGGCATCGATCAGTGTGCCCGTCTTCAGCATCAGCCCGTGACGCTCCAACTGCCGGTTCGTTTCCGCCAGAAGCTTCGCCGTCAGTTTCCTCTCTGCCAGCGCCGCCCGGAAGCGCACGAACGTCGTCTCGTCCGGTGTCTCGTCGCTCAACGAGAACCCGCAGAACCGTCGGAACGACAGACGATCCCCCAACGCCTCCTCCAGGTCCGGGTCGGAAAGACCATACCATTGCTGCAGCAAAACCGCCTTGTACATCGACAGCGCCGGATACCCTCTGCGCCCCTTCTTCGAGCGAACCGACTTCAGGAGCTTCTCGAAGCGAGACCAGTCGAAAAGACCTTCGATACGCTCCAGACGTTTATTCGAACCCGCACCCGGCGCCACAAACGCATCCGCAAAGCCACCCTCACCAACCCGCTTCTCACCCATCAAGACCTCCGTCATAGCGATCACTCTAAAGAATCACCGTTTCGACAAAGTTGCTACCAATTTCGCAGAGGTCTCCTTGAGGGGGGAGGACTAAGGTGGGGGTGGACGGCGGTACCAATCGAAATTTTTCGCAGCAGGCTCAAGGGGAAGGGGAAGGCGGCGTGACGATTCATCGACGCGTCTGGCGCATGGCGGGGCCGATCATCCTGTCCAACGTGTCGGTGCCGCTGCTGGGCGCGGTGGACACGGCCGTCGTTGGACATTTGCCGGAGGCCTATTACATCGGCGCCGTCGGTATCGGTGCGATGCTCTTCAATTTCATCTATTTCGGCTTCAACTGCCTGCGCATGGGCACGACCGCACCGACGGCGCAGGCGGCGGGGGCGGAGGATTGGAGCGAAGTGCGCGGTATGCTCGCCCGCGCGCTGTTCATCGCGCTCAGCATCGGCGGGCTGCTGGTCGCGATGCAGTTACCCATCGCAGCGTTCGCGTTCGGTCTGATCGAGGCCAGCCCGCAGGTCGAGGATCTCGGCCGCCGGTATTTCCTCATCCGCGTATGGGCCGCGCCGGCGGCACTGTCGACCTATGTGATTATCGGCTGGCTGTATGGACTGCAGGATGCGCGCATCCCGTTGATCCTGCAGATCACCACGAACACGATCAATATCCTGCTCGACCTGCTGTTCGTGTTCGGTTTCGACTGGGGCGTCGAGGGCGTGGCCGCGGCGTCCGTCATCGCGGAATATACCGGTCTCGCGCTGGGCGTCTATTTCGTCCGGCGGCGCTTGCGCGTCATGAAGAGAGGCGAAACAGCGCCGCGCCTTTTCGATATTCCCAAGCTGCGCCGTATCCTGACCCTGAACGGCTTCATCTTCTTCCGGACGTTGTGCGTGGTCTCGGGCATGGCGATTTTCATGGCTCAGGGTGCCAAGCTCGGCGACCTGCCGCTTGCTGCCAATCAGGTGCTGTACAATTTCCTGCAATTCACCGCCTTTGGCCTCGACGGGTTGGCGCATGCCGCTGAAGCGCTGATCGGTCAGGCCATTGGCCGCCGCAGCCGTGCCGCGTTCGGTGAGGCGGTGCGGGCCGTCCTGCTGTGGTCGGGTGTCGTGGCGGCGATCAATGTCCTGATCTACTGGATTGCCGGCACGGCGATTATCGCGCTGATGACCAACATTCCCGAAGTCCGCGCCGCGGCGGCGGAATATTTGCCGTGGGCCATTGCGATGCCGGCGGTCGCGGTCTGGGCCTACGCCTATGACGGCATCTTCCTCGGTGCGACGCGCGCGGACATCATGCTGATGTCAATGCTGATGTCCTTTGCCGTCTATATGGCGGTGATGTTCCTGCTGCTGCCGGGGCTGGACAATCACGCGCTCTGGATCGCGCTGACCGGATTCCTTGGCTTCCGCGGCCTGACGCTGATCGCGTTTTACCCGCGCCTGCGGCGCGGCGTCGGCGAGGGTTGATTTTCCCCCAATCGTCACCCTCGGGCTTGACCCGAGGGCGCCTTCTGCAAAGTTTGTGAGGGAGCCGCCGTCCACCCCCACCTCAATCCTCCCCCCTCAAGGAGACCTCTGCGAAATGGGTAGCAACTTTGTCGAAACGGTGATTCTTTAGAGTGATCGCTATGACGGAGGTCTTGATGGGTGAGAAGCGGGTTGGTGAGGGTGGCTTTGCGGATGCGTTTGTGGCGCCGGGTGCGGGTTCGAATAAACGTCTGGAGCGTATCGAAGGTCTTTTCGACTGGTCTCGCTTCGAGAAGCTCCTGAAGTCGGTTCGCTCGAAGAAGGGGCGCAGAGGGTATCCGGCGCTGTCGATGTACAAGGCGGTTTTGCTGCAGCAATGGTATGGTCTTTCCGACCCGGACCTGGAGGAGGCGTTGGGGGATCGTCTGTCGTTCCGACGGTTCTGCGGGTTCTCGTTGAGCGACGAGACACCGGACGAGACGACGTTCGTGCGCTTCCGGGCGGCGCTGGCAGAGAGGAAACTGACGGCGAAGCTTCTGGCGGAAACGAACCGGCAGTTGGAGCGTCACGGGCTGATGCTGAAGACGGGCACACTGATCGATGCCACCCTGATCGAGGCTTCGGTCAGCCGGCCGTCCGGTGTTTCCGGCGAGCGTTCGGCGCTCGATCCGGATGCCGATTGGACGCGGCGCGGGCGCACGGCCTATTTCGGGTACAAGGCGCATATCGCCGTCGATCAGGGCTCCGAATTGATCCGCGATGCGATGATGACGTCGGCCAAAACCTATGAGAGCGAAGTGGCCGACGCGCTGATCCAGGGCGACGAGCGGGCGGTCTATGCTGACAAAGCCTATGAGCACAAGGAGCGCCGCCGGCGCCTCAAGGCGAGGGGCATCAAGGACCGGATCATGCACCGCAGCCATAAGAACCAACCGGCGCTGCCGCACTGGCAACAGGTCCGCAACCGCCTGATCTCCCCGATCCGCGCTAATGTCGAGCGCCTGTTCGGAACTCTGAAGCGGTCTTACCGATACCGCCGGGCCCGATACAGGGGGATGCAGAAGAACCAGTCCCACCTTCATCTCCTGTGCATCGCCATGAACCTGAGACGTGCCGAAACTCTTATGCCCTGACACCGTCCCTTGCCGATCTCGTCAAGAGCGTCCCAAAACCCAACGCGAAAAACCGCCAAACCTATGCACCAACCTCCAAACCCAACGATTATCTCCGATCCTGAACCCGTTTCGCAGAGGTCTCCTCAAGGGGGAGGAGAAAAAGTATTTGATCTAAACTATTTATCCCTCCCCCTTGAGGGGGGAGGGCTAGGGAGGGGGTGGACGGCGGGCCGTTTTGCTCTTTCGTAGAGGTCGCCTCTAAAGAGGACAGGTGTGCGGTACGGGTTTTCACATTCTGCAAGCACCTGTTCCGCTCTAACCCTATCGCCACATTGCAAATTCAGCGGTGGCAGGTCATCTTGCAGACCAACGCGTCGGCAGAGCCCAAATACATCCCATGACAGCAGACATAACGCATGCGCAGCACCCGGCCACGGCGGCGCGCCGGCCTGTGCTGCGGAAACGGGCGCTATTGGGTGTGTTGGCGGCGGCCGCGGCGGCCACCGGATTGTTCTTCGTGACCCGCCCGGCTTTGCCGGACGCCTGGGCGACGCCCGGCAGTCCCGAGCTCTATCTGACCGGCGTGCTGGGCGCGCTGCTGACCTTGACACCCTTCGCGTTTTCGCTGGCGAAACGTTCCGGCGCTTCCGAGAACCCGCCGGCCTGGTTCGTCGCGCATGTGATCGCGGCGAGCATCGGCGTGGCACTACTGGTGATCCATTCCGGTGGCCATATCGGACGGCCGCCTGCGCTGCTGTTGGTGGGTGGATTGTTCCTCGTTCTGCAGGGGGCGTGGGCGCGGGTTGTGCTGTCGCACAAGATTTCAGGTGTCTTCGGCGGCAAGTACCACGCCATCATGAGCGCGGGCACCGTGGATAAGGACCGGTTGCGGGACATCATCGCGGCGAAGCGGGACGTTCTGGCGCGGCTCGACCCGGCGGCGGATGAGGCGCTGTTTTCGCCGACACTGTCGCACTGGTGCCGCAACCCTGCAACAACCCTTCGCTATGCGCGTTTGGCGCGCGCGGAGATGGGCCTGATCGGGCAACGCAAGGCGATTTCCCCAATGCTCGCCTATTGGCGGGCGCTGCATATCGCGGTCGCGTTTTTGTTCCTACTTGGGATGATCGTTCATATCCTGACGGTGACGTTCTTCGCCGGCTACGTCGCCGAGGGCGGACCGGTCACCTGGTGGCATCTGACGGCGTGGGGCACGCCATGAGCCAGCTTGCGTTGATGATCGATCTGGAACGCTGCATCGGCTGCAAGAGCTGCGAGGCGGCGTGCAAGCAGGAACACGGCCTCGGCCCGCACGAATACCGCAATAAAGTGCTGTGGATGGAAACGCCCGGCACGCCGCATGTCGATTTGCTGACCGTGACCTGTCAGCATTGCGAGCGGCCCGCCTGCTTGCGCGCCTGTCCGGTCAATCCGAAGGCCATTCACAAGGACCCGGTCACCGGCGTCGTTGCGGTCGATGAAAGCCGCTGCACCGGTTGCGGCGAATGCGTCGTCGCCTGTCCCTATGGCGCGATGGGTTTCGACCCCATCGATCATCACGCGGTGAAGTGCGATCTGTGCGCCGACCGGCGCGGCCGGGGCGAAAAGCCCGCCTGCGCCAGCGTCTGTCCGACCACGGCGATCCGCTTCGGCGAACGGGACGCGCATGTGGCGGCCGCAGAAAGCGACGGACGGACACAGATCGATCACGATCATTTTCTGATGGGGCCGGCGACGGTCTATCTGCAGTCGGACAGATCTCGGGACGAAACCGCCGCACCAAAGCTGATCGCGTTGATGGAAGATGCCTCCAGCCGCGATCCGTTGAAGGAAGTGACGCGGGAAGGGCCGTACGGAGCGGATCGTCCGGACCGAACACCGGACCGCATCGTGCCGGGAAGCTGTAATATCTGTTTCAACGGCTGCCCGGTGAAGTTCCACATCAAGGACGAAACCGTCGTCGGTATCACGGGCAATGACGAAGACCCGATCTTTCAAGGGCACGTCTGTCCGAAGTCGCAGATGACCTTGCAGCTATACAACAACGAACGGCGGCTGACGCGGCCGATGAAGCGGGTCGGGCCGAAGGGTTCGGGACGGCTGGAGCCGATTTCCTGGCAGCAGGCGCTGGACGAGATCGCGGCCAAGCTGCGCGAACTGCGCGACAGGCATGGTCCGGAAACGCTGGCGCTGTTTTCCGGCACGCGGTCGGGCATCATCACCAACCAGGGCTATGTCCGGATGTTCGGGCAGATGTGGGGCACGCCGAATTCGGAAAGCACGGAGCCGTACTGTTCGTCGACCAAGAACCTGACCTTCGGTATGGTCCAGGGCAACCGCGCGCTGCCGAACAGCTATACGCCCAGCGACATCGGCAGCGCCGGCATGTTCCTCTATATCGGCGACAATCAGGCGGAAACGCGGCCGGTCTATTTCGGCATGGTCAATGAGTGGCGCCGCAAGACCGGCGCGCGGCTGGTCGCCGTCGACCCGCGGATGAGTGCCACCGCCAACAAGGCGGACGAATGGCTGGCGATCCGTTCCGGCACCGATCTGGCGCTCGGTCTCGCCATGATCAATCACATCTTCACCAAGGGTCTGCACGACAAACACTTCTGCGAGAACTGGATCGAGGGCTGGGAGAAGTGGCGCGACTATCTCGACGAGAAAGGTTACACGCCGGCCTGGGCCGCGCCGATCACGGACATTCCGCAGGAACGGATCGAACAGTTGGCGGAAGAGGTCGCACAGGCCGATGGCTGCATGATCTATGCGAGCCGCGGCATCAACCAGCATTCCAACGGCACGCAGACCAATCGCGTGCTTATGTTCCTGACGGCGATGACCGGCAACTGGGCGCGGCCGGGCGGCGGCTACTTCAATATCTCAAGCGCGATGTTCGTTCAGGCGAATGCGCCGGAAGCGCGGCAGGTCACGCCGGAACAACCCGCCATCGGCCGCTCGCCGTCGGCCTGGTTGAAGGCGATTACGGACGGCGCGCCGTATCCGATCACCGCAATGATCGGCTCGAACAACCCGTTTTCCAATTGGCCGTCGCAGGAAGCGGTGCGCGACGCGGCACGGTCGCTGGAGCTTTACGTCCATCTCGGTCTGTTCGAGAACGAGGCGCATGAATGGGCGGACTACGTGCTGCCGGTCGCCAGCGGGGTGGAGAAGGGCGGCATCAGCCGCGCGGCCGAGGAGCGCCGCATTGTCTGGAACGACAAGCTGATCGATCCGCCGGGCGAGGCGCGGTCGGATGGCTGGATCTATATCGAACTCGGCAAGCGGCTTGGGTTCGGCGATGTGCTGAAGGACGAGTACAAAGATACCGGCGTGTTCTGGGACGCGATGATGGCCAGCAACGACTATCTTCGTGGCTGCACGGCGGACGCCTTCCGGGCCAGCCCTACGCGCACTTTGCGCTTCCCGATGAGCGAGCCGGACGGCTCCGTGCCGGAGACGCTATACCGCGAAGGCACCACCGCGCTGGGGCAGCCCGACGGCATGCGGTTCCCGACACCCAACGGCAAGCTGCAATTCTGGAACGAAGAACAGGAAGCGGCCTTCGCTGAGTTGGGCCTGTCGGCTTTGCCGGAATTCTATAGCGAGCGCGAGCAGTTGATCGAGCTGCCCTATGTCGAGCGAGAGGGCGAGATGGGCGAATTCGAAACCCCACTGATGTTTGCCGAAAAGCGGGCCTTCGGCAGGACGGCTCGCATCGTTCAGGGCTCGAACGACTCCCCCGGTGCACGGCTGCGGGCGGAGGGCTTCGATACGGAACTCGTCACCGGCCGCCCGCCGGCGCCGCACTTCCATTCCTGGACGCATGATTTCTGGCAGGCGCAGGAAATGTGGCCCGACCTCTATATCCAGATCCATCCCGACAAGGCCGCGACCATCGGTGTCGATGACGGCGGCCTGGTGCGGGTCGAAACGACGGATGGCGAGATCGAGGCGCGGGCCTGGATCCGGGAGGGCATCCGCCCCGATGCGGTCTATGTGCCCATCGGCTGGGGCGACAAACAGCCCTACAATCCGTGGCGGCCGGTCAACTATCTGACCGACCACAACCAGCGCGACCCCATGGCGGACCAGACAAATTTGAAAACGCGGCTGTGTAAGGTGTCCGCGGCGTAGCTGTCCGGAGTCAATGCGCAGCCCTTGACGTCATCCCAGACGCGAGTTTCCTCCAAATCTATGATTTGGCTTGGAAAGTCAGCGATCAGGGATCCAGCGTTTTCGTATGGGACAAACGTTGTCTGGATCCCGCATCAAGTGCGGGATGACTGTTTGGGATAGCTCTCATAAAATTTTTGAATTTCAATAGTGAGCATTGACGCGCGAAAATGGCGCGGACATGAAAATAAAGCGAATACTGGAACGCACTGTTCCAATTTCCAGATACGCGGACCCGTCGATTCCGTCGGGCGGACTCGACACCAGCATCGTCGCGGTTGTGACCGACCGGATCGTGGATGGCGCGCCCATCGTCGGATACGGGTTTGCGTCGATTGGACGCTTCGGGCAGGGCGGACTGATCCGGGAAAGGTTCGCCCCCCGCCTGCTGGCGGCGCCGGATTGTCTTGGCGATCCGCCCGATCCGTTTCGCGCCTGGCGCGTCATGATGACGGGCGAGAAACCCGGCGGTCATGGCGAGCGCTCGGTTGCCGTTGGGACGCTCGACATGGCGATCTGGGACGCGTGCGCCAAGGCGGCCGGGCTGCCGCTGTACCGCTGTATCCAACGCCATCTCGACAGAGAGTCCGAGATCGAGTCGGTCCCCGTTTACGCCGGCGGCGGCTATTACTTTCCCGAAGATGACGGGGCACGGCTGCGCGACGAAATGCAGATGTTCGCAGCGAACGGCTTCACGCACGCGAAGATAAAGATCGGTGGCAAAGCGATTGCCGAAGATGTGCGCCGGATCGAAACGGCGATGGATGTTCTTGGTGGCGGGGACTGCCTCGCAGTCGATGCGATTTATTCATACGACCACGACGAAGCGCTGGCCGCCGCGGACGAGATCGAACAATTCGGGCTGTGGTGGTTCGAGGACATCTGCGACCCGCTCGACTTCGAGACCATTGCGGCGGTCATCGAGCGTTACCGGTCCGCCGTCGCCGTTGGCGAAGCGCAATTCTCGATCCCCGACGCGCGCAACCTGATCCGCTATTCGAGGCTGCGGCCGGATCGCGACATCCTATTGTTCGACATCGCGCATAGTTACGGGCTGCCGGAATATCTCGGCATCTTGCGAATGGCGGAGGCGCTCGGATGGGACCGAAAATCCTTCTTCCCGCATGGCGGCCACCTGTTCACCTTGCATGCCGTCGCGGCCTTGGGGCTCGGTGGCGCCGAGATCAACCCGCACAACTTCCAGCCCTTCGGTGGGCTGACCGACGACGCCCGTGTCGTCGATGGTCACGCGCTGCCGCCCGAACTTCCCGGTATTGGATTCGAAGGCCGGACGGCACTCGCGGACTTGTTTCATGATCTGCTGAAGGAGGCGGGGCGGTAACTGCCGCTGCGCTAGCGCGTTTTCACAAACCTGTCAGAACTTCTTGCCGCGGGGCAGGCCTTTGCTAAATAGACGGTAGTCAATTATCTGCCGGTAGCCGGAATGTTCCTCAGACTCGCCGTCTTAGTCTTCTTATCCGTTTCGTCCGCCGTGGCGGCGGACGATGCTACGCGCTGGCGTGGCGCTGACATCAGCGAACGTATGATCGGCAACACCATCGTCGGGGAAGCGAACGACTTCTTCGGCGCCGCCTTCATGATCTATTTTCACCCGGATGGCACGACCAAGGGGGTCGCAAAGAAATTCGGCTTCACCGTTACGGACTATGGGCATTGGAAAATCGAACGCGATCTGCTGTGCGTGCGCTGGTCGAAATGGGAAGGCCGCAACCGGTTGTGCCGCACGACCGCAGCGAAGGATGGCGAGATCCTGATGTATGACGAGAACGATGCGGTTACTTCGCGTCAGGTCATCCGGAAGGGCAATCCCTATAATCTGTGACGCCGGGCGAGCACAATCCTCCCACGTGTCATCCCGGACAAGGCGCCTTGCGCCGCCGATCCGGGATCCAGGGAAACGCGGCGTTTGGCATCGATATGGATCCCGCATCAAGTGCGGGATGACAGGTTTCGTACGTGAGGGACGTTACCTGTCCAACAGACCGAATGGCCTGCACCGCCATTCAAGGTTACGATGACGAACATCGTTATTGGGTTCACGGGGAGGGATCGATCATGGGCGAGCGGGTCAAGCTGGGCACGGCGTTGCCATTCACGGATATCGGATCATCGCCGGAAGTCGTCGCGTCGTTCGCGCAGGCCGCCGAAGCGCTGGGGTACGATCACCTCACCGGGACCGATCATGTGCTCGGCGTTAATGTCGCGAGCCGGCCGGACTGGGACAAGAACCGCAATACCTCCGCCGATGTGTTCCACGACCCGTTTGTGCTGTTCGGCTTCCTTGCCAGCGCGACACGGACAATCGAATTTTCGGTCCAGGTGCTGATCCTGGCGCAGCGGCAGGCAGCCCTCGTCGCCAAGCAGGCGGCATCCGTCGATATCCTGTCCGGCGGCCGGTTTCGGCTCGGTGTTGGGATCGGCTGGAACAAGGAGGAGTTCATCGCCCTCAACGAAAACTTCCATGACCGCGGCAAGCGTTCCGAAGAGCAGATCGAAGTGATGCAGAAGCTCTGGGCCGAGGAGCACGTCACCTTCAAGGGCAAGTGGCACGAGATCCCGGACGCGGGCATCAATCCTCTGCCGCTAAAGCGCTCGGTCCCGCTGTGGTTCGGCGGCCATGTCGACGCCACCTTGCGCCGTATCGCGAAGTACGGCGATGGCTGGATCATGTTGGCGCACCCGGCCGGCGATGCCGCGCTCGCATCGTTTGAGAAGATGCGCGGTTACGTGGCGGAAGCGGGCCGCGACCCCGGTTCGGTCGGCATCGAGATCTGGACCTCGATCGCGGAAGGCGGGCCGGAAGACTGGCGCGCGGAGGCCCGCTTCTGGAAGGAAGCCGGCGTCACCCACATCACGGTCAACAATGCCCGCGAGCGCGAACATCATAAACGCATCGAAGGCCGCAGTTTCTCCGATCATCTGGCGGGAATCGAACGCTATCGCGACGCCGTTGCGGATATTCTATAGCAGTAGGGTAACGGTTAGGAGTGACCCTGCGCTGCGCTAATTTGCACCGATCAAACGTTGCCGCCGTCCACCCCCACCCTAACCCTCCCCCATCGAGGGGGAGGGGATTAAGTATTTGATTTGGATATGATGGTCTTATTCCTTCCCCCCTTGCGGGGGAAGGCTAGGATGGGGGGTACAACGGTTCAAACGACGCAGCATATGTAATTGCCCTGCAGTAGTGACAATCAGCCGTTGGACCTATTAGGGTCCCGAGAAATTTGTACCCCAAACAAGAAGGACCCGCCCGTGACCGATACACCCCTGCTTTTCACGCCGCTCACCTTGCGTGGCGTCACGTTGCCGAACCGCGTCGTCGTCTCGCCGCTTTGCATGTATTCCGCCGTCGATGGCATCGCCACGGATTGGCAGTTCGCGCATCTGAGCACCTTCGCGCGCGGCAAGGCCGGGCTGGTGTTTACCGAGGCGACGGCGGTGGAGCCACGCGGGCGGATTACGCCGGTGTGTCTTGGCATCTGGACCGACGAACAGGCCGAAGCGATCAAGCCGACGGTCCGCTTCATCGAAGAGATGGGCTGCGTGCCGGGGATGCAGATCGCCCATGCCGGCCGTAAGGGATCGGCCAATCCTCCGTTCAAAGGCGGTACGCCGCTACCGACCGACAATGCGGATGCGTGGGAAACGGTCGGTCCGTCCGCCGATCCGGTGGGCGAGGGGTGGCCCACGCCGCACGCACTGGAAACCGGAGCGATCGCGCAGATCGTTGAAGATTTTGCCGCTGCCGCGCGGCGCGCTGCGGATGTCGGCTTCAAGGTTCTCGAAATTCATGGCGCACACGGCTATCTCATTCAGAGTTTCCTGTCGCCGCTCGCCAACACGCGTAACGATGCCTATGGCGGCGATATCCAGGGCCGCATGCGCTTCGCGTTGGAGGTAACCGAAGCAGTGCGCGCGGCCTGGCCGGACGATCTGCCGCTGTTCTTTCGGATTTCCGCTGTCGACGGGCCGGCGGAGGGTTGGTCGCTCGATGATTCTGTTATCCTGTCGCGTGAACTTGCGGCACGCGGCGTAGACGTTGTGGACTGTTCCGCTGGCGGTGTTCGCGGTGCGCCGGCTTTCCGCTCGACCGATACCGGGGCTCCCTTGCAGTCAAGGGGAGAGCGTCCGCCAGGGTTCCAGGTGCCCTACGTGGAAGGCGTGCGCCGCGATGCTGGCGTCAAGACGATGGCGGTCGGTGTCATCTTCGATCCGCAACAGGCGGAGGATATTTTGCAATATGGGCGTGCCGACCTCGTCGCGCTGGGACGGGAGATTATGTACAACCCGTTCTGGCCGTTGCACGCGGCGCAAGCCTTGGGCACCGACCCCGACAGCGAGATGTGGCCGCACCAGTACGCCTGGGCAGTAAAGCGCCGCGGCGAGATCGCGGCCTACAGCGCAGCGAGTAAGGTTTAGCATCCCTACTAATTTGTCATCCCGCACTTGGTGCGGGATCCAGGCGATGTCTCGTCTGTACCTTCGGTATAGATCCCGGATCGCTGACTTTCCTTGCCAAATCGAAGATTTGGAGGAAACTCGCGTCCGGGATGACGCTTGGTGGAGCGAACAGCGCCTGATCTAGAGCCGGTCGATTCCCGCGCGCGAGCAATCTTCGTCTTCCTGCGCCGTACCGCCGCCGACACCCACCGCGCCGATGACACGGCCGTCCCGCGTGATCGGCACGCCGCCCTGGCCCAGCATCATGTGATCGCCTTCCACCGCGACGATGCCGCGCAGGGTCGGCGTGTTGGCGCGCTCGGTCAGATCGCCGCTCGGCCGGCCGAAGGCCGCCGATGCCATCGCCTTGCCCTGGCTGCCGAAGCCGCCGGCCCAGGTGGCGTTGTCCATGCGCTGAAACGCGACCAGCCGCCCGCCGGCATCGCAGACCGCGACGTTGATTCCGATTCCAAGCTCTTCCGCCTTCGCGATTGCGCCTTTGGCAACGACGTTGGCTTCTTCCAGGGTCAGTGTCATGGGGCGTTCCTCTCCCGTCGAAATTGTTTTTATCGCACCTCAGCGTAACGTTTCGCGTGCGCGGTGCAATTGAAATTCATTCACGTCCGCGGGAGCTCGGCGGACGCGTTTGCATCATTTCCGAGAGGGACCGCCGCGCCTGACCGTCCGAGTCGAAGTTCTCCGCCGATAGCCATTCTTCGAGACGCGCCTTTACGTCCGGCCATTCGTCGTCGAGGATCGAATACCAGGCCGTATCCCGGTTCAGTCCCTTGAAGATCAGGTGATTGTAAAAGGTCCCTTCGTAGCGGAAGCCGAGCCGCCGCGCCGCGCCGCGGGACTTTGCGTTCAGCGCGTTGCAGCGCCATTGCATGCGGCGGTAGCGCAAATCCGTCATGGCGTAGTCGAGCATCAGATACATCGCTTCGGTGGCGGCACGGGTGCGCTGCAGAGCAGGGCCGAACCAGATGTAGCCGATTTCAATGACGCCGTTGCCGGGGTGGATATCCATGAAGCTGGCCTGCCCGCTCGCCGGCCCGTTGGGCAGGGGCCGCAGGGCGTGGAAGATCCGGTCCTGACTGCCGGCGCAGGCACGGACATGCGCGGTATAGGCCTCAAGATCCGGCCACGGGCCTTCCGGCAGATAGGTCCAGATCGCACGTCCGGCGTCGGTCGTATGCGACGCTTCGTAGAGATCGTCGGCATGAACTGCCGGGTCCATAGGCTCCAGCCTGATCTCCGTGCCCTCCAGGGCGGTGCGGGCGGGGACGAGTCCGGAAGGGAGGGGATTGACGGTTCCACCGTTCAACGGGCGCGGAAAAAGCTGTTCGGTCTCGTCGTTCATACGGTCCTCTCTGCAGGCTGAATTAGGCGGACCAATCTCGAAGCAAAGCGGTCTCTTGAAAAGAGCCAATCCATAATTCCGACATGGTCCATTACGGTGCTTGCACAGCAGCCTCGCACTTGCGACGGTGCCCACCAAGAGAAACGAGGGAGCAACATCATGCAATCGATTGAAGGCAAGGTCGCCTGGGTTACCGGCGCGGGAACGGGGATCGGACGGGGCGGCGCCGTTGCGCTAGCAGGCGCCGGGGCAAAGATCGTGCTATCCGGCCGCCGTGTGCCGGAGCTGGAGGCGACGCAGAAGAGAATAGCGGACGCCGGCGGCGAGGCGGTCGTCGAACCTGTCGACATCAGCGATGCGGACGCCGTGAAATCGGTTGCGGCGAAAATCAAGGACCGGTTCGGCCAGCTGGACATCCTCGTCAACAGCGCTGGCCTCAACGTGCCCAAACGCCGCTGGAGGGATGTCGAGGCGGCGGACTGGCATGTCGTCGTCGACGTCGACCTGAACGGAGCGTTCTATTGCTCGCACGCTGCCTTGCAGATCATGCGCGAACAGCGTGACGGCCTCATCATCAATATCTCCTCGATGGCGGGGAAGTATGTCGGGACGGTCTCGGGCGCTGCGTATACGGCGGCGAAGCACGGTGTGAATGCGATGAGCGAGAGCATCAATCTGGAGAACTGCCATCTTGGTATCCGCGCGTGTGCGATCTGCCCCGGCGAGGTGGAAACGGAAATTCTCGACAAGCGGCCGATCCCGCCGACGGAAGAAGACCGCGCCCGCATGATCAAGGAAGCCGACATGGGCGATACGATCCTGTTCGTCGCCCAAATGCCGAACTATGTCTGCATCAACGAGTTGCTGATCACGCCGACCTGGAACCGCACGTACATTGGCGGCAGCGCCGACCGCGCGATTCCCCGCGACGATTAGAAGAAGGGGGCTCGCTCATGGAAGTTGGTATCGTTCTGCCCGGATCGGCGAAAACGCCGCCGGATCTGATTATCGAAGCGGCGAAGGCGGTCGAGGAACGCGGCTTTCACGCGATCTGGGCGCCGGAGCATGTGGTGTTCTTTCCGGAGTATGAGTCCCGCTACCCCTATGCCGAAGACGGCAAGCTGCGCGGGTTCGATGGCGGCATGATCGAACCGTGGACGCTGCTGTCCTTCGTTGCCGCGCACACCAAGCGGGTGCGGCTGGGCTCCTCCGTCTGCCTGATCCCGCAGCGCAATCCGGTCTACACGGCCAAGCAGATCGCCGATCTCGACTATCTGTCCGGCGGCCGCGTCGACGTCGGCGTCGGGGTGGGCTGGCTGCGCGAAGAGTTCGAGGCGCTTCAGGTGCCCTTCGAACGGCGCGGCGCACGGACCCGCGACTACCTGCGTGTCATGCAGGCGCTGTGGACCGAAGAATTGGCGTCCTACGAAGGCGAGTTCTACAGCTTGCCGCCCTGTACGCAGAACCCGAAACCGGCGCAGAATCCGCATCCGCCCTTCATCTTCGGCGGCGAGAGCGAACCGGCCCTTCGTCGGGTCGCCGATTTCGGCGGCGGTTGGATGGGCGCGAGCCTGATGCCCGAAGACATGCCGGAAAAACTCGCCCGGCTCGATACGCTCTTGGAGGAGCGCGGACGGACGCGTAAGGACATCAAGCTGCACGTCCTGCCGAACCAAGCGCCGAAGGCGGACCTGTTTCCCCGTTACGAGGAACTCGGCGTCGAGCAGGTAATCCACCTCGTGCCGCTGAAGCACATCGACGACGTGCAGTCGCGGCTGGATCGGATGGCGCAGATGGCGTTTGGATAGGATTGGTGAGCCGCCGTCCCATCGCATTTCCATCGACATCCAATCTTCCCAAACTTGTCATCCTTGACAAGCGGCGTAGCCGCGCAGATCGAGGATCCATGTCGATGCCGGGCGCGGTTGCACCTTGGATCCCGGCTCGGCGGCGCGATGCGCCTTGTCCGGGATGACAGTATTTGTTTTGCGATAAACGCGGTTAGGGTGTGTGCGGCTGCGTGCGCCGTAGAGGCTTTAACTCTCCGCCCGCTCCGCATTCTTCACAATCGCGTCCGCAATCGCCGGCACCGCGCCGTCGGGATAGTCGTGGCCCATGCCGTCGATCACCAGCATCTCCGCGCCCGGAATCGATTGCTGCACATCTTCCGCGCAGCCGAGTGCGACCAGCGGGTCTTCGCGGCCGTGGATGACGATGGTCGGCGCCGAAATTTCGCTGAGCCGCGCAGCCCGACCGTCGCCCGATGCGATGCTGGCGAGTAGTTGGCGGCTGTTGCCCGCCGGATAGAAGGACCGGTGGTATAGCCGTCCCGCGCGTTCGCGCAGCACAGCTTCGTCGCGCGGGAAACCGGGGCTGCCGATCAGGTGGGAGTTCGCGACGGCTTCGTCCATCGCACCCTCACGGGTGCCGGACGGGTTGCGCGGTTTTGCCAGCCACTCCGCGACGGCGCCTTGCGGCCGTGGCAGGCCGCGGCGGCCCGAGGTCGCCATGATCGAAGCCATCGTCGCGATCTTTTCCGGATGCCGGATCGCCAAAGTCTGCGCAATGGCGCCGCCGTTGGAACTGCCGACGATGTGGGCTTTGTCGATGCCGAGAGCGTCGAGCAAGCCCGCCGCGTCGTCCGCCATATCTTCAAGCGTGTACGGTGCCGCGACTTTCTCCTTAGCGCGGGCTTGGGTGAAGGCGGCCTTGATATCGGCCGGCCCCCAATCGTCATGCTTCGTCGAGAGGCCGATATCCCGGTTATCATAGGCAATGACGCGGAAGCCGCGTTCGACCAGCGCGTCGACGAAGGTTTCCGTCCAGCTTGGAATCTGAACACCCAGCCCGCCGACGAGCAGCAGCGGCGCGCCGTTCTTCGGTCCTTTCAGTTCGTATTCCAGTTCGACGCCGTTCGTTGCGGCTTTAGGCATGATGTTTCCTTCGGTGCTGTCGTTTATTCCGCCGCGTTTCGGCGGCGCGCCAGATAATCGCGGGTGGTTTGCAGATAGGACTCTTCCTGATCGCGCAGCTCCGGCAGGCCGACCAGGGCCGTATAGGCGTCGAAATCGACCATGCCGGGTTGCGCGGCCTTGGTCGTGCCGTCCTTCTTTAGCGTCGCGTACATGCTCTGCAGCGCCTTGGTGACGGTAAAAACACTGGCGACGGGCCAGACGGCCGCCGCGTACCCGACCGCTTGCAGCTCGTTCGCAGTCAGCAGGGGCGAGCCGCCGAAATCCACCATGTTGGCGAAATGCGGGGCGTCGATTTCCGCGCAGACGCGGCGCATCGCCTCGACCGTCGGCGGCGCCTCGACGAAAATCATGTCAGCGCCGATTTCGGCCGCCATCTGTCCGCGCAGGATCGCCTCGTCGATCCCGATCACGCCGAGCGCGTCGGTCCGCGCCATGATCGTGAAATCCGGGTCGCGCCGCGCATCCAGCGCCGCTTTCAGCTTGCCGAGGAACTCTTCGACGGGAACGACGTCCTTGCCCGGCGTGTGCCCGCAGCGTTTCGGAAAAATCTGATCCTCGATGAACAGCCCGGAAACCCCGGCACGCTCGAAGTCGCGCACGGTGCGCCGCACATTGGTAACGTTGCCGAACCCGGTATCGGCATCGACGAAGACGGGGATATCGACCGCATCGCAAATCCGCGCATAGTGGTCGGCCATTTCACTGGCGGAAAGCTGTGAGCTGTCAGGCTGACCTAGCAGAGCGCCCGTGGCCGCGAACCCAGCGGCAGTTACCGCGTCGAATCCAGCATTCTCTGCGATGCGGGCACTAAGCGCATCGTGTACGCCCGGCATCATCAGGAGTTCGGGCGCTTCGATCAATTGTTTGAACCGCGTCGTCGTTCGCATTGTCGATTACCTCTGGTTTGATCCGCGGACGTACTTATCCGAACGTCGCGGTGGCCGCCATGGCAATCGTGCCCTGTGGCGTGACCGCCCACAATTCGCAGCCTTTGTTGTCGTTCGTCGGTCGGCCGACGACCTCGAAGGGATCGTTGTCGAACAGGGGTGCTCGGGCACGCATGTGGTAGCTCGTGAGATCGCGGCCGCCGCTGTTGTCACGGGCCAAATCCAGCAGGCATTGCGAGGAATAGGGGCCATGCACGACCAGGCCCGGATAGCCTTCGATCTCCATCGCGTAGGGGCGGTCGTAATGGATACGGTGCGGATTGAAGGTCAGCGCCGAATATCGGAAGAGGGAAACCGGGCCCGCCGTGATGCGCCGCTTCCAGGGCGTATCGGCGGGCGGGGCTTCGCGCTTCGGCACGCCGCTCTTCTCGCCCGGCTTGACCTCCTCGCGGAAGACGCCGGCGGCCTCTTCTTCCATCGCGAGTCCGTTGGGGCCGTAGATCCGCGAGACGATGGTGGTGAAGATGAGCGCGCCGGTGCTGCCCTCGCGCAACTGGATGTCGGCCAGCTCGGTCTCCCGCCGCAGGGCCTCGCCGACCCGGATCGGGCGGTGAAACACATGTTTCGTGCCGGCGAACATGCGCCGCGGGAAGGGCATTTTCGGCAGGACATCGCTGTCCATCGGCAGCCCGTCTTCGCCCAGCCGGTCCGGCGGCGAGGCCGGCAGGAAGTAGCAGCGGTGCCAGCCCGGCGCGATGGGCTCGCCAGCACCGGGCGCCTTTTCGTCGCGCCCGAAGGTGACGATCATGCCCTTGAGGGGCGCTGCCGTTGCAACGTCTTCCTCCACGGTCTTGGTGCCGATATGCGCCTGCAGCGCTGCGATGTCGACAGTCATTCCTGCCTCCCGATTCCACAGATTCGATAATTGCTTATATGCTGGCACAATCCATCTCGAACGCAAATCATCTCATCTCGAAGGGCAGGCACGCATGGCGGATTCACCAATTCTCATCTGGGGCGCGGGCGCGATTGGCGGCGCCATTGGCGCTTATCTCGCGCGGGCGGGGGAGGACGTGCTGTTCGTGGACCGGGCTGCAGATCACGTCGCGGCGATCAACGACACCGGCATGCGGATTACGGGACCCGTCGACGAATTCACGACGCCAGCCCGTGCCGCGCTGCCGGAAGACGTCGAGGGGACGTTCGATACCGTCTTCCTGTGCGTTAAAGGCCAGGACACCGCCGGCGCGGTGGAAGCCTTGAAGCCGCATCTGGCGACGGACGGCTGCGTCGTTTCGGTACAGAACGGTCTCAACGAAACGGTGATCGCGGAGATGATCGGCGCCGAACGGACGGTCGGGGCGTTCATCAATTTCGGTGCCGACTACCACGGTCCCGGACATATCTTCTATGGCGGGCGCAGCGCCGTCGTCGTCGGCGAAATCGACGGCACGATCACGCCCCGGTCGGAGCGTCTGCACGGGCTGCTCAAGATCTTCGAAGAAGACGCCATCCTGACCGACAACATTTGGGGCTACCTGTGGAGCAAGATGGGATACATCTCGCTGCTGTTCGCAACGGCGCTGGTCGACGCGACCATCGACGAGGTGATCGCCTCGAAGCCGCATCAGCCGTTGCACACCGCATTGGCGCGCGAGGTCATGGCCGTTGCGGAAGCGAAGGGCTTGAAGCTACGCGGGTTCGACCCGTTCGAGCCGGATGGCTTTACTGCCGACGCGGACCCGGCGGCGACGCAAGCGGCCTTCGATAAGATGGTGGATTACCGCAACCGGTCGGAGAAAAAGCATAGCGGCATGTGGCGCGATATCGCCGTTCGCCAGCGCAAGACGGAAGTGAACCATCTCCTCGTGCCGTTCGTCCGCGAAGCCGAGACTCTTGGCGTGCCGACGCCGCTCAACAAACGCATGATTGAGCTGGTCTACGACATCGAGGAAGGCCGCCGGCAGCAAAGCTGGGAAACGTTGGACGTTCTTAAAGCCGAGATGGGCTGAAACTATAAAATCTAGAAAAGGATCTTCAGAATGACGAAACCTGCCGCCCATGTTCTGGCAGCCACCCTCGACGCCCACGGTGTCGACGTTGCCTATTGCGTTCCCGGCGAAAGCTATCTGCCACTGACCGATGCGTTCCTCGATTTCCCGAACATGAAGCTGGTGGTCTGCCGTCACGAGGGCGGGGCGGGGTTGATGGCGGTGGCGCATGCGCGGCTGCGCAACGAGCCCGGTGTCTGCATCATCAGCCGTGGTCCGGGCGCTATGAATACGGCGATCGCACTGCACGTCGCCTATCACGATGCGGAGCCGGTGGTGTTTCTCGTTGGTCAAGCAGATCTCAACGAACTTGGCCGCATGACATTACAAGAAATGAATTATTCCAATATGTTCTCCGATACGGCTAAGATAGTAATTGAAGTCGTTGATCAAAGCCAGATCAGCGAATCCGTGGCGCGTGCGTTCCATGTGGCGCAGTCGGGAACGCCGGGTCCGGTCGTGGTCGTGCTGCCGGAAGACCTGTTGTATGGCGAAACCGACGCGGAAATTCTGGGGCCGCGCAAGCGGGCGGTGACCGCACCGTCACCCGACGATGCAGCACGCGCGCTCGAGATGCTACGCAGCGCCGAACGGCCATTGGTCATCGCGGGTGGACGGCTGCACGGGCCTTCCGCGCTTGGCGATCTGACGGCCTTTGCGGAGACGTTCGATCTGCCGGTCTCGGTGTCGCAGCGGCGGTTCCATATCTTCGATAGCCGGCACCCGAACAGCGCCGGCCGGCTCGCCAATCGGGCCCCGGCGGAATTGCTGAATGTCATGCGCGAGTCCGATCTGCTGCTGGTCATCGGGGAGCGTATCGGTCCGTCGATGAGCCAGGGCTATACCTTCCCGCGCGCGCCGATTCCCGACCAGCCGATGATCCATGTCTGGCCGGACCCGGTCGAGGTCGGGCGCGTCTATCAGCCGACGCTTGGGTTGGGCTGCGATCCGCATGAATTCATCAAGGCGATGCTCGCCGCTGGACCGGGAGCGTCGCCTTCGGGCCGCAAGGAATGGGTCCAGCGGTTGAACGGCGCGCACAAAACGGTGATGGAATGGAATCCGGTTTCGGCCAATGACGGGGTCGTCTTCGGCCATGTGACGGCGGCGATCAACAAGCACCTCACGTCTGACGCGGTGGTCACGACGGATGCGGGAAACTTTTCAAGCTGGCCCGCGCGGTTCCTGCATATGGGGCAGGAGAACCTGTTCATCGGCGCGACGGTGGGGGCGATGGGGCCCGGCGTGCCGTCGGGTGTGGCGGCAGGCCTGTCCTCGCCGGGGCGGCAGATCGTCGTGTTTGTCGGCGATGGCGGGGTGATGATGACGGGCAACGAGCTGGCGACGGCGGTGCAGCACGGCGTACCGATCAAGATCTTCGTCGCCAATAACAGTGCGTATGGCACCATCCGCATGCATCAGGCGAAGGCCTTCCCCGGCCGGGTTTCCGCTACCACGACGCTGCAGAACCCGGACTTCAAGGCCTGGGGGGAAGCGTTCGGGGCGAAGGGCTATCTCATTGAAACGGAGGGCGATGTGGAGCAGGTCGTCGCCGACGCGATGGCGCATGACGGGCCGGTTGTCGTCGAGACGCGCATCAGCCTCAATCATATCTCCCCGGCGGCGCGGATCGACGAGATTGAATCGCGGTAGGCTCTTTCAGGTTCTGTAAACTCGATCAGGAGAGTCTGCCGCTGTACTCCGCGACAGTCAGTTTGTTCGATCCGTCCGTCACGACATTAAGAAACCGTCGTGTCGATTCTTTTTGAGCGGCATCCGATTCTGTTTCCTCAATCCGGTACTCTACAACTTCCTCAATCCAGCACTCTACAACCGGATCGATATATTCTCGTCCTTCGTTACATGCCTCTGCGCGCTGGGATATGCGGTTCCGCTTTTGGACCGTGCCGAAGGTAGAAGTGCTGGCGCTCGTTGCGAACATTGAACATATCCCTTTGTGATCGGTTCTCGTTTCTCAATACGAAGCGATGATCGCAGCTTTTCGTTTCAGCAAAGTGTCTCGCTGCGCAGCAAATTGTTTCAATTGTTTCTCGAGCGGGAAGCACGCCCAAATCTCTCTGAAGTGAAGTGCAACAAGGGCGATACCATCTCGCGGTGCTTTTGAAACAGCTCGATCTTCGTCGCCCGGAATGAGCGTCAATCGATGAAACAACTGAAACAACATAATCGGTTACGCGAAATCAGATTGAAAAGAAGAAATGAGAAAAAGGGGCATGCAACGTTCTTGCACAGGTGAGCCGCAGGAAGGTTGTCGGCTAAGACAACACAAACGGAGTCATACTCATGCGTACGATTAAAAATTTCGACACGTTACCCGAATTTGTCGCGGCACCGGCACAAGGTGCTGCCCTCGCGGCATCGTTTCCATTCGCCAGGCAGACGGCGATGGATTTCGGTCTTGTCCGGTTTGCGAGCCGTCAGATCGCACGGTTCAAAGCGGCCCGAAATGCGCGGCGTACCATCGAAGCGCTCTCGGCGCTCAGCGAGCGGCAGTTGCAGGATATCGGATTGAGCCGGTCCAACATCGTTTCCACGGCCGTGCAGATTGCATCGCGCAATCAAATGATTGACGTGAAATAACATGTCTTATGGCCTTAGTAAGTACCGGTCGCCAATTGATGATTTGTAAAGAATCCTTTTGCGACCGGTACTCGCCATAAGGTCACAGTTGAATATGGGCTGACAATCTGGATGAGGTTCGACGTGCAGATGGCGCGTTTCTGAAACAATTGAAACAAAGCGCCGCTTTCCAGAAACCATACTGAAATCAAACGGCTTTATTCTTGGGTCACGTCCTTGCGAACGGTCTGTGTCGCGAGGCACTGATCGTCGCGTCTCCATGGCGATGTCGATTGCCATACTCCGGACGGAAGGCCGTATGATAGCATTCGTGACCCTGCAAGCGTGTTCAGCGAAATGACGCGGAAATCTGCGAGGAATCGTATGCCATATCTTGAAAAGGACGCGGTAAGTCCTGTTTCCCAAACCCAAGTTCCAGGACAGAACCTGCTCGATTTCGCCGTTTCGAACTCACCGGTGATCTTCTATATCGCTGAAGTCGGCGGTGTTCAGCCGCTCAAATTCATCAGCTCGAACGTGGAAGGGATTACGGGCCACAAGCCGGATATGTTCTTGCAGACGGCGGGCGCCCGGCGAAATCTGATACACCCCGATGATCTGCCGGCGTTTCGCGAAGCCGTGAATGGGTTGAAGACCCGTCGCCCCACCTACGAAGCATTTTCGCATGAATACCGCTTTCGTTGCGCCGATGGCGCGTATCTGTGGTTTCGCGACGAGCTGACGATGACCACCGACAGCAGCGGCTTCGGTCAGGTTATCGGATGCATGATCGATGTGACGACGGAGAAGGAATCTCAAGTCGCGCTGGAAAAAAGCGAGCAGCGCTTTCAGCTTATTATCGAAGGATACCCGCTTCCGGTTTTCGTAACCGACATCGAAACCGGCGAGATTATCTACGAAAGCCCCGCAGCGGCCGAAACCTTCGGGCGGGAATGGAGGGCGCCGGTTCGGCCGCCGGTCATCGCACAGTATGCGAACTTGGCTGACCGCGACCGGTTTGTGCAAATGCTGCGTCGCGATAGTGCCGTAACGGATTTTAGGCTGTATTCGCGCAAAGCGGACGGCACGGAATTTTGGTCCACCATAAATTCACGCCTCTTTCGGCTCGATGACCGCGATATCGCCATTACCAGCATCGTTGACCTTTCCGAGCACCGGCAGCGGGAAGACGATCTAAGAATGGCGCATGAAACATTGGAAGACGCCATCGGCGCGCTGTCCGAAGGCTTTGCGCTTTTCGACAGCGACGACGATTTGGTGATGTGCAATGAGCAGTTCAAGGCGGCCAACGCGGTGTCCGCCGATCTTTATGTTCCCGGCGCACAAAGAAGGGAAATTCTGCAAGAAGCCGTGGCTCGCGGGCAGTTCCCCGATGCTGAGGGAAAAGAGGAAAAATGGCTGTCGGACCGGCTGAAGCAGGGCCGGGCGGTTTTCAACGATGTCTACCAAGCGTCGGACGGCCATTGGTTTGATCGGAAATATCGCCCGACGCGTCAGGGCGGTTTTGTTCTCACATTGCACGACGTGACCGATCAGCGAAATATGGAACAAGCGCTGCGCGATAGCGAGGCGCTCGTCCGCCGTGTCCTGGATAATTGTCCGCTTCCCGTGCAGATGGTCCGGATGGATGGAACGATCCTGTATGAAAGCCCGGCGTCGAGCGCGCTATTCGGGCGGTCTCTCAACCCTGGGGATTCCGTGTTGCCGAGCTATGTCGATCCGGCGGACAGAAAGCCCTATGTCGAGCTGTTGCGGCGAGACGGCCGCGTCGACGACTATGAGTGCCAGCGCAAACGCGAAGACGGGTCCACATTCGACGCGTCGCTTGCGGCGCGATTGATCGAATATCAAGGCGAAGAAGTCGCCGTTTCGAGCACGATCGATCTGACCGAGCGCAAGAGCTAGGAAGCCGCACTTCGGGGCGCGCGCGAAACGCTCGAGGACGCGATCGAGGCCTTGTCCGAAGGGTTCGCGCTTTACGACACGAACGACAATCTTGTTTTGTGCAATGACCAGTTCAAGGACTTTAACGCGCTTTCGGCGGACCTGTATGTTCCCGGCGCCAACCGGCAGGATATTTTACGCAAAGGCGTGGCGCGCGGGCAGTTCCCGGGCGCTGCCGGGCAGGAAGAGAAATGGCTTGAGAGACGCCGGGCCGAGGGCCGGACGATTGCGAACGATTTCTACAAGACGTCCGATGGCCGTTGGTTCGACCGCTCGCATCGCCCGACACGGCAAGGGGGTCTTGTCGTCACGCTGCACGATATTACCGAACAGCGCACGGTGGAGCAGACGCTTCGCGACAGCGAGGCGTTCGTGCGCCGCGTGCTGGATAGCTGTCCCATCCCCATTCAGATGGCCCGAACGGACGGCACGGGACTGTATGAAAGCCCCGCGTCAGGCGCGCTCTTCGGCCGGTTTCTCGGTCCCGGCGAGTCGGTGCTGCAACGCTATGTCGACCCGGACGATAGAGCGCGCTACATAAAAGTTCTTCGCGAAACCGGCCGGATCGACGATTACGAGTGCCTGCGCAGACGCGACGACGAGTCGACCTTCTATGCCTCCGTTTCGGGCCGGTTGATCGAGTATCTGGGCGATGAGGTCATCGTGTCGTGTACGATTGACCTGACGGAACGAAAGAAGCAGGAAGCGGAGCTTCGAAAGGCGCGCGAAACGCTCGAAGACGCCATCGAGGCGTTGCCGGAAGGGTTCGTACTGTTGGATTCCGACCAGAAGTTCGTGATGTGCAATCAACGCTACCGCGAGTTCAATAGTGTATCCGCTGATTTGCTTGTTCCCGGCGTCACGCGGGAAGAGTTTGTCCGATGCGGTTTGGAACGCGGCCAGTATGTGAAGAGCCTTGTGTCGGGACAAACCTACCACTACCCGGACCCGAACGTTGATATGGAGGCCTTGGCGGGGCATTCCGCCGAATTCAAACAGTCCGATGGCCGTTGGTTCTTGGCCGCGAACAGCAAGACGCGACAGGGCGGGTTCGTCGGTATCCGTATCGACATAACGGAACGGAAAATGATGGAAGAGGCGCTGCAGGAAAGCGAGGCCATGTTCCGCCGCGTTCTCGATGCCTGTCCGGTTCCGATCACGATGTACAACCTCGCCAACGCGACGATCCTTTATGAAACTCCGGCGGCGAGAAAGCTCTTCGGCGCGGAAGTAAGAGCGGGCGATGTAAACAGGTCGTCTCGTTGGGCGGATCGGGCGGAGCGCGACCGGCAGCTCGCGCGGCTACGCGAAGTAGGGTATTTGGACGGCATCGAGGTCGAATACAGGAAGGCTGACGGGACGGTTTTCCCTGCCGCCCTGTCGGCGCGGTATATCGGATACCGCGGCGACGACGTTATCGTGACCAGCATCTTCGATTTGTCCGAGATGCGCGCCGTGGAAGATGAAATGGCGCGTCAACGGGATGTCCTGCATCAAAGCGAGAAGCTAAGCGCGATCGGCGAATTGCTGGCTGGCGTTTCGCACGAATTGAACAACCCTCTATCCGTATTGCTTGGTCAGGCGATATTGCTGAAAGACAGCACGACGGATGAAGCCGTGCAGGCGCGCGCGGAGAAACTGTATTCCGCGGCGGACCGGTGCGCGCGCATCGTCAAGACCTTCCTCGCCCTGGCCCGGCAGCGGCCGATTGAAATTGAATCGGCCGATGTGAACGATTTGATCGATGAAGCGCTCGAAGTGACCGCCTACTCCCTGCGTTCGTTCGATATCGATGTCCTGCCCCGATTGGAAAGGCGGTTGCCGAATGTGCTCGCCGATCGCGATCAGATACGGCAGGTCATCACGAACCTAATTATCAATGCGGAACATGCGTTGCAGGATATCGATCGTGGACGCGAGCTGAAGATTCGGACCAGCTATCGAAAGCGGACGAACGAGGTTGTGATCAAGATCAAGGACAATGGCCCGGGCGTGCCTGCCGACATCCGCAGCCGTATTTTCGAACCGTTGTTCACGACGAAGGAAGTCGGCGTTGGAACGGGGATCGGATTAGCGCTCTGCCACCGGATTGTCGAAGCGCATGGCGGGACGATTGTCCTGGAAAGCCCGCCGGGGGAAGGGGCGACATTCGCGCTTCGTCTGCCCGCGGATCCGGACATGAAAATTGAGGAGACGTTGACGCCGGACGCAAGCCCTCAGTCGGACGGCTACAGGATACTCGTAATCGATGACGAGCCTGACGTAGCCAAGGTCTTATCCGAGTTGTTGGCGGCGGATGGCCACACGACAACGGTTGCGTTGTCGGGAGAGGATGGTCTCAGAATTGTCGAAAAACAGGAATTCGATGTGGTCCTCTGCGATATTCGCATGCCGAAACTCGATGGCCCCGGTTTCTATCGCGCAATGGTGCAGATCAGGCCTAACATGGTGTCGCGGCTGGCCTTCGTGACGGGCGACTATCTGAGCCAACATGCTCTGAGGTTTCTCGAAGGGTCGGGTTGCCCGCACATCGAGAAGCCAGCCACGCCAGAAGATCTTCGGCAGTTGATCGAAGATTTATGCGGTGATGGTTAGTCAATGAATTTGGAACGGGTGGAAAATTCGTGAGTAAAAAACTGCATATTGCGATTGTCGATGACGAGCCGGATATCCGGGATACGCTGGAAGAATATTTCAGTCTGAAAGGGTATCGCGTGACGGCATTGGAGAATGCGCAGCGCATGCGCGACCTTCTTGAGGAAAGCGGCGACGGGTTAGACCTGGCAATCGTCGATGTCAGCATGCCGGGCGAAGATGGGCTTTCCTTGACGCGGCACATTCGTGAAACCTGCGACCTTGCGGTCATCATGCTCACGGCCTTCGGCGAATCCGTCGACCGGATTGTCGGGCTGGAGATGGGGGCCGACGATTATGTCGCTAAGCCTGTCGACCTTCGTGAGCTGGAAGCGCGGGTCCGGGCCGTCTTGCGGAGAGCGCGCCGCGCCGCCTCCGGACCCTCCGCGGCGGACGACGGCGCCGCACCAAATGTCGTTACGATGGGACTATGCCAGCTCGATACGGATTCGCGAAAACTGTTCGGCGGCGACGGTGCGGAAATTTCCATCACGGCGATGGAATTCGATCTGCTGCATGCGTTCGCGGGGCACCCGAACCGCGTCCTGACACGGGACCAACTCCTCGAACTAGCCCACAATCGGGACTGGGAACCGTTCGACCGCAGTATCGATATCCGGATCGCGCGTATTCGCAGAAAGATCGAACTGGACCCCGCCAAACCGCAAATCATCAAGACCGTCCGAGGGGCCGGCTATATGTTTCGGACGGTACCGGACTAACGATTTTCGTGGTTAACGCAGCTGTAGTGTTGGCTGCAACAATAGAAACAATTTATCGACATTCTAGAAATAATTTCGAAACCATTAACGCTTAGGGTTACCTCAATTGAGTATTCGCGAACCAGCCAAGGATGCGAAAGATGAGGAACCCAGAGATATCCTACGCCGAGGAAATACGGCGGACCCCGTGCGGTGCCGTCGACGATTATTACTACTACAAGATTGGTAGGCGTATTCGCAGCGAAGCGTTTCATAACTTCATGAAACGGCAATTTCGAGCGATGGCCGCCCTATTCGAGCATGACCGGACTCACGAAAAGATAAGAGCCGAGTGGGGCTAGGAACCGTTGCATTACCATTTCGCGGAGGCCTCAACGGCGGTGCTATTCGTCCTCGCGATTGAACAGGGTAATCATCTGGCCCACATTTTGCTTTTCGGCTTCTGCGAGAATCTGACTGCCGAGCATGATGTCGCTGATGGCGAAGCCGCGATGCCACAGAACGATCAGTCCATCGCCGGGTTCTCGCGCGCGCGCCTTGCCCGCAGCGACTTCGCCAATCTCGCCATGCAATCCATCGCGCGTTAGTTCGCCGCTTTCGATCATGGGAAACAGCTGGCCGCCCTTGCAGCATTGTTCCCAATCGTCGACGACGACTTTGGAGGCGCGCCGAACGGTCTTGGGATCGGTCGCCATGACCCATCCATAGGTAATGAGCAGGCAATCGTCCTTGAGCCACTCGTCCTTGATCAGCAGGGCCGGCTTTTCGAGGCGGGTCGCTTCGATCACGATGTCCGCATCCCGCACGGTGCTTTCCGCATCGTCGACGGCGATGGCATTGACGCCGAGTTTGCTTTTAAGCTCGGCGACGAGTCTCTCCCGCGTTTCAGGCCGTTTGCTGTTTACCCGGACTTCCTCAATATCGAAGAGTTCGTTCAAGGAGGCGATGTTCGCGAATGCGGTGCCGCGCGCGCCGATATGACCGATGATCTTCGACGACGGCTTCGCCAGAAGTTTCGCGCCGACACCTGTTACCGCACCGGTGCGATGCGTTGTGATATCGGTCGCGTCCATGATGGCGCGCGGGATGCCGATACGCGGATTATACAAGGTGAGCATGCCGACTTCGGAGGGCAGGCCGTGCTCGTAATTGTCGACATAGTCGCCGACGACCTTGACGCCCGCCGTATCGATCGGGCCGACCCATCCGACGAGCACGTTGAAATGGCCATTGTATCGGTCGTCCAATTGGATGTGAGATTTCGGCGGCAAGACGACGTCGCGGTTGCCGTGGGCGATCAAGCCTTCTTCCACGCATTTTAGGATCACGTCGGTCGGCGGCATGACGGACTCGACCTCGTCGCGGGTCAGCAATCGGAATTCCACTTTGGCCATGGGACGATCCCCCTGTTAGATGGCGCTTCTGAATTCGGCGCGTGCCGATTAGCCTAAAGCAAGAAATTGTTTTGGGCCAAATGCGGGGACGACCATGCCGCCGAACATTATCCTCATAATGACCGATCAGCAGCGCGCCGACAGTATTGGCGCCCTTGGCGCACCCTGGATGCAGACGCCTCATATCGACCGGTTGGTTGCGGAAGGGACGGCGTTTACGAACTGTTTCGTGACATCGCCCGTCTGCGTGGGCGCGCGCGCCAGCCTGTTCAATGGCATGTATCCGCATGCGACGGGAATCTTCAGCAACTTCCAGCCCTGGAAACCCAACTGGGTGCAGTGGCTGGCGGATGCTGGGTATCACTGCGCCAGCATCGGCAAGATGCACATCAACCCTTACGATGAACTCGGCGGATTTCATCAGCGCTTTCCCGTCGAGAACAAGGACCGGCCGCTGTTCCTCGAGGAACATGACCGCGCCTTCTATGACGAGTGGGACAAGGCGCTGTTCGCCCGCAAGCTCGTGAAGCCGTCGCGCTACACGCGGCTTGCCGAAGACCGCGAGGGGTTTCTGAACGCACTGGGATGTTTCGACTGGCCCATCGATGAGGACATGCACCCGGATTTCTTTATCGGCGATACGGCAACCTGGTGTCTTGAAGACCGCAAGGCGGAGTCGCCGCTGTTTCTGCAGATCGGTTTTCCGGGGCCGCATCCGCCTTACGACCCGGTCCGGCGCTATCTCGACGCCTATGCCGACGCGGACATTCCGGTGCCGGCGGTGGGCGCGGACGAACTTGCGGGGCAACCGCCAATGCATGCTGCGCTGCGCCAGAATATGATCGATTACAATATCGACTCGGTGGTCTGGCACGAGAACCCGACCGGCGAGGAGTTGCTTCGGCTGCGCCGGCATTACGCGGCGAATGTGACCATGATCGATGAGAAGGTGGGGCAGATCATGGAAGTGCTGCAACGGCGCGGCTATCTCGACGACGCGGTTGTTATTTTTACTTCGGATCACGCCGATGCGCTGGGCGACCATGGTCACATCCAGAAATGGACGATGTACGATACGGTCACGCGCGTGCCGCTCGTTGTTTGGTCGCCGGGGCGCGCCGCCGCGGGTCAAGTCTGCGACGGGCTCGTGCAACTGATGGATATCGCGCCGACCGTTCTCGACGCGGCCAGCGTTTCGGTGCCGGATCGTTGGGAAGCGAAGTCGCTGATGCCCATGCTGCAACCGAATGGCGACAGCCACGCAATCCGCGACGTGGTCTATTCGGAACTGGGCCGCGATCATATCCAGCCGCATTCGGAATATCTGGTGATGCGGCGCGACCGCGATTGGAAGATCGTCTACTACCTCGGTGAGGAGGCGGGAGAGCTTTACGATTTGAACGCGGACCCGAGCGAGGTTCGCAATCTTTGGAACCAATCGGACCACCGCGAATTGAGAGAGCGGCTGTTGCGCGAGCTGATGGAGTGGTCCGTGGCCGGCATGCATCGCGGTGGATTGTCCGAAGGCCGCAAGCCCCAGGCACCCCTGCGGATCACAAAATAGAAGGGCGCAACTCCCGCGGGTTTCGGACTGGGAAATGCAAGTGTACTGCAACGAATTTGCCAGTCTTAGCCATTTGGCTATAGAGTTTTATGTCCGGACATAAGCCGCGAAAGACGGTCGACGGAGAAGCCGGACGATAGAAATCAACAGGGAGGGCATTTTGATGAATTTCAAGAAATCGATTCTTACGACAGGGATGACCGCTGTTGCGGCGATTGGCATGCTCGTGGGATCTGCACAGGCGCGCGACGAGGTTCGTGTTCCGACACTCACCGCGCCGTTTGGCGCCGGCATCATGGAGCAGATCGTTATCTTCGAACGCCTGATCGCCAAGCGCCATCCCTGGGTTCGTCTGGTCGCCCAGGAATCGCCGGGGTTCGTCTACAACATCCGCGAGATGGGGGAGAACAAAAAGCGATATAAGACGACGACCTTCTGGTCGAGCACCGGCGGATTGTGGGCGGCGGAAACGGCACAGAAGGGGTTCTTCCCGAAGCCCATTCCGCGGGACGATTTCCGCTGGCTCGTAACCCGGTCCAGCAACTGCTTCTTCTTTGCGACCCTCGATCCGAACATCAAGTCGATCAAGGATTTTTCGGGCAAGAAGATAGCCCTCGGCCGCCGGTCGCAGACCCATTGGGGCCTGTTTACCACCAAGGCCATCGAGGATGGTATGGGCGTCAAGGACGCCAAGCTCGAGTTCCTCGGCAACAACGCCGGCATGGCGGCATTGCTGGACGGTCGCGTCGATGTAGCAGCGATGGGTGCGACGATGACGGCCGATCAGAATGTCGTCTTCCCCTCCGGAACGGTGCGCAAAATCGCCGCGACGGGCCGGAAATATTACAACATTCCGATTCCGCGGGCGGCTGTTCAGAAGATCAACAAGGACTTGAGCGCGCCGTTCGTTTCGCATCGGCTGGCGCCGAACAAGCTGCCGAACCAGGCCGCAGAGCTCGATTGCCTGGGCGACTACGTCTTCCAGGCTTCGCACAAGACGTTCCCCGACGACGTGGCGCACGCGCTGACGACGGTGTTTCTCGAAATCGATACCGACGCCGGCAAGTATCTTGGTGGTGGCAAATTGTACCGCCGCGCGAGCATGTGCGTCGTGCCGGTCGGCATCAAGCCGCACCCGGCCTCGCTCAAGGCATGCAAGGATTTCGGCGTCGAGCCGACGATCCTGAAGTAGAAGCGCATACCGAATGGCGGGTGCCGTGTTCGATTGGGAATGCGGCGCCTGCTCTTTTCGGCGGTAGCGCATTATCGCCGTCCCTCGAGAAAGCGAGCCCTCATGTCGGCAGCAACCCTGAGTCAGGCCGCGAAATGGCTGATGACCGTGATCGGCATCGGCACGGTGATCTACCACCTCGTCATGGTGCAGTGGCAGATCCAGGGGTCGACCTTTCACTACATCACCCATCTGATGCTGGCGATCATCATCGCGTCGCTGGCGAGCATCCCGGAAGGCATCGAGAAGTGGGCGCACTGGCGCGGCAAGGTCAAGCTGGTCATGTCGGTGTACTGCCTGACGGCCGGTGTCTACACGATGGTGTATTTCCGAATTCATGCCCTGGATCTGGAGCTGGCGCAGCCTTTCATCACCGATATGGATTATTGGGTGACCGCGGTCGCGGTTTCCGTTGTCATGATCCTGTGCTGGATACACTGGGGCGGTATCATCACCTGCATAACGGCGATCGGCATCGCCTATTTCTTCTTCGGGCATCTTATCCCCGGCACCATGGGGCATCCGGAATACGAAAATAAGTTCATCATGTCGTATATGGGCGCGAGTTTGACGCTCGGCATGTTCGGCACGGTCATCCAGGTTTCCGCCAATATCATCTTCCTGTTCGTCGTGTTCGGATCGTTGTTCCGCTATACCGGCGTGCTGCCGTTGTTTTTGGAACTCGGTAAATATGTTGGCAATCTGGTGCGCGGCGGCGCCGCGTTCCCGGCGGTGATTGGCAGCGGGTTCGTCGGCACGGTCACTGGCGCCGCCGTCGCCAACGTGATCCTGACGGGCAGCGCCACGATTCCAACGATGAAGAAAACCGGGTTCCGGTCGGAGCACGCGGCGGCCATCGAGGCCGTGGCGTCCACGGGCGGTCAGATCATGCCGCCCATCATGGGGTCGGCGGCGTTCCTGATGGCGTCCTTCCTGGAAGTGCCTTATGTCGACATCATGAAGATGGCGGTTATCCCCGCCCTTCTGTTCTATGTTGGCGCCGGAGTCGGGGTCTATTTCCTAGTTCGTTCCGCTGGACTCAAGCCGCCGAAAATGGATGTCGACGGCAAACTGATCCTGCGCGCGTTGCCGGTCTTCGTCGTTCCGATGACCATCGTCATCGCGCTCCTGGTTCAGTATTACTCGCCGGGCTATGCCGCGTTTTATGGCATTCTGGCGATGGTCATCGTCTCCTTTTTGCAAAAAGAGACGAGACCGTCGATCAAGCAATGGATCGAGGGATTGGGCGAAGCCGCGAAAGTCGGCTCGCAATTGGCGCTCATTCTGGCGCTCGTCGGTATCCTGGCGCAGACCTCGCTGACGACCAACATCGCGACCAAACTCAGCCAGACGGTGATTGGCTGGGTTGGTGTCGAGCTCCTGCCGATCCTGATTATTTCGGCAATTATCGCCATTCTGCTCGGCATGGAACTGCCGACGCCGGTGGCTTACGTCATCATGTTTGTGACGGTCGTGCCGCTGATGATCGACGCGGGAGTGGATATCTACGCCGCGAACTTCTTCGCCTTCTATTTCGCGATCCTGTCGACATTGACGCCGCCGGTGGCGCTATCGGTGCTTGCGGCCAGCCGGCTGGCGGGGGCCGGATTCCTTGATTCCTGCAAGCATTCCATCCGGCTTTCTATTGTGGGCTACCTGTTGCCGTTCGCCATGGCGTTTACGCCGCAGATCTTGGGCTTTCCGGACAAGGTGGGCGTCGTCGGCTGGACTGCCATCGGCGTTCTTGTCCTGTCCAGCGTTGCGGGTGGGGCGGGGCTCTACGGCTATTTCTTGAGGCCTCTCGGCGCGTTCGACCGATGTGTTCATATTGCCGCCGCTCTCGTTGGCCTGGGCTATGTGTTCAATACGGAGGCGACCATGCTGTTCGTCTTCTTTGCCCTGTTGGCGATCGGTGTCCTGAAGCCGATGCTGGCGAACATCCGCGATCGGAAGGTCAGTAGCGCAACATGAAAGCCGAAGTGTTGCCCGCGCCGGTAGGGCTTTACGATGTCGATTGCGACGGCGCCACGATTGGGCAGGCGTTGCGGCGCTCGGCAGCGCTATGGCCCGATGACGCGTTCGTTATCGGCGATGGCAGTCGCATCACCTATGCCGCGTTTGATGTGCACGTGGATCGTCTGGCGTCGGGACTGCTAAGACTGGGCGTGACCGCCGGTGACAATGTTGCCTGTTGGGTTACGAACAGCTCCTGGTGGCTGCTCACCTGGTTCGCCTGCTGCCGCATCGGGGCCACCGTCGTATCGATCAACACACGCTACAAAACGGAAGAAGTCAGCTTCATTCTGCGGCAGTCCGATGCGAAGGTGCTGGTTGCCATGCCGCGCTATTGGGATATCGACTATCTCGGCATGATCCGCGAGATGGTGCCGGAGTTCGAGAGTGCCGAGCCTGGTGCCTTAACGTCCCAAAACCTTCCCGATTTGCGGGCGGTGCTGTTGTGGCAGGACGAGCGCCATTCCGGCACATTGTCCCTTGAACAAGTGATGGCGCAATCGACCGATGCTGCTGCCGTTAAAGCGGCGGAAGCGGCGGTTAAACCGGAAGACCCCGTCGTCATTATCTACACCTCCGGAACGACCGGCGTTCCGAAAGGCGCAATGCACTGCCATCGTGTTTTGATCGAGGGTCAGAACATTGCCCGCGCCATGCATATGGAGCCGGGCGACAAGGTCCTCGGCCATATGCCGCTCTATCACGTGGCCGGTTGTGTCGCGACGGTCATACCCGCGATGCAGCATGGCTGTGCGGTTGTCATGATGCCGCAATGGGAACCGGGCGCGGCGCTCGACCTGATCGCGCGCGAGCGGATCAATATCATGGGCGGCATTCCGACGCATTTCATCGATCTTTTGCAGCAGTCGGACTTGAACCCAAGGGATACATATTGTCTCAAATCGGCCTGGATCGGCGGTGCGCCGGTCACGCCAAAAATTGCACGTGCCGTTAAGGAGACGCTGCATTTCGATGCCTTGCAGGCGGTCTATGGGATGACCGAGACGATGGGCGTGACGACATTGAGCGAGTTCGAGGCACCGATTGAAGTGACCTGCGAGAACAAGGGCAAACCGGTTGGAGACTATGAGGTAATCGTCGCCGATCCGGAAACCGGTGCCGCGAGAGCCGTTGGCGAGGACGGCGAAATCTGGGTCCGGGGCTATAATGTGATGCTCGGTTACTACAAGAACCCCGAGGCCACCGCTGACGCCATCACGCAGGAGGGCTGGTTCCGCACCGGCGATCTCGGCCGATATGACGAAGACGGGTATCTGCATATCACTGGCCGCGCAAAAGAGATGTTCATCGTCGGCGGCAGTAATGCCTATCCGGCGGAGATCGAGCGCTATCTCGAAACGCATCCGGATATCGGTCAGGCCGTCGTGTGCGGCGCGCCGCATGAGCGCCTTGGTGAGGTTTGCTTTGCCTTCGTTATGGCAAAGGCTGGGGCAAGGCTAACCGCCGATGAGGTGATCGCATTCTGCCGCGGCGCAATCGCCGACTACAAGGTGCCGCGCCGCGTGGAGATCGTCGAAGATTTCCCCCGCACCTCGACCAACAAGATCCAGCGCTATCTCTTGCAGCAGGAGGTCCGGAGGATTACCGGCAGTTAGGCCGGTGCGAACATATCCTCTTTGGTCTTGGGTGCGACTTCTCCCGGCGCGCTGAGTACCGGTTCGCCGCGGAAGGCCGCGTCGCGCTGCAGGATCGGCATCACCCGGTTGGCAAACAGGCGCATGTTCACCTCCGCTTCCTCGTGCGGCAGTCCGCCGAAGGCGAATTCAGTCACCAGATGGTCGAGACCGGTGAGACGCTGCAGTTCTGCGATCTGCTGCACGCAATCGTCAGGCGTGCCGACGATCTGGATGCTGACATAAAAGTCCGTCGCTTTCTGACGAAAGCTCTCGTCCTTCAGTTTGGTATAGGTCTTGGCCATTTTGCCGTAGGATTCATATCCCTTCACGTTGGCCAGATGGCCGTCCGAGAATTTGTAGTGCGCGTCGATGGAATCCCACTTGGCGCCGAGATATTTCCCTGCGCGTTCCGTGGCTTCCTCTCGGCTTTCGGCGCAGGACACGTTGGTCAGGACGATCGGGCAGCGCGGCGCGTGTCCGACGCTCGTGGTGATGTCCTGGAAGCGATAGATGTCTCCCGCCGCCTTGCTCCATTCGTTCTGCATGATGACGAGCATGCCGAAGCCGAGCTTGGCGATGATTTCCGCCGACTCTGGACTGACCGAGGAGGCGTAGAAACGTCGCTCCGGATGCGAAATCGGGCGCGGCCGGATCGAGGTGCGGGGGATCTGGAAAAATTCGCCTTCAAACTCGAAACTATCCTGGCTCAGCGCCTGCATGACGATTCGTGCCGCTTCGAGGAAGCGGGGACGGGCTTCGTCCATCGGGATGCGAAGCCCTTCATACTCCTTGCTGGCCGCACCGCGACCAAAGCCGAACAGGCAGCGGCCGCCGCACATGATGTCGAGCAAGGCGATCTGCTCGGCGACACGAACCGGGTCGTGCCAGGGCAGGACGATAACGGACGTCCCCAGCGTGATGCGTTTGGTGCGCCCGGCGAAATAGGCCAAGGTTTGCGTCGGCGCCGGCGACATGGCGTAGCCGGTGAAATGATGCTCCAGCGCAAACAGGGAATCGAAGCCCAGCGGTTCCGCCAAATCGCCCATCGCCATATGCTCCATGACGACACTGGCGTCGGAATGCCCCGGCTTCTGGAGCATATTGAGCGCTGTTCCAACTTTCATAACTCTCTCCCTTCCAAACACGGCTGCTTGAGCTCTTGAAAGGTTAGTCTACCCGGACTGGGCTTCGCTAGTGCGGTTGGCGTTTTTATGAAGGTTATGCGATGCGGCGACTTAGTGCGCTGTTCCATTTGGAGAGAAAATCGAAGAGGCGGTTTGGGTAGTCGGGGGCGACTGCGTTTCCGATCGAAGGCCGTGCGGCGAGGTTTTGTCTCCAAGCCTGGCTTTTCGGTTTGTCTGTAAAGATCGAAAAATCGGCAATTTTGTCAAAGACATCGAAGTAACGGAAGATAGGCCCATAGACAGCATCGACCAATGAGAAGCGATCACCGTCGAACCAAAGGCCGTCGCCGAGTTCCTCCTCGACTCTTTGGAACATCTCCGAGAGTTTGTTGGCTTTTTCGCGGAGATCCTCGTTGGATCGTGCGTTATAGAATCCGGCGATCCGATTCAGGATCGAGGAGCCGAACTCGATCCAGCTTCTGTGCCGCGCCCGTGCAAGGGGATCGCCGGGATGAAGCGGCTTCGGCTGCGTCTCTTCCAGATATTCGAGGATAACGGCAGATTCGAAAATCACCGTTTCGGTCCCGGCGTCTTCGATCTTCAGCAAGGGTACCTTGCCGAGCGGTGAGAGTCGGGTGAACCAGTCCGGCTTGTTGCCGAGATCGACATCGATCCGATCGAACGGGACGCCCTTCTCGGCGAGAGCGATCGCCGCCCGTTGGACATAGGGGCATAGATGGTGACTGACGAGTGTGAGTGTGCTCATGCGTTTGTTCCCTTCCTGCCGCCAGGTTGGCGGGATTATGGTGAATGCATTTGCATGTTTATATGTATGCAAATGCATTTATTGTCAATGTTGATGCAACTGCATTAAATCTTTATGGTGCCCACATGCCGAAGAGCGTTGAAAACCTATCGGACGACGATATTGCCGCGTGGGCCCGGTTGGTGCGCGTTTCGCAGACCTTGCTCATGCAGGTGGAGACTGGCTTGAAGGCTGCCGGGTTTCCGCCACTGCCGTGGTACGATGCGCTACTTGAACTGAAACGTGCCGGTGCGGGCGGGTTGCGGCCTTTCCAGCTTCAGGAACGAATGCTTCTGGCCCAGTACAATTTGTCCCGGCTGGTCGACCGGCTCGTGGCATCCGGCTATGTGGCGCGATTGCCGAGTACGGAGGATGGCCGTGGCCAGATTCTGAACATTACCAAAGAGGGACGTGCGCTGCTGCGGCGCATGTGGCCGACATACAGGGCGGAAATACAGGCGCACTTTGCGGAGCGGCTCAACAAGCGGGAAATTCGGGATCTTGGCAACATTTTGGGCAAACTCAGGGAATGACAGAAAAATCCGATAGGACGTCGCATTTCTGCAAGAGGGCTAAGCTATGACGAAAACGCTGGCCTTTTGGGTCATCATGATGCTGGTCCCGCTGGTGCTCCTGATCGTCGCCGTGGAGGGCTACTATTTATATGGCTATCTGAGCCTGCGCGCCGATTATTGCCGCTCCTTCGCCCGGCTGGACGATCAACTGGGCTGGGACTTGGCGCCCGATACGGAGAGCTGCGTCATAGGGCGGGCGTCGGTGTTCGGCGAACCGGCGTTTCGCGCCGACGTTCATATCAACCGTGACGGCGCGCGGGTAGCCGCGCGCGATGAGCCGACCCCGGCGGGTGGGTTGCTGGCGATCGGCGATTCCTGGACATTCGGCTACGGCATTGAGGGGAAAGACACTTTTGCTGCACGCTTGACCGCCGATCACGACCGGCCGACGGCGCTCTTCGCGAGCCCGGCCTATTCCGGCGCGCAGGCGCTTCTCCTGGGCCGCCGTGCGGCGCCGGCGGTGCGGCCGCGTGCGATCATTTATCTTGAGTATGGGTTTTGGGGACGAGCGGTGTGCAGCGGCGACGAACGGCCGACGGCGATGCTGAAGCCATGCTATTGGGTCGATGATCAAGGCACGGCGCATCTGGTCACACCGCCTGCCGAACATGTGCGGCGCATGGCGGCGTTTGGCATGAAACCTGGCGGCATGGTCGGTGCCGGCGAGAAGACGCTCGGCTATTTCCTGGTCAGCCGGCCGGTTGCAAAATTCAGGCAAGCGCTGGTGCGTCTGGGCCTGACGAGCGGTTTTGCCGATGATTTCGCGGCTGTAGCGCCCAAGGAACAGCTGGCGGCGATCAAGCAGGCGCATTATCGGAACCTGACCGAGCTTGCCGCATCGGCGGGAGCAACGCTGGTTCTGATCGATCCCACGGGCGTTTACGACACGATGGTAGCGAACGGCACCAATAGCGGTTCCATAATCTATCTCGGACAGATCCGCTGGCACCGGGAGGTTGGGTTGCCGCTGTCGAAGCTTCCGCCGGCGCAGGCGCGCGTTCCATCGGACGGCCATTTTGGCCCCGGGGCGCACCGACTGATTGCCGCGATGATCGACCGCGCCCTCGACCAAACGGCGAAAAAATAGGCGAGGGCAGGCCGCGCCTGCTTTGACCCCTTGGCGATGTCGGTAAGATGCCCTACCTATTTCTCTTAAACAGTGAGCCAATTAGGAGAAACGCGAATGTCAGGACCGCTTAGCGGATACCGCGTCATCGATGTCACCAACGTGATTGCCGGCCCTTTTGCGACCATGATGCTGGCCGACCAGGGCGCCGACGTGATCAAGGTGGAAGCGCCGCAGCGGCCGGACCACACGCGACACGCGGGTCATGGCAACACGGGCATGACGGCGAGTTTCGTGAACAATAACCGGAACAAGCGTTCGGTGTCGATCGACGTGAAGTCGGATGACGGACGCGATGCCCTTAAGAAACTCGTGGCGACGGCGGACGTCTTTATCCAGAACTTCCGGCCTGGTGTCGTGGAACGCCTCGGCGTTAGCGAAGCCGATTTGCGTGCCGTCAAACCGGACCTTATCTATGTCTCCATGAGCGGTTGGGGAGAGAATGGCCCGCTGTCCCACAAGCCGGTCTATGACCCGATTATCCAGGCCCTGTCGGGTCTTGCCACGCTCCAGGCCGGCTCGGATCAGGAGCGTCCGAGGCTGATTCGCACCATCCTGCCGGATAAGCTCACGGGCATAACCGCCGCACAGGCGGTCGTTGCCGCGCTGGCGGGCCGCGCCAAAACGGGCGAGGGGCAGCACGTCAAAGTCTCGATGCTGGATTCGATCATTGCCTTCCTGTGGTCGTCGGATATGGGCGGGCAGACCTTCGTGGATAACGAGGTCAGCGAGCAGCGGGCGGCCACCTTCATCGATTTAATTTACGAGACCAAGACCGACTACATCACCGTCTCGACAATGACGAACGTGCAATGGGCGGCGTTCTGCAAGACCGCCGACCGCGAGCACTTGCTGAGTGACGAACGCTTTTCGACACCGGCGCTGCGGGACAGGAATGCCGACGAACGGCTCAGCTTGATTCAGGAAGCGCTGCTGGAGCGGCCGGCGGCGGAATGGCTGAAAATCCTCGACGATGCCGGCGTGCCCTGCGCGCCTGTGCTGACCCGCAAGGAGATGATCAGTCACCCGCAGGTCGAAGCCAGCGGCATCGTGATCGAGCATGACCACCCGCATGCCGGCCGGTTGCGCCAAGCGCGCCCGGCGGCGCGTTTCGAAGGGACACCGACAGCCATCCGCAACGGCGCGCCTCTGCTGGGTGAGCACACTTACGATATTCTGGGCGAAGTCGGCTATAGCGACGCGGAAATCGACGCGATGGTCGACGCGGGCGCGCTGCATGCACAGCAGCAGGACAAACCGTAGCGGCGAGAAGCGAGGCCGAGATGACGTATAAACTCTATAACCGAACAGGATCCGGCGGCTTCGTTGTCGAGGCGGCGCTGACGCTGGCCAAAGCGGACTTCGAACTTGTCGATCTCGGGTCGAAGCCGGGGACGCCGCTGCCGGAGGAATTCAAAAGTACAAACCCGTGGGGACAGGTGCCGACGCTTATCCTGCCCGATGGTTCGACGATGACCGAGTGCGCGGCGATCCTGATCCATCTGGCCGCCTGCTTTCCGGAGAAGAAACTCGCGCCGCTACCTGGCACGTCCGCGCATGCGGCATTTTTGCGCTGGACGGTGTTTTCCAGCGTGAATCTTTACGAAGCGATTTTGCGGCGTGGCTATGCCTTTCGGTTCACGAGCGATCCGGACGCCATCGAGGCGACCCGGAGTGCAGCGAACCGGCGCGCCGGCGAAGCCGTGACTGTGCTGGAAGGCGCCATCGAACAGGGACCTTTTCTGCTGGGGTCGTCGCTCTGCGTCGCCGACCCCTACATCGCGATGCTCTTTCTGTGGTCGAGGGCGGAGGTCGACGCCCCGCGTTTGAATACGCTAGCCCAGGGCGTCCGGCAGCACCCCGTCGTCGGTCCGGTCTGGCGCCGTCATTTCGGCGAGCGCTGATTCTGCGGATACCGGACTCTCCCAAACCGTTAAAACCAAGCCTGCCATCTCCATAAGGCTTTCGTGACGGCGCGCATTGCCGTCGGAAACGAAGGCTTGGTGCATGCGCGACACAACGCAAAACAACGCCATGGCGGAAATCGCTTTGGCGCTCGCCATGGGGTTTTTCAGCATCATGGTGCTGACGATGGTCTCGATGGGCGGCGGTGCGGCCACCAGCGCAGTCCTCCGTCGTCGGTCAAGGCTTCGACGTCGAGGTTATCGTCAACGCCGATGGCACCTTCGCGGGTGGCGACGTTGCGGGGGTCCCGGAGCCAGGGACCTTGGCGCTGTTCAGCCTTGGTCTTGTGGGCATTGGTGCAATTCGGCGGCTGCGTAACAGTGCAGTTGTTGCCTAATTGCGACATACTGCTTGGCGGCAGATGGTATATATCCTATCCCTCTGCCGCCGAGCGATTTCCTGACACAGAAACGGCAGAAGCTGGCGTTAGCCAGGTTCTGCCGAAGGCGTTCTGTTATTTCTTCCCCTTCGGGGACTTGCGTAGTTGCACAGTTCCCTACTAACGGCCGCTGCGCAGGAAGGCGATCACGTCGCGTGCTTCGTCTGCCGTCAAGGGGGAGATCGCCATCTTGGTGCCGGGTGAAAATTGGTCTGGAGCAAGCAGGAAACGCGATAGCGTGTTTTCTGTCCAGACGCCTTCCTTGCCACGCAAGGCGGCCGAATAATCGAAAGAAGGATTGGCCGCGACTTCCTTGCCAACGATGCCGTCGAGGCTTGGTGCCAACTCGTTATTGGTCCCGTGACATGCGTGGCAAGACGTGACGAAAATCTTGCTGCCGCGTTCGACGGCAGCGTTGTCTGCCGGTTCGCCATTCGGTGCGTTTATACCGTACCATAGCAAGCTGCCGGTCAGGGATGTGCTGAGAATTAGATACAGACCGATTGCATAATCGATAAGTCGTCTTGGGGTGAATTTATGATCTTCGTTGCCCGGTCGCCGGTGCCTTAAAATGATGACGAAGGCGAATAAGGTCGCCAATCCATGCAGCAGAATTCCATACGCCACCGCAAAGAAAAAAAACGCCAATAAAGCCGCCAGCCATATTAGGGCAACAAAGGCATTCAACAGGCTGAAGCCCCGCCACGCAATCGATGCCAGGGGCGGTATCGTAATGGCTGCGGCCATATAGGCGATGCGTACCACGCTCCTAGTTGCCTGCTTTGGATTGCTTTAAGTGATCAGCCAGTCGCAGGGCGAGGGCTATGATCATCATTGTAGGGCCGGAATAACCGGCTGTCGGAAATGTCGAACTGCCGGCTACATAAAGGTTGTCGACGTTGAACACCCTGCAGTTTGGATCGACCACGCCGTCTTCGGCACGCGCTGCCATTCGCGTGGTTCCTATGTGGTGATAATGGCCGATTGCATGCTCGTCGATATAATCGTCATGTAATTCTTCGACCATAAAGCGGCCAAGACCCAATGCGCTGAGTTCCGCGACGATTTTTTGCTGGCCCAACCGAAAGGTGCGGTAGTCCACATCATTAAGGCGCCACATGAGATCGGCCTGCCGATTTCCCAATGCATCTCGCTTCGCTGAGAGTAGAATTCGGGACTCTGGATTCGGCGCTTGCTCAATTCGATGTTGCAAATTGAAGTATTGTGGCTTCGGGGCGCCACCGGCGGCGCTCCTGGCAAGCCGCGTGGCACCGGGCAAGTCGGAAAGGACCATCGCCAGATCGTCAAGCGATTCCGGATCGAAAGGTTCCCAGAGTTTCCCTTGCAGGCGACGCATCGCGGGTTTAACGCCTTCGTCCGCATAAACCGGCAAAAATCGGCAGTAATATTGTAAAATTCCCATTTCCTGCAGGGCAGGATCGGTAAAGCTGATGTTGGCGTTAACCCCCAGTGATTGCAGATAGTAGAAGTTGTACAGGGAAGGGAAGCTCGAACTCGGGATCATTTTCGTGCCCGAGACATGGACGTGATCCATAAAATAGCGGCCGACATGATCGTATCGGTTGCCGATACCGGTTGGGGATTGAGAGTTGGATGCCAGAAGTAGCCGCGCATTTTCGATGGCGTGACACGCCAACACAAACGTATTCGCCGTAATTTTCACCGTCTTACCGGTTAATGTGCGTGCCGTGACAGCGGTTACGTTGCGACCGGACTCCGATAATTGTATGTCGGTCACACTGAGGTTCAAATAGGTCCGTAAATTGTGCAGTCTTGCCAGTTCATTACCGTAGATTTTCGCAAAGCGTGTCTTGCTGCTGATCTGGAATATCTTGGTCATCAAGCCGGTGGATGCGTCGTCGATCAGCGCGTCCGTGTCCTCGCCGAGCTTGCTCAGCCGCGTTGCCGGATCGAAATAGGCAAATTCGAGACCCAATTGCGCCGCGGCCCGGGTGATGAAGGGGGCCAGGACGGTTTCATCGAAGGGCCAGCGGGGCACATCTAGTTTCGGGCGACCCCGGTAGTCGATAGGATCGTTATATCGGCAATAGCCCCCCCAGTGATTGGTCGTGCCGCCGAAATAGCGCAAGCGGCTCGAGAGCAGGTCATGGTATTTCAAACCGAGATTTTGGCCCGAATAGAGCGCCTGAGTCGGGCCGTCCAGCGATAACCCCCCCGACTCCACCAGTACGACGTCGGCAACCGATGGCGCCAACTCGCGCGCCAAGGTGATTCCCGCAGCACCGGCTCCGATGATGCAGACGGAGGCATTGATCGATTCGCCTACTAGATCGGTCTTGGCATCGATAAAAGTGTTGGTCATTCTAAATTGTTATGCTGACGGAGAATTCCCCGACCGGGCATTCGCGACGACGAAGGCGAACTCGGTCTTTGCGATCCGGAGGGCGGCCAAATCCACGCAATTGTCGGACCTGTAATCCATCTGAATCCATCTGTCGACGACTGTTCGGTCGATGGTTCCTGGGAACTCGATGACGCGCTGCACAGTAGCGGCCAGAATGTCCTCCGCCCGTTTCCTCGGCACGATTGCCAGCCAGCGTCTTGCCGTACGCTGTAAGGCGGGCCGCTTCTTCATGAGCGCTGAGAACGAGGCCAAGCGTTCCGATGCTTCCTGTTGCCTGGAGGGCTCAACCGGAGATGCGGCGAGGTTTCTCCCGCCCAACACAACTGCCTGTGCGATGGCGAGAGAAAAAAAGTATCGCCGAGACAAAAATCTCTCGATGGGGTTTGTTTGCTTGGATTTCAAGTTGGTAAACATAAAAGACATGTCTATGCGATGTCCGCTCAATCAACTCAGAATAGTTGGAAATAGTGCATAGATCAAACTCAAGTAAAAGACCATTGCAATCATCCGCGAGAGCTTATTTCGCAAAGTCGTGGAATGGCCGGCCTCGCCGGAGACGTCAGCTACAACGCAACGGCCCGCCGAAAGGCGGGCTGTTGGTGCGATAGCGTTGGAGCGGTTGCTGTGTCCCGCTGGGAGATCTCGCTGTACTCCGCTAATACAAAGGGCCTGGTTATCCAGGCCCTTTGTAAGCTGCGCAGTAGCTTGATGGTTGCGGGGGCAGGGTTTGTACTTTGTGACCTTTTTGAAAGAGCTCTGAAAAATACAAAGCGGTATAACAATATCGACCCACTAGCCGCCAAGTTTAGGGTCTTTCCGGCGGAGTCCGACGATTGGTGAGTCGTGCGGCTCTGTAATTATCAAGTTTCGATCTCGCGAATAAATGGCAACGCTGCGCATCGTTTGACTGTCCATGGTCTGTCCCGCCATTCCACGGCATGTGTAGAACGCCGAATACACGACCGTAGGGCAAAAAATCCATGTTACGTTAGGATCAACACCGCACGCCTATCGGGAAAGAACCAATTATGCAGATCAGTTTCATCACCGATGCGTCGAAATCTGCGGAACGGCTGTGCGCCAAGGTGGAAACGGTGGGTCTGTAAATTCGAAACACGGAGGGGCGAGCGATGCGCAAAGCCCGGACGGAGAACACCAAGGACATCAACAGCTATTGTTATCAGTGCGTGGCCGGTCCGGATCTGATGAAGATCCGTGTTGAGGATGGCGTCGCGACGGAGATCAATCCGAATTTCGCTGCAGCCGAGGTGCATCCAGCGGGCGGCAAGGTCTGCGTCAAAGCCTATGGGCTGATCCAGAAGACCTACAATCCGAACCGCATCCTGACGCCGATGAAGCGGACCAATCCCAAGAAAGGCCGCCACGTGGATCCCGGATTCGTGCCCATTTCCTGGGACGAGGCGCTGGACACCGTGGCAGGGGAAATGCGCACTGCGCGCGAGAAAGGAGTCACAGACACTTCCGGCTATCCGCGTCTTGCCGCCAGCTTCGGCGGCGGCGGCACGCCCACGGCCTATATGGGCACGCTGCCCGCCTTCCTCGGTGCCTGGGGGCCGGTCGATATGAGCTTCGGCAGCGGCCAGGGCGTGAAATGCTACCACTCGGAGCACCTGTATGGTGAGTTGTGGCACCGCGCCTTCACGGTCGCGCCGGATACGCCGCTCTGCGAATATTTGGTTTCGTTTGGTGCCAATGTCGAGGCGTCCGGCGGCGTTTGTGGAGTGAAAAGGCATGCCGATGCGCGTGTGCGCGGCATGAAGCGGGTGCAGATCGAACCGCACCTTTCGGTCACTGGCGCTTGCTCCGCCGAATGGGTGCCGATCCGGCCCAAAACCGACGCCGCCTATATGTATGTGATGCTGCATGAAGCGGCACGCGAACGGCTCGATATCGACTACCTTAAGCACCGCACCTCCGCGCCCTATCTGATCGCGCCCAACGGATATTTCCTGCGCGATCCCGAAACCCGGAAACCGCTGATGTGGGACAGCCGCGGCGGCGGCGCCGTTCCCTTCGATTGTCCGGATGGCGATCCCATGCTGGACGGTGCTGCTACCGCAAGCGGCATCGAAGTCGGACCCGACGATATTGTTTGGAAACATGATGGTGTGGAATGCCGCACGGCCTTCCAGCATTTGGTCGAGCATGTCGCGCCGTACACGCCGGAGTGGGCGGCGGAAATTTGTGACGTCCCCGTCGACTCGCCGCGCCGGGTCGCCACCGAATTCCTCGACCATGCGCGGATCGGCGAAACCATTGTTATCGACGGCGAGGTCATGCCGTTGCGGCCTGTTGCGGTGGCCCTCGGCAAGACGGTCAACAACGGCTGGGGCGGCTACCAGTGCTGCTGGGCGCGCACCTTGATGGCGTGCCTCGTCGGCTCGCTGGAAACGCCCGGTGGCGTGCTCGGCACGACCGTTCGTCTCAACCGTCCCGCCGGCGACCGCTGGCAGAGCGTCAAGCCCGGCCCCGACGGTTTCATGGAATACCCGATGAACCCGACCGGCAAGAATAGCTGGGTATCCCGGCCGCCCGCGCGCAGCGCTCACCGGACACTCGTGCCGCTGGCCGCCAACTCCGCCTGGAGTCAGGCGCTGGGCCCCACCCATCTTGCCTGGATGATGCAAAACGAAAACTTCGATCACATGCCGGACGCGACGCCGCCCGATATCTGGCTCGTCTATCGGACCAACCCTGTCATTTCTTTCTGGGATACCGATGCCGTCGGGGAAGCCGTTGCGAACTTTCCCTTCACCGTCTGCTTCGCCTATACGAATGACGAAACCAATCACATGGCCGACATCCTGCTGCCTGATTGCACCGATCTGGAAGGCATGCAGCTGATCCGCATCGGCGGTACGAAATATATCGAGCAGTACTGGGACTATCAGGGCTTCGCGCTCCGCAATCCCGCGTCCCCGCCGCAGGGCGAGGCAAAGGATTTCACCTGGATCGCGACCCAGCTCGCCGAGCGCGTCGAGCTCTTGCAGGAATACAACGCGATGATCAACCGCGGCGCCGCGGGTGTGGGCCTCTCGGGCGATGGATACGACTTCTCCCTCGACGAAACCAAAGCGCATGACGTCGAGACGATCTGGGACGCGTCCTGCCGCGCCGCCAGCGCGGAGTTGACGGACGGCGCGGCAACCGACGGGCTGGACTATTTCCAGGAACACGGATTTCGCGTCCAGGATTTCTCACGGCGGCACTGGTACCTGTATCCGGAAATCGTCCGGCAGGGGCTGCGCTTCGAAATGCCCTACCAGGAGCAACTCCTGCGCATCGGCAAGCAACTCGGCGAACGCCTGCACGAACAGGGCATCGACTGGTGGGACAGCCAGATCGCCGAATACCAGCCGCTACCGCCTTGGGAAGACCTGCCGGGGTTGTGGGAAACCGCGCTCGAAAAAAAATACAATGTCTCCATCGACGACTATCCCTTCTGGCTCGTCACCTCCCGCAGCATGCAGTACGCCTGGGGCGGCAATGTCGGCATTCAGATGATCAAGGAAGTCGCCGACAATGTCGCTGGTCATGGCGGCATCATCATGAACCCCGCGGCGGCCCGTAAACTCGACCTCGCGGATGGCGATCTGGTGGAAATCAAGTCGCCGGTCAATGCGACCCAAGGCAAAGTCGTGCTGCGCCAGGGCATTCGGCCGGACACGTTGCTGATGATCGGCCAATTCGATCACTGGGCGACGCCGCTGGCCAAGGATTTCAAGGTACCGAGCATGAATGCCCTGATGCCGATGATGCTGGAACTGACCGACGCCACCGGATCGAGCGCCGACCTGGTCAAGGTCAGTGCCCGCAAGCTGGAAGGTGCGGCATGACCCGGTGGTCGATGGTCGCTGATCTGCGGCGCTGCGTCGGCTGCCAGACCTGCACGTCCGCCTGCAAGCATGCCAACGCCACGCCGCCGCTGGTACAGTGGCGCCGCGTGCTCGACATCGAAACCGGCGAGTATCCCGACGTGCAGCGGACCTTTGTACCCGTCGGCTGCATGCATTGCGCCGACCCGCCCTGCATGCATGTCTGCCCGTCGACCGCGACACGGCAGCGCGACGACGGTATCGTCACTATCGATTACGACCTGTGCATCGGGTGCGCCTACTGCGCGGTCGCCTGCCCCTATCAGGCCCGCTACAAGGTCGACCTGCCGCGCTTCGCCTTCGGAGCGAAGCAGATGCGCCACGAAGCCGCGCGCGAAATGCCGGAGCGGCTCGGCGTAGCGCAAAAATGTACCTTCTGTTCCGACCGCATCGATTATGGGTTGGAAAACGGCCTCACACCCGGTGTGGATTCCGAGGCAACGCCGGCCTGCGTCAATTCCTGCATCGCCGACGCCCTGCATTTCGGCGATGCCGACGACCCGTCCAGCAACGTCTCGACTTTGCTACGCGAAAACCGGCACTTCCGCATGCATGAAGAACTCGGCACGAACCCTGGTTTTCACTATTTGTGGGACGGCGACCGCGAGTCGCTAGATACCGCGACCGGCGATGCCATGGCGGCCGACGACAAGACGGCCTTACGCGGCAATGACACCGGTGCCTACATGCCGGGCGTGATACCTTGGCAACAGACCCATTGGGACTGGCGCGCGGCGGGCAATTTTATCTTCGGCGGTACCGGCAGCGGATTGCTGGCGGTCCTTGCCGCGACCGCGTGGTCGGGCACGAGTCCGCCTGCGTGGCTCGGTCTGCTCGCGCTCGCTTTCATCGGTGCCGGGCTATTCCTCGTCTGGACCGAAATCGGGCGGATGTTGCGTTTCCTGCATGTCGTCCTGAATCCTCAGACGTCCTGGATGACGCGGGAAGCCATGATCGCCCTGCTGGTCTTTGCCAGCGGCGGCGTGGCGTTCTTCAACCCATCGCTCGGTTGGATGACAGTCGCGGGCGCGTTCGGCCTGCTGTTTCTCTACTGCCAGGGCCGCATCCTGCATGAGGCGAAAGGCATCCCGGCGTGGCGCGAGCCGCGTATCGTTACGCTGATATTCGGCACCGGATTGGCCGAAGGCTGCGGATTGCTTCTGATGGCCAGTGCAGCATTGAGTGGCACAGCGGCGATGCCCATCGCCGCGGCTCTGCTTCTGCTGATCGCCTACCGCGCCTTCGCCTGGCGGCGCTATTTGCGGGCCTTGTTGGATACCGGCGCGCCGGCGCGCACGCTCGATATCCTAGCAGGCCTCCGTCTCTGGATGGCAGGGCTCGGCGCCGTCGCGCCGGCCGCGTTGATTCTCGGCGGCGCGTTCCTCCCGGCTTTTGCGCCGGGCCTGTTCGCGCTCGCCGGCTTGACGGCGCTTGCCGCAGGCTGGCTGTTTAAGTTCACGCTCGTCAACGCGGCCTCGCTGAACCAGGGCTTCGCAATCGACCACACCCCGGCACGCGGCAGCGGTCCGACGGGTGTCGGAGTCAAACCTGGCTGGCGCTGAGCTAACTTGATTTGGGTCAAGGCGCAGACGTTAACAGTCAATCAACCTGATGCCTCCTAGCCGGAGAGCTATGCCCCCGGCGAAATCGAGAGGAGCAATCGGCATGCAGGTAATCGAAGGGCAGGTTGCACAGATGCTGCATGAGGAGCATGTCGCGGTGCTGGAATTGCTCAGCCGACTTACCGGTGTACTGAATCGCAATGGCCCGGGGGCGCCGCCGGAGGCGAAGAATCCCGCCATTGGGCAATTGCTCGGCCAACTCGCCGCCGCAATAGAAACCGAGATCAAGACTCACTTTTATTTCGAGGAAACGATGCTGTTTCCCTTACTCGATGCGAACGGAGAAGGGGAAATGCGCGCTATGTACATCGAAGACCATCGCGCCATCGTCCCGCTTGGCGAGAAGGCCGCCGCGATGGCGCGCGCCGTCGGTATTCAGGGTTTTGACCCTCAGACTTGGGCGGCGTTTCATCCTGTTGCAGCCGAGTTCGCGGATCGCCTCATACGGCATGCCGAAGCGGAAGAAGCGGCGCTCGTGCCGCTCTTGGGCGAATTCCTGGACTCAGATGAAGATGACCGCCTCGCGCAGGATTACGAGTCGATGCGTTAGCTTCAGGACGCCATGGCAAGTTGGCCAAGCCGCGCCAGCTTCTCGTGCCGGAACGCCCCCCACAAGGCCGCACCGATCGCGCCGGCATAGATCGAGTCGGGGTGGCTCTTCACGCGGGCGTCGAGTTCCTGTTCCATAACGGTTTCCTGCACGGCCGCGAGCAGTCCTGAATCGAGCGCTAAACCGCCAGTCATCAACACTTCCGTGTCGGCGATCTTGGTGGCGCGCAGAAGCTTCACCAGCCGGTTCGCCATCGACAGGTGAATCCCCTTGAGGATGTTTGGCGTCGAGATGCTGCGCGACACCATATTGATGACATCGGTTTCCGCCAGCACGGCACAGATACCGCTCACCTTCTCCGGATCGTCGGCCTGTTGCGACAGAGGACCGATCTCCTCCTGCGTCACACCCAGATAGCGGGCGATGTTTTCGAGAAACTGACCGGACCCGGACGCGCATTGACTGGTCATCCGGTAGCCAAGCACCTTGCCGCGCTCGTCGACCTGAATAGCGCGGCCGTGCAACGCGCCGACATCGAGCACGGAACGGGCATCGGGGTCCAAATAGACGCCGCCGCGCGCATGCGTCGTCATCGAATAGAAATGCCCCGTGGCGAACGGTAGCGTTTCGGCTTCGCCGGTGCTGGCGATATAGGCGATATCGTCGCGGGACATCTTCGCCTCTTCAAGCATTTCACCCAGCGACCGGTCTGCTAGCGTAAATGGATCGCGCTTGCGAATTCGCTCAAGACGCTTGGACAGCCACGACGGACCTTCCTCGGTCACTTCGAAGAGGACGGTTTTGACCGCCCCGGTGCCGACATCGATCCCGACGGAAACAGTCATGGTTTCATCTCCCTGCTAGTTCGCCAGCGCACGATGCGCGAAGGTCGCCGCGCCGAGCGCTCCGGTGTAAATCGACGCCGGATTAATATTGATCGTGACCTTGCCGTAATTCTCCTCGATCACCTTCTTTAGCGCTTCGACCGCGGCTTCGTTGTTGGCAACACCGCCGGTGAAGGTGAATTGGTCCTTGATCCCGCCGGACCGGGAGATGATCGACATCGCACGAAGGATGATCGCCCGGTGCAGGCCGGCCAGGATATCCTCGCGTTGCTCACCAAGCGCCAGGCGGTCGCGCAGTTCCGCGCCGGCGAAGACGGTGCAGGTCGAGTTGATGCGCACATTCTTTGTCGCCTTCATCGCAAGGGGGCCGAGTTCGTGCAGCCCCATATTCATTTCGTCGGCGATGTAGCCGAGATAGCGCCCGCAACCGGCAGCACAGCGGTCGTTCATCTGGAAGTTTTCGACGATGCCCGCCTCATCGACCTGGATCGCCTTGGTGTCCTGGCCGCCGATATCGAGCACGGTCCGCGTTTCAGGATACATGACATGGGCACCGAGGCCGTGGCACAGGATCTCGGAGCGAATGTGATCCTTGTCGAACGGCAGCGTCACGCGTCCATAACCGGTGCCCACGGTGTAGACTTCTTCGAGCTCGATGCCCAGCGCGCTCGCCAGAGATTCCTTGGCGGCATCGGCGTCGATGTTGAATTGCGGTGCGTTCGCAATCACGCCGTCCAACGCGCGTTGAAAATTCGTGGAGAGATTGTCGCCCGGCGGCCGGTTCTCGACCTCGATGATCGATTTGTCATACAGATTGAGAAAGATGTCGTAGGACAAACCAGCCTCGGCAGCGACTTCTTCGCCAATACGCATGAAGCGCGAACCGGCGATGTCACGGAAGAAGTCGGATCTTCGTGCGGCACCCGGTGCGAAGATCGCAGCACTCTCTTCACGCAACCGGCCGAAGATCGCGTCAAGCGTCTCGCGCACCGCTGCGGCGTTCGCGGGAAATCGTTCCGCGGTTATTAGCTTGGCGCAGGTCTGGTGCAGATCCTCCAATTGTTCGAGGAACTGTTCGTGGCGGAACTTGAGCACCATCTCATCAAGAAACGCGTCGCCTTCGTCGCCGAGGCCGAGGGCGCGGCGAAACAGATTGAGACGTGTTGAGATCAATGCTTCCAGCTTGGCAACCTTTGTCGCGGTCGCGTAGTTGGACTGGGAATTCGTGATCCCTTCACCGAGAATACGGCGTTCCTCATCCAGCAGAACTGCCTTTGTCGTGGTGGAGCCGAGATCGATTCCGACAAAACATTTCATGGCTTCCTCCCGTCAGGCCGCAGCCGCGCCTTGGCGTTTTTGATCGATCATCTGAAAATAACTTTCGAGCCGGTTCTTGATATTCGCCTTCGAGAAATAGCGCGGATCGACGAGGTCCGACTCGACGAACGCCGCCGGCTTCCCGGTGCGGTCTTCGATTTCACGCATGATCAGCAATTGCCCGGCGGAAAAACTGTTACAGCTCTTGATCGAGTTGATCAGGAAGCCATCGGCTTCGTATTCGCTCATATAGTTTTCGATCATCTCGACCCGCTGCGGCAGGTTGCGATTGGTGTAACAACCCAGGCAGTAATCGGCGAGCGATTCCAACGGATGGTCCGGGTCATGCCGGAAGCCGAAATCGTAGACCCCGCCGACTTTCGTGTAGGTGCTGGCGACGACGACGGCACCTTCGTCGTAGAACATCTTCCAGAAGTCGCGGAAGCTGGTCCAGTTCGGCGGGCCTTCGACGACGAGACGGTATTTTTCGGATCCCATGTCGCCCTCGGGCGTGATCGGCCCTTGTCCGTTCGCGATCCGAGCTTCGATTTCCTGGCGCAGCAGCCGGTAATATTCGACCGCATCGTCGGTCCCGCGAAAGGCGGTGAAAATCGGTCCGATATAGAATACGCCGCCGAAGTAGGCGTCGATGGGTGACGGCCTATTTTTCGCGCTTTGCAGCACCCAGACGAGATCGTCTTCCGCCGCGGCGGACCGCCGTAAGTTCTCACGCAGGCGGTCGATATCGAACTTCACACCGCTGATCCGTTCGAACGTCGGAATCACCTCTTCCTTAAGCTGCTTGACGACGAAGTTGCGCATGTTCTCCGTCACCTTGCCGTCGCCCTCATAGGGGACCTGCAGCATGACCGTTTCGCAGCCATACTCGTCGCGCAGCAGTTCGAACCACTTCATGAAGGTGAAGCAGCCGGTGTAGGACAGCAGCAGCAGGTCGGGCGCCGGCAAGGGCTCGCCGTTGGGCGCAATATTGCCCTTCGCCATCATGCCGATATCTGCCTTCACATAGGTGCAGACATCCTCGGAATGACCCATCTTTTCCGCTTCCATGATCATGCCGCGGCTTTTCTGGCGCATGCCGTTCTGGATCGCGTTGATCTCCGGCAAATTATTGACCATGTCGAAGCACATGATCAGCTCATTTAGATTGCCGGGTACATAGGTCGACACGACTTTCCGGCCGGTTTCGGGTGCGCCGGTCAGTTTGCGATAGTTCTCGGCAATCATCGCCTTCTGCTTGAGCATCGAAGGTTCCTTGACCACCTCGATAGGGGTTTTGTCCGCGCTCATGCGTCGCTCCATAGTTTGATTGAATCGGCGAAGGTGCCGGCCTGCTCGCGGATCGGCTGCATCTGGCCGGAGTTCTCCGCATATTTGAACGAGATGTAGGGGATGTTGTGCTTCGTCATTGCCTTGGCGAGCATGGGACGATCAAGCAGGGCCGGATCGCAGAAACTCGGTGCCGCGAAAATCACCCCTTCCGCGGCGTTGTCGCGTACCGACTCGACAAGGTATTTGCCCTTTAACGCGCCATCGGGCTGATATTTTGCCGCCGTCTCCCGCGACCCGTGCAGGAAAGCGGCCGCCAGGTTGGCAATAGGATCACCGTCCAGAGGGATGTCGTCGAAGAGCCACCGGTTCACCAGCATGAAATCGTCGTCGACGATGTAACAGCCGGCCAGTTCGATTGACTTGATCAGATTCAAAGGCGGCTGTTCGCAAAACGAACCCTGCAGAACGATGCGGCAATTGTCCCGCATCGCGCGGTCCTGGCTTTCCGCCGCCGCGAGGTAGTCGACCAGCATCTGATTGTGTTCTTCGACCGGCAGCACCATGCCGGCCCGGAGCAGGAGATAGACTTCCGACGACGGCGCCTTCCAGGGCGACCTGACGCGGAATGCGTACAGATCGCGGATGAGACGCCGGTTTTCATTATACACGGCCACGGACCTGCGGATGTCGTCATCGGTGATGGCGCGGCCGGCGACGTTCTCCAATCCGCTGCGCAACTCCTGCAATTCGTTGACGTAGTAGTTGCCGCCGATTTCATCGTCGTAATTCTGCGGTACGTCGAAATAGCGGACATAGACATCCGGAAACATCAGCTTCCACATGCCGGACAAGTTGCGAATGACGTCGCAGATACTGGGAAAAAGCAGACCGTCGACGAAATCCAGCCGGCCCGTCACCCCCAATTCTATCGTCGAACGTGGGATGCGGCAGATATAGCTTTGATAATAAGCGTCGCCGTGGATCACCTCGAGTTGATCGCCACCGCCGAGAATACCGACCGGTAGCATGCCGCCGGCGTGAATGATCTCGCGTGGCACGTAAACTGGCATGAAGCCGATGACTTTGCGAGTGGAGTCGGCTGCCTTCCAGTCGCCGACCGCGGTGAAATCGAGGTCGTCGAACAGGGCCTGGCAGCGGTTGATAATTTTAGTCGTGCTCATGTGTATCGCTTTCCTGATTCCGGGGTTTCGGATGACAAGAAAAATTGATACTGACGGTCTCCCGGTTTCTTATTAAGTAAAATGGTACTGTAATGCGTATTTAATCGTCAACCGGTTGCGCCGCGCTGCGACAATATGCCCGGACAGCCCCGCATCACGCCGCCTAACCTGTTGACAATTGGAGCCTTGTGGTAAATAGGTGCGTGAATACCTTTATTGGTTTTGGCGGCGCAAATGCATTCCAGTCAATCCACGATCCGAATTCGCACCGCAACGGCGAACGATCTGATCGCTGTCACGGGGCTGGACGGCAAGATCACCGGACTCGCGAAACCGGACTACTGGCGCGACCTGATCCGGCGCTTTGGTGGCCGCAAGCAGGATCGGTATTTCCTGATCGCCGAAGCCGGCACCGAGTTGCTTGGGTTCATCATGGGCGAAATTAGGGCCTGGGAATTTGGATCGCCGCCATGCGGCTGGATCTTCGCCGTCAATGTGGAACCGGACAAGCGGCTAACCGGGGTCGGCACCGTGCTGTTCGAGGCGCTATGCGGCAAATTCCGCGAAAACGGCGTCGCCACGGTGCGTACGATGCTGGCGCGCGACGACACCCTTATCATGTCATTCTTCCGAAGCCAGGGCATGATGGCGGGTCCGTATATAGAGCTTGAGGCCGCGCTTGATTAATCGGACAGCCGGAAGGGCGGGCCAGTGAGATTGCAAACCGCCTCGCGGCTGGCACTGCTCTCGGTTCTTGACCTTGCTGCCGATCCGGCGCGCCAGCGCTCTGCTGGTGAAATCGCGGAGGCTTACCGCGTATCGCTTAATCACCTCGCCAAGGTTCTGCGCGATCTCAATCGTGCCGGTCTTGTCGAGTCTGTGCGGGGGGTCGGTGGCGGCTATCGGTTTTGCGGCAACGCGAAGCGCACGACGTTACTGGATGTCATTCAAATATTCGAAAACGTCAGCGGTGACGCAACGGTTCGCGCCAACCCCATTGATGCGTCTGCGACCGAAGCCGCTTTGTCCCTGATCCTTAAAGAGATCGATGACACCGTCCAGGCCACACTGCAATCCATCACGATAGACACGGCGGTGAAACTTATTCAAAAGCTGCCACCACGCGGTTGATGCAGATCAAGGCGGCGCTTGGGCGTCTCCGTGATGATCCTAGATAGGCAATGCCACTTGAACGATTAGCGGATTTAGTGTGACGCTGGGGCGATGGCCAGCCGGACCGATTCAGATCCGAGTGATAGGGAAACTACTGGTCCTAAATTCGGCGAGGAACCGTGGCACACCCGTAAGGCGGTGACTTAGCAATGTCGGAACACGACGGCCCGCGCAGCGACGCCGGCATCAACCGTGAGCTCCAGCTGTCTGGAGTGCTATCCGTTGCCCCGGATGCCATCATCGCGGTTGGCCGCGACTCGAAAATTCGCATTTTTAATGCAGGGGCGGAGAAACTGTTCGGCTATCTGGCTGCCGACATCATGGGCCAGTCGTTGGACGAACTAATTCCTGCCCGATTCCGAACGGCGCACGCGACGCATATGGAGCGCTTCCAAGCTTCAACAGAGCAAAGCCGGCTGATGGCCGAACGCAGCGTGATTGTAGGCGTGCGCGCGGATGGTTCGGAATTCCCAGCTGAGGCTTCCGTTTCCAAGTTGGAGATGGACGGCGAACTTATTTTAACGGTGATGTTGCATGACGTAACGGCCAGGAAACAGGCCGAGGCTGAACTGATCGCTGCTAAGGAACAGGCTGAGCAAGCGCTCATACAAGCCGAAAAGATGGCCGCGGTGGGTACGCTGGCAAGCGGCATCGGTCATGAAATCAATAATCCTCTTTACGCGATTCTAGGCGCGGCCGAGGCAATTCGCGACGGCGATGACCCGGTTCGCCGAAAGGCGCACGCACAAGACATTATCGACTATTGCAAACACGTCTCGGGGATCATTAAGAACCTGACCAGTTATGCCCGGCCTGCCGAAAGGCACGGACTGGAACCGATTGATGTCAATGAAGTAATCGCCGAGGCCATTGCGATGATCAAGCTGTCGTTCCACTCGGACATTATGGAATTCGATCAGCAGCTTAACCCGGTGCCCGCAATATTCGCCAAGTCTGAAGACGTCCAGCAGGCGTTTTTCAATGTTATCCGCAATGGTCTTCAGGCGATGGGCAGTGAGGGTACGCTGGCAATCGAGAGCGTTTGCGATGCCGGCCGGGTGTCCGTGCGAGTCCGTGACACCGGCGCCGGAATTGCCCCCGAGAACCTGGCCAAAATTTACGACCCCTTCTTTACGACAAAAGGGCCGGAGGAAGGCGAAGGCATCGGGCTTTTCGTGGTCCGGCAGATCGTCGAGAAATATGGCGGCATTATTGAATTCGAAAGCCGCGTGGGCGAAGGAACGGAGTGCACGATCTCATTTCCAATCCGCGAGCCAAATGGAGAGGACCTTTGACATGAAGCACAAGATACTCGTGGTCGAGGACGAAGCGGAAATCCGCAAAACCATATGCTTGCAACTTGAAGGAAGCATCTACGATGTGCTCGAGGCCGAGGATGGAGAGAGAGGCATCGAGTTGCTCGACAACGAAAACATTCTTGAGGTTGTCGTGATCATTTGTGATGTCCGCATGCCCAAGGTTAATGGCATAGAGGCCGTTGCGTACTTCCGCGAAAACTATCCCACCATCCCGATCATCGTGCTGACCGGCTACCCGGACACGCAATTGGCGATCGATTTCATGAAGAGCGGCGTAGTTGAGTTTCTGGTCAAACCGGTGGAGAAAAAGGAACTGTTGGAGGCCGTTGCTAAGGCTGCTCGTCAGCACAGCCTGTTCGGCGCGTCTCCGTCAAGCGTTTGATGTCCGCGTCCTCAAAGGGCGGCATCGTTGAATATTGCGGTCGCCGGACCACTGGCTGATAGAGACCAACCATGTTCTCGAGCTTCCGGCTCTCTCGTTGGTCCATTATCGAAATTGTTTGCCGCTGCGTTGGAAAAAAATCCACCTATTCTTTGGACGGTGTTTATGGACTCCGGTCAGCGGCTAAATTGATTTAGGTCATTTTCAGCTTCTGGAATGGTGGGCACCGTGAGCGGTGGCCCAAATGATAACGACAATAAAAATAAAATCCGGGGCGCCGAACAGGGGGGAGACGAGATATTAAAACGCTCGATATAGTCGAATTCGCCTCCGATCCGGCATTTGCGCTTGATGGAGATATGCGGGTGTTGGGATGGAATGCCGGTGCGGTGAAATTATTGGGATATTCGGCGGCCGAGGCTACCGGCCAGAGGTGCGGCCAGGTATTGCAGGCGTTTTATCCTACCGGGGAACCACTTTGCTCGATGATGTGCGAGGGTCGTGCGTGCATCTCCATTGGCGACAAATGGAACATAGGTGCGTGTAAAATTAGGCACAAGAACGGCCAAATGATTTCCGCCGGAATTAGTACATTGGTGATTCCCTCCGAGGCTAGGGAGCAAGACCGGGACGAACCGGTAGCAGTGGTGTTTCTGCGTGAAGCGGGTTGGGTCGATCCCAAGTTAGTCGGTAGGCAGCCGCTGAGGATCTTCACTCTCGGGCATTTTGGCTTGGCCATCGCTGGCAAGGGATTAGAGGTCGACAACTGGAAGCGTCAACAGGCGGTATTGGTCTTGAAATGCCTCGTCAGTCAACTGGGGCGCCCGGTGCACCGCGAGCGCCTGATTGACTGGTTGTGGCCGGATGCCGATATGACGCGCGGATGGCAACGCCTGAAGGTGACGATTTCGTTCCTGCGTGAAAAATTGCGCGACGGCGGTGCGGCCAGAGAAACCATCGAGACCGTCGGCCAGTCTTATATTTTGCGTCGTGATGCGGTCTGGGTCGATTCGGACGCCTTCGGAGATCTGGTTGCCGCGGGCTGGCGGTCGCTAAGGATCGGCGACGGGTTGGAGGCACGATCCCGCTTCGAAGAGGCGCAAAGCCTCTATCGCGGCGATTACCTGGAAGACGAGCCCTATGTGGACTGGTGCGCGGAAGAACGGGAACGCTTACGCGAGGTCTATCTGGAAATGCTCGACGGTATGGCGAAATGCTATGCCCAGGAAGGCTTATTCATGGAGGCCGTGCAGATCTGTAAGGCCGCGCTCCACAACGATCCGGGCCGTGAGAGTTTTCTCCGCGCCTTGCTCGAAAACCTGGTCAAACTTGGTCAACCCGACTGGGCCGAAGTCCAGTTCAATTCCTGGCGTCGAAGCCTCGATGACGAATACGGTCTCAAACCGACCCCTGAAACGATGCGGGTCTTTGCCCAACTGATCGGCGACCGTTCCAGCGCAAGCTGCTAGGAGCCTGTCCGAGTAATGCTTACGGTCTGCATCGACCAGAGAACCGTGCGTGTTAGGAGCGGGTGCGCCGGCGATGCTGGAGGCATCGTCAAGTGCCCACGACGCGGCACGCGCGTTTCTCTGATCGACCCAAAGGGCCGCGTTCACAAGGGTTTGGGATGTCGTCCGGCGCCGCTCGCGATGCCACCGGCATCGCCACGCGACACCATCCTAGCTCAACCCCTTGTGAACGCGGTGCAGACCATAAGCATTACTCGGACAGGCTCCTAGTCCACAACACCTCATCTCCACATTGACGGTTCGGAAACACCTGGTGTTACCGCCGTGTTACCGCCGCCTACTAACGTTCGCGTAAATCAAAATCGCGATGGTTGGTGGAGGTTTTCACGATGTTACCAGGGCGTAACCGGCTCGTGTTTTGGTTCAATCGAACTTGCCCCGCCGGGGTAAGGCTAAAACGCACGACGGTAAATTCGGAATGGTTGATCCGGGAACGCTGGAATCGTTTGTAGTTCGTATTTGGTTGGAAGGTGGGCCAGGAAATAACCCGACATGGCGTGGTCATGTTCAACACGTTCAAGGAGAGGAAGAGAGTTATTTCCAGAACCTGTCGGAATTGAGGGAATTTCTTGAGCTTATCAGCGGCGTTTCTTTGCCGGTCGGGGATCAGGCGCAAATGAATGGCTAGCAAGTCATTATTTTTAAGGGATCTAGCGATGAATAGAACGGTTTCATCAAGAATTTCATGGTGGGCTGCGTTGGCGGTCGGCGTCGCCGTAATTGCATCACCGGTTGTGGCGGCTGACTTTGGCCCCGTGCCGATGTTGAAGGTCGACGCCAAGAAGGCAGCGTTGGGTAAGCGGTTGTTTTTCGATGCCCGGCTTTCCGGCGACGCCGGCGTCAGTTGTTCCACTTGCCATATTCCGGAGAAAGGGTTCGGTGATGGTTTGGCGTTGTCCAAGGCCTATCCGGGCTCGGATGGATTTCGGAACACGCCGACCTTGATCAATACCGCGCATAAGGCGGCATGGTTTCATGATGGCCGGCTAGGCACCAACCTCAATGACGTGACTCGGGAAATGATTACCGAGACCTATGTCATGAATATGGACATGCGTCTGATGCAAGAGCGCGTCAAGCAGGATCCGGTTTACGTAAAGATGTTCAAGGACGCCGGTTACGGTGAGCCGTCCAACGGATCGGTCCGGAAGGCAATTCCCGAATATCTAAAAACACTGACATCAAGAGGGTCGCCTTTCGATGCGGGAAAAATGTCGGCGGCGGCTCAAAGCGGTTTCGAGCTGTTCAAAGGCAAGGCCGGCTGTTCGCAATGCCATTCCGGTCCCCGTTTCTCCGACGATACCCCCCACAATCTCGGCGTGCCCGAAAACCCGGAAATCTGGTCGAACCCCGCACGGCATATGACCTATGTGGCTTTCGGCATGTTCATGGGCATCGAGAATTACATGAACATCCGCCGCGATGTTGGCGCCCATATCCGCACTCATAAGGCGGACGGCTCGGACATTGGAAAATTCATGACGCCGACGCTTCGCGAGCTGACCCATACGGGGCCGTATATGCACAACGGCGTCATGAAGACGCTTGAAGATGTTGTCGCTTTCTACAATCGCGGCGGCGGTGACGATATCAATAAGGATCCACGCATCAAGCCGTTGAGCTTAAGCCAGGAAGAGAGCGCCAATCTGGTGGCCTTTCTGCAGTCTTTGTCAGGCCAACCCCTGACGGGGCCGGAACATGTCTGGAAAGACCCGATCAACGTTAACTACGCGGTGATCAAAGATTGGCTCAAGCAGAAAAATTAGGATTAGGGCTATGAAAAAAGGCAAAACACTATCCCACGCTATTGTCGCAGCCTCCCTGGGAATCGCGGGCCTTGGATTTGGATTTTCTGCAGCTGCCGATGTAAATCCGCCTCTGGCCGCGCTAGGGATGCCACCGGTACCCCGTGACAACCCGCAAACCCCAGAGAAAATTGAACTCGGCAAGCTGTTGTTCTTTGATTCACGCATCGGTGGCGACGCTTCCGTTTCCTGCGCCGATTGCCATGTGCCAAAACAGGGCTGGGGATTCAATGATCCTATTTCCCGTGGTTACCCGGGTGTTATTCACTGGCGCAACAGTCAGACCGTCATCAATGCCGCCTACCTTGGGAAGCTGTTTTGGGTTGGCGCGGCGAAGTCCCTGGAAGCCCAGGCTCCCGGTGCGGCGCTTGGTGCCGTGTCGGGCAATGGCGAACGGGACATGGTCGAGGCGCGCCTCGCCTTCATTCCCGAATATGTAAAGCGCTTCAATCAGGTATTTGGCGACGACTGGCCGAAAGTGAATAACGTCTGGAAGGCCATGGCCGCCTTCGAGCGGACATTGATCCATAACGATACGCCATTCGACAAATTTATGCGTGGAGACAGGAGCGCGCTTAGCGAAGAACAAGTGCGCGGGTTCCAGCTTTTTCAGGGCAAGGCCAATTGTGTCGAGTGCCACAACGGACCGCTTCTCACCGATCAGAAGTTTTATAATCTGGGCGTCCCCAGGGCCGAGGATTGGTCGGAGAGCGGGCTCGCGCAAATCACGTTCCGCTATGAGCAACTCGCCAAGGGCGTGACCGAAAAACTGTACCGCAAGATCAAGGATGATGCGGGCCTTTACTACCGGACCAAGCAAAAATCCGACATGGGAAAGTTCCGTACCCCACCGTTGCGCTACACCGCCTACACGGCGCCATTCATGCATAACGGCTCCTTCTTCGACTTCGACGAAATTGTTGATTTCTACAACGAAGGCGGTGGGACGAATGAATTCACCGACGGTGTCATGGCGAAGAACAAGACCAAGCTCTTGAAGAAACTCGGGCTGACCGATGAGGAGAAGGCGGACTTGGTCGCGTTCCTCGAGTCGCTTAGCGGTGAGGAGATCAAGATGACGACACCGAAACTGCCGCCCTATGCGCCGCTTCCTGCTGTAGTGCAGGCGAATTGAGGGAATTTGAACAATGACAGATCAAACACAAATGTCGGAAATCGGCACATCTCAAATGCCGTCTAAGGTGGATCATCCAGCCGGTAAATGTCTGATGTCGCGCCGGAAGTTCCTACTGACATCCGGGATTGCGACTTCGACGGTCATGGTTGCCATGAACACCGGCGCGGCCGCGACGAAAATTCCCGCGATGGTGGCCACCTATCCACGCAAGAAAATCGGCAAGCTCAGCGCGCTTAAGACCGATATGCCGGTGGGTTTTGAATACCCGGATGAAGGTGCGTACGCGCAGTCCATGCTGGTCAAGCTCGGCACGGAGGCCGGCGGCGGCATCGGTCCCCGGAAGGACGTTGTCGCCTTCAACTATTTCTGCACGCATCAGGGCGGCGATCTGTCGGGCACATACAAGGCCGACACCAAGTCGCTGGGCGCCTGTCCGCTGCACCTTTCGACTTACGATTTGACCCGGCACGGGATTCTCATTTCCGGTCAAGCTTACCAAAGCCTTCCCCAGGTTCTGCTCGAACTGCAGGGCGACGACATCTACGCCGTCGGCGTGTTCGGTTTGATCTTTGGTCGCTACGACAATTTGCAAGGATAGGGAGACACGAGCGATGTCTACGCCGTACTACATTCCAGAAACCGATGTTCCTCTCCCTCCCAAGGGCGCGGATGTGATCACCACGGCTTGCGACTACTGCATCGTCGCTTGCGGCTACAACGTTTATCGATGGCCTGTCGCGGGTGCGCATAACGGCGGCCCGAAGGCTGGTCAGAATGCCTTCAAGACTGATTTCCCAGTCGATCCATTGGGCCCTTGGGTCGCACCCAACCAGCACAACATCGTGTTGCACGACGGCAAGCCTCATCATGTCGTGATCATTCCCGACAAGGATACGAAATTCGTCAATACGGACGGCGATTCGAGTCTGCGGGGCGGCTGCATAGCTCAGAAATGCTACAATCCGCAAACGCCGACTCGCGACCGGCTGAAATCGCCGTTGATGCGGATCTACGGCATACTGCAACCCGTGCCCTGGGACTTCGCCCTCGATGTAGCGGCCGAGGTGGGCAATTATGTGCGTAAGGCGCACGGTGCAAATGCCTACGGCGTTAAGACGTATTCGTATCAGTACATCGAAAACACGTACGCCATCACGAAATATGCGCTTCGCCACGTCAACACGGCCAATTTCACATTCCATGATACGCCATCCGATGTGTCATCGACGCCGGGTTTCCGGGACGCCGGTTTCGACAATTTCGGACCGGCATACGAAGATTGGATGAATGCCGAAACGCTATTGATCTGTGGCACGGATCCTTATGAAACCAAGACGATCCTTTGGACACAGTGGATCATGAAGGGCATCCAAAACGGTCAGAAGTGTATCATGATGAACCCGCGCCGCACTGCCGGTGTGGCATACGCTGAGAAGAATGGTGGGCTCTGGCTCGATGTCAATCTCGGCACCGACCTCTTGGTCGTAAACGCTATTGCCCGGATCATCGCCGAGAACGGTTGGCAGGACGCCGAGTGGATCAAGAACTGGGTCAACAACAAGTGGGGATCGAGTTCTGGTTTCGGCCAGGGCACTCGGAATACGCCGTGGCAATGGCGTACGACGTGGGGAAAATTCCAGACCAACGGATACGAAGATTGGAAGAAATGGCTCCTGGCGCAGGACGAATTCAAGCCGGAAAACGCAGCGAAGGTAGCCGGGATCGACGTCCAAAAAATCAGGACGGCGGCCGAATGGATGGCCAAGCCGAAAAACGGCAAGCATCCGAAAACTTCCATCATGATCGAGAAGGGCTTCTACTGGTCCAACAACACCGGCAACACTCAGGCGATCAGCGCACTGGCGATTATCGTTGGTGCCGGTGGCAGGCCTGGTCAGGTCGTCGGTAGAGCCGGCGGCCATCAACGTGGCGGACAACGCGGCGGCAAGTATCCGCGCAACAAATCGCCGATGAAGGTGCCGGGGCGAAGACGCCGAGCTTTAGACACCGATACTTGGACCATGTCGGGACATACCCGTTTTGCGCACGTCATTGGCACGACATGGATTCAGTCGATGTGCGGCTCGCAACAATTGGCCAAGCGGTTCGAGGAACTTACCGTGGCCAATCCTCATCAGGTGCGGTCCTACGATAAGAAGGACATTGTCGACACCTTGAAAAGGCGAGCCGACTCCGGCGGCATGGTCGTCGTCAACCAGGATATCTATCTGGTCGATCCGATCGGCAATCGTTACGCTGACATCATCTTCCCGGCCGCCACATGGGGCGAAGATACCTTCATGCGGGCCAACGGCGAAAGACGCCTCCGGCTCTACAACAGATTCTACGATCCGCCGGGCGAGGCCAAACCGGATTGGTGGATCATCGCTGAACTCTCGAAGCGTATGGGTTTCGATGGCTTCGATTGGAAAAACTCCAACGATGTCGCCGAGGAATCGGCACGTTTCTCGCGCGGCAGCCGTAAGGATTTCAACATGATCAAGGTCGCCGCCCATCGCGAGGGCAAGACCTTACATCAGAAGCTGGGCGAGTTTGGCACCAATGGAATTCAAGGCCCGGTGTTCATGCAGGACGACGGAACCCTGGTCGGCACCAAACGGCTCCATGATACGACGCGTAAGCTCCCGGAAACTGGATCGGCCGCGGGCAACGTCTTTAACAAGAAGTTGACCCATTTCAACAGTCAAACCGGGCGCTGCAATCTCCAAAAATCTCCCTGGTCTTTGTTTTCCGATTATTGGGAATGGATGACGCCGAAAGACAATGAATTGTGGTGCACGTCCGGGCGGACCAATGAACGCTGGCAGTCCGGTTTCGACGACCGGCGCAGGCCCTATGTCGTTCAGCGCTGGCCCGACAACTACGTCGAAATGCATCCCGACGACGCCGCGGCGCGCGGCATCGAGAACGGCGACATGTTGATGGTCTATTCCGATCGGGTGCCGTCCCTCAAGGAAACGACGCTTGGCGTCGAAGGCAGCGACTACTCCTTCAGCGGCCAGATGAAGGCCGGCAATGTGGAACTGACCCGGGCGGCCGTCACCGGCGTCGCCATGGTCACACGCCACATAAAGAAGGGGATCATCTTCATGGATTTCCTGCACACGTCGCAACCGGCGAATTCCCTGGAAGGGCGCATCGTCGATTGGATCAGCGGAAACTACAACTACAAGATGGGTGTCGCCAAGGTGAAGAAGATCGGCGAGTCCCCCTACAAGAGAACGTTCCGTTCGATGTCTTTTGCGCCGAGGGACATTACCTGAACGCCTGCGCGGGCCCGGATCTGAACAGTCATGTTCAACCTGGTTCACGAGGGCGCTTTGGTCAGCACTCTTTTCAATTTCTTCGTAGTTGGCTTGGGCTGTCATTGATGAACCATCAACGCAAAAATCCACCGCCTCCGAGGCCATCGCCGAGACCTCACGCAACGCCTGAAGACGTGTGTCGAATGATGGGTGAGATTCTCATCGATGGGGTCGATGTTCATCGTTGCCTGGCGGCTCAGGCTCTCGGGCGCATCGGCGGGCCATCGGCGGCAGGACCTCTAACCGAAGCGTTGTTGGATGAGGACGGCGACGTCCGCACCGATGCCGCCGAGGCGCTTTCTAAGTTGGCGGATTCTCGGGCGGGCAAGCAATTGTTTGAAAATTTGCTTGGCGACCCTTGCACGGAGGTCAAACTCGCGGCGATCGAAACGCTGGCAAAGTTGCAGAACAAGGCAGTGGTTCCTTGGCTCCGGCGGATCGTCAAGGGACGCGACAAGGAAATCGCCTGGGACGAAGACGAATTTTATGACAGTGGATGGGACGATTGGGTCGATGTCCAAATAAAGGCCGTGCAGGCGTTGGCGACGCTAAATGCTTGTGAGGCCGTCCCCGATATTGTCGATGCGATGCGGGAGGAAGACGCCCAGGACATGACCGAGGCGGCCTTCAAGGCTCTGGCGCAAATGGGCAAGCCGGGAATCGACGCGCTTACCTCTTTTCTGGATGAAGAGACCGAACGCCCCCGCCGCCGCGCTGCGGCGGCCTTAGCCGCGTGCGATGACGGGTACGCCACGGAACCACTGTCGCGTGCCTTCGCCGATCCTTCGCCCAGCGTGCGAATGGCGGCCATGCGCGCATTGGCGGCGCGGGCGCCGGCGGACAACCGCTTGGTGGCGTTATTTGACGATTCCGACGAAGCGGTCCGGGCTGAAGCTGTACGGCTTTTGGGCGGACATCATCCTGGCCGTCTCCCGATGTTGCTCGCGGATGAATCTATTGCTGTGCAGATAGCCGCATTGGCGGAGATGGAGGAATTTCCGGACGACGGGACCTTGTTGCACGATATGCGTGTCAGAATGACCGATGGCCCTCCGGCGTTGGCGGCGGTTGTCGCGAGGACTCTGGGGGCGAAGGCGCCTGAGCAAGCGTTAAGTGATCTGACTGCATTGTTGGGGGATACGAAGCGACCCATCGAAGTTCGACTCGGCGCCCTTCAAGGATTGGCCGCTTCGGGCGGCAAGGCGGCCGTTCAGGCGCTCGCCGATGTTATGGACGATGATGCCCGGCCGCTACGCTTGGAAGCGATGTCCGCGTTGGCGCGGATTGCCCGAGCGGGTTCTGCTTGGCCAAACGTTGCTGGAAACGCGCTGTTATTGGCGCTGTCCACCGAAACCAAAGCAGAGGACGCCGACGAGCAACCGGCGGCGGTACAAAGCGAAAAATCCGCCGAACCAGAAGTCGGACCTGATGAGAAAGGTGAAACAGAGGCCGACTCGTTTCCGACATCTACCGTTTCCGCGATCCTGAAGCATGAACCGGATGTTACGACCGAAGGGGTGCTCCAGATGCCCGGCGAAGGCATCGAACTGACGCCCGTGGATATGGAGCGTCTCGCTCTCGCCCGGAACATCAAGGGGAAGAAACGCATGGTATTGGCGCAGGAAGTGAAACGGCATGACGATGTGCGCCGATTCGCGGCACGGGTTCTCGGAGACATTCACCGCGCCGAAGTTGCGTCTGCGCTTGCAGTTGCTCTCACCGATAGGGATGGCGAGGTGTGCCTGGCCGCGGCTGACTCTCTGGCTCGGCTCGGTGAGCATGTGGCGTCGCTTCCCGCCGATGTTGGCGCCGCGTTGATGGCGGCGGTGGAAACTGCGCAACCGGCGTTGAAGCTTCTTTTGATACGCGCCCTGGCCGCCGTTGACGACGGGGGCGTCAGCGACATGTTACGGACCCATTTGTGCGACAAGGACTGTTTCACCCGTGTTGAAGCGATCCGTGCACTGGGCAAGCGGGGACAAGTCGGTCCCGAAATCGAAGCATTACTCGGCGACCCAGATTCGTCCGTGCGTCTTAGTGCCGCCGAAGCTGTTACCGAGGCCGGTGGTGGCGACGCCATCGAGCAGATTGTCGATTTCGCTTTTTCATTCGAGGGCTATCACGGCGGCCAGGCTGCCCGCCTATTGCGCCGGCTGGGTATCGCCGAGGCCAGTGGGCGTTTCATGGAGGTGCTTCGGAATCCGGAGAAAAAACGGACATGGTCCGTCGCCATTGAAGCCTTGGCGGAACTCAACGTTTCACAACAGGGACCGGCCGTTACGGCCGAGGCGAACGCAAGACAACAATAGAGTGGGGAATTATCCATGATGTCCGGAAAATCAATCACCAGCTTCGTACTTGGCGCTTTGGTTCTAGCCGCCGTGGCGGTGCCAGCGGATGCGGCAAGGCAAAAGAAATATAAGGAAGTGGATGTCGCAAATGGCGGTTCGGTCAAGGGCAAGGTGAGTTTCGAAGGCGCGGTTCCCGCCGATGCCGTTGAAAAAATCCTCATCACTAAAAACAACGATGTCTGCGGCACGGGCGAGCGCGAGGTTGTCTGGGTCGACGTCAAGGATGGTGCCTTGCGGGGTGCTTTCGTCTTCCTCGACAAGGTCAAGGAAGGCAAAAAATGGGCCAAACCTGAATTTGGCACCTATTTAGTTGACCAAAAAGGTTGCCGTTTCCGGCCCTGGGCTCAGGTGGTGCGACCTGGCTTCTTCGTAATTCGCAACAGTGACGCCGGCGTTCTCCACAACATCAACGCCCGCGAATTGATCGGTGTTGAAAAAGGACGGGTCGTCAAGAAGACACTCTTCAACTTCGGGCAACCAGACCCCGGCGATATCAAGGAGAAGATCAAGCCACGCCGGTCGAACTATATCGGCATCAACTGCGAGGCCCACAATTTCATGTTCGGTTTCATGTTGGCGCCGGTTCATCCTTACGCCGTAGTTGTGGGTGATGATGGATCATACTCGATCGACAATATTCCGCCGGGAAAATACACCTTGAAGGCCTGGCATCCCCGTTATGGCGTCAAGAAAACCAAAATCACGATAGCTGCTAAGGGGGCGCTGGACGCCAACTTCGCCTTTACCGACTCCAAGTAACCGCTCCGGAATCAGTCAATGAAGGTTGGGACCCGGAAGATGGTGCGACAGTTGCAATCCGGACTCACTGGCGTCAGCAACGGCGTTGTCGCGAAGCGGTGTCTCGCGGCGCTGACGGTGCTCGGGTTCGCCATCGCCGCAACCCCGGCTTTCGCCTTGGAAGAAAATGTCTACCGGCAATTCCTGGGCATCGATTCTCGTCGGTTAATTTGGTTTCTGGCGCAGATGCATCTGTTTTTCGGTGCCTTCGTTCTTGGTGTGCCGCTGTTCGCGGTCATCATCGAAGTCATCGGCTGGAACAACAAGGATCCAAAATTCGACAAGCTGGCCTATGAGTTCACCAGTCTGCTGAGCGTTGCTTATGCGACCACGGCGGCGCTGGGCGGGCTGCTGGCGTTCGCACTTTTTACCCTCTACCCCACTTTCATGGGTTACATGGCCGGCATCTTCAAAGATGTCATGTTCATGTACGCGCTATTGTTCTTCGGCGAGACCTTCGCGCTTTACCTCTACTATTACGGCTGGAACTGGTTAAAGAGTGACAAGCCATTTTCGCCGACCATGCAGCGGCTTTTCAAGTCGCTGGGGCTCGTCGTCGCCGCGTTTGGATTGGTCTTCGCGTTTGGCCTCATCGGCCCCGACATGCGGGTCGACACGCGCTGGTTCATTCTATTGCTCTATATCGCGCCGACGGCCGTCGGGTTGCTGATTATCAAGGATTTGAAATCCTCCCATATTTTCATCGGTATCCTCCTGAACGTCTTTGGCACCGCGATTATGCAACTCGCCAACAGCTGGGCCGGTTTCATGATGAGTCCCACCGGTGTCGATTCAGAAGGTACGTTCGTTGGTACGGTCTGGCAGGCTTTCGAAAACATTCTGGCGACACCCATCGCGATCCACCGCATGCTTGGGAACATGGCTTTTGGTGGGCTGGTCGCCGGCTCTTATGCCGCTGTCAAATTCATCAGCGCCAAAACACCGGAGGAAAAAGCTCATTACGATTGGATGGGGTACATCTCCAACTTCGTCGCCATCGCGGCGCTGATTCCTCTGCCGTTCGCCGGGTATTACCTGGGCCGCGAGGTGTATTCGACCAGCGCCGTCATGGGCAACAACATGATGGGCGGCGACTTTTCTTGGACCTTTATCATTCAGGCGATGCTGGTCGGCTCGCTGTTCCTGATCTCGAATTATTATCTGTGGAGCGGCATGACCCGTATCCCGGGAGCCCAGCGGTACTACAAGTTCATCAAGTACATTTTGCTGGCGGTGATCGTGTCCTTCGCCATTTGGCTGACCCCGCACAATCTGCCCTTGAGCAGTCAGGAAGTCGGAGAAATGGGCGGCAGCCAGTATCATCCCATGCTCAAATATTTGGGCCTGATGCCGGCCAAGAATGCGGTTGTCAACCTGATCATTCTAGCGACGTTCTTCAGTTTCTTGTTGTACCGCCGGGGCAACATGCACGACGCCGTGTCCATCCGCGATCAGGGCAAGGGCGCACGGATCACTATTATCGTCGTAGGTTTTGCGGCCATTGCCCTCGTCGCGCAATACGCGGTGACCATGTTGAATATGGATCCCGCCGATCTCGATCTGCCGGCGGACCGGGCCGAGTTTATTCGCATGATCGGCTATCTTCTGGTCTTCCAATGTGTCGTCGGGCTGATCGCGATCGTCCTCGCCCTGTTCGACAGGGGCAAACTGGGACAGGCGCTTTACTTGAGCGTTACCGCCTTCAACGTCACGATTTTCCTGGGTGTCTGGGGATTCGTGGTCATGGAAAAAGCGTCGCCGGTGCTGCGCAATGTCGCCGTTTCGCAATTCCTGCAATTGATCAGTTGCCTAATTCTCGTCTCCGTTATCGACGTCTTCCTGTTCAAGCGGGCCAAGTCGCTGGGCGAACTTCAATGGGGCAAGATGACTGTGCGCTCGCAATACGCGCTGCTGCTCCTGACATTCATCATCACCATGAACATGGGCCTCATGGGGTTCATTCGGTCCGGTTTGCGCGGCGATTGGCACATCTTCGGGGTCATGCGCGACACGTCGGAATGGGCCTACACGCCGAGCAATTTCGTCATGACTCAGCAGGTTGGCGGCGCTGTATTGCTGTTCATGATCGGCTGCGCCTTCATGTTCTGGCTCGGCGGCATCTCCTCCAACAAGACGGAGGACTGACGGCATGAATGTGACCGTGGCCCGGGTATTCCCGTTTTTGCTTGTCGTGTTGGGAACCTTTCTCTGGATCGGCTATGCCATCACCGACCTCACGGGCGGTGGCCGCAAATCCAGTGCCGCGGTGGATATCAGTCCGGAAGGCGGCGAGGCAATTTACTGGGGCAAAGGCCGGTGCTTCACCTGCCACAGTGTTGGCGGCGAGGGTAGCGCCGTACGGGGGCCCAACCACGGTCAGTTCGGTGAAAAATTCCCGTTATCCATGGGCGCGCGCGCGGAGGAGCGGGCCAAGGAACGGTCCGAGAAGGAAGGCGCCGCGTTCACCGCTGTCGACTATGTCGTCGAAAGCATGGCCAGTCCCGGCGCCTATGTCGTCAACGGCTACAAGAATGAAATGGCCGTCGTCTATGCGCCGCCGATTTCCCTAAATCTCACGGAGATCAAAGCGGTCGTCGCCTATCTGATGTCGCTTGGCGGTGATTTGGATATGGAAGCCATAGACAGCGGGCCGAGCGAAATCACACAGAAATTCTATGCCAAGATTTCAGCCGCCGCCGCGGCCGGCGGTGGCGACCCTGGTCTGGGTGCCGTCGTCTATGAGGACAATTGCAGCGAATGCCACACCTTAAACAGCGAGGGCGGTGAGGTCGGTCCCGATCTCACGGATATCAGCGCCAAGGGGCTGAAGTTCATTTCCACCGCCATTCTCGAACCCGCCAAATCTATGACCAAGGGCTTCGAGACATATGTCGTTGTCGATAAAGAGGGCCGCCAAACCGTTGGTCTGAAGAGCCGTGACGAGGCTGGCGAGGTCGATATCACCAAGGCCAACGGCGACGTCGTCACAATTGCCAAGGCCGACATCAAGGAAATCAAAATCGACGACACCAAAAGCGTCATGCCGGACGATTTGTCCGAGGCGATGACGGTCAAGGACTACCAGGACATTCTGTCCTTCCTAATGCTGCAGAAATCGAAACCGAAGCAATAGGGCGGGAAGGGTCAATCATGAAGAAACTAAAAATTGGCAGCTTCCTATCGGTCGTGATCACTCTGCTGATCGTCTATTCGCTGGTGAAGTGGGGCATACCCGCCGTTTCGCGGGAGGTGACGACGCTGCCCTTCCCGTTACCGGTTCCCGGCACTCTGATGTTCTTCTACATGGTGCTGACGCTTGTCGCCTTGTTCCTGATGGTCACTTTTTCGGAAGAAGGCCTCGAAGATTTCCTGCGTCCGGTAAAGAAGTTTCTGCGCGGCGGCTACGGCAAAATCCCCCGCGCTGTGATCATGCTGGCGATACCCTTGTTGGCCGGCTGGCAGGCCTATGAAATCACCGTTCCCAAGGTGGAAGCACCGGCGGCGCTGCGCATCCAGCATCCGTCATCGAACTTTCCGAAGAGTTTCGAAGCGAAAAAGAACCCCTTCGCCAACCCGACGGACGCCGACATCGACGCCTTCGTCGAACAAGCCAAGGCGAACGAAGTTGAATTTATTCCTCAGGTCCAGGAGGACATCGATCGCTGGTCGGAAGAAGTGGATCCCGAGCACATATTGGAGTTTTTCCCCGTCGCACCAATGAAGGCTCTTTTGGCGCAATTGGAATCCGGAACCGTGGATGAGGAAACGGCGAAGGCGGCGCTTTTGGAGAAAAACCTGTTCGAGGGTCGTGCCTTGTACGCCATGAATTGCCGGGCCTGTCACGGCGACAGTGTCGCGGGCGACGGCCCCATGGCGGACGGTTTCAAACTCAGGCCCATCAACTTCACCGACAATGGCACCGTCGAGACAATCGTCGAAGGCTACACCTTCTGGCGGGTCACGAATGGTGGCCCGGGACTGCCGACGGAGGCGACGCCCTGGGATTCGGCCATGCCCGAGTGGAAGCTCAGCCTCACGGAGGCGGAGCGTTGGAAAATCATCCTTGCCGAGTACGACATGGCCCAGAAGACACCGCGCATTCCGGAGGCTCACTGATGCTACCCGCCAGAAAAATAATGGCTGCGGGCTTCGCGACTCTGGTGTTCGTTTGCGGTTCGGGCGTGGCCTTAGCCGCTAATAAGCCGAGCAAGCCCATGCCCGAAGTTTCCGATGAGCTGCTCGAGCAAGGCCGTGCCATCTATTTTCGGCGCTGTAGTTTCTGCCACGGTTTGTTGGGAGATGGCGAAGGGCCCGCGGCGAAGTATTTGGACCCGAGACCGCGCGACTTCACGCTCGGCACTTTCAAGTTCCGGACCACACAAAGCGGCGAACTGCCGACCAACGAGGACCTGTTCCGTACCGTCAGCCGAGGGTTGCCGGGCACGGCCATGCAGTCTTTCGACAGCGACTTGATCAAGAACGGTCTCAGTGAGGACGAACGCTGGTCGGTTATAGCCTACATCAAAACGTTCGCGCCGGAGTTCGACGACCCGGACCTCGACCCGGTGAAGACCGGCAAAGTTCTCTCGCTGCCAGCCAATCGCGCGCCGCACAACGCCGAAACGATCGCCAGGGGCAAGATTGTGTTCGAGAAGGCCAAGTGCTGGAGCTGCCACGGCAAACTCGGCCGGGGTGACGGCAACAAGGAGTTCCGCAAAGACGATTGGGGCTTTCCCATCCGCATCCGCAACGTCACGCATCCTTGGAAAATTAAGGCAGGGAGCGAGGTCGAGGACATCTACATGCGGTTTACAAGCGGCATTAGCGGTACGCCCATGCCTTCCTTCATCAAGACATTGAACGAGGAAGACCGCTGGAACCTCGCCAATTACATCAAGTCCTTGCAGCACACGCTGAGTAGCCATCAAGCATTGAAGGCGATGCCGGTCGATGGCGCGTTGCCGGAAAATCCGAGAGATGCGGCGTGGGACACGGCGGAGCCTATGGACATACGGCTTGCTGGCCAGGTGATCGCGACCCCGCGCTGGCAGAATCCAAGTATCGAAATGGTCACCGTGCGGGCGCTCTTTAACGACGAGGACATCGCCTTCCGGCTCACCTGGGATGACCCTTTCAAGGACGTCACGCATGATGAAGCAAAAGAATTCGAACCTGTGGAGATTGCCAAGGTAGGCGCCTTCAATTCCTACGTAGAAGCCAATGGCATGGTGTCCAGGGCTCTGGAGACGTTCCGCGATTCCATCGCACTGCAATTCCCGGTGAAGCCGCCTCAAGGGACAAAGAAACCGCATTTCTATCGCGGCTCCTCCTCCGATCAGGTGCATTTATGGGTCTGGAAAGCGGACCTGGACGCGGTGGGCAAGCGCGGTTCGGAAGAAGGCAACGCACGTGGCTGGAAACAACCCATCAAGCCTCAATCCGAAGACGGTCAACAGATCACCGGAAAGGCGGAGTGGGACCAGGGCCGCTGGACCGTGGTCATGAAACGGCCGCTAAAAACTGACGATAAAAACGACGTGCAGTTCAAGAAGGGCGTTTTCACGCCCATGTCCGTCAACGCCTGGGACGGCTCGAACGGCGAGCATGGCTTAATCATGAGCCTCAGCACTTGGCAGTACGTGATCTTGGAAGCCCCGACGCCGATCAACGTTTACGTCTATGCCATTCTGGCCTTCCTAATTGCGGGCGGTCTCGGAATTTGGCTGATGCGCAAAGTGGAGAATGAAGTGGAATCGGTGGAGCCAGACGTTTGAGCCCACTGCCCGACGAATTGGAGGAACGAACATCATGAAACCAATACTCACAGCGGCCTTGAGCACGGTCTTCCTGGTTACCACCGCATCATCCGTTTTGGCCGATCCCGCTGCGGGTAAGGCGGCCTTCGAAGCTAAAGGCTGCGGCGATTGCCACTACACCGCCGGCCCGGCAAAGGAAAAGACTATAGACGACCAATTGGCCAAGAAAGGGCCCGAGCTCTGGTATGCCGGCTCCAAGTTTCAGAAGGATTGGCTAGGCAAATGGCTCGCTGACCCGAAACCTATTCGACCGATGAAGTTCAATGTTCTGACGGAAGAAAATCCTGGCGATCATCCGAAACTGGCTGGCGCCGACGCCGCCTCGGTCGCGGACTTCCTGATGAGTCTTACATCCACCGATGTGCCCGCTGGCAAGGTGAAGCCGAAGAAGAACCCCAAGGGACGTCAGATTTTCATCAAGAAAATGCCCTGCAGCGGCTGCCATCAGTATGCCGGACGTAAAAATAAAATTTCTGGCGGGCGTAGCGGCCCCTCACTGGTCGACGCTGGCGTGCGTCTGAATCCAGATTGGATATTGGCCTACTTAAAGAACCCGAAAGTGTTCAAGCCAGTGAAGATGATGCCGGTATTCACAGGTCTTCTCAGCGACAAGGACATGATGAACGTTGCCCGGTACGTCGCGAATTTCAAACCAAAGAAAAAGAAATAGGGCGGAGATCGACCATGAAAAATCTGATGATAATCGCCGCTGTCGCAGCTCTCGCCTCCCAGCTTGCCATGGCACCGGTTGGGGCCGCGGAAACCGAAAAGGTGTTCAAATTCTATTGCGCCCAGTGCCACGGCCTAACCGGAAAGGGGGATGGGCCAAACGTAACCAAGGATTTCCCCGTCAGCCCGCGCAATTTCACCAACGCCAAGGAAATGAACAAGCTTTCCGACGCGGATTTGAAGAACGTCATCATGGATGGCGGTCCTTCGGTCAGCAAATCACCCATGATGCCGCCTTGGGGCAAGACACTGAACGCCGAGGAGGTCGACGGTCTAATCAAGCATCTCCGTGTGCTGTGCAAATGCAAAGGCAAGCAGGGATAGAAGTTCGCCTAAAGGGAAGTGTTTAGAAAACGTAGAAGTAGAGAATCAAGACGATGACCACAGCATTCACGGCCATCCCGATGAAGATGACGATGTCGGCGAATCGTTTCCGGGACAATGACATGCCGGGATCCTATTCGAACTGCGGGGGCCGTCTATTGATCCGGATCAATGCCACCGGACTTATTCTTGCGGAGGGCTTGGATGACTGATCCCGCTGAAGGACAAGACCGTTTCTCATGGGCCGGGCCGGCTCTGTTTATCGTCGTGCTGGCCCTTATCGCGGCATTCTTCTGGTGGTTCGTGCGGGTCTAGGCGTGGATGAAGGATAGCGAAGCATGGACATCAAAAACTACTTCCTGCCTTTCGTTGCCGCGTTTGTGGTCTGTGCGGCGGCGTTCTTGTTGCTCGACATGGCGGCCATGAATTTGCAGGGCCTAAGCCTGATTTTTAACCAATGACGGGCGCGGGATCGAGGATCAGATGAACGGATTTCGTCCAGTGAAGATCGGAATGACAGTGGCGATCTTCGGGCTCCTCGTCTCCCTCGTATCGTTAGCGCTGCCGGGGTTCGAACAGTCGGCGGTCTATGCAGCCGAGCCGGCAGCGGATGCAGCGCCATCTTTTCTTTACGAACCAGCGCCGAAGCTTACTGCTGCCGACTATCCAACCGTTGCCGGGGTCAATAGCCGCGTCGTCGTCTGGGTGTTCGCCCAACTTCATCTTTGGTTCGCGGCCTTCGTTCTGGCGGTACCGATCTTCGTTTTCATTATCGAAGTGATCGGCATGCGCACCCGCGACAAGCGCTACGACGACATGGCTTACGAGTTTATCAAAGTCTCGATCACCGCTTATTCCCTGACGGCCATCCTGGGCGGAGGATTGGTGTTTTCCCTGATCCTGTTCTACCCGCATCTGTTCACCTATCTCTCGACCATCTTCAGCGAGAGCATGTTCTATTATGCGCTCCTGTTCTTCGCCGAAAGTGCGGTCCTCTACATTTATTACTACGGTTGGCATTGGCTGCAGGGCGGCTTCAAGAAATGGGTGCACCTGACGCTGGGCCTGGTGCTCAACGCCGTTGGCACGACGCTTATGCTGCTGGCCAACGCCTGGCTGACCTTCATGATGAGCCCGGCCGGCGTCGACGCCGCCGGTGTCTTCAGCGGTGACGAGTGGGCCGCGGTACACAATTTTCTCTGGAACCCGATCAACCTGCACCGATTCGTAGCCAACATCGCTTATGGCGGTTCCATCGTCGGCGCTTATGCCGCTTTCAAATTCCTGACCGCAGGGACGCGCCAGGAACGCGCGCACTATGACTGGATGGGCTACAACGCCAACTTTATCGCCATTTGCGCGCTGCTGCCGTTGCCCTTCGCCGGCTATTACCTGGCGGCTGAAATCTACGCCTATAGTCAACAGATGGGGATCACCCTCATGGGGGGGATCTTCGCCTGGCTTTTCATTATCCAGGCGGTGTTGATTGGCACGCTCTTCCTGTCGGCCAACTATTATCTCTGGTGCGGCATGGGGCGCAGCGACGGCGCCAAGCGTTACACCAAATACATCAAATACATCGCCATCGTTTTGGTTGGCGCATTCCTGGTCTGGTTCACGCCGCACACGCTGGTTCTGACCAACGAGGAACTAAAGGCGCTGGGCGGCCCGCATCACAAAATCCTGGGCCCGCTTGGCATCATGCCGGCGAAGAATACGGCGGTGAACGTGATGATCATCTTCACCGCGCTCAGTTTCATGTTCTATCGGCGCTCCAACAAGGTCGCGGTGGTGTCCTGGGAGAAAGCCGGCAACGCCATACAAGTCGCACTTTTCTCGGCTGGCCTTTTGAACATCATTTTTCTCGGCGTCTACCACGGATACTTCACCAATACCGTTTACAAGGTTGCGGCGTCGATCCCGCAAGTATTGACCACGCTGGTAATCATCGTTGCTAGCATAACGCTCGACTCCTTCATTTACCGAGGCGCGCAGGAGGTAGGCCCACTGCGCTGGGGCCGAATACCGGAAAGGGCGCAATACGCGCTGTTCCTGTTGGCCGTCGCCTTCACCTGGCTCATGGGGCTGATGGGGTACATCCGCTCCGGCATCCGCCAGCATTGGCATGTAGTCGATATCATGCGCGATGCGTCATCCGAGGCCTTTACGCCGACGCTGGGTTACGCCGCCAACGTGGTTTCGGTAGCGGCCATTATTTTTATGGCCTTGGTTATCTTCATTTTCTGGATCGCCCAGGTCAGTAGCGCTAAGACGCTGCCCGCCGGATACTGGAAAGAGTAGGCGGTCATGCGGCAATTTCTCACCGTCGTCGCCTTCACATTGTTGACCATCGGCTTTTTTGCCGCGTACTCGAATTACGGCATCCCGCAGATCGAACCGGCGCCGCCGCCAAAGGACGAAAAGCTCGACCTCGGATCCATGACCATGGATCAGTTCGTTGCATTGGGTGAGCGGGTGTTCAGCGGCAAGGGAACTTGCACGCTGTGCCACAATGCGTTGGGCCGGGCGCCCGCGCTGGAGAATATTACCGAAGTTGCGTCGAAGCGCCTGGAAGACCCCCGCTACGAGGGCGCGGCGGAGACTGTCGAAGCGTATCTGATCGAATCCCTGGTTGAACCGTCTGTTTTCGTCGTCACCGGGTTTGGCAAAAAAGGTACGAACGACAAAGAAAGCCCAATGCCGGATGTCTCCGGCGGTGGCATTGGCCTTTCCGAGGCCGAGATTGCGGCCATCACTGCCTATCTGCAGGACAAGAGCGGCGGTGAGATCACCGTTGAAATTCCCAGCGGTATCGAAAACAAGGCGGACGAGGAAACCGAAGAGGGCGAGCCACGTGAGGCGATCAACGATCCCGAAGCGTTGATGGTCAAGTTCACCTGTAACGCTTGCCATATGATCGATGGCAAGGGCGGCGACGCGGGTCCTAATCTCTCCAGAATCGGCGCGATGCGCGACCGAACTTATCTTCGGCGCGCGCTCCTCGACCCCAATGCCGATGTCGCCAAGGGCTTCGAACCAGACACGATGCCGCCGGATCTGGGCGAGCAAATGTACGCCGCGGAGTTGGAAACTTTGCTGAATTTCCTGGCCGGACTGAAGTGAGGAGGCGGCGGCGATGAAAATACCTAGATTGCTGCAGGCCGTGCTGGTCCTCGCCGGGGTCTATTTCGGATTCATCATCGTCTTCGATGTCATTCTCGGTGCCGTGATCCCTGCCAGCCTGCTCGCTATGTACATGTTTTTCACCACCGCCGGCGTGTTCATGGTTTTCACCTACGACGAAGATCAAACACGGGAACTGGTGGCACCCATCAAGGCTTTGGTCGAAGATCCGTCGAAGCGCCTGTGGCGCAACATCGTCTTCGCCATCGTCCCATTGGCGGCAGGCGGCTTCACCTACGTCCAGATGCAACCGAGTTTCGAGGCACCTCTGGAGCTTCGCACCATTCATCCAGCGCCGCCAAGCACGGCCAAGATCTACGGCAAACGGGTCAATCTTCTGAAACTGGAGAACCCGCTTCGTAAAATCGAGAAGGAGGATCCGGAGAAGTTCCGCGAACTGGTGAACCAGGGCGCCGCCGTCTACATCCAGAACTGTCAGTATTGCCATGGCGATAAGCTCGACGGCAACGGACTCTACGCCGCTGGGCTCAATCCGACACCGCTGAATTTCCAGGACGTAGGCACCATCGCGCAGCTCCAGGAATCGTATCTGTTCTGGCGAATTTCGACGGGTGGACCGGGATTACCGAAGGAAGCCGCGCCTTGGATTTCTTCGATGCCGGTCTGGCAGAACTTTCTCAAGGAAGACGAAATCTGGAAGGTGATCCTTTACCTCTACGACTATACCGGCCATCGGCCACGATCCTGGGAGCACGAATGATGGACCGCGGCTCCATAAGGACTGTACTGATACCTGTCTTCGCTGCCAGTTTTGTGGTGCTTTCTTTCGGGCAGGCCATGGCGAAGGACGGCGATGGCGACAAAGGCGAGGCCATCTACGCAAAACGCTGCCTGCAATGTCATGGCGAAGAGGGGGATGGGCTTGGCCCGGCGGCCGAACGCCTCAATCCGCCGCCGCGCGATTTCACGCTGGGCCTTTACAAATTCCAATCGTCGGCCTTTGACGCAGATCTCCCAAACGACGACGACCTGTTCCGCATGGTTCGCGACGGCATGCCCGGCACGGCCATGCCGGGTTGGGGGGACATGCTGTCGGAGCAGGACATGTGGGACGTCATTGCTTACATCAAGCGTTTCGCCGAGCTGGAGGGAACGCCTGAAAAACAGATCGATTACGGTTCCCAAGTACAATCGTCGCCAGAGAGTGTCGCTGCGGGCAAGAAACTCTTTCTTGCCGATGACCGATGCTCGGAATGTCACGGTGTGGAAGGCCGCGGCGATGCAATTAAGAAACTGAAGAACGACAATGGCGAACGGACATGGCCCCGTAATTTGACCAAGCCCTGGACCTACCGTGCGAGCAACGATCCCAAAGACATCTTTACCCGCATATCGGCCGGTATCCCCACGACACAGATGCCGTCTTTCGCCGACCCCAAGAGCAAAAAGAAGCTGAGCATTGAGGAGCGCTGGCACGTCGCCAACTACGTGGCGTCGCTGCCAAAGACGGAAAAAGTGGTGCGACCGGAAAACACGGTCATCAAGGCTGTTCGCGTGGAGAATGAATTGCCGACGTCGCCGGACGATCCTGCCTGGGACAAGGCGTCACCAACAACCTTCTTCATGCTTTCGCAGATCGTTGGCAAGGAGCGCTTCTTCAAAGCCGCCAACGACACGATTAGCGTTCGAGCGCTCTATAATGGCGATAAGATTGGTATCCGTCTGGAGTGGGACGACCGGACCAAGAGCATCCCCGGCGACGCCAAGGCCGAAAGTATCGCCGAGGGTGAGCTCTTGGAAGACGCTGTTGCGGTGCAGTTTCCGGTGAAAATCCCGACTGGTATGGAAAAGCCCTATTTCCTCATGGGCGATGCGGCCAAGCCGGTCACCTTATGGCGCTGGTCCAGCGGCACGACGGAGGAAGCGGAAAGCGCCGCCATCCTCGACGCCGAGGGGATCGATCAGCAGGAAACCCGTGATGCCGCCGCCGGTTTCACCGCCAAGGGCAGCTATAAGGCGGGCACCTGGCGGGCGATCATGACCCGACCGCTGCGTACCGAAGCGGCGGATAAGGATCTGCAATTTGAGGAAGGGCGGTTCATTCCCGTCGCATTTTTCGCATGGGACGGCTCCAACGGAGAAGTCGGCACGCGTCACGCCATGACGACCTGGTATTGGCTATTGCTGAAACCCTCTACTGGCGCCAAGCCAATCATATTCGCCGTCATTGTCGCGCTCCTGATCGGTGGCGTTCTGGTCTGGTGGGCCCGCAGCGCGGCGGCTCGAAGCAGGAGCGCTGCATCATGACGAACAAACAGGCGAACCTGTCCGGTGACGAGACACCGGGTGCCGGCAATCGTGGCGCTATCGTTCGAATGTTCGGCGTCATTCTGGTCATTCTCGGCACCCTGGACATCATGCTGTCATGGCGCGGCGCGTTCGAAATTGTGCCCTTCCACGTAATGCTTATCGCGGCGGGGCTATTGCTGTGCCTGATTGGCGCAATACGCCGTCAAAACCGGCGTTGATACAGATCAAAGCGGCGTTGCCACCCTTGCTGGACTGTGGTGGCACGCATCGGAAGCACCGGCGGGAGGGAAAGCAGAATAATGACCCCATCTATTTCTCCGCAAGTTACCGACACGCTGAGCGACAATAGAGCGGCAGATACGGCGCCCGCGCCGCTGGCGCGCATTCTGGTTGCACTCGACGCGTCCGAACATGCCAACAAGGCGCTTGAAGAGGCAATCCGGTTGGCCAAATCCGCCGACGGCGTCATCACGGGAATTCACGCCTATGCGGCGATGCTGCATGACCGCCGCTTCAAGATGATGGAAGGAGGTCTGCCGGAACGCTATCTGGAAGAAGAGGAGATGGGCCATCAGCGCGAGGTTCATGACGATTTGATAACGCGCGGCCTGAACATCATTTCCGACAGTTATCATGACGCCGGAAAAGACGTATGCGATGCCGCCGGGGTCGTCTTCAAAAGGCTTAGCCCCGAAGGCAAGAACTACGCCAAGGTCGTAGAGGCAGCCCGAAGTGGCGATTATGACGTGCTGGCCATCGGCGCGCTCGGTTTGGGTGCGATTCCGGGAAGTCTCATCGGCACCGTCGCAGAACGGGTCGTTCGCCGCTCTCCCATCGATACCTTCGTCGTTCGCGATCCGCAGAAGGCTGTCGGCGATGGCCCTATCGTCGTTGGTGTCGATGGTTCGCCGCTTTCCTATGGCGCCCTGATGACGGCGCTCGATTTGGCCGCCCGGACCAACACGGACGTTCATGCGGTGGCTGCCTACGACCCCTATTATCACTATGTCGCCTTCAACAAGATCGCCGGCGTACTTAGTGAGGAGGCCGGTAAGGTTTTCCGCTTCAAGGAGCAGGAGCAACTACATGAGGAGCTGATCGACGACGGCATCGCGAAGATCTACCAGTCGCACCTGGAGGTAGCCGAGACCATCGCCAACGATTTGGGGGTCAAGCTCTTTACCAAGCTTTTGGATGGTAAGCCGTATAAGGCCATCCTCGATTACCTGGCCGAGGCGAGCGCCAGCCTGCTGGTGATTGGCAAGACCGGCGTCCATGCGGATGACGAGTTGGACATTGGTGGCAACGCGGAAAACCTGTTGCGGTTGGCGCCGTGCCATTTGTGGCTGACCCAGACCACCTATACGCCACCTCTCGATATTGTCGCCGAGGAAACGGTGGCATGGAGTGTCGAGGCGGAAAAGAAGATATCTCGGGCGCCCGAGTTCGTTCGCGACATGGCCCGGCGTATGGTTCTTCGCCACACCCAAAAATTGGGCCACACTTTTGTCACGTCGGATCTCGTCGACGAGGTTATGGGCAAGGCGATGCCAGGCTTCTCCGGTAATGACGCCGGGAAGGAACGCGAATTGGCGTGGAGCAAGGCCGCTGAAAAACTATTGGCCAACGTGACCGACGCAGCTATCGCCGACAACATCCGGCTTCGCGCCATCAAGCGGGCCCGGCGTGGCCATAGCGACAAGGTGATGCCAAAACATGTGACCCCTTTTCTCGATTTGGCCGATAGTGACCGGCCGGATTGGTCGGCGGCGGCGCTAGCCCGCACCGCCAAGGTGCCGGAAATGGTCCGCGCGACCGTCAAGGCGGGCATTGAGAATTTGGCCCTGGAACGGGGTATCAAGGAAATTTCTTTCGCGTTGGCGGAGGAGGGCGTTGTTGAGGCGCGAAAGGCCATGTGTCCGGTGCCGGCCGCCGAGGACGAGGTCGTCGATAAAGCTGAATCCGCCGAACCAGAAATGTTGGACGGTCCCATTACCTGGTCGCCGGAAGCGGAGATCCGTCTGACCCGTGTGCCGGAAGGCTTTATGCGGGACATGACGCGACAGCGTGTCGAAACCTTTGCCCGCAAATCCGGTGTCGCCACAATCACTTTGGACCTTGTGGAGGAGAAATACGCGTCGTGGGCCGAAGGCTCGGCCAAACGAAAATCGGATATGGCCCGGACGCCGGACGCATCAGCACGCATCGAACGTATTCCAGAATTTATCCGCCCCATGGTGGTTCAGGAGATCGAACGGTGTGCCCGTGAAATGGGGTTGGACATCGTAACCGGTGCGGCAATTGATAAAGCCGGTGAGGCTTGGGAAGGCATGGGCGCCTTCCATTCCGAAGACGTCCCCGACCAGTACAAGAAATGATCGCTGAGAGGCTTTGAAGGATTATCCCATGGAGGACACGCTTGCTCCGCCTTTCCTCGTCGCCCTCAACCTGACACGCCGTTGCAATTTGAACTGTGCCCATTGTTATTTGGATGCCGGGACGCGCGAGAGCGACGACAGCAATGAACTGACTACGGCGGAGGTCAAGAACCTGCTGGACGACATCGTCCGGCTCAGTGACGAGACCATGGTCGTCTTCACCGGCGGTGAACCGTTATTACGGGCGGACCTCACCGAACTCATCGCCTACGCCTCCAATCTTGGGTTGATGGCTGTGCTCGGTACCAACGGCATGGCGCTCAACGACCGGCGAGTGATGGCCCTCAAGGAAGCCGGTCTTCAGGGCGCCGGTATCAGCCTCGATTCCCTGGACGCGGCGGCCCATGACGATTTTCGCGGCCTGCCCGGTTCTTGGATCCGTGCCCAGGCCGCTATCGACGCCTGCCGCCGCAACGATTTGCGCTTCCAGATTCATTTCTCCGTCACCGACGACAACGCCCACGAACTGGACGACATGATCAGCTATGCCCGCGACGTCGGCGCTTTCGTGCTGAATATCTTCTTCCTGGTTTGCACGGGGCGCGGCGAGGAGGTGACGAATATTTCGTCGGAAACCTATGACCGGGTCTTGCGCCGGGTGACACAGGCGGCGCGGCAGGAAACGGATATCATGATCCGGGCAAAATGCGCGCCCCATTTCAAACGCATGGCGTGGGAACTGGATCCGGATTGGCCCATAACCACAGCGCATGGCTATGAGGACGGGGGTTGTCTGGCTGGTACACGATATTGCCGCGTAACGCCGGATGGCGGTGTCACGGCCTGTCCCTATATGGAAGAAAAGGTGGGCTCGGTCCGGGAAAACAGCTTCGCCACGATCTGGCGCGACGCGCCGCAGTTTCAGGCTTTGCGTCAACCCGTTCTCGAAGGCCGATGCGGCGCATGCGAATATTCCAAGATTTGCGGCGGCTGCCGGGCAAGGCCGATGGCGCGCGACGGTGCCCTGATGGGAGAGGACTTTCTCTGCGCCTACCAGCCGCAAGGCGGTGCCGTTATCGAGCCGCTTAGCGCGGTCGGCAGTGCGCTTTCGTGGACGCCGGAAGCGGAAGAATGGCTGACCCGTATTCCCGCATTCGTCCGTCGTTTCGTGCGCCAGAAGGCGGAGGAACATGTGCGTGCCAGCAACGGCCGTGAGGTCACCGGCGACGTCATGTCGGCGCTGGCAAAAACCGCAAGCCGTCGCCTCGGCGGGCAGCGGCCGGTGATGGAAGGCCCAGAACGATGAATGCCGACGCTGTCATCATCGGTGGCGGAGTCTCCGGTTTGGCGACGGCTCATGAGCTGGCAAGCCACGAGCACAGGGTCATTGTTCTCGAGCGGCAAGCCCACACTGGCGGCAATGCGTTGTCCGAGGCGTTTGGCGGTTTTCTCATGGAACACGGGCCGAGCACGATGAATGCCCATATTGCAGCCGCGGGACAATTCTCAACCAGTCTCGGTCTCGATGACCGGCGATGCGACCTCGGCGCTGGCATCCGCAATCGCTATCTCGTGGCGGATGGCAAGCTTGCGGCGATTCCCGTGGGGCCATTTGGCCTGTTGACGGCTGGATATCTTTCTCCCGTGGCCAAGACCCGGCTACTCGCCGACTTATTATTGCCGCATCGAAGCGACGGCGAGGATGAAACGATTATGGCGTTCTGTTCGCGGCGGTTCGGGAGGGAATTTGCCGAACGCGTTATAGACCCTCTTGTCGCGGGTATTTACGCCGGACGCGCCGCCGATCTTTCCGTTGCCGCTATTTTTCCGAAGCTCGTGGCGCTAGAAAAGAAGTACGGTTCGGTAACGCTGGGTGCGATACATCGGCGGCGAGAAGGCGGGAAAATGCCCGGAAGCCGCTTATTTTCATGGTCCGGTGGAATCGGCACGCTGCCGAAGGCGATGTCGCGCCGGCTCGGCAATGCGGTTCGCACGGGCGTCACCGTGCGGAATATTTCGCGCCGCGCCGATGGCTTCCGCATAGATGCAGGCGAGGCAGGTACGCTTAATGCAAAGGTAGTGATTGTCGCGACCCAGCCGCACGTCGCGGCGCGGTTGATCGCTGACGTCGACCCAAAGGGAGCCGATGCTGCGGCACAAATTCATGCGCCTCCGTTGGCTGTCGTATTTCTGGGATTTCCACGCGGGAGCGTCGCACACCCTCTTGACGGCCTCGGGTTCCTTACAAGCGAAGCGGAAAAACGAAACGTACTGGGCGCCCAGTTTTGTTCAACCATGTTTCCAAACCGTGCTCCTGAGGGCCATATTGCCGTTTCTGCCTATATTGGCGGCGCCCGGGCGCCCGATCTTGCTCGCCTTCCGGCGCCGGAACTTGTGAATCTGGCCCGCAGCGAGTTTCGCGATCTCATTGGCGCCACCGGCGAACCGACCGTGGCGCGGGTGCGCCATTGGCCGCTCGGACTGCCGCAATACGGGGTCGGACATCCGGCCCTCGTCGAGAATTTGCGGGCCACGGCAAACCGGCAAGCTGGATTGTTTTTGACAGGAAATTATTTTGCCGGCCCTTCGGTGGCGATATGCCTGGCGGGCGCTCGAGAAACAGCCTTTGCGGCGCATGCTTATTTCACAAAAGATAGGGAACCCGATCCGGTTGCGTACCCCGAGCCCCCGGAAACTTCATCCTCCCGGGTTTTTTTACGGCGGTAAGAATATGACCACACCACCGGTCTGGCATTGACACGTTCCACGACAGCTAAAACGCAAAGACCTACCGAAGGGCAGGTCCGTGCGGCCGTTGCCGGGTTGGTGTAGGCGTTGTTTGAGGCTCCCGCTGGGAGATCTCGCTGTACTTCGCTAATACAAAAGGCCTGGTTATCCAGGCCCTTTGTAAGCTGCGCAGCAGCTTTCCCTCCGGGGGATTTCGGTGTGCTGCCCTAAACGAAACAACCCGGCGTGTGCCGGGTCGTTTCGAAGGGCGCCATCGCCTCAATGGTTGCGGGATGGAACGGCGGCAGGGCCGTTTCATGATTTGAACCTACGCAGTTTGCGCGCGGGCTTGCGCCCGTGCTCAACCTTCGAGCTAAAAACGCTCTTATGAGGTAAGCGTCCGGCCTGACCGCTCTGCCGTGCAGAAGAAGTGAGGTTTAGTGTCCACTTGTTTAGGTGGACACTAACGGGGATCAGGATGTGGCGAAGCGGGGCAAGCGTCGGCGCTGGAGTGCAGACGAGAAGCGGATGATTTGCGCACAGACGCGGTTTGCGGGCGTTTCGGTTTCACAGGTTGCACGGCGCTACAATGTGAACGCCAATCAGGTTTTCAACTGGCTGAAAGATCCCCGGTTTGCGGGAAGTGACACGGTCGATGACGCCGCCTGTTTCCTGCCGGTTGAGATTGCGCGTCACGTCGAGCACGAAGCCGAGCGCCCTGTTGGTGACGAAGGCAAGATCGAGGTCACGCTTGCCGGAGGTCATCGCTTGAGCATTAGCGGCCCTTACGATCCCGAAGCGCTCGTACGTCTGCTCCGGTGCTTGTCGGGATGATCCCGGTTCCCACGAACACGAAGGTTTGGCTTGCGGCCGGCGTGACGGACATGCGTAAGGGGTTCAATGGGCTGTCAGCGCAAACAGAGAAGGTTCTAAAGGCGGCGCCGTATTGCGGTCATCTGTTCGTCTTCCGGGGTCGCCGTGGCGATCTGATCAAGGTGATCTGGTGGGACGGGCAAGGGGCATGTCTGTTCTCGAAGCGTCTGGAGAAGGGACGGTTTGTCTGGCCGTCTGCGAAAGCGGGCAAGGTTGCGCTGACCCCGGCTCAATTGGCGATGCTGCTGGAAGGGATTGATTGGCGCATACCACAACGAACGTGGCGTCCCCTGACGGCTGGGTAAAGTCGTTTCACAGCAAAGGGTTGTCAATTTCCGGGGATTCCCATGCGGGGTGGCGGCTGATAGATTGCCGGCATGCTCGACGACGCTGAGAACCTGCCGCATTAAAAGGTCTGGTGGCATCGCTGGCGTCGGAAGTGAAGTCACAGGCGGTGTTGATCGAGAAGCTCCAACACCAATTGGCCGGGATGCGCCAGCATCGCTTCGGGTCGCGCTCGGAGGCTCTGGATCAACTGGCGTTGACGCTGGAAGACGAAGAGATTGCGGCGTCCGCGCAGGAGCCCGCGTCAGACGATGCAAATGCAGATCAATCTGCAGCGCCAAAAGACAAGCCCAAACGTAAACCGCTGCCCGGTCATCTCCCACGCAACGAGACAACACTGTCGCCGGGCGATGCCTGTGGGGAATGCGGCGGTGCGCTCAAAACGCTTGGCGACGATGTCACCGAGGAACTGGAATATGTCCCCGGACGTTTTGTCGTGAACCGGATTGTTCGCCCGCGCATGGCCTGCACCTGCTGTGAGACGTTCCATCAGGCAGCCCTGCCGTCGCGGCCGATTGAGCACGGGCGGCCCGGTCCTGGCCTACTGGCCCATGTGCTGGTCAACAAGTACGCCGATCATTCGCCTTTGTACCGGCAAAGTCAGATATTCCAGCGCGAGGGGATCGATCTGGACCGCTCCACCCTGGCCGATTGGGTTGGCAAATCCACGGCTCTGTTGGAACCTTTGGCGGACGCCGTCGCGCGCCATGTTTTAAAGGGACAGGCCCTCTTCGCCGATGATACGCCGGTAAAAATGCTGACCCCAGGCTCCGGTAAAACCAGGACCGCGCGGCTTTGGGCCTATGTCCGCGATGAACGACCCTGGGCCGGAGAGGCGCATCCTGCCGCATGGTATCAGTTCTCGTCCGACAGGAAGGGCGTTCGCCCGCGCGAACATCTAGCGGACTTCACGGGCTTCATGCATGCCGATGGCTATGCGGGGTTCAATGACCTGTACCGCACGGGCAAGGTGACGGAAGTGGCCTGCATGGCCCATATCCGACGCAAGTTCGTCGATATCCACAAAGCTCAGGGATCGGCGATTGCCGAGGAAGCCATAAAACGTATCGCCACACTCTATGGCGTCGAGAAGGAGGTTCGGGGCCAATCGCCGGATCAACGGGTGAAGATCAGGCAGCGCCAATCAAAACCAATCTTCGACGACCTGGAATCATGGCTGCATGCCCAATTGACGTGAGCGTCCGGTAAAGCAGCCCTGCCTATGATGACGTTGGACTGTTACGCTCAGGTTTGAGCGTAACGCCAGGGGAGCAGTTCGTCGATCCGATTGATTTTATGGTCGGCGATACAGGCTAGCGTGTCGGTTAGCCAGGCCTGCGGATCGACGCCATTGAGTTTTGCTGTCTCGATCAGCGTATAGGCGATGGCGGCTGATTTGCCGCCGGCCTCGGACCCCATGAAGAGATAATTCTTCCGCCCCAGGGCGATGGGCCGCATGGATCGCTCTGCGGTATTGTTGTCGAGTTCAAGAAAGCCGTGATCTAGATATGGTCGCAGCTTCTTCATGCGGGTCAGGGCGTAGCGAATAGCACCGGCTAAGGGTGATTTGCCGGATATCCGGGTCAATTGGGCATGCAGCCATGATTCCAGGTCGTCGAAGATTGGTTTTGATTGGCGCTGCCTGATCTTCACCCGTTGATCCGGCGATTGGCCCCGAACCTCCTTCTCGACGCCATAGAGTGTGGCGATACGTTTTATGGCTTCCTCGGCAATCGCCGATCCCTGAGCTTTGTGGATATCGACGAACTTGCGTCGGATATGGGCCATGCAGGCCACTTCCGTCACCTTGCCCGTGCGGTACAGGTCATTGAACCCCGCATAGCCATCGGCATGCATGAAGCCCGTGAAGTCCGCTAGATGTTCGCGCGGGCGAACGCCCTTCCTGTCGGACGAGAACTGATACCATGCGGCAGGATGCGCCTCTCCGGCCCAGGGTCGTTCATCGCGGACATAGGCCCAAAGCCGCGCGGTCCTGGTTTTACCGGAGCCTGGGGTCAGCATTTTTACCGGCGTATCATCGGCGAAGAGGGCCTGTCCCTTTAAAACATGGCGCGCGACGGCGTCCGCCAAAGGTTCCAACAGAGCCGTGGATTTGCCAACCCAATCGGCCAGGGTGGAGCGGTCCAGATCGATCCCCTCGCGCTGGAATATCTGACTTTGCCGGTACAAAGGCGAATGATCGGCGTACTTGTTGACCAGCACATGGGCCAGTAGGCCAGGACCGGGCCGCCCGTGCTCAATCGGCCGCGACGGCAGGGCTGCCTGATGGAACGTCTCACAGCAGGTGCAGGCCATGCGCGGGCGAACAATCCGGTTCACGACAAAACGTCCGGGGACATATTCCAGTTCCTCGGTGACATCGTCGCCAAGCGTTTTGAGCGCACCGCCGCATTCCCCACAGGCATCGCCCGGCGACAGTGTTGTCTCGTTGCGTGGGAGATGACCGGGCAGCGGTTTACGTTTGGGCTTGTCTTTTGGCGCTGCAGATTGATCTGCATTTGCATCGTCTGACGCGGGCTCCTGCGCGGACGCCGCAATCTCTTCGTCTTCCAGCGTCAACGCCAGTTGATCCAGAGCCTCCGAGCGCGACCCGAAGCGATGCTGGCGCATCCCGGCCAATTGGTGTTGGAGCTTCTCGATCAACACCGCCTGTGACTTCACTTCCGACGCCAGCGATGCCACCAGACCTTTTAATGCGGCAGGTTCATTCGGGAGGTTCTCAGCGTCGTCGAGCATGCCGGCAATCTATCAGCCGCCACCCCGCATGGGAATCCCCGGAAATTGACAACCCTTTGCTGTGAAACGACTTTACCCAGCCGTCAGGGGACGCCACGTTCGTTGTGGTATGCGCCAATCAATCCCTTCCAGCAGCATCGCCAATTGAGCCGGGGTCAGCGCAACCTTGCCCGCTTTCGCAGACGGCCAGACAAACCGTCCCTTCTCCAGACGCTTCGAGAACAGACATGCCCCTTGCCCGTCCCACCAGATCACCTTGATCAGATCGCCACGGCGACCCCGGAAGACGAACAGATGACCGCAATACGGCGCCGCCTTTAGAACCTTCTCTGTTTGCGCTGACAGCCCATTGAACCCCTTACGCATGTCCGTCACGCCGGCCGCAAGCCAAACCTTCGTGTTCGTGGGAACCGGGATCATCCCGACAAGCACCGGAGCAGACGTACGAGCGCTTCGGGATCGTAAGGGCCGCTAATGCTCAAGCGATGACCTCCGGCAAGCGTGACCTCGATCTTGCCTTCGTCACCAACAGGGCGCTCGGCTTCGTGCTCGACGTGACGCGCAATCTCAACCGGCAGGAAACAGGCGGCGTCATCGACCGTGTCACTTCCCGCAAACCGGGGATCTTTCAGCCAGTTGAAAACCTGATTGGCGTTCACATTGTAGCGCCGTGCAACCTGTGAAACCGAAACGCCCGCAAACCGCGTCTGTGCGCAAATCATCCGCTTCTCGTCTGCACTCCAGCGCCGACGCTTGCCCCGCTTCGCCACATCCTGATCCCCGTTAGTGTCCACCTAAACAAGTGGACACTAAACCTCACTTCTTCTGCACGGCAGAGCGGTCAGGCCGGACGCTTACCAATTGACCCGGATATCCGGCAAATCACCCTTAGCCGGTGCTATTCGCTACGCCCTGACCCGCATGAAGAAGCTGCGACCATATCTAGATCACGGCTTTCTTGAACTCGACAACAATACCGCAGAGCGATCCATGCGGCCCATCGCCCTGGGGCGGAAGAATTATCTCTTCATGGGGTCCGAGGCCGGCGGCAAATCAGCCGCCATCGCCTATACGCTGATCGAGACAGCAAAACTCAATGGCGTCGATCCGCAGGCCTGGCTAACCGACACGCTAGCCTGTATCGCCGACCATAAAATCAATCGGATCGACGAACTGCTCCCCTGGCGTTACGCTCAAACCTGAGCGTAACAGTCCAACGTCATCATAGGCAGGGCTGCTTTACCGGACGCTCACGTTATTTCTGGTTGCGGGGGTAGGATTTGAACCTACGACCTTCAGGTTATGAGCCTGACGAGCTACCAGACTGCTCCACCCCGCGGGGGTTTTATTGTGTGTATATCGTGAAGGGGGCGGCCGGATTTCGAAGGTCCGGCCGCGGAGGGTTTCTGATGCCTGTTTTCTGATCTCTGATCCCCCGGGTCAAGCCCGGGGCAGGCTCTGACACCCGTCCATGGAGGGCCTGGCGGCGACCTACTCTCCCACGCCTTAAGACGCAGTACCATCGGCGCGGAGGGTTTTCACGGCCGAGTTCGGGATGGGATCGGGTGGTTCGCCCCTCGCTGTGGCCACCAGACCGTCGATGGACGGGTGTCAGAGCCTGCCCCGGGCTTGACCCGGGGGAACAGAGGACAGAATTCAGAAGCCAGAATGGCGTTCTTAATCGTCCTCCGGTGTGTGATTGCGGTCAGTTTGTGTGTTGGTGTGTATCAAGTTTCGTCTGTTGCGCCCGGTTTCCCCAGTATGGGGTTTGCCGCTGCGCGCGATGGAGATGACTGACAAAAAATCAAGCCGATCGAGCGATTAGTACCAGTAAGCTTCACGCATTGCTGCGCTTCCACACCTGGCCTATCAACGTGGTGGTCTACCACGGCTCTCAGCGAGACCTGGTCTTGAGGGAGGTTTCCCACTTAGATGCTTTCAGCGGTTATCCCGTCCGACCTTAGCTACCCGGCTGTGCTGCTGGCGCAACAACCGGTCCACCAGAGGGTCGTCCATCCCGGTCCTCTCGTACTAGGGACAGATCCTCTCAAGTCTCGTACACCCACGGCAGATAGGGACCGAACTGTCTCACGACGTTCTAAACCCAGCTCACGTACCACTTTAATTGGCGAACAGCCAAACCCTTGGGACCTGCTTCAGCCCCAGGATGTGATGAGCCGACATCGAGGTGCCAAACACTCCCGTCGATATGGACTCTTGGGGAGTATCAGCCTGTTATCCCCGGCGTACCTTTTATCCGTTGAGCGATGGCCCTTCCACGCGGGACCACCGGATCACTATGACCGACTTTCGTCTCTGATCGGCCCGTCGGCCTCTCAGTCAGGCGGGCTTGTGCCATTGCACTCAGCAGCTGATTTCCGACCAGCCTGAGCCCACCTTCGCGCGCCTCCGTTACTCTTTGGGAGGCGACCGCCCCAGTCAAACTACCCACCATGCAGGGTCCCGGACCCGGATATACGGGCCGCGGTTAGATATCAGAAGTAATAAGGGCGGTATTTCAAGGGTGCCTCCACAGAACCTGGCGGCCCTGCTTCAAAGGCTCCCGCCTATCCTACACATGTCACTCCTAATACCACTGCAAAGCTGTAGTAAAGGTGCACGGGGTCTTTCCGTCTGACCGCGGGTACTCCGCATCTTCACGGAGAATTCAATTTCGCTGAGTCTGCGTTGGAGACAGTGGGGAAGTCGTTACGCCATTCGTGCAGGTCGGAACTTACCCGACAAGGAATTTCGCTACCTTAGGACCGTTATAGTTACGGCCGCCGTTTACTGGGGCTTCGATTCAAAGCTTGCACCTCTCCTCTTAACCTTCCAGCACCGGGCAGGCGTCAGACCCTATACGTCGTCTTGCGACTTCGCAGAGCCCTATGTTTTTAGTAAACAGTCGCCACCCCCAATTTTGTGACACCCATACTCGGTTGCCCGAATATAGGTCACCCTTATCCCGAAGTTACGGGTGCATTTTGCCGAGTTCCTTCAACGCAGTTCTCTCAAGCGCCTTGGTATGCTCTACCAGTCCACCTGTGTCGGTTTGGGGTACGGTCTATAGCTGGGGCTATTTCCTGGAACGTATTCGCTGCCCTCTCAATCCGATAAGAAAGAACAACTTACTACATTCGTCACATCCCAGCAGGCCGAGGAATATTAACCTCGTTCCCATCGCCTACGGCTTTCGCCCTCGGCTTAGGGGCCGGCTCACCCTGCGCGGATTAGCCTTGCGCAGGAACCCTTGGACTTACGGCGAGAGTGTTTCTCACACTCTTTATCGCTACTCATGTCAGCATTCTCACTTCCGATACCTCCAGGCTTCCTCACGGTTGCCCTTCACAGGCCTACGGAACGCTCCGCTACCACTCCAGAAGTCAGATAACAGAAGCCAGAAAGTCAGAGGACTTCCAGGCTTATTGCTTCCGCCAGTTCTTCGACAGACCCACCAACATCTTCGAGACCTCATGGTACTCGTCGCGCCAATGGCGCCACATCGCCTCGTCGATGTAGCCCAAGTCCAGGCAATACCGTGCCCAGACCCGCATCTCGTCACTCGAACCGGTCGCAATCAGAAGATAACGTTTGAATTCTGCCGCCGAACTGCGTTGCTTCGCAAACCCTTCCGCGATATTCGCGCAAATCGATTTGCTTGCCCGTCGAACCTGGTCACCCAGGGCCCACTGCTCGATAGCAGGAAAGTCCAAGCTCGCACGATGGACTTCCAACGATATCCGATAGGCTCGTTTGAAGACTTCAAGGTCTTCGAAACTCTCAACCCGATCCGACATCGTCTCTCCTTTCACAAACCAGAACGGCAAACTGCACATTCTGGTTTCTGGCTTCTGATAACTGACTTCTGGAATCCGCAGCTTCGGTGTATGGCTTGAGCCCCGTTACATCTTCGGCGCAGGACGGCTTAAATCTAGACCAGTGAGCTGTTACGCTTTCTTTCAAGGATGGCTGCTTCTAAGCCAACCTCCTGGTTGTCTTGGCCTTCCCACATCCTTTCCCACTTAGCCATAACTTAGGGACCTTAGCTGGCGGTCAGGGCTGTTTCCCTCTCGACGACGGACCTTAGCGCCCGCCGTCTGTCTGCCATGCTGTACTCATCGGTATTCGGAGTTTGGTTAGGTTTGGTAAGGCTCGCGCCCCCCTAGCCCATCCAGTGCTCTACCCCCGATGGTAAACACATGACGCACTACCTAAATAGTTTTCGCGGAGAACCAGCTATTTCCGAGTTTGATTGGCCTTTCACCCCTAGCCACAGGTCATCCCCCCATTTTTCAACATAGGTGGGTTCGGTCCTCCAGTAGGTCTTACCCTACCTTCAACCTGCCCATAGCTAGATCACTCGGTTTCGGGTCTAATCCCACGAACTGTACGCCCTATTCAGACTCGCTTTCGCTGCGCCTACGCCTATCGGCTTAAGCTTGCTCGAGAGATTAAGTCGCTGACCCATTATACAAAAGGTACGCGGTCACGGGCTCGCTAAAAGCGAGCCCTCCAGAAGTCAGTCATCAGAACCCAGAAGCCAGAAGCCGTTTGAAAGGAGGCGCATCGCCTCAATCCAACGCTTTCTGTCTTCTGATTTCTGTCTTCTGATTTCTGAGCGGCTCACCTTGAGTGAGCCCGCTCCCACAGTTTGTAAGCATTCGGTTTCAGGAACTATTTCACTCCCCTCATCGGGGTGCTTTTCACCTTTCCCTCACGGTACTAGTGCACTATCGGTCGCCAAGGAGTACTTAGGCTTGGAGGGTGGTCCCCCCACGTTCAGACAGGATTTCACGTGTCCCGCCCTACTCGAGCCCACCTATCAACCTGTACCCATACGGGACTGTCACCCTCTATGGTGCGCCTTTCCAGACGCTTCTGGTTGATCGATAAGTGGAACTGGCCTGGTCCGCGTTCGCTCGCCACTACTGACGGAGTCTCGGTTGATGTCCTTTCCTCCAGCTACTGAGATGTTTCAGTTCGCTGGGTTTGCCTCGCATGGCTATGTATTCACCATGCGATGACCCTAATGGGCCGGGTTTCCCCATTCGGATATCCGCGGATCAATGCCTATTGGCGGCTTCCCGCGGCTTTTCGCAGCCTATCACGTCCTTCATCGCCTCTTGGCGCCAAGGCATCCACCAAATGCCCTTCTTATGCTTGATCTTCTATTCAGTCGAATCCATCGCGCACAGGGACAAACCCCACACACAACAGACTCCGCTTGATACAAGTACTGCCGCAATCACGTCTTCACGATATTTTAGAACCGGTGACCATGAACAAACGGTCACGCGTAATTCCTATATTCCAAACTTGTCTGGCACGATCAATCTTGCCGCGAGGGGAGAAGGGGACAGCCCATCTCCGCTAAAGCTGCGACGGGCACGCCTACATCTAACGATCTCCAGGTGGCTAACCACCCGGAGCTCGAAGAGCGTAGGGTGGTGGAGCCGATCGGGATCGAACCGACGACCTCCTGCTTGCAAAGCAGGCGCTCTCCCAACTGAGCTACGGCCCCGATCAAAAACCGGTTCCGGTCTTCCCAAACCAACAGCCCATCAACCCACCCAAGAACAAACAGCCATCAGACTGTCCCTCCGGGGGATTAAACAATCTTCTGATTGTTTAATGGTGGGCCTGGGAAGACTTGAACTTCCGACCTCACGCTTATCAAGCGCGCGCTCTAACCAACTGAGCTACAGGCCCGATATCCGCGCAAAAAAGACGGGACAATCGCAATGCCAAATGCCCCGGCCAAACAAG